>Ga0315899_10008312_pt1 | contig 11133 bp, 8 predicted proteins | sample LakEriMetagenome_2_FD_203518 | JGI IMG/M metagenome (GOLD analysis project Ga0315899, IMG submission 203518) | Freshwater fungal communities from buoy surface, Lake Erie, Ohio, United States - Buoy 4 MA112 | ecosystem: Environmental > Aquatic > Freshwater > Lake | place: USA: Lake Erie, Ohio...
CACGCTCACCCCCATCGTCACTTCCACCACCCTTAACACGCCCACCATCTCGGTCTACCCCTCCCCCACCGGTAGCAGCGCGGCGTCCGGCTCGCTCTTCGCAACGCCCTCGGGCGCGCCCAGCGGCCCGCCCACGCTCACGGTCAGCCCCTCTGTGTCCCCTACGGAGTGCGCCTCCACGTCGCTCACGCTCTCCAGCTCCGCCTCCCCCACGCCGTCGGCGGCGGAAACCCCCTCCCTCGCCCCTTCGCCCTCCCAGTGCGTCTCGTCCACCGTGTCGCTCTCTGCGTCCGTGTCCACCCGCGGCTCTGCGACCCTCAGCGGCGCGGCGTCCCCCTCCGCGTCCCGCTCGGAGGCCTCCTTTTCGGGCACTAGCTCTGCCTCCAACTGCCCTTCCCTCAGCGCCACTGGTACGGGCGGCGCCTCCCTCACATCCTCGCCCTCGGCCACCGCGTCAAACACGCCCAGCAACACGCCCACCGCCACGGTGGGCGCTCCTTCTGCCTCCTCGCGCTCCTCGCTCTCTGCAACGTCCAACGTAACGGCCACCAATGCAGGCAACTCGCGGTCCGCGAGCACTAGCATCTCGCCCAAGGGCACGCTCAGCGGCAGCGTGGGCGAGTCCGCCTCATCATCCGTGGCGCTCACCCGCACCGCCTCAGGCTCGCCCTCCCCGACGCGCTCGGCGCTCCTCACCCGCTCGCCTACCGTCACCGCTTCCGGCTCCGCGTCCCTTTCCTCCACGGCGCGCCCGATGGCTAGCGTTACAGGCAATGACTCGCCCAGCCGGCGCGGCTCCGAGACCGCCTCGCATTCGGGGAGCCCCTCCGCGTCCCAGAGTGCCACGAGCGCGCGCAGCGCCTCCGCGTCTTCGTCGCCCCTTCGCACTCGCACTGCGTCGCCCTCTCACACCGCCACGAGCGCGCCCGCGCCCTCTGTCTCACCCGCCACCTCACTAACGGGCTCCCTCACGCCTGGCGGCACATCCACGCCCTCACCCTCGCCCGCCGCGCCCACTAACACGGGCAGCATCACGGCCACACCCTCCACCACGGGTGCGCCCAGCGCCACGCCTGTGGGCACCGCCACCTCGCCGGGCACGCCCACTCAGACGCCTACTGTGTGCAACACACCCACGTGGGCGGGCGGTACCTCTACCGCCTCCGCCTCTTCCTCCGCGTCCGCATCCGTGTCCCGCTCCGACGCGCCCTCCGCCACTAGCGCGGGCGCGGGCAGCGCCACGCCACCACTCTCGGGAAGCGGCACGGCTTCCCTATCGCGCTGTCCCTCGGGCACCCCCAGCGCGCCTGCCTCCAACAGCCCGCCGTTATCGGCAAGCGCCCGCGCCACCGCCACCCCACCCGTCACTATCTCACTCTCGCCCGCGCCCTCCACCACGCCCTCCTTATCGCCCTCCGCGTCGCCCTCGGTGCGCGGCAGCGCCTCCGTGACGCCCACCCCACCGCGCTCGCCCTCCCACTCCGCTTCCCCGCGCAGCACGCCCTCCTTGTCCTCTTCGCCGCGTGTGAGCCGCTCACCTTCGGTGACTGCCAGTGACTCCCTGTCGGGCTCGGGCGGCGTGTCGCCATCGGTGCGTGCCACGCGGGAGCCCACCCTCACGCCCGCGGCGCCCACCTCGAGCGCTGTGAAGACGTTTTCCGCATCGCCCTCGACATCCTCCACGCCCTCTGCGACGGCGCTCGCCACGGGCAGCGCGCCGGGCAGCAGCACCGCGCTAGCCACCGCCTCGTCCCCGCCCACTGGCACCGTCACGGGCCCACCCTCTGCGTCTTCATCTTCCTGCGCCACGGGCACACCCTCTGCGAGCGTCACGGGTTCATTCTCAGACACCACCAGCCCCTCCTCCACGTCCTCGCCCGCGCACACGGACAGCGCGTCTACCACGGCGACGCCCACATGGAGCGCGCTGCGATCGGGCTCTGGTGCCCCCACCGCCTCCTCCACCGCATGCGGCAGCGCGTCGCCCTCGCCCGCGGCCACTTCCACCGCGCTTGGCACGGGCTCCCTTAACGCCACTACGTCCTTCTCTACGTCACCCTCTGCGGCGCCCAACACCGCTACGCCTGGTGCCGGTGGAAACACGCCCACGGGCTCCCCCAGCGTATCCACGTCGCCCTCGGCCCCAGGCACGGGCTCTCCTTCCGCCACGGGTTGGGTGGGCGGGCCCTCGCGCTCGCCCACCCCATCACCCTCAGCCAGTGCCACTGGCAGTACTTTGCCCTCAGACGCCCCTTCGGGCACCACCTCCTCCTCCGTCACGCTGCAGGGCACCAAGACGCTGCACCCGGGCACGCTCTCGGGCTGCACCTCCGCCTCCATGACGGGCTCCCCGGACAACTCCGCGTCGCGCTCGCCGCCGCCGACCCGAACCCCCGCTTTATCGCCCACATTGAACGAGTCCCAAACCAGCGCGCCCACAGCGTCTCTTGCGGACACGTCCACCGTCACCGGCTCCATAACAGCGTCCGCAACACGCTCCGGTGTGCCCACGCGCTCGCGCTCCGTGCCGCCCTCGGGCAGCGCCTCCACCACCAACTCACCACTGCCCTCGCCCTCGGCGACGGGCAGCGGCTCGCCGTCGGGCACCGCGGCGCCCTCTGTTTGCCCTTCCGCCTCACGCTCGCCCTCCGCGTCGGGTTCTACCACGGGGCCTGAGAGTGGAACGCCCGCCAATTCGCGCACCTCTACGAGTACCGCAGCGGGCACCGTTACGACCACCGCCCCGCCCACGTCAACCGCCGCGGCCACGGACTCGCCGCAGCCCACCGACACCTCGCCCGTGTCCGACTCCCCTACGCCCACCGTAACGGTGCGGCCCACGGCCTCCGGCTCCACGACAGGCACGCCTTCAGCGCTCGGCAGCGGCTCTGCCACGCCCTTGATCACCGCGTCTTCCACCGTGTCCGCCACCTCGCGGCGCAGCGAAACCGGCTCCCCAACCGCAACCGTATCCTCCACCGCGTCCACAACGGGCGACCCGTCGCCCTGCGGCACGCCTAGCAGCCGCGTGTCGCCCTCCACTACGCCCTCGCCCCCCGCCAGTGACACCATTTCTGTGTTCGCCACGCCTTCTGTGAGCCGCTCGCAGGGCTTGGACTCCTTCTCAGCGCGCGTGACCAACACCGCAAGCGCGCGCGCCTCGGACTCACCCTCCGCCTCCGCGTGCGCCTCTGCAAGCGCCACCCCCGTGCCCACGGACACGTTTGCGCCCACCGTGAGCTCCTCGGGCGTCTTGTCGCGAAGTGCCTCCTCATCCTCCACGGTGACCCCCACTTCCCTGCTCACGATGTCAGGCTCCGTGTCGGGCACCCTGACTGTCACGCCCGGCGGCGACGTAGGCTCGTTCTCCCCCACCACCTCGGCGTCTTTTTCCGTAAGTGGCACCGCGAGGGCTTCGCCTTCGTCGTCTCCGCGCGACTCGCGCAGCGCCACCTCGGACGGCAGTGCCACGCGGGGGGGCACGGGCAGCCCCCGCGACTCGCGCTCTGTGGGCGCGTCCGCGAGCCCCTCCGGCTCGCCGTCCGTGTCGCGCTGCCCCAGCGGGAGCCGTTCGCCTCCGTTTTCAAAAAGCTCCACCGTGAGTGGCACGCCGGACGCCACCTACACGCAAAGCAACTCGGGCACGGGCAGGGATGGCGCGGGCTCGGGCAGCGGTTCCCCTTCGCGCTCCACGCGTGCCTCTCCAACACCAGCCCTAAGCGCTTGTGGCACGGGGTCTATCTCGAGCTCTCCCATCGAAACGATGAGCACCACGCAGGTGCCCTCGGTTTCAGGCACGCCTGGCGACTCGGGCACGCCCCTCCGCACTCCCACCACTACCCCCGTGGTAACGGACACCGCCGCGCCCACCGCTACTGCGGCACCCACGGCCACCGTGAGCGTGTCCGCGTCTAACGCGCGCGGTGCATCGCCCACCGTAGCCTCGTCTCGCACTGCGTCCACCACCACCACCAGCGCCGCAACGCGGACCTCCCCGCCCTCCGCCACGGGGGTCGCCACGGGCACCGCGGCGCCCACCCCCTCGCTGCACGCGGACACGAGGACCCCAACCAACTCCGTCAGCGGCACGTCCACGTTCTCGGGGACCCTTACCGAGGCTGCCACGCGCAGCGAGAGCGGTACGCCCTCCGCATCCCACTCGCCCTCTGCAACCTCCACTGTGTCAAATTCCGCCTATGCCAGCAGGTCGCCCTCCGTCACTGTGAGCAGCTCCACGGTAGAGACGCACTCTCCTTCGGTGAGCCGCTCGACGCCCGTGACGGCGTCAACCAGCGTGTCTCCCACGAAGCGCGACCCCTCGTCCTCGGGCTGCGCCTCCACGACCCCCTCCTCCTCGGTTTCCGGCTCCGTTTCCGGCACGCACACGCAGTCAGCGATCCCTTCCACGTCAGGCTGCAACAGCGCAACGCCCTCCGCCTCAGGCAGCGCCAGACGCTCCGCCACCACCACGTCCTCCCCATCTGACACGGGCTCCGTCTCCGCTTCGCCGCGCGACACGCGCTCGTCAAGGCCTACGCGCAGCTCCTCCGACACGCCCTCTGCGTCCGCGTCCGGCACCGGCACCATTACCCCCACCGCCACCGTGCTTAACACGGACACGCCTACCGTGTCGCCCACCACCAGCGGCTCCGCGGTTGCCACACCCACCGTTGCGGCGGCGGCCAACACGGGCACCCCGGTGGCCTCCCATTCCTCCAGCGGCGCGGCATCTGCGTCCATTTTGCCCTCGCCTTGCTCGAGCGGCACGCCTGGGGATGGTACCCCGTCCCTGGGGGGCACGCCCTCTGTGGAGGCGCCCACGCGTACCTCGAGCGGCACGGCGGCGCCCACCGTGTCGCGGAGCACTGTCGCCACACGCACGGGCACGCCCTCGATCACCGCAGAGGCCAGCGGTACAGCAGTGCTAACCTCCTCTGCATGCTCCACGGGCAGCCGCTCCGACTCTGGGACGCCCTCCTTTTGCGGCACCTCTTCCGCGTCGGGGTCCGTGTCCCCCTCTGAGTCGAGCTGCGCATCTATGTCGCACAGTGTGTCCTCTACGGCCTCGGTGACCTCCACCTTCACTGTTTCCACCTCATTCAGCCTGACGCCCTCCCTGGGCGCCACAGGCAGCCTCGCACAAACGAACAGCGGCAGTGGCACGCCCTCGGGCTCCGCGGGCGGTGGCCCGGGGCGATTTGGCGTGGGCTCCCGCACCGCCTCCGCCTCTACCTCCACTTGCTGGACCGTCACCGCCGTCTCCAGCGGCACCGCGGGCGCGAGCCCCAGCGCGGTGCCGTCGACCTCCAGCGCGCCCACGGGGTCCGTGTCCACCACCGCCACGCTATCCTCACAGCCCACGCTCACAGGCTGCCCCAGTGTCAGCGCCTCGCCCTCGGTGTCGCCCTCGGTAGGCGCCACCTACACCGTGTTCGTGACGGGCAGCGCCTCCGTGTCGCCCACGCGCCAAGGCGCGGCGGGCACCGCTTCTGGCGGTGCCACCAGCTCTCCCTCCTTTTCGCTGTCGCCTTCGGTGTCCCCCACTGGCACCGTGTGTGTCTCCGTGAGCAAAACAAGCGCCGCTACGGGCACCCCCACGGTGTCCTCCTCACCTGTGCGCACAGACTCGCCGTGCGCCTCCGTCTCCGCATCGCCCACCGCCTCAAGCTCCACGCAGCGCAGCGTCACGGGCAGCAGCTGCCCCTCCGTGTCGGCCACGGGCGGCACCGGTACGCCCACCGGTGCGACTACTCCCTCCGCTTCGCCGTGCGGCTCCGCCACGCCCTCGCTCACAGGCGCACCCTCGCGCAGCGCCGCGGCCTCTGACTCGCAAACGCCCACGGTCACCACCTCGGGGACCCTCAGCGCCTCAGGATCACCCAGTGTGACTCACTCAGCCACGGTGTCCGCCACTCCCACCGTGGGCGCCGTGTCGCCGTCGAGCTCGCCCTCGGGCGCCCTTGCAGCTACGCCCAGCGCCAACGGCGTCTCACCGTCCGCCTCGGGCACCGTGTCCCAGACCCCCTCTCCGCTGCCCTCGCGTTCCTCTACCACGTCCGTGTCCATGACGGCCTCCGCCTCCAGCTCTGCTACGCCGTCACTCGCAGACAGCGTGAGCCAATCCCCGTCTGAGACCCCGACGCTCACTGTGACCACCACAGTGTCTGGCTCCAACTCCGCATCAGCGCGTGGTACGGTGACGCCCACGGGCTGCGCCACGGGCTCCGCAGCGCCCAGCGCCACCGCCAGCGGCACTGGCGCGCGCCCCACGGGCACGCCCGCGCTCTCACCCTCCGCACCGCTCACGCCCACGGGCGCACTCCCGACGCGCTCTATTGGCGCCGCCGACACCCGCACCGCCACCGCGTCCGCGTCTAGCAGCCCCTCGTGGACGGCGTCCGTGACCACCTCCCCGTCCGTTGCGCCCCCCACCGCCTCGAGCGCCGCGGGTGCCGCGGGTGCCGCGGGCAGCGTCTCCGCGTCGTGGACACTGTCGCTAACGCCCTCCAGCAACGGCGGCAACAGCGGCACCGCGTCGCCCACCGCCTCGGGCTGCGCCACGCCCTCTGCGTGCTTTACCACAAGCGTCAGTGCCTGTGACAGTGGCACGCCCTCCAACTCCGCCTCGCCCGCGCGCGTCACACGGAGTGGCGGCGTGTCGCCCACTGCGTCCGCGGGCGGCACGCCTTCTGCGGGCGCAGCCACGGGCTCTGCCAGCGTGACCCCCACCGCTTCGGGCACCGTGCGGGCCACGCCCTCAGGCAGCGCGTCCAGCCGCGAGACGCACACTTCCTCCGTCAGCGCCTGCCCCTCCATCACGGGCAGCGCTTCTGCCTCGGGCGCGCCCTCGGTGTCTATCTCCGGCGCAACGGGCACGTCGCGCGGCACCACTAGCGTCACGCAGGCCTCCACGCCCACTGGTCCCCGCGCCACCCTGTCCTCCACCACCTCCCGTTCCGTGACGCCCTGCGCCACGGGGAGCGCCACCTTTTCATCCACGCTCACGCCCTCTGCCTCGCAAACGGGTTTTGCGCCCACGCTCAGCGGCTCGCCGTCGCCCAACGGCGGCGCCACGGGCTCCCCCTCCACCACCCACACGCCTTCGGGCTCACCCGCGCCCTCACGCTCGCCCTCGGTGTCCGTGACGTTATCCCGCTCACCCAGCCAAACGGCGTCGCCGTCGTTTCAGTCGTCGGGCACGGTGACGCCCACCGCCAGCCCCTCGGCGCCCCGCGCGGGCACTGACAGCACTACGGGCACGCCCTCTGACGCGCCGCCTACGGGCAGCGGCACGCTCTCCACCTCTCTCTCGCCCACGCGCTCGCCCGCGCCCTCTTTCTCACCCTCAACGTCCTCATCACCCCTGGACAGCGGTACGGCGACGACATCCCCATCCACCACGTCCACGCCCGTGGCGCCCTCTGAGTCCACCTCGCCCTCTGCCAGCGGCGGGGTGGAGGGGCCTACCGTCAGCGGCTCGCCCAGTGGCACGCTCTCCCACAGCCCTTCTGCCACCGTGTCCCTCTCCGACTCGGCCTCCCCGCGGCTCTCCCGCTCCGACACCGCGAGCCCCTCCAGTTCGCCTTCGCCCTCCACGCCACCCTCGCCCTCCGCGTCGGGCTACACCTCCCGCACGGGCAGCACGTGCGCCTCAGGCTCACCCACCGCCTGCGTATCGCGCTCCGCGAGCCCCTGCGTGTCTGCGAGTCGCTCGCCCTCGGCGACGCCCTCGACCTCTGTGTCCGCGTCGCACAGCGCCTCGAGCCGCCTCAGCCGCTCCGTGAGCGCCTCATCCTCTGTGAGCCGCTCCCCCGGGCGCGGCTCCGGCACGACCTCCATCACGGGCACCGGTTCGCCGCGGGACAGCGCATGCGCCTCTGCGTCGCCCTCCCCTCCGCGCTCCCCCTCGCCCAGCGCCTGCGCCTCCGTTTCGCGCTCGCCCGGGCGCTCGCCCTCACCCTCTGCCACGCCTACGGGCTCGCCCTCACCCCGCCCCTGCGCCTCGGCGACCTTCTCCCCGCAGCGCTCCCGCTCCGCGTCGCCTTCGCCCTCGGTGTCGCCCTCACCCATGCCCACGCGCTGCGTGTCAGCGTCGCCCGTTGGCACGGGTTCCATTGTGAAATCGGCCTCGAGTTCCCCTTCGCCGCCCATTTCGCGCACTGTGAGCGTGTCCGCCTCGCTCTCGCCCTGCGCCAGCGCTTCGCGCTCGTCCCCCGACTCCCGCAGCGCCAGCCCCTCGGGCTCCGTCTCAGGCACTTTTTCCAGCGCGCCCAGCGGCACTTCGTGGCCCACCCCCTCCGCAGCACTAAACGGCACTGCAAGCGCCAGCGGCACGCCCAGCGGCAGCGGCACCCCGTCGACCTCGCGGGAGGGCAGCGCCTCGGGCTGTGCCAGCGCCAGCATCTCGCCCTCCCCGCCCCTGGGCGCTGGCGGCGGTGGCTCCCGCAGCGCCTCGGGCACGCCCTTCCTTGCCACGTTTTGCGCCTCCTCGTCGCCGTCAGCGCGCGCGTCCCGCAGCGCGTCGCCCTCGCCCTCTCTCTCGCCATCGGCGCGGTCCTCCCCCACCGCCAGTGGCTGCGCGTCGGCGTCGCCCTCGGCGTCACCCGCGCGCACGGGCAGCGGCGCATCCACCTCTACGGGTAGCGCCTCCGCGTCGCTGCGAGCCACCGCCACCACCTGCGCCACAGCGGGCACGCCCACGCACAGTGCCTTGGGCTCCACCACGCCCACACCCTCCTTTTGTGCCTCCGCATCTGCCACGGTGAGCGCCTGCGTCACGGGCAGCGCCACGCTCACGGGACTGGGCCCCACCACCACCGCCTCCGTGTCGCCCACGGGCGCGCGCGACAGCGCCTCGCCCAGCGTGACGGGGTCTCCCAGCGTGCCGCGCTCCGGCTCACCCTCGCCCTCCTCTTCGTCCGCCGCCACGGGCAGCGGCTCGCCCACTGGCTCGCCCTCGCCCACCGCAACCGCCTCCACGCCGCCCTCGGGCTCGGGCGCCGCCACGGCCTCCCTTCCGCCCACGCCCACGGGCTTGCGTGACAGCCACAGCGGGAGCACCTCCCGCGCACCCACCAACACGCCCTCCGCGTCGGGCTCCGCATCCCTTTCCGTGTCCCCCGCACCCTCTCGCCCGCCCACGCACTCGCCGCCCCTGCGAGACACGCCCTCACCCTCCACATCGCCCACCCTCTGCGGCTCGGGCACGCTGTCGCCCACGCCTAGCGGCTCCCCCAGCGGCAGCGCGTCGCCCTCTGGCGCGCTCACGGGCACGCCCGCGCCCACGGGCAGCGCGCCGCTCAGCGCCACCGCTGCGGCGGCGACGCGCTCCAGCTCGCCCTGCACCACCGCCTCCGCGGGTGCAGACACGCCCTCTTCGGCGCCCACGCGCTCAGTCGTGTCCACCGCCACCGTCTCCCCGTCACCCACGGCCTCCGCCCCGCCCACGCCCTCCGCAGCTGCAACGATCACGGGAGTGGGCCCCAGTGGCACGGCGCCGCCCTCCCGCACCCCTGCGCCCGCCACCGCTTCTCCCACGCCCTGCGCGCCGCCCACCGCGCCGGGCACTGCCACCGCCACCCCCTGCGGCAGCGCCAGTGGTGCGCCCACGGGCTCGTCCGCGCCCTCTGCCACCGGCTCCGGTAGCGCCTCCGCCTCCGCCTCGCTCTCCCCGCTCGCGCCCACGGGAAGCGCTGGCGACACCTCTTCGCCCACGCCCTCGCCGCTCGACGGAGGCGCAACGCCCAGCGACAGCGCCTCGCCCTCGTCCACTGGTGGGGATGGCACCCCGTCCGCGACGCCCTCCGCGTCCCGCAGCGGCAGCCGCGCACCCACGGGCTCGGGCTCGCCATCTGGCTCTGCAAGCGCCTCGGGCGCGCCCACAGGCTCCCCCGGCCGTGCCACGGGGAGCGCGCGCGCGGCCACGGGCACCGGGCGCGCCTCTCCATCCCCCACGCCCCTTACCACTCCCAGCGCCTGCGCTTCCGCCTCCCGCAGTGCCCCCGGCTCACGCAGCCAAACGCTGTGCCCCTCCGCGTCGCGCAGCGCGCTGCCCTCGGGCTCGCCACACGCTTCTGCATCGCCGCCCCATTCGCCTTCGCCCTCGCCCTCCCAGTCCGCCTCGCCCTCCGCCTCACGCTCGCCCTCGGCGTCCGCCAAGTCCTCGCCCAGCGCGGGCGCGGCCTCGGGCTCCACGCCGCCCACAGCAACGCCCACCGCAACGGTGAGCGCCAGTCGCGCGCGGGGCACGTCCAGCGTCAGCTCCGGCGCTACGGGCAGTGGTGCGGCCACGGGCTCGGGCACCGTCACGGCGCTCGCCAGCGTCTCCGCGCCCGCCTCCGCGTCGCCCCCCCCCTCCGCGTCCGGCTGCGGCACAGCGTCGCCCACGCGTGGAGGCGGCTCGCCCTCGGTGTCGCTCACTGGCGGCGTCACGCCCACGCAGCGCGGCGGCGGCACGCCCTCCTCCTCCCCCTCCCTGGGCGCCACCCGCACCGCCTCGGGCTCCACCTCTGCGCAATCCTCGGACTCCGCGGCGCCCAGCCGCTCCGCGTCGGGAACCGCCGGCCCCTCGCCCTCCGCCAGCGCCTCGGGCTCGCCCTCGCAGTCGCCCTCCTTCAGCGGCGGGGGCGGCAACGGCGACGGCAGCGGCAGCGCCAGTGCAACGCCCTTCACGGGCGACGGTGGCGGTTCGCCTAGCGCCTCGGACAGCGCCACCGCGCGCGCCACGGGCACGCCCTCTGCGTCGTTCGCCTCCACCGCGTCCGCACGCGCGTCGCTCTCTGCGGTCGCGTCGGGCAGCGCGCGCCCCTCCACCTCGCCCTCGGGCTCGCCCTGCGCCACGCCTTCGCCCTCCGCGTCGGGCAGCGCCTTCGGCTCGCCCACGGCGCCGCCCACCCCCTCCGCGCCCTCGCCCTCGGCGTGCGCGTCCCACACTGCGCGATCCTCCCCGTCGGGGCGGCAATCGGCGACGGTGGAGGCCCCCACCGCCTCTGTGGGCCGCGCCACGCCCTCGACCTCCGCGTCGCCCTCCACCTCCCGCTCTGGCTCCGCTTTCCCCTCCGCCTCCGCCTCCGCCACCGCGCCCTCGCGCTCTGCGGGCGCCTCCGTAGCGGTGTCGCCCTCCGCAGGGCCTTC
>Ga0315899_10008317_pt1 | contig 11128 bp, 7 predicted proteins | sample LakEriMetagenome_2_FD_203518 | JGI IMG/M metagenome (GOLD analysis project Ga0315899, IMG submission 203518) | Freshwater fungal communities from buoy surface, Lake Erie, Ohio, United States - Buoy 4 MA112 | ecosystem: Environmental > Aquatic > Freshwater > Lake | place: USA: Lake Erie, Ohio...
CGAGCGTCTCGGGCGAGGCCAGCGGGCCGACGATGCCCACGCTGGTTACCATCGCCACCGTGGCCGAACCTTGGGCGACTCGCACCAGCGCGGTCACGATAAAGGCGAGGGGCAACACGCCGACCGAATAGGCCTGCGCCACCTCCTTTAGCCGTTCGCCCACGCCGGTGTCCTGCAAGCAGCCGCCAAAAACCCCACCGGCTGCGGTGATAAGGAGGATGGTGCCCCCATCCGCGAGGGCCGACTGCACGTGCCGGCGGACTTGGTCTGCGCCGAGGCCGGGCCGCGTGGCCAAGGTGAGCAGCGAGATGCCCGCCGCGAGCGCGAGGGCGATGTTGGGGTGCCCGAGCAAGCTGGCCGTCGGCACGAGGCTGGCCGGCAGTAAGCCGAGGTCGCTGAAGGTTTCACCGGAAATGAGCAGCACGGGCAGCACGATCGGCGCGAGGGCCAGGGTGAGCGGCGGCAGATCCTCATCGCGAAAGGTCGCGGTCGGCGACGCGAGGCCGGCCGCCTCGCCCGAGATCGCGCGCAGCGGCGTCGGCCACCGGCGGTTGGCCCACGCCGCGTAGGCGAGGCCGCAGGTGGCGGTCAGCGCGCTCAGCGCCAACCCCGCCAGCATCATCAGCCCGACGTCCACCTTCAGGGTCGTCGCCGCGAAGAGGGGACCGGGGGTCGGGGGCACGAGGGAATGCGTCATCGTCGTACCCACGGCGATCGCAAGCACGTACAGCAGGTAGTCCCGACCCGTTCGCGCGGCGAGGGCCCGCGCGATGGGAATGAGCAGCAGGAACACGGTGTCGAAGAACACCGGTACCCCCAAGATCAGCCCGCTGAAGGCCAGCACCGCCGGAGCACGTTTTTCCCCGAATGTCCGCAGCGCCGAACGCACGATGCGCTCCGCGCCGCCGCTGTGCAGCAGGCAGGCCCCGACCACGGACGCGAGCGCGATGAGCAGGCCGAGGTTGCCGCAGGCAGAACCGAACTTCGCCGCCAGCCGCGTGCCCACCGGGTCCTCGGCCCGCGCTCGCGCCTCCGCAGGGGACTTCTGCTGCGCCAGTAGGTTGCGCTCCAGCGCGGCGGCCGGGGTCAGCACCGCTACCGCCAGCGCGGCCGCCAGCAGCGCCACGAAGGGATGCAGGCGCAGCCAGACGATGCTCCCGATCACGACGACAATGCCCAGCAGCAGCAGGTAGAGTGGATCCATGGGGTCACTGGATTCAGGCGTGACGTGAAAGGGAGGCAAGCTTGCCGCCAAGTCCGGCTTGCCCCGGGCACGGCGAGGCGCCCGTATCGGATGATCCTATGTCCCTCTTCCTCGGCATCGATTCCGGCACGCAGAGCGTCAAGGCGGTGGTCCTCGATCTGGACCGCGGTCGGGTGGTGGCCGAGGGGCGCGCCCCGCACCGGCTGATTTCTGGACTGCCCGTCGGGCACTTGGAGCAGCACCCGCAGGACTGGGTCCGCGCGATGGACCGGGCCATTCGCGCCGCCCTCGCTGGGGTCGAGCGCGGGCGGATCCGCGGCATCGGGGTCTCGGGCCAGCAGCACGGCTTTGTGCCGCTAGACGCGCACGGAGCAGTCATCCGGCCGGCCAAGCTCTGGTGTGACACCAGCACCACGGAGGAGTGCGAGCTGCTGACCCGGCGGCTAGGCGGGGCGCGGTCCGCGTTGCGGGCGACGGGCAACCTGTTCCTTCCCGGCTTCACCGCCCCCAAGATCCTCTGGCTGCGGCGACACGAGCCAGCGAATTTCCGTCGGCTGCGCCACGTGCTGCTGCCGCACGATTACCTAAACTTTTATCTAACGGGGAATTACACGATGGAGGCGGGTGACGCCTCGGGGACCGCGCTGCTCGACGTCCGCCGCCGGCGGTGGTCCGCTCCAGCGCTCGCCGCGATCGATCGTGACCTCGGCGAATGGCTCCCTCCGCTCATCGAGGCCCACCAACCCGCGGGCACCCTCCGCCCGGACCTCGCGCGACTATACGGCGTGTCGCCCGAGGTCGTCGTCAGCGCCGGGGGCGGCGACAATATGATGGGCGCGATCGGCACCGGGAATGTCGTGCCGGGCGTCGTTTCCGCGAGCTTCGGTACCAGCGGTACCATCTATGCCCATGCTAATGAACCAGTGGTCGATCCCGCCGGGGAGATCGCGGGCTTCTGCTCGTCCACAGGAGGCTGGCTGCCGCTGCTTTGCACGATGAACGTGACGTCCGTCACGGAGGGCGTGCGCGCGCTGCTCGGTTTAGACCGCTCGGCCTTCGAGCGGATCGTGGCCGCGGCGCCCGCGGGGGCCGGGGGACTGCTCCTGCTGCCCTACCTGGCCGGGGAGCGCACCCCCAACGTCCCGCTGGGGTCTGGCGTCCTGCTGGGCCTCAACCGGGCCAATCTGGACCGCGGTACCCTGGCCCGCGCGGCGATGGAGGGGGTCACGCTCGGGATGAATTATGGCCTTCGGCGCCTCGGCGAACTCGGGGTGCGCCCCCGGGAGATTCGCGTGACTGGTGGCGGCGCGCGGTCCGCCGTCTGGCGCCAGATGATGGCCGATATCTTCGGGGTCCCGGTGGTCGGAATGCGGGAGGACGAGGGGGCCGCTCTGGGCGCGGCCCTGCAAGCCGCTTGGTGCCGCGGGCATCGCGAGGGCAAGACGCACCCCCTGAGCCGCTACACGGACCGCGTCGTGAAGGTCGCGGAGGTGACTCGTCGCTTGCCAGATCGCGCTCGGTTCCGCCGCTATGCGGAACTGCAGCGGCTGCAGGACGAGCTTGGGCGCGCGGTCGGCGGACTTTTCGGTCCGGTGAGGGCCTTCCAGCAGGCGAATTAAGGCCCCGTTCGGGAAGCCGCCGCGGCGGCCTCAGGCCGGCAGTTCCCACCCGCGCCGGGGCGTGCGGCTCAGGAACGGGTCGGCGGCGCGCGTGTTGGTGACCCGCATCGCGTCGGCGTCCCAGACCAGCTTCCGGCCGGCCCGGAAGGCCACGTTACCCAGGTGGTTCGACTCGGTTAGCCAGCCGCCGTATTCGAAATCGGCGAGGGCCTTACCCGAGCCGCGGATGGCGTCGAGCCACTCCCGGTGGTGAGAGGACGTCCGTGGCAGGAAGGGCGCGGGGCGCGGCGCGGTAGCGAAGTCGGCCTCGGGCAGGAGGACGTGCTTACTGTAGTCCGAGAGCAATTGGCCTTTCGCACCGATGAAGAGCACTCCGTTGGCCCAGCGCGGGATCCGCTCCTCGCGCCAAGGGGCTGGGCGCTCCTCGCCCTGGTGCCAGGTCATCCGGACCGGCGGCAGGGCGCCGCGGGCCGGGAACTCGTAAACCGCGCGCATCGAGGCGGGGGCGATCTCCGGGTGCGGCTCCGGGCCGAAAGCCTCGACGGTGAGAGGTGCCCGCAGGTCCAGCGCCCAGAACGGGAGGTCATTCCAGTGGGAACCGAGATCGCTCATCGTCCCGTTGCCGAAGTCCCACCAGCGGTACCACTTCGGTCCGGGCACGTAGACCTCGTTGAAGGGCCGCTCGGGTGCAGGGCCGAGCCACAAGTCCCAGTCGAGGTCCGGGGGCACCGGCATTGCGGGCGGTCGCGCCGTGACGTGCACGCGGTCCTGGTTGGCCTTCGCGGCCTCCGCGCCCTGTAGCCCCCAGGCGCGGGAGACCCAGACGTGAACCTCGGTTACGGGCCCGATGACGCCGCCGCGGATCAGCTCCACGACCCGGCGAAAGTTTTCGCTGGCGTGGATCTGAATGCCCATCTGCGTGACCACGCCCGCCGCGCGGGCCGCCGTACGCACGAGGCGCGCTTCGTGGACGTTGTGCGTGAGCGGCTTCTCGCAGTAGACGTGCTTTTTGGCCTTGAGCGCTAGGAGCGTCGCGAGTGCGTGGGTGTGTTCGGCGGTGCTGACGACCACGGCGTCGAACTCGCGTTCCCGGTCGAAGAGCCGGCGGAAGTCGCGTTCCTGCCGGGCCCTCGGATGCGCGGCCGCCGCGGCCGCGAGGCTGCGGGCTGAGACATCGCAGAGGGCGACGATGTCCTCGGAACCGACTCCCTTCAGGTTGCCACCGCCGCGACCGCCGGTGCCGATGACCGCGAGCCGCAACCGGCTGTTGAGGTTCTGGCCGCGGAGGAAGGCCGGCGCGGCCAGCGCGGCGGCGGCGCGACGGGTGAACTGGCGTCGGGTCAGGAACGGGTCGGGGGTTTTCATCGGGGTGAATTCAAAGATCGAGGACGCGATCCATCCGCGTGGCCACGTCGGCGAGGTAAGTCCAGTCGCCGCCCTTGACCTCCGCGGCGGCCCATCCCGCGAAGCCGATCCGGACCAGCTCCGCGCGCACGGCGGGCCAGTTGATGCTGCCTTCGCCCAGCGGGACATCGAAACCCTTCTGCATCCCTTCACGCATCGCTCGGCCCAAGTCGTACTCCTTAACGTCGAGCTTCAGGATCCGGCGGCCGAGGACCTCGGCCCAATGCTCGGCGACGCCCCAGCGCATCAGGTTGCCGACGTCGAAATGCACCTGGACCCACGGGCTGCCGACCTCGTCGATGAAGCGGGCGAGGTCGAACGGGCTGACGAGGAACGTGGCCCAGACGTTCTCCACCAGCAGCCGGATGCGCGCGCGTTCGGCGAGCGGGGCTGCCTCGCGGAGCTGGTCCCGGCAGCGCTCCCAGTTGCGGACGAGGGAAGTCTTTTGGTCGTAACGGGCGACCACGAGCATCGAGTCTCCGCCGAGGCGGCGCGTGAGTTCGATGCCGTCGCCGAGCGCCTCGGTACGGGCGCCGACCGTTCCGTCTATCACCAGCCCGCTCGCCCGGCTGGCGGCGAGCCAGTCGGCCTCGTCCGTGACGTGGCTGAGGCTCGGCTCGACCCCGTCGAACCCGCACTCGCGCAGCCGACGGAAGGAGGCCTCGAGCGGCTGGCCCTTGGCTCCGGTGACCATACCCCACTTCAGCGACTTGCGGATCCGGCCCGTGAACTGACCGGCGGTGGCGCGGGGTGCTAGGGCGGTGGCTGAAAGGGCGGCGGAGTGCAGGAAGTGGCGGCGGAGCATTGTTCAACCGGGGTTGGGGGTGGAGGGCGCGCGATCAAAGTACAGTCGCACCTCGGCGCTCGGAGCCTGCAGAAGCTGTTGCGCTCGCTGCAAGGCGCGCTTCGTGGCGAGGTTGGGGTTCTCTGCGGAAGGAAAGACATTCTCGGCGCCGAGCTTCGCGAGCAGCCCGCTATTCCGCAGGACGCGCAGTACATCCTCCTGCACGCCGCTGATCAGGAGGTGGCGTCCGGTCTGGCGCATCCAGTCGTCGAGCGCGTGCAGGGCGAAGACCGTCGTCGCGTCGAGGTGACGGGCGCTCCGGAGGCGCAGGATCACAACCCGCAGGTCCTCCTGCTCGAGGCGCTGACGGATCTGCTCTTGGAAGAGGTCTGCGGCCCCGAAGAAGAGCTCCCCCTCCACATGGATGATCGCGATCTGCGGGTGCGCGCGGACTCCCTGCTCGGGGAGCTGGGCCAGTCGGTCATCCGCGTCGAAGGTGTACTCCACGAGCTTGGGCGTGGAGGCCTTGCGCAGCGCGAAGGCCAGCGACGCGCCAATCCCGAGGTAGATCGCGGTGTCCAGCGGCAGTAACAGCGCGGCGGCGAAGGTCAGGCCAAGGACGATCGCGTCGGAGCGCGTCGCGCGGGCGGCGATCCGGATGTGCGACCAATCGATCATCCGCAGACCCACGAGGACCAGGGAGGCCGCGAGGGCGGGGATGGGGATGTGGTTGAGGAAACGGGACGAGAGCAGCAGGGCGACTAGCAGCAGCAGGGCCGCGGCCAGCCCGGCGATCCGCGTGGCCGCGCCGCTCTGGACGTTGACCGCGGAGCGCACGAAGGAGACGGAGCCCGGGATCGTTCCAAAGAAGGCGTTCGCGAGGTTGCCAGCGCCCAAGCCCATTACCTCGCGGTTCGCGTCGATGGTGTCGCCGTGGCGCGGCGCGTATCCCTTGGCGAGCGACACGGCCTCGATCATCCCGAGCAGGGCGATCGCGAGCGCGGTGCTCAGGATGGTGCGCAGCAGCGGCAGATCCTCGGGCCCGAACGGCACCCCCGCGTACTCAGGCAACACGGCGTCCAGTGCCCCCTGATCAGCCAGGGTTGGAATGTTCAAACCACGCAACTGCGGTACGTGCCAGCTCAGTAGGGTGATCGTCACCAAGCCGAGCAGCACCCCGGGCCACTTCGGTCGCGCGGCCCGGAGCAACAGGTATAGCGCCAGCGCGGCGCCGCCGGTCAGCGGCACGGCGTAATTGAAGTCCAGCCGGGCGATCTGCTGCAGCCCCGTCCAGAGCTGGATGAGCATCGGCTGGCTGCGGTCGCGGGGGATGCCGAAGAGGCCGTGCAGCTGCGTGATCACCAGCAGGACACCTGTGGCGGCGGAGTACGCGATTACCACCGAGCGCGAGATAAACTGGGTCACCTGGCCAAGGCGGAGCAGCGCGGCGAGGATTTGCAGGACTCCGATGAGGCCGGCAAGGACGACCGCGAGCTCGAGGGGCGTCAGCGCGGTGGCGCGGCCGTAGTGGATCGCCGACGCGACGAGCAGCGTGACCGAGTTGGTCGCGCCGAAGATGATCACCCGCGAGGAGAAGTAGAGCGCGGAGACGAACGCGCCGACGATCGCGCACATCAGCACCGTGGTCGGGGGCAACCCCAAGACCAGCGCAAAGCCCAGCACCTGCGGGATGGAGACCAGGGTGACGGTCAGCGCTGCCTGCAGGTCCCGCCGCAACTCAACCCGGCTATAGCCCCGCAACTCACCGCCCAGCCGGGGGAGGAGCAGACGCCAGTTGGGCTTCAGGCTGTCGAGCAGCGGGGAGGCGTCGATCACGCGCTCGAGGCAACCAGCTCCGGTCAGGCGAGGCAAGCGCCCCGGCGTTGGCGGTGGGTTCGGTCAGCGCCGCGCGTCGGCGAGGAACCGCACGAGCAGGGTGCGGAAGCGTTCGATATCGAGAGGCTTTGTCAGGTGCTCGTCCATCCCGGCCGCGAGGCATTGCTCGCGCGTGCCGCGGGCGAGCGATGCGGTGAGCGCGAAGATGGGCACCCGCTGGCCCGGGGGCTCCGCCTCTCGGATGCGCCGGGTGGCCGCGAGCCCGTCCGTTTCTGGCATATGCAGATCCATCAGGATGACATCGAGCCCGCCGCGGGCGGCCCGGCGGATCGCGGCCTCGCCGCCCTCCGCGACCTCGGTCTGGAATCCGTGGCGTTGCAGGAACAGCTCGAGCAGCAGGCGGTTGGTCTCGAGGTCGTCGACGATCAGCACGCGCGGGCCTCGAGAGCCGAGATCCGGCGCCACTGCGGTGGGAGGCAGCTCACTCCGCGCCGCGGGACGCAGGGGCAGCGCGACGATAAACTCCACGCCGCCGGGCGCATCCCCGTCGACGGTGATCTCGCCGTCCATCAGGCGCACGAGGCGGTAGGCGAGCCCGAGTCCTAGCCCGGGTTGCCCTGGCGCGGCGCCCTGCGTTCCGCGCGCCGCGGCGAAGGTCGGGAACAGCTCGGCCTGCCCCCGTTGGCCTTCCCGGGGAAGGGATTCCTTGATGCGCAGGCGCAGCTCACCGGTCCCGTGGGCGAACTTCGGGGCGGTCCAGATGGCGGCGAGCTCGACCGCGCCTCCCGGAGAAAAACCGATGGCGTTCCCGAGCAGCTTCGCGACCACCTGCGCGAAACGCCGCCGGTCCCCCCACACCAGCACTTCCGCGAGGCCGTCGGCCGAAAGTTGAGTCGGGCAGGTGGGGGCCGTGCCCTTTGTCCGCTGCTGCGCCACGCAGGCGTGCAGGACCTCGAGCGGGGCGAAGGGGCGCACCTCCAGACCGAGCCGACCCTGCTCCAGCCGTGCGTAGTCGACCAGATCCTGCAGCACCCCTTCCATTTTGGTGGCGTGATCCAGAATTGCCTCGACGTGCTCCCGTTGACGGCCGTCCAGCGGGGTGGTGCCGAGGCCTTGCGCGCCCGCGCGCAGGTCCTGCAGCGGGGCGCGGAGCTCCTGTTCCGCGACCGTGAGGAAATCGTCCCGCAGCCGCTCCGAACCGGCCTCGCTCGAGGCGGCCCGCAGGAGTTGCGCCTCGGTGGCCTCCCGCGCTTGCTCGGCGCGCCGGAGGCGCTTGCGCTGTCGGAACGCGAGGTAAAGGAGAAGGCCCGCGGCGGCTGTCTCCCCGATCAGCACCAGCCGGACGGTTAGCAGCGACGCGAAGGACACGTTGGCGTCCTCGTCGAGCAGGAAGGTCGCGGCCTCCGCGAGCACCGCTCCAATGAGCAGGATGCCCCCGACGAGACACAGCTTGCGCAGCCAGTCCCCGGCGCGGGGGTAAACTTTGGGAAGGAGCCCTCGCGCCCGCACTAGCCCGATCACCGCAAGCGCAGCTGCGCCCAGCGCGTCGAGGCGCCACTCCAAGAACCAGCGGGAGAGCTCGGTCTTTAAGGACATTCGAGGGACGCCCCAACGGTCAGTCGCGCCTCCCAGTGGCGACAAACTGCGCTTTTACGTATTTTTGATCACGGCATCCCCGCGGGCTACGTGATTCCACGTAGCGGGGTGCGGGATCCGCTTACTGCGCCCGACGGGCAGTGCGGCGAACGGTGGGCGTCTCGCCTGCGGGCAGCGCGAGCAAATCGTACTCCTCGGCGCCCGTGATTCGGACCTCGGCGAAGTCGCCGACGGGAAGAGTGAGGGGCACGTAGACGCGGCCGTCGATGTCGGGCGCGTCGCCCTCGGCGCGGGCGACCCCCGGCTCATCCACCAGCACGCGGCGGCACTGGCCCACGGCGGAGGCGTTGAGCTCCGCGGCGATGGTGCGCTGCAACGCCATTAGTCGGTGCCAGCGCGCCTCCTTCACCTTCGCCGGGACCTGCGCCTCCATTTTGGCGGCGCGGGTGCCCTCCTCGGGGGAGTAGCGGAAGACGCCGAGTCGCTCGAAGCGGGTCTCCCGGATGAAGGCGCAAAGTTCATCGACGTCGGCCTCGGTCTCCCCGGGAAAGCCGGTGATGAAGGTGGTGCGAAGGGCGATGCCGGGCACGCCCGCGCGGATCCGCCGGATAAGGTCGCGGATGTGGTCCCCGGAGGTCTCGCGCTGCATCCGGGCGAGCATCGCGTCGCTGATGTGCTGCAGCGGCATATCGACGTAGCGGGCAACCTTCGGGCAGGCGGCGATCGTGGCGATCAACTCGTCGCTCCAGTGCGCGGGATGGGTGTAAAGCAGGCGGATCCAGAAGTCGCCCTCGATGGCGTTCAACTGGCGCAAGAGGCTGGTGAGGGCGGCGCCGCGGCTCGAGTCAACCGGCGTGCGCGGGCCGGGGCGCTGTTCCCAAGTGTCCATCCCGAAGTAGGTCGTGTCCTGCGAGATCAGGTTGATCTCGCGCACGCCCTCCTTGACCAGCTGCCGGGCCTCCGCGACGACGCTCTCGATCGTGCGGCTGCGGTGGCGGCCGCGGATCTGGGGGATGATGCAGAAGGTGCAGGGATGGTTGCAGCCCTCCGCGATCTTGAGGTACGCGAAGTGACGTGGCGTGAGCCGGAAACGCGGAGTGTCGTAATCCGGGATGAAGGTGGATCGGCCCTGGATGAAGACCGGAGGCCCGTCCGCGGCCCGCTCCCGCGCGAGCAGGCCCTCGATGATCGGCGCCACGGTGGTCACCTGGTCGAGGCCGATGAAGGCGTCTACCTCGTCCTGTAGCTCCGTGCGCAGGTCGCCCGCGAAACGCTGCGCCATACAGCCGGCAACGATCAACTTCTGCTGGCGCCGGCGGCGGCGCATCCCGCGCTGCCGGTGGACCTCGAGGATGTGCCCGATCGATTCCTCCTTCGAGGAGTCGATGAACGAGCAGGTGTTGACGATGACCACGTCCGCCTCGTCGGCACCGGGCACGACCGACATCCCGGCCTGCTGCAGGTGGCCGACCATAATCTCGGAGTCGACCAGGTTCTTGGCGCAACCGAGGGAGATGAGGCTAACCTTGACCATCCGGGAAAAGAAAAGGCCCCGCGGGCGCGGAGCCGGGAGTCCTAGGGGGTGGGCCCGCCCTTACTTCTTCTTGCCGGCGACCTTCGCCCGCTCCTTGCGGCGCTTCAGGTAGGCGGCCCGGCGTTTGCGTTTGATGTGCTTGTTGAGTTGTTGGCCCATTGTGGTGTCAGGTGGTCGCGGACGATTCAGATGGCGGCGCGCCGAGTCAAGCGCCGCGCGCGGGGTCAGAGCACGGGCCGCCAGCCGAGACGGTCGCGGAGACTGAGCAGCCACCCCGCGTCCTCCGGGTGCCGCCGCCGCGCCGTGTCGAAGCGCGCCGCTAGCGCCGCGTCTGGGTCCTCGCCGCGCGCGCGCGCCGCGGCGGCGACCACGGTCGCCTCCTCCCGGAATTCCTCCCTTTCCTCGGTCGTCATTCTCACGCGGGGGAAATGACGCGCCGCCGTGGCGAAAGGTTCCGACGGCGCCACGCTTGACCCGACGCCGCGCCCCGGCTGAGCGTCGGGGATGGCCGTCAAGACCCCGTGGGCCCTGCCGCTGTTGACCGTCGGGTTGCTCGCCCGCGATCCCGTGCTGGTGGACTTCACCCGGCTGCAGCTCGATCCGCACTACTGGAGCGAGGGTGCGGCGATCGGCGACCTGAACCGCGACGGCCGGCCGGATCTGGTATCCGGCCCGTACTGGTGGGCGGGACCGGACTTCCGCGAGCGCCGCGAATTCTACCCGCCCGCGCGCACGACGACGGTGAAGGATCCGGAGGGGCGGTCCCGCACGTTTCCCGGCTACGAGGGGGCGCTGGGGCTCAAGAACGCCTACTCGACCGACAATTTCTTCGCGTTCGTCCACGACTTCGATGGCGACGGCTGGAACGATGTTCTGACCTACGGGCTCCCGCACACCCCTGCCTACCTTTACCTGAACCCACGGGAGCGAGGCGGTCACTGGCCCCGCCACACCGTGCTCAACGAGGTGGACAACGAGTCGCCGACCTTGGCCGACCTCGACGGCGACGGGCGGCCCGAGATTGTCTGCGTCAATGGAGGTAACTTCGGCTACGCGCGTCCGGATCCACTCGATCCGAGCCGGCCGTGGCCGTTCCGGCCGATCACCCGCGCCGGGAACTGGCAGCGGTTCACGCACGGGCTGGGCGTCGG
>Ga0315899_10008319_pt1 | contig 11127 bp, 10 predicted proteins | sample LakEriMetagenome_2_FD_203518 | JGI IMG/M metagenome (GOLD analysis project Ga0315899, IMG submission 203518) | Freshwater fungal communities from buoy surface, Lake Erie, Ohio, United States - Buoy 4 MA112 | ecosystem: Environmental > Aquatic > Freshwater > Lake | place: USA: Lake Erie, Ohio...
GGATAAATAAATGTAGGAAAAGGAGACCAAAGATGAGATTTATGGAAATTGCCAACCCTGAGGATCAGCTAGCACTTTGGAGGCTGATATCTGACAACGTATGGTCAGCAGTCATGGCACAGGCCAAGCAAGCTGCAGCTCAAAAAGCGCAGGCCGCAGCTAACCCCAAGCCAAAAAAGTTCAAACCCAAGAAGGCCATACCTAAACCACCCCCAGCCCCAAAGCCAAAACCACCAACCCTCAAGTCACCCCCAGCTAAAAGCCCAGTACCCCCTCAGCAAAGATCGGTGGCCCCCAGCAGGCCTTCACCATTACCCAGCTCACAACCTGTGCTCAGGCCTACCCATTCAAGTAGTTTTAGCCAGGCTGATTTGCATGGCATGCAACAGCAGTCTCAGGGTGCAGGGCAATCCTATTCGGCACAAAAACCCTTCTAACGACTCGAAACCGTGGATTTATGGCTAGAAATATAGTGGTTTTAAATTTCTTGATCATGGGGATGAGAGGCATAGTAAAAATGGTTTGACAGCAAAAGGATGACGCATAGTGCCAAATCGCTGGATTTGGTGAAACTTCCTGTCAATGATCAACAAAAGATGAGCAAAAGTATTGCAACGTCGTCAATCAGGTGGTTAGTTGCATAAGTAGTAACCACAGAAAGGGTCGGTATGGGGCGATATCTGTCGAAAAACGGGTGTTTACTCAAAATCGGTTTCATCTGCTGAAGTTTTATCAATCAACTATCTTTTTGGCGGATGATTTGCAGGGCCTGAAGCGCTTCACAAAGCTCACTGTGTTTGAAGCATTCCAAAGAGAGTTTTTTTTCGCTGTTGCGAGAAATAAGAACTCTACGGGCACCAAACCATGGGTTTGCACTGATAGTCAATTTCTTTCAATTCGGACAATATTAATTTGTGGTTTTTTTTCTAAGGCGTCCGGTTCGGGACAAACAATTGGAGAGACTCATGGGAATTAAAGGCAATCATAAGGCGACGTGGTCGCGCAAAGCAGTAAGTACCGCGGTGACACTGTTCTTTTCAGTCTGTTCACTGGGAAGTTTGCAAGCTCAAGAAACATTCAAAGTCGGAATTGTCAGCTTCTTGTCGGGTCAAGCCGCCGACAGCTTTGGAATACCCGCTATCAATGGCGCCAAAGTAGTGGTCGACGCGTTTAATAAAGGCGCAGCACCAGCACCTTACAACAAGGTGGGCTTTGGCGGCATGAAAATTGAAGCCATCTATTTAGATGAAAACGGCGGCGCTACGAAGCAAGTACAAGAGATGCGCAACTTGTACGACCGAGACAAAGTAGATGCAGTGGTGGGCTATGTGGGCTCAGGCGATTGCCTAGCCGTCGCACCAGTGGCTGAGGAAATGAAAAAGTTTCTCATCCTATACGACTGCGGAACGCCTAGAATTTTTGAGGATGGCAAATACAACTATGTTTTCCGTACTGCTTCGCATGCAGCCATGGATAACGTTGCATTGGCCCGCTATCTCAAGGCCAAAAACATCAAGGTTAATTCATTCAACATGATCAACCAAGACTACGCTTGGGGCCAGGACTCTAAGAAAGACTTTACATGGTCTATGGAAAAGATCTACCCAAGTTCCAAAATCGGTGAAGACCAGTTGCCTAAGTTTGGCGCAGGTCAATACGGAACAGAAATTTCAGCCCTTATGTCGAAGCCTGCAGATGTCACCCACAGCAGTTTGTGGGGCGGCGATTTGCAGGCCTTCATCTTGCAAGCAAACCCTCGTGGTTTGTTCAAGCGCACACAGATGGTGTTCTCAGCGGGCGACCACGTGTTGCCTGGCTTGGGTGACAAGATGCCTGACGGTGTGATTCTGGGTGCCCGGGGTGCTTATGGCCTGATGTCGCCTAAGTCCAGCTTGAACGACTGGTGGTGGGACTTGTACAGCAAGGCCTACAACGTGTATCCCGTTCAAGCGCCCTACCGAATGGTGCAATCATTGTTGGGTTTGAAGTTGGCAGTCGAAAAAGCCATGGCAGCCAATGGCGGTAAGAAGCCAAACGCTGAGCAGTTGGCAGCAGCCCTTCGCAATTCAGAGTGGGATTCTCCTGCCGGCAAAATTCGCATGGCATTGGGGGGTGGCCATCAAGCAGTTCAGGATACAGCCATTGGCCGAACACGTTATGACGCTGCCAAAAAAATGGTGGTGCTTGAAGACATCATGCGTTTCCCTGCAGAGTGCGTAAACCCGCCCGCCAACATGAAGACTGAAGAGTGGATCAAAGCCGGTTTTCCTGGAGCCAAGGGCTGCCCATAAAACAACTTCTTAATATAAGGATTTTTGAGCATGCTCACCATTTTGATTGACGGATTAACCTACGCTTCTTGGCTATTTATTGTGGCCCTTGGTTTGACGCTGGTTTTTGGTGTGCTAAAAATCTTGAATATTGCACATGGCAGTTTCTATGCTCTGGGGGCTTACGCGGCTGCCAGTTTTGTAGGATGGGCCAGTGCCATGAAGTGGGCGCCTGGTTTTACTTTAGTGGCCATGCTTTTGGCGGCTGTTGCTGTAGCGGCACTTGTTGCTCCCTTAATTGAACGTGGGTTGCTGCGTTTCTTTTATGGGCGCGATGAAGTGCTGTTAGTGCTCGTCACTTATGCCATGTTTCTAATCTTGGAAGATGCCACGAAGTTGTTGTGGGGTGCAAATCCATATTATGTTTCTGAGCCTTACAGCCTTTTTGGAAACATCGACATTGGTAACCAAACCTATGTGGGATATGACTTTGCGCTCGTAGCACTCGCCTTGGTTGTTGGCATCGCGGTTTGGTGGTGGTTGAACCGCACCCAGCAAGGTAAGATCATGATTGCTGTGATTCACAGCTCTGAAATTGCCTCAAGCATGGGTGTCAATATTTCTCGTGTCTATATGGTGGCGTTTTCAGTCGGTATCTTCTTGGCAGCCCTGGGTGGTGCCTTTACGGCCCCCATGATCTCTGTTCAACCTGGTGTTTCTGTGGGGGTTATCATTGTGTCCTTTGCCGTGGTGATCATTGGCGGCCTGGGCAGCATTGAAGGCGCTGCCGTCGGTGCAATCATCGTTGGTTTGGCGCGATCGATGGCCGTTCATTTAGCGCCTGTTGCAGAGCTGTTCTCTATTTATTTGGTGATGGCTGCGGTGCTGATGTTCCGTCCAGAAGGCCTGTTCCAGCGAATTCAAGCTCGAAAGATTTAAACTATGGCGAATCAATTAGGCACAACGGTGTCTTTCATTGCAACGCCTGTTCGATATACAGTGATGTGGACTGTGGGCATTTGCATTGCATTGTCTTTGGCGGGCATGTTTATGCCGAAGTGGCTGACATTTCTCATTACCATCGCTGCCGCAAATGGCTTGGTGTCTCTTGGCATTGTGGTACTCATGCGAGGCGGTGTCGTGCCGTTTGGCCAAGGCATGGTCTTTGCCGTCGGGGGTTACGCCGCTGCTTTGTTGTCCAACAAGTTGGGCATTAAAGATGCACTTCTACTAACTTTATGCGGTGGCGTTATTGCGGCCTTAATTGCAGCGCCCTTTGCGCCTCTGCTGTCGCGTTATCGCGGCATCTTTTTTGCTATGCTAACCTTGGCTTTGTCGATGGTCACTTATGGACTGCTCATGAAGCTGGAGCTATTAGGTGGGTCCGATGGTTTCAACATGGGTCGCCCCACTTTGTTCGGGCAAAAATTGCCCGATGAATCGATCGGCTACATCATGTATGTGTTCACCATTTCGGTTTCAGCACTCATGGCATTGTTAGCGCGAATTTACTTTGACAGCACGCGCGGCCTTATTACAGTAGCGGCCAAAGAAAATGAATTGCGTGTGGAATACCTGGGAGGCTCGGTGCGGCAAGCCATGACCATTAACTTCATACTGGCGGCTTTTTGTGGCGGCTTGGGCGGTTCTTTGGCGGTCATGGCGCTTGGTCATATTGAGCCCAACTTCAGCTTTTGGACCACCTCGGGTGAGTTTGTTTTTGTGGCTATTTTGGCGGGTTGGCAGAGTGTGATTGCTTTGTTTGTGGCCAGTACCTTGCTTGAAGTGGTGCGCTCCTTCTCCAGTTCATATTTCCCAAATACTTGGCAAATGGCACTGGGCATCTTTTTGCTTATTGTGATTCGCTTTTTGCCGCGAGGAATTGGCTCTCTGTGGGTCAAGGGGGGCAGCAAATGAAAGCTGTTTTACAAGCCCGCGCTGTCGAAAAAAAATTTGGTGCCGTGGTGGCTGCTGCCAACATCAACATTGATATTTTTGCCGGTGAACGTGTCAGCCTGATCGGCTCCAACGGCGCTGGCAAAACCACCTTTGTTAATATGATCACGGGTTACCTCAAGCCAGACCAAGGACAAATTTTGTTGGACGGTCACGACATCACGCCTTTGTACCCAAGAGCCATTACCCAGCTCGGGGTAGCGCGTTCATTTCAAATACCCCAAGTGTATGGTGAGCTCAACGTGCTGGATAACATGCTGGTGGCCAATGCCTGTCATGACCAGCGCTTGAGTTTTTGGCAACCGGCGCGCCGACGCCAAGCCATTGAACGTGCTGATGCATTACTTAATCGATTTGCTTTAACCGAGCATCGTGAGCGCCGAGTGGCCGAGTTGCCCAGTGGTATTCGTAAATTGCTCGACATTGCTATGGCATTGACAAGTTCGCCCAAACTGTTGTTGTTAGACGAACCCACCAGCGGCGTGTCTGCCGAAGAAAAGTTTCCAATGATGGAAACCATCATGGCGGGTCTGGGTCAAGAACAATCAACGACGGTACTGTTTGTTGAACACGACATGGAAATCGTGAGCCGCTATGCAAGCCGAGTGGTTGCGTTTTACAGTGGCCGCATCATTGCAGATGACAAGCCTGAGGTCGCGTTGGCAGACGACGATGTACGTCGATACGTAACTGGAGAGTTGCTGAGTGAGTAAGTCCTTGAAAGCCCCTAAGGAAAAAAAATGCTGAAGGTAGAAGGTCTGCACGTAGCCATTCAATCGGTCATCGCGCTGCGAGGTATTTCTCTCGAAGTCGCTGATGGAACCATGGTTGGCCTGATTGGTCGAAATGGCGCTGGTAAAACCACACTGCTTCGCTCGGTCATGGGCCATGTGCCACCCACACAAGGTCGCATTACATTCAATGGCCAAGACTTAACGGCGCTGCCTTCGCACGCCCGCGCGTCAATGGGCATCGGCTACATGCCTGAAGACCGTGGATTGGTGCCAGAGCTTACGGTTGAAGAAAACATATTGATTCCGGTCTGGGTCAATCCTTCGCTGGATGCGCAAACTCGGCTCAACTTGGTATACAAGGTGCTGCCAGAACTCATTGAGATGAAAGACCGGCGCGCTTTGTTATTGTCTGGCGGCCAGCAAAAACTAGCTGCGCTGGCACGTGCACTAGCAGTAGGTACCAGTTTGCTCTTGCTTGATGAACCCTTTGAAGGCGTTGCGCCGGCCTTGTCAAAGCGTTTGGCTGATGTGATTGCTGGGTTAAAAGGCACCGAAGTTTCTGTGCTCATTGCGCAAAGTGATTTAAACCATTCGCGCAAATTGGTAGATCGTGAGTTTGAGATTGAGCGTGGGGCTAATTTGGAAAAGTCCAAAGCGATGGGTTAATTATTCGGCTGCGATATTATTTTTATCAGGATTCTTTTACTTTGTTTGACGTCCGCGAGTTCGAAGTAAATAAGAGTACGCGATTAAAAGTGAGTTTTGATTCATCTCATAACCTAATAAGTGAAGATGAAATTTAAATCTAATTTACCCAAGGCCACTGCAAAGCAGGTGCTCGACTAAATATCAAGAGTTCGTTTTTGTTTGCTGTCTGAACATTGTCAAAATGACTTTTAACAACGGCTATACGTTACAGCTTAATAGGAGTTAACTTGTCAATGCCTCGCAGAGTGATCGAATTAGATAAACCCTGGACTCGGACGGTTCCTTTCTCCCTTGGTGTGGTGGGTGAGGGTCGTATCCTCTTTACTGCGGGAATCACGGCGCGTGACTGTGACGGTCAAGTTATTGGAAAGGGAGATATGCGAGCGCAGATGGAGCAGTGTTTCCGAAATGTAGGTGATGTCTTGCGCGCTGCGGGCACCGATTTCAGTAATGTGTTGAAGTGGACCATGTACACCACGGACATTGATGAGTTCTCAAAGAATGCTGATGTTTACAAGCGACATTTCATCAACCAACCTGCAAGTACCTTGGTTGAGGTGAGGCGCCTGATTTTTCCTGAAATGCTAGTAGAGATAGAGGCGGTCGCTTCGCTACCCTCGCGAATTGAGTGACAAATATCAAATACCGCTAAATTGAGCATCGTCCATAAAGTAGCGCAAAGTGTATAACTAATCACAGCAAATTTTTCATTTCAAACCCCAATCAAAATATATGTTTGATAATTTTACTGATGCAGTCATAGGGGGATGTAGTGGCTCAAAATTTAGGTAGCCTCATTAAAGAGTCTTTTCTGATAAATGCTCAAAGGCCAGCATTAATTAGTCGCTTAGATGAGGTTATTCGTAAAGAGTTACTTCTTAAGGCTCAGGTGATTGCTAGTCAATTAAGAGAGTATGGTTCCCGACCAAATGAGCCCATTCATGTTCTAGTGTCGAACCAACCATCTGATATAGCGGCAATTTTGGGAGTATGGCTAGCTGATGGAGTAATTGTTCCTATCAGCAGAGCTTCTCCTGCGGATGTGCTCCTTCAAATTCAGAAAAAGACCAACACAAGATTCTTCATAGATTATCAAGCTATTAATGAAGAGCCTAAGATCACGATGGCTTCTTTAAGTAAGATTTCTGAATTAGACGTTCTTAAAGATGCAGCATTTATTATTTTTACCTCTGGAAGCACTGGTGAGCCAAAAGGGGTAGTCATTTCCCACCAGGCTTTTATCACCAAGTTATATGAAATAGATAAGTTATTAGCATTTAAGGACCAAGATCGACTTCTTTTGGTATTGAATATAAATTTTGTATTTGGACTGTGGTTGGCATTGTTGACGCTTTTAAAAGGAGGAGTTGTTTATCTTCATGAAAAATTTAACGCTGAAGAATTTATTCATGGATTAGCAGAAAATAAAATAACACGTGTCGGAGTTGTGCCAACAATGATGAGAGTCATTTTTTCTAAACCTGAATTAGTAGATCAAATTGAAAAAAAAGTGAATACGGGATGCTTGAAGCAAATTTTGATTGGTGGAGAATCTCTTGGAAGATCTTTGGCTGTGAAGCTTCGAAAAGAATTTTCAAAAACTGAGCTGATTGATATTTATGGTTCAACTGAAACAGCGAGCTGTGACTTTTTTTCATTTCCCAAAACTTTCGCTAAATATCCAGGCTCTATAGGTAAACCTTCTGGAGGTGTAACTTATAGAATAGTTGACTCTAATAATGAGCCGGTACAAGCTGGTGCAGAGGGCGAGTTGCAGATTTGTAGTCCATATTTAATGACTGGCTATCTGGGTGATACTGAATTAACTCAAAAAGCATTTTCTAGTGTATGGTTTAAGACAGGTGACATTGCTAAGGAGGTGGGCCCATCAGTTGTTGAATTAATGGGTCGTAGTAAGGAGATTATAAGTCGCGGTGGAAATAAGATTACGCCTGGCGAAATTGAGCAGGCCATTTGCGCTCACCCGGGGGTAGCTGCTGCAATGGCGGTGGGCATAGCTGATGATTTAATAGGAGAGCGAATACATTTGCTGATTATTCCTAACCCTTCAAATCAAATCAGTATTTCTGAGATAAAAACCCATCTAATAGCTCGATTAGAAAAATTCAAAATACCAGATGTATTTTATTTTGATGTTGCCTTGCCAATTGGACGAACTGGTAAGGCGGATAGGGCTCAATTTAAGAGCCAAATTCTTTCTGGGGCACTAAATGCAGCACCACAGTAAATCTTTTGAGGAAAAGAAATGATCTTTAATTCAATTTTGTATCAAATAGATTGTGGAGTGGCATTAATTATTCTGAATAAACCAGATCGACTGAATGCAATCGATAAGCAGACATTAATTGAAATTAATGAAGCAATGAATCATGCTGAAGCAAATCATGAGGTGAGGGCAATTGTAATCAGCGGTAACGGGCGCGCATTTTCCTCTGGGTTCGATCTAAAAGCGCAGATGGATGCGCGGCCATCAGGAGTAAAAATCTGGCGTGAAATTCTAGATTTAGATTTTGATAGCACAATGCGTTTTTGGAATAGCCCAAAACCAACTATTGCAGCAGTTCATGGAGCTTGTATGGCTGGTGCTTTTGAGATTGCATTGGCCTGTGACATCACTGTGGCATCAGAGGATGCAATCTTTGGCGAGCCTGAGCTTAAATTTGGAGCAGGAATTGTGACGATGTTATTACCGTGGTTTACAAGCCCAAAACGCGCCAAAGATATCATCTTGACTGGTCAAGATAGGATAGATGCACGTACCGCCCTAAGCGCAGGAATTGTTAGCCGAGTAGTTGAGAACGGTAGGCACTTAGAAGTAGCTTTAAGTATTGCCAAGGGAATAGCTTTGATAGACCCAGTGGTTGTCGCAGCTACAAAAAAAGCTCTTAATGAATCCTATGAAATTCAAGGAATGCAAAAGGCATTAAAAAATGCTCTTGATATAGATCACACCATTGAATCTGTTGGCTCGCCAGATAAAAAATTATTTATGGAGATTGCTCGTGAGCGTGGAATGCGCGAGGCTATTGCCTGGAGAGATGCTCGATTTATTCAGGCACAAGATTGAAGTCTAGACCCTTCTAACGGCTCAAAGCCGTGGATTTATGACGAGAAATACAGTGTTTTTAAATTTCTTACTCATGGGGATGAGAGGCACAGCAAAAATGGTTGCCCATCGTTGCCAGGGGCTGTCATAATTTTGTCATGGAAATTTCCTTTGACTCAATTGATACAACCGCTTTGACTAAGGCAAAGCTCTCAGAGATGCTGTTCGAACAGCTGGGTTTGAACATGCGTGAAGCCAGAGACTTTGTAGATGCTTTTTATGAAGAAATTAGCAAGGGGTTAATTAGTGGGCATGAAGTGAAAATTGCAGGTTTCGGCAATTTTGAAGTTCACAACAAATCAGCCCGCCCAGGGCGCAACCCAAGGACTGGAAAAGAAGTAACCATACCTCCAAGGCGGGTAGTCACATTAAAGGCCAGTGGTCAATTGAAAACGCAAGTCAATAAAGCCCGAGATGTAGTTTCATTTCTAGATACATATGTCTCCGAACGCAGTAATTTTCGATAAAACAGCCTCTGATTCAGACTCGTTGATCGGCACTACCAGTAAAGTGTTTGGAAGCATGAAATCTAATTCTTTACCTAGCCATCCACTGCTTTGCCAAGAGCCATTGATTTTTGCTTGATTAAGTCTACTTTGTTGGCTACTGGACCATCGTGGAATCATCTCAACTTCTTTAGTTGAAGGAAATATTCCAATCTCAACGTTGGAAATGTATTTCGCTGCAGATTCCTTGTTCTGACAAAATAGTGAGCGTATTGATTTTTGTTTCTTTACTGCAGCTTTTGGCGAATCTTGACTTTTTTCAGGCCTCTTTCTTTGTGAGCCTAGTTTTAAATATGACCCCATTTCGTAGCAACCCCAGTGATTGATTTTTTCTCCATCCGCTGTTTGTAGTTTGCAACGTTCTAAGGCAATAGCTTGAAAAGCAGTAATGATCGTTTTCTTGCTTTTGCCGTCAAATTTTTTTATCTGATACTTAGCGCTCTTTGGAGAAAAATTGCCAAGTAACAATGCGTTTTTCCATGTTTCTGAAAAATACGCATTTACTTGATCAAGATCCATTGGGAACGGCACTGCCAGGCATAACATTCCTGGTTGTGGTGCTACGAGATCTTCATCACGCAGAACTTGAATTCCTGAACCCAGCGGTGTAAGGAGATCTATTTCTTTTTGTGGATTATCAAATACCCCGGCACCTCGATCATTCCACCAATCTAATGCTGAGTTGTATTGAAATAGATTTCCAAAATCTTTCCACACCTTAACCAGTCGTGGATCATTACATTTACCTTTTTCATGGCATATCCACCAATAGTCCAAACTCGATCTTAAGTAGACCAGCCACCAAAAATAAAGCGTTGAAGGCATCTCCCTTGCTGAGGGAAAAGCTACGGCGGATGGTGGCTTCATAACAGCTCCAAACTTGACGTTTTCGGCAGTTAATAATTCCAAAAATAAAGTGTTAAGCCAAGTCCAAATCAGCGTTACTTAATCGGTATTTCTCCTAGCCTTGCGTCAGCAGTGCATTTCGCCTGCCAAAACCCTTGTTACCCCTGAAACCCTAGGAGAAAACCATGCAACTATCCAACGGCGCTATCAAAACTAGCGCACCACCACCCGCCCTGATGAGCAAACTGCCAGCCGACGAGCTCGAGGGCGTAGATCTGGAAACCTTTGATCTGAGTGCTTTCGTATCAACTGGCAAGACCAAGGACAAGAATGCCGTGGCCGTGCTGGCACCCGAAGTCATGAACTTTGTAAAGGAAAGCGAGGAGCTGTTCAAGCTAGGTGAGAAGTTCGAGCTAGAAGTTGTACAGCGCGGCCACCAGTCACTTTACGAACTTTTGGCATCCGTATACGGCCTAGCGCTGCGAATTGAAGAAAGCCCCCAAAAGGACAAGATCTTGGATGCAATTCGCAAAGACTTGAAGGACAACCACGCCATCATTGTCAAAAGCAACAGCACGCCCATCAACGTCATGGTCAAGTACGTGATCCGGACCGATAGCTCTGCAGCCAGTAGATACGTCAAAGTCCTAAATGTGGCAAGAGAGGAAAACATATCTGTAGTGGATTTGCCGCCTTACATTACCCGCCGCGGCGGTGTCAGCCAAGCTCAAGAGTTGGAGTCATTGGCCTTGGCTAAAAAAACAGGTGACAAGAGTTCCAAGGAGCGAACTGTCTTAATTCGTGAGTTTTTTAAATTGATGGGTGAGACATCAAAGAGCAATTTCCAGTTCAGTGGAGATGTGAATGTGCACTCAGAGCCTAAAGAAAACGAAACAGAAACCTCGAGTTTTTGCGTATTTGTCGCGCACCACGTATCAGGCGATCAGTACAAGATGATTTCTGCCAACGACTTGGGTAAA
>Ga0315899_10008320_pt1 | contig 11126 bp, 4 predicted proteins | sample LakEriMetagenome_2_FD_203518 | JGI IMG/M metagenome (GOLD analysis project Ga0315899, IMG submission 203518) | Freshwater fungal communities from buoy surface, Lake Erie, Ohio, United States - Buoy 4 MA112 | ecosystem: Environmental > Aquatic > Freshwater > Lake | place: USA: Lake Erie, Ohio...
AGTTCTTTATTTCAATTACCCGGTAACATTGATATGGCTGACCCTGCTTCACTGGCTGGTTTGCAAACCAGGGTTGATATGCAAAACATCATTCAGCAAAAACAGAGTGGTAATTTATCTACACCACAACAATCTGTTCAGGTTTTAATGGATAAGGCACAGGGCGAATTAAGTCAGCTAAAGGATAAATTAAACAAGTTAGGAGGCATGGGTGGTAGCGATGAGCCTATTCCGGATTTTAAACCGAATGGCCAGAAAACAAAGTCATTTTGGAACAGGTTGGAAATAGGAACAAATTTTCAAACAGTAAGAGGAAATTATTTATTTCCGATAACAACCGATTTTGGACTGTCAATTGGATATAAACTGAATGATATAAGCATTATTGGGATCGGAGCTTCCTATAAAATGGGCTGGGGAGAGAGTTACCAGAAAATTAAAATCACACATCAGGGAGCAGGTTTAAGGACATTCATTGATATAAAGGTTAAGGGTAGCATATTTATTTCTGGAGGAGGTGAAATGAATTACCGAAATGTAATAAGTAGTGCGGATCAGTTAAAGGATTTTTCGGCGTGGCAAAAGTCAGGTTTAATCGGAGCCACTAAGAAATTTCAATTGAATAAGAAACTAAAGGGCAATATTCAATTGTTATGGGATTTTCTTAGTTATACCCAAGTGCCTAGATCACAGCCTATTTTATTTAGAGTGGGCTATTATTTTAAATGATTTAATTATTAAAGGATTTATGCAGAATATGAAGTTGAAAAAATATTATTTGCCATTGATTGTCCTGCTACTCTTTTATTCAGGATTAGTTGTTGGTCAAAACGATCCTTACAAATCTGTTTCACTTGTACCTCCAACCGCTTCATCATTAGGTAAGTATGCCGATATACCTGTAAATACTCATACCGGCATACCAACTATTTCAATTCCCATTTATTCAGCAAAACTTGGTCCACTAGAAGTTCCAATCAGTTTGAGTTACCATGCAGGGGGGCTTAAAGTTATGGAACCTTCAAGTTGGGTAGGAGCAGGATGGGCACTTAATGCAGGGGGGGTTATCACAAGAACAGTAAAAGGGGCGCCGGATGAACGGTTAACCAGTCAAAGTTTTGCTGATCAGTACTATGGACATCTTTCCGGAGGTGGTTATGCCAAATACTTATGGAAAGAAAACCCCGATTTTCAAGTTAATAGTTTGGTTGTTTTAAATCAAATTGCCTTTGCCGGAGCAGATGGGGAGCCTGATTTGTTTTTTTTCAATTTCAATAATTATTCTGGAAAATTTTATTTCAATGAAAATGGTAAACCAATTATCGTTCCGGAGCAGGATTTAAAAATTACTTATGATTACCCTGCTGCGCAAACATCAAGCATCAGTAGTTTTGTGATTACTACTCCAGACGGTATCAAATATCACTTTGGTATTACACCTGAAACGGATGATACAGATCCTGTTGAAAGATCTCTTGCTTATTCATCTGGTCCAATTCCTTTTACAGGCGATGGTAGACCCATAGTTAGTTGGTATTTGAATAGAATTGAGTCTTTTGATGGCGTACATAAAATAACATTTCAGTATGAGCCAGAACAGTATAGTTATCCAACACTGGCTTTATTTTCTGTGCCATATTCAGAAAATCTCCAACAAGGTACTTCCTATACGCAAATTTTTGTTGATGGCGTTAAATTGCGAAAAATTGATTTCAAGAATGGAGTCGTTCAGTTTAACCCTGGCGAGATCAGAACTGATTTAAACGCATATTTGCCTAAAGCTATTATTGATGTACCCAATACAAGTGCAACCGCTTTAGGGGACATAACTATAACCGATAATATTTCCAGCGCTAAAAAATACGTTTTTGGATATGACTATTTCAGAGATGATATTTCTCCGATGCCTGGAATTGATGCTTTCATAAGTTATACAACCGACAAGCGAAGATTAAAATTAATAAGCCTGCAGGAGAAGGCTCTTGATAATTCTGTTACCGCTACGCCACATTATTTTGAATATTATGATGATTTTGTTCCTCGCCGTTTAAGTTTTTCTCAAGATTATTGGGGGTTTATTAACGGGGTTACAAACCCAAATACTTTAATTCCTACTTTATCTGAAGTGACAAATAGTACTACAGGGGAAGGTCTTAAAGATATTCTTGGGGCAGACCGTAAGCCTTACTGGCCTGCAATGAGGGGTGGTACATTAAAGAAAATAATTTATCCTACTGGAGGGGCTGCCGAATATGAGTTTGAACCAAATAACACTTGGGTTAGTTCATTGCAATGGACGGATGAATATCGTGAGCAATTTGCAGTAGGTTATGGATCCTCAAATGAAACAAGAACAGAAATGGTTTATTTCAATAATAAGCCATATAAATTTGTTTTGAATAATTCAAATGGCGGTGGCTTATCTGGCATTAATATTAATTATTCTTCAGGTCAAAGTATTTTAACACTTTCTGCTGATCCGGGTAAGACTTCAGTTATTACTGTTTTAATGCCTGCTGGGTTACATTCTGTCACTTTATCAAAAAATGGTTTCGGAGGTTCTTACACGGCAAATGGCTCAGATGTAATAGTTTTTGAAAAAATATCATCAAACTATAGTAGAGCTGAAATCGTAGGTGGTTTAAGAATAAAGAAAACCGTGCTTCATGATGGAGTATCCGAATCGAATAATATTGAAACCAATTATAGTTATGATGATGGTAACGGAAAAACAAGCGGTGTTTTATATTCTAAGCCATCTTTCGTTCAAGTTTTAAAAAATACGGGCCGGCGATTTCTATATCGAGATGATCGTCTTGTCATTAATGGAAGATTAAGAAAAATGGATTTTGATCAGGAAAGCCCGGATGTGCCATATTTTTCCAATGGAAGTGAGGGTCGGAAAGCATTGATGTCACCGGTGCCATTACTTGCAATGAGTACTTCACAGGGGAATCATATTGGATATAGAGAAGTAAGGGTGTCGAAAGTTGATAATGGCTATTCAATCTACCGTTTTTATGGATCTCCGATCTGGGACAATAATCTAAGTGACATTGCTAACAGAGTTTATGAGAGGGTGCCTTTCCCTGAAGCCCCAAATTATCCCGAAGCCCCACTTCCATTTGAATATATTCGCGGAAATCTTCAGTACGAAGGACATTTCTCTCAGGCGGGCAAGTTGTTAAAGGAAGTAAATTACTATCCCACATATGTCAACTCAAATGAAGTTACCCATGGGATAAGGGTTTATTCTGAGTGGCGAAATGGTCTTTTTTCCGCAATAACTGAGTTTACGTTACAGACTGCAAAGAAAACACAAGAAGTCATAGATGAGAAAATATATGATTTGAACTCGAACGAATACTTATCTAATGTAAAGACATTGTTTTATGGAAGTTCAAATCACAATGAAGTTACGGAAGTACAAATGGCCAATTCCAAAAATGAGTTGATTCAGACGAAATCTACTTATGCGTTTGATTATTTACCTGCAAACTGCATCCCTGCCAATAGCTGTAAAACAACACTGGATAATTTCACAACCAGTAGTTATTTGCAGCTTCAAGTTAATTTGAGTAATTGTCCTCCTGGCGATGTGGATTGTATAAGAATAAAAAGAGCTGAATATGATTTAGCAATAATGGCAGCAAGGCAGAGTTATGATGCCTGCCGTCTTTCAATTGATAATGCCAAAGCCACTTGTCTGAGTAATGCTTCTGTTCAGGCTGACCCATTGTTGAAACCAGTTTTGTCTTTACAAGGCAGGAATATGAATCCTGTAATTGAAACTGTTTCATTTAAAAACGGGAAACTGACTGGCGCGATGTTTTATGGATTTGACTTTGCCGCGAATCCATCGTCATTTGTATATATAAAAAAGAAAGAAGCCATTAACCTCGCAACTCCTAGTGCGTCATTTGTTCTTTCCACTGTTTCGAACAATACTATTATAAAAGATGCTCGCTATGAAACCGAAGTTGAATACTTATTTGACAATGGAAACCTGGTTAATGCAAAAGGCAGGGATGGGATAGAGAACTCTTTTATTTGGGGATACAATAATAGCCTACCCATTGTAAAGGCTGTGGGAGCAAATTATTCAACCCTGCAAATTGCATATAATGCTTCAGGGGGCGACCCGAGTTTGTTAAGAAATCAGCCGGGTCTTTCTAAATCTTATATCAGTACTTATACCCATAACCCACTTCTGGGCATGGTATCGGAAACTAACCCCAATGGCCGGACTGTTAAGTATGAGTATGATCCAATATTTAGGCTGTTGCGTATCAGGGATCATGATAATAATATCCTTAAACAGTGGGAGTACCAATACTATACTCCTATTTGCTCACCAAATTGGCAAAATCAGGGACAACCAACTTGTGAAATATTGAATGGTGTAAATACAGGTTATCAGATTCAATTACAAAAGGATATTCAAACCTGCAGCCCTAGTTTTAATCAGACCAGGACTATCACCGTTGGATATAATCCCGGGGCCTGTCCAATCAACACTAGCTGTGGGCCGGCAACTTGTTCAGGTCCTGGATACAGATGCGTATTTGGTACATGTGAACTGGGAATAAAAGTATATACAAATTCAGTTCAATCACTTCCTGGTCAATGGACTTGCACCTATCATTATGAGTGGAGCGATGGCACATGGTCAGGGGATTACACAGAAACAACAACTTATAACTGTTCTACAATTATTCAATAATCTACTTGTATGTATAAATATATATTTTGCGCGCTTCTATTTACTCTCGGAATCGGATTAACAGGTAAAAGTCAAGGTGATAAAAATACAGAGAAGACAAGTGAGAAAAATGCAGATAAACTTGCTCAATACATATCTCAGAAAATGAAGGATTCGCTCGGCCTGACCCAAAAGCAAGCAGATGAAGTGTATAAAGTCAATATGAAAATTTACGAACTGAAGACAAAAGCAAGAAAGCAAATAAAAGACAGGATTTTGCTGACAAAGGCCATTCAGAAAATTGAAAATGAAAGGGACGATATGTATTTAAAGATCTTACCTGCATCAAGTTTACAATTGTATAAGAAAAGAAAAAATAAACTCGTTTCGGGGTCTTGATTTATTGACGATTGCATAGGAAAAACATTTACCTAAAGGAGTATGTATAAATATTTAGTAATGCAGGCAACCAGGCTTTTACGTACATTATTATTTGTACTTATTATTTTCTGCAGCCTTAATGTGGCTGCACAGGTATCTAATAAACCAATATTAACTAGTTCTGTTCCTGCACCTTTGAATCCAGTTCTGCCTGTACCCACTCAATATGCAAATGGAATTGTAACCAATTCTGTGAAAGTTAAAACAGCTAAGGGGAAATATACCGATGTAAATACTTTTAATGCGCAGAATTACCAGCATGTAAATGAAACAATTGATTATGTAGATGGCTTGGGCCGACCACTCCAAACCGTAATGCGTGAAACATCTCCTTCTGGTAGTCCAAAGGATATCGTTCAGCCACATATATATGATCCATTGGGCCGGGAAACAGTACAATACCTGCCTTATCAATCCAACTCGTCCAATGGCACATTAAAAACAAATGCATTTATTGAACAGCAGTCTTATTTGCAATCCATCTACTCCGGCGAGCAGGTATTTTATGGGTTAACAGAATATGACAAGTCTCCGCTTGCAACTACAGTAAAATCGATGGCTCCGGGGAATAGCTGGGCAGGAAGTGGTAAAGGAGTGATAAATAGAAAAACAGTCAATATTTCGGATAATGTAGTTAAATGGGAAGTTGATGCAATGGGAACATATTTTGGCGGTGCTACATTCATTCCACCATTTGAAATTTCGGGGTACTATCCACAGAAAACGCTATACAAGAATATTATTATTGATGAAAGAGGGAATAGAAATTTGGAATATAAAGACAAGAACAATAAAGTAATACTCAAGAAAGTTCAAATTGATGATATTGTTGATGATGGGGATTTTGTGGGATGGCTTTGTACATATTATGTTTATGATGAAATGGATAGGCTGGTTTTGGTTATTCCTCCTAAAGCCTTCGCAGCTTCAAAAGGTTTTGTGCAATCATGGGAATTTGAGATTAGCAATGAGATTAAAAATGAACTCTGTTTTTATTATAAGTATGATAACCGCGGCCGGTTGATTGTGAAAAAAATTCCCGGAGCCGCAGAGGTTCATATGGTATATGATAATCGAGACAGGCTGGTTTTTGTACAGGATGGGAATATGCGTTTTCCAGGTCAGGGAATGCAATCTCAAAAAAAGTGGATGGCAACGGTTTATGACGATATGAACCGGCCTGTAATAACCGGAATAGTTTTTTCACAATTAGACAGGCAGGCTTTGCAGGATTATGTTAATGGTCTTTCTGGGGGTAATTCAAACTACACTGCAGAAGGGGAAAATAGTTCTGCCTTAGCGCCGACGTTATCCCTTTCTCTAAGGGAAACGGGCAAACCGATTTACCGGGCATCAGATTATATTGAATTTTTAGACGGTTTTGTTTCCGAAGCAAACGCTGAATTTACGGCTGAAATATCAAACCAAAGTTCTGGTGGAAATTTTTCCAATACCTTACAAATACATAACAACCCAGTTCCCCTAGATGCCACACTCATTCCGCTTACATATGCTTATTACGATAATTACCAATGGACCAACAAACAATATGACGCCAGTTATGCTCCCAAACTGGATCCAGGTACTAATCTTCATGCTGAAACACTTCCTACCGCTGCCGAATGGGCACAGGTGAAAAACAAGACTTTGGTAACTGGTACTCGCGTTAAATTATTGGATGGTAGTGAGTTTGGAAGTGGTAATAAATGGTTGTCTTCGGTTAATTTTTATGAAGAAGACGGACGACTTATTCAGGTGCAGAAAACTAATCTTAAAGGCGGAGAAGAGGTTATCACCAATTTGTATGATTTCAGTGGCAGAATCTTGAGTACTTATCATGAGCATAACAATATAGTGGCCGATATCAGTAATGTCCGTATCAATACCAATTATAATTATGACTATGAAGGCCGTTTGCTTGAAGTGTGGAAGACCATCAATGATGATGTTTCCAAAAAAATACTGATTTCCCGAAATACCTATGATGGAACTGGTCAGCTCCTTACCAAGGAGCTGGGAAGAAAGAAAGACAATGCCGGGGTGTATACTAATGTTCCTCTGGAAACTTTGAACTATTCCTATAATATTCGGGGCTGGTTGAAAGGCATCAATAAGGATTATGCCAATAATACAGGAAGTGGACAAACAGCCAGTTGGTTTGGTATGGAATTGAATTATGATTGGGGCTTTCAAAAAAATCAGCTCAATGGAAATATAGCAGGTACAAAATGGCGGAGCCGGGGAGACAATATGCAAAGATCCTATGGATTTACGTATGATAATGCAAACCGCATCATGTCATCAGATTTTAACCAGTTGAACAGTGCCTGGGATAAAAGCGCCGGTATTGATTTTAGTTTGGTGATGGGCGATGGGGTGAATCCTTTTTCTGCTTATGATGAAAATGGAAACATTCTTGCTATGAAACAATGGGGACTAAAGGGAACTTCAAGTTCCATTGTAGATGATTTGGTATACACCTATAATATCAAGAGCAATAAACTGCAAAATGTTATTGATGGTGTTAATGACCCCAATACCAAATTGGGCGACTTCAGATCATCAACAAGATATTTAACATCCTATGGGATTAAGGATATCAATAGTATAGACTACCTCTATGATCAGAATGGCAATATGATTCAGGATTTGAACAAGGACCTGGAAATTATTAATGCTCCTGATGGGTCCATTGGAGCAATTATGTACAATCATCTGAATCTGCCTTCCGCCATTAATGTGAATGCCGATCAGGGATCTGGCGGACAAAAGGGCAACATCTATTACATTTACGATGCCATGGGTTCTAAGTTGGAAAAAAGAGTCCATGAAAATCCAGCCGCTGCAAATAATCATACACAGAAAAATACCACCACAACCTACCTCGGCGAATTTGTTTATGAAAACGACGGCATTAAATTTTTCTCCCATGAAGAGGGCCGTGCAAGATGGGTGCAAAAACTCCCCCAAAACCCCGGCAGTTGGGAATATGATTTTTTCATCAAGGATCATTTGGGTAATGTTCGTATGGTACTTACAGAAGAAGTGCAGAAAGACATGTATCCCGCAGCTACTATGGAAACTGCCACAATACAGAATGAAGAAGCCATTTACGCAAACCTAAATACAACCCGCTTCGATAAGCCAGCTGGCTATCCCGTCGATACGTATACCAACCCCAACGACAAAGTAGCGCGGCTTAAAGGCACTGCTACCAAGGTGGGTCCGGCCATTCTGCTTAAGGTAATGTCGGGCGACAAATTTAATTTTCAGGTAAGCAGTTGGTATAAACTCAATGGGGGACAACCGGGTAATTCATCTAATCCGCTCAACGACCTGGTGCTTTCCCTGGCCAACGGCATTTCACCGCTATCCGGAGGTAAGGTTACCGCACTGGATCTACAAGCCCCCACCGTACTCAACCCGCAGGTGATGGATTTTCTCAACAACCAAACTAATATTTCTACTCGCCCGAAAGCCGGCGTCAACTGGGTCCTGCTAGATGAGCAATTTAAGATAGTAGCTTCCAACAGCGGATACGAGCAGGTGCCGGATGAATCGGTCTATGGCAATGGGGGAGCAAATCCCACAGTCTACTGGCACCGAAAAACCGATATGCCAATTACAAAGAATGGATATTTGTATATTTATGTGAGCAATGAATCAGATGATGCGGAAGTGTTCTTTGACAATTTACAGGTGAGTCATATTAGGGGGCCGTTGATTGAGGAGACGCATTATTATCCATACGGACTTACCATGTTGGGGATATCGTCTAAAGCTTTGAACGGAGCTGCTGAAAATAAATTGAAATACAACGGGAAAGAGGAGCAGCGAAGAGAGTTCACCGATGGGTCAGGGTTGGACTGGTATGACTACGGAGCGAGGATGTACGACGTGCAGATCGGGAGGTGGCATTCGGTAGATCCTCTCGCAGATTTAATGAGGCGGCACTCTCCTTACAATTATGCGTTCGATAATCCCATAAGGTATATTGACCCAGACGGCATGATGAACGCAGATGCTGACAGAGCAAGAAGATATGACTTCCAAAATAATGGCGATAAAAATTTTGATTTCTCAGATGAGATTAAATGGGGGCAACATTGCATTTGTTCCCAGAATGGTGGCGATGGAGATCCGCCTGAGTCAAGACAGAATAATTATGGCCAAACGTTCGTGAACTACAATGGCGAATGGATGAAAGCGGATACGATGGATGAAATTGTTGTGACAGGTAGAAGAAATTCTACATCTGAAGTTTCTTGGGATTACTTTTGGAAGAACCTTGCTCCTTTTAATCTAACAGAATCACAAGTTTATGGATCTTTTCAGACAAAGTATACATTTCAAGAGGGATTACGTAAAGTTGTTTTACCGTATGGATACGAGACGTCGTATGACGTCACTCACGGTTCATATTATGGAGGCATTTCTCCATTGACTCACACATATTTTACTTATGGCGATGAGAATGTTGAAGGGCGATTGCTTCTTGGGCAAGCCAACTATCAAAATGGTGAGTATTTTAGAGCGCGCGGACTAATGACAGTATATCGTCGAAGTGCAGCGAAAATCCAGCTTGAAGCTTCTAGTATGAATTTGACTAGTGACTTCAGAATCGGAGGAAGAGTGGTTCTGGAGTGGAAAATGCCGTTTTATAAAAATTTGTCAGTTGAGACAAGTGTAGGAGTAAGAGTTCCAGTTAATACTCAATCACCAACTTGGAGAATTATTAATCCGGGGACGCTTCTACCGATTTTTCCTTTTTAATAAGTCTTTTTTATAAGAATTAAACGCAGTACAAATGATTGAATCAGTGTATCTTGGGATATTAGTAGGTATATCTTTATTCGTAGTAAATAAAGTTTTTATTAATAAATATCTTCCTTTAATCCGATTGAATTTGTACCTACTGTTTAAGGGCGAAAAAAGTACAGGAAATGTTACAGGATATGAGTCAAGATTGAGCGTACAAGGACATACAGAGTTTCGTGCTGAAATACAATTTGTTGATAAAAATAATATTGAAAAGAAATTCTTTACTGATTTTGATTTCACGACCCAGCCAATTATTGGAAATAAAGCGCGGGTTGTTTATGATCCATTGAATTCATCTAATGCAATCTTTCTAAAAAGAGGCTTGGCTGTTTTCACAATATTCATTATTATATTTTTTCTTTCTGTAAATTTTATTATAATAAACTTTTATTTCAGATGGATTTAGAAAAAAATTGACCTTGTAGTAGCCCCATTATTTCAAACCAGTTCGGCTTAATTCGTTGTTAAAATATTGATTGGTTTTTGATGCATTTTATTGGGTGATATTTTCAAAGTCTGATGCTTTTTCTGGTTATAGTAGCATCAGATGTTATTTTGACTACTTCAAAAAGTACAAAGCCATCATCTGCGGGTTGAAGTTAGACGTAATAGTATATGATTTTATTCCAGAACTGTTCCTTCCATCGGTTGTCAAAGGTTCGGCCCTCGCCATCCATAAATATTGGTTCAGCAACTGTTTCAAATCGAGTTTTAGAATCTTACACTGCAATGAATATTGGAACTGGAGTTGATGATGCCGACACCCGCTTTAAAGTGAGCTCATCAACGCATTCTTCTGTCGGTAATATGTAAGCACCCCACCAATACCATTCCAGAATAAAAGCCTTTCAATTTAATTTTGCAACTACCCGGTTTTATTTGCTTGCCAGTTTTGTGGTAACAGCTCGTGTATTTTGTTGATGGGATATCCTGCGATTCGGGTTAATACATCATGCATCCATTCCACGGGATTTACGTTATAGTTTTTACAGGTAGCTAACAAACTGTAGAAGATGGCGGAACGCTGGGCAGCGGCATGACTGCCAGCAAAGAGATAATTTTTCCTGCCCACTGCCACCGGCCTGATACTGTTCTCCACCGGATTATTATCTATGTGTAGAAAATCGGTGGTGGCATAGAGGCTTAAACGATCCCACCTTTG
>Ga0315899_10008321_pt1 | contig 11126 bp, 12 predicted proteins | sample LakEriMetagenome_2_FD_203518 | JGI IMG/M metagenome (GOLD analysis project Ga0315899, IMG submission 203518) | Freshwater fungal communities from buoy surface, Lake Erie, Ohio, United States - Buoy 4 MA112 | ecosystem: Environmental > Aquatic > Freshwater > Lake | place: USA: Lake Erie, Ohio...
CGAGGCGCAAGCGTTTCAGAAGGAAATTAACGAAGCATGCGAAGCCATGAACCAATGGGTGGAAAAGCAGGTGTCTGCTCAGCTCGATGCCGGCAAGCTCGTGGGATTGCTCGGCGGCGATCATTCAACACCTCTCGGATATTTTAGAGCGCAAGCCAAGCGCCACGATTCGTTTGGTATTCTGCATATCGACGCACACAAGGATTTGCGCATTGCCTTCGAAGGCTTCACCTATTCGCACGCATCCATCATGTACAACGCGCTTCAATTGCCGCAGATCACTTCTCTCGTGCAGGTGGGCATTCGTGATTTTTGTGCGGAAGAGAAAGAGGTGGCCGATCAGCACAGCGACCGTGTGCATGTGTTTACCAATGCCCAACTGCAACGCGAGCGTTACACCGGTAAAAACTGGATGCAGCAAGTCGATGAAATCATTGCTCGTCTGCCGCAGAAGGTGCACATCAGCTTTGATATCGACGGGTTGGATCCTACGTTGTGTCCCAACACGGGAACACCCGTGCCCGGCGGACTTTGGTTCGACGAAGCAACCTATCTTTTGTCTTCGTTGAAACGCCATGGCAAGACCATCATTGGTTTTGATTTGGTGGAAGTAGCACCAGGAGCCGATGACTGGAACGGCAATGTAGGTGCACGCATGCTATGGCATTTGTGTGGCGTACTTGCGAGCAATTAATCTAATTCAGCATGGAACGACTGATTGTTTTTACAGGCGCCGGCATGAGCGCCGAAAGCGGTATTCCTACCTTTCGAGGCACCGATGGCTTGTGGGAGAATCACCGCGTGGAAGACGTGGCAACTCCTGAAGCCTGGGATAGCGACCCTGAATTGGTTACTGAGTTTTATAATCAGCGAAGAAAGCGTGTGCTCGAGGCAGCGCCGAATGCGGGTCATGCGCAAATTGCCCGATGGCAAGAACACTACGACGTTATGGTCGTGACGCAAAACATAGATGATTTGCATGAGCGTGCAGGAAGCAAACAAGTCTTGCACTTGCACGGCGAGATTCGTAAGGCGCGCAGCACATCCCATCCGCACTTAGTGTACGACATCGAAGGATGGCAACTCACCGGTGCCGATGTGTGCGAGCAGGGTTCGCGGTTGCGTCCGCACATTGTTTGGTTTGGCGAAGATGTGCCCATGCTCGATGTTGCAGCTAGAATGATTGAGGAAGCCGACCTGTTCATCGTGGTAGGAACTTCGTTGCAGGTCTATCCGGCCGCGGCATTGGTGCATCATGCATGGAATGCGCGTAAAAAGATTATTGTGGATCCGCAAGCGCATGAATTGGCCGTTAAAGGCGAGTGGACGGTGGTAGCCAAAGGAGCAGGCGAAGGATTGGCCGAGGTGGATAAACTCTTCTTGCGTTGAATACACTGAATTGAATTACTTTCGCACCAAACCCTCTGCTACCTCGTGAAACCGAAGATCAATATTGCCATCGATGGATATTCCTCGTGCGGGAAAAGCACCATTGCAAAGGCAATTGCCCGTGAACTGAATTACATCTACATCGATTCGGGTGCCATGTATCGAGCAATGACGCTGTATGCGTTGCAGCACGGTTACATTTCACCGGAGGGCAAAGTGAACGAATCGGCACTCATTGCAGCGCTCGATTTAGTGATGATCAACTTCAAGTACAACACCGATACCTATCGCTACGAAACGTATTTGAACGGACAAAATGTTGAGCGTGAAATTCGCACGTTGCAAGTGAGCAACAGTGTTTCCCCAATCTCGGCTATTAAAGAAGTACGGCAGAAACTGGTGCGCATGCAAAAGCGCATGGCCGAATTGAAAGGGGTGGTGATGGATGGCCGCGATATTGGAACGGTGGTACTTCCTGATGCGGAATTAAAACTTTTCATGACTGCCGACCCAACCATTCGCGCGCAGCGCCGCTACGATGAGTTGCGCAGTATGGGTGTTGAGACTTCCCGCGAAGAAGTGCTTCGCAACATCAATCAGCGCGATCAAATGGATACATCCCGTGACCACGATCCGTTGATTCAATCCCCGGATGCTATTGTTCTCGACAACTCATACCTAACGCTGGACGAGCAGTTTCAGTTTGTAATGAGCAAGGTAGGGCAGCGCGTAGCGAGCGGAGTCTGATCTTTTTGGGGGTGGATGCGTATTCTGCGCATTATCAAGTGTGTTTCTGACAATCGTCATTTGGTGTGGTTTTCAACATTCTGATGTTAGCGTCACTAAACCCAAAACCACTAGCCCATGAAACACATGATACTCGAACTAGAAAATCTCGATTGCGATGGTTGCGCCAACAGCATACGTCGCGTATTGCTTCGCCAACCCGGTGTACTCTCTGTCCACGTTGAAGTGGCTGCATCTAGGGTGAGTCTGTCGTGTGAAGACGATATGGATCGAGCACATGTGATTAGCGTGTTGGAGAATTTGGGTTACCCTCCGTTGGGACGAAACTCTATGTTATGCATTGCCCGGGCGCGCTTGAGTTGCGAATTGGGTAAAATCAGGCACAAGGCATATTACCATCCGATTTTGAGTTAAGGTTATAGCAAGTCAAAAAATGTTGCCAATGAAAATTGGATGCAAAACATCGTGGTGAGTTAGCGCATTTGGATTCGAAGTTGGCAACAAAAGAAAAGGCGGGTAATACCCGCCTTTTTATTTCACAAATCATCGTTACTGATGAAATTACTTCGCTTCTGCTACAAAACGCTTCTTCTCTTGAATACGGCTAGCTTTACCTGTGAGGCTGCGCAAGTAGAAGATACGTGCACGACGAACCTTACCACGCTTGGTTACCACAACGCTTTCGATGAAAGGTGATGCAACCGGGAAGATACGCTCTACACCTACACCGCCGCTGATCTTACGAACAGTAAACGTAGCAGTGGCTGCTGAACCTTTGCGCTGAATAACAACGCCGGCAAACTCCTGGATACGCTCTTTGTTTCCTTCTACGATTTTGTAGCTTACAGTGATAGTGTCACCTGCAGCAAATGCCGGAATTTCTTTAACCGGGTTGAGCTTTTTCTCGAGTTCTTTAATGCGGTTCATGATGCGTTTCGTTTAAAAATGAATCCCTAAAAGGGGGCGCAATATTACGACATTTCTTTCTTCAATGAGCCTTTGATGAAAAAAAAAGTATCTTTTTTTAGTCAACGGGTCGTTTGTGCTTCCATCGCTTGTGCGACCACAGCCAATATCGGGGTTCCAAGCGAATATCGGCCTCGAGCATTCGCTGCAATCGTTCGGTGAGTTCGCCGTAAGGAAACTCGTTCGGATTTTCAGTAACGAGCTCGTATTCAATGGCGTATTTCCCGCGAGACACTTTTTTGAGGTGTCCGAATACCACGGGCAAGTTGAATTCTTTCGCGTATTTCTCGGTTCCAAACAAACAGGCTGTTTCTTGTCCTAAGAAATCGGTCCAATAAGCTTTGCGCGGATTGGAGGGCGACTGGTCGATGGCAAATACCGAAACGAACAATTCATCCCGATTGGCCTTCAGCCAGTCACCGGTCTCTTTGGTAGACACCAGTTCGAGGCCGAACTTTCCTCGCGTGGAACGCATTTTTGCGTCAAAGTAAGAATTGCTCAGACGCTTGTAGATGGCCATCAGTCGGTGTTTGAAATGGGGCGGAGCCGAAAGAGCCCACATCTCCCAATTGCCGTAATGGCCTCCGGCCAAAATTGCGCTCTTACCCTTAGCGTGCAATTGATCCAGCACCTGAGTGTTTCGATGTTCAAACCGCGAAGCGAGGTCGCTTTCATGAGCACTGAAATTCTTGAGGCTTTCAAGTACGAGGTCGCAGAAGTGCCTAAAGAACGCTTTTTCCAATGTGATGATTTCGGACCGGCTTTTTTCGGGGAATGACCGACTTAGATTTCCGCGGACAACCTTTTTTCGATAACCGATGGCGTGATAAAAGAGGAGGTAAATGCCGTCGGATAGGATATAGAGCGCTCGGTAGGGGAGTTTGCTTATCGGGTAAATAATCAGGTTGTAAAGCAAGGCCGACATCATGCGCCCACCTCCAATTTTAATCCGTCGTAGGCAACGAACATCCCCTCGGGCAATTCGTTTTGCACCTCTTCATGAAGCCCCAACTGGTGGCTTATGTGCGTGAACCACGTTTGTTTTGCGCCGATGCGCTTGGCAATTTCAATGGCTTCTTCCAGTGTGAAGTGAGAAGGGTGCTTTTCCCGTCTGAGTGCATTGAGCACCACTACATCCAATCCCTGTAGTTTTTCGAATTCTTCCTCGGGAATAACATTCGCATCCGTGATGTAGGCGAAATTTCCAACGCGATAACCAAACACAGGCAATCGCAAATGGTACACTTGGATGGGCAAGAAGGATAGGTTGCCTACCATGAACTCTTGTCCATCAATAATATTCAAGTCGATTTCCGGAACACCCGGATATTTTTTGTCAGAGAAAGCGTAGGCAAACTCACGTTTCAAGGCATCGGCTACTTGTTCGGTGCAATAGACCTGTGCCCGCCAGTTGTTAATGAAGTTGAAGGCCCTCACGTCGTCGAGGCCTGCGATGTGGTCTTTATGTTCGTGCGTGAAAACAATACCCTCAATGTGCTTTACACCTTCTCGCAGCATTTGCTGACGGAAGTCGGGGCCGGTATCGATGATGTAGTTTTTGTCTTCAGCGGTTATCATCACCGAGCTTCTTAGGCGGGCATCGCGCGCGTCGGTAGACGTGCATATGCTACAGGGGCACGCAATGAGCGGAACTCCTTGTGATGTACCTGTGCCGAGAAAGGTGATGGTCATGCGGGCGAAATTACTACAGGCGAGCAGTGTACCGAGCATTTCAATTTCGTTAAGTTTGGGAAAATCTTGTTTTCTTCAACCATCACTTCGCCTACATTTGCCTGCATTCCAAAACAATCCGGTGGAACTAGAACACGTCATACTTTCAGCCAGTCAAAAGGCACTTCGGGTAAACCTTAATCCCGAGATTTATGGAACCTTTGCCGAAATCGGTGCCGGTCAGGAAGTGGTGCGTCATTTCTTTCGTGCAGGCGGCGCCAGCGGTACCATTGCCAAGGCCATGAGCGCCTACGATAAGGACTTCAGCGATGCCATTTACGGAAAGGAAGAGAAGGGTAGGTATGTGTGTAAGCCTCGACTCATCAACATGCTCAACCACGAGTATCGCCTCATGGAAGAGCGTTTGAAACGCAACGAACACTCAGCTAAAAAGTTCTTTGCGTTTGCCGATACCGTAGCAACCATCAACTATCAGAAAACTATCCAAGGCCACGGCTGGATGGGTTTGAAGTTTCAGACAGCTCCGGATAAAGCCCCCAATATGGTTATTCTGCACATGCGACTGCATGAGATGGATGCCCTGGCCCAGCAGGCCAGTGTTGGATTATTGGGGGTAAACCTCTTGTACGGTTGTTATTATTTCTATTCGAAACCCAAGGAGCTCATCCTATCGTTGTACGATAACCTGAACCGCGACCAGATTGAAATTGATATGGTGGAAATGAGCGGTCCCGATTTCGATCATGTCGACAATCGACTGCTATCGCTGCACTTGGTGAAGAATGGAATGACGGACGCTGTGATTTTCTCGCCCGATGGCAAGAACATTCAAGCTGCCGATATCTTATATAAGAAAAACATACTCGCTTTGCGTGGCAGCTTCCGCCCCGTCACGAAAGTGAATATTGATATGATTATGAAGGGCTTCAAGCTCTTCGAACGAGAATACAAAGTCGATCACAGCAATGTGCAGGTGTTGTTTGAGATAACGCTCAATAACCTGCGAGCGGAAGGTGATATCGACGAACAGGATTTCCTTGACAGGGCTGAAATTCTGTGTTCGCTTGGACAAACGGTTCTCATTTCCAACTACTCCAAGTACTTCAAATTGGTTGAGTTCTTCTCGAAACATACCAGTCGCCGCATGGGAATTATTGTGGGAACGAACATGATCATGGAGCTCTTCAACGAAAAGTATTACCGCGATCTCAACGGTGGTATCCTGGAGGCGTTTGGTATCTTGTTCAGCCGCGACTTGAAGATTTATGTGTATCCATTTAAGGATAGCAAGACAGGGAAACTGCTCACTACCAAAAACTGTCCTGTACACCCCCGCTTGAAGCCTTTGTATGATTATCTCATATACAACAAGCGTCTGGTCGACATTACCGATTATAACCCGGATGTACTGGATATCTATTCGACGGATGCGTTGGATATGATTCACAACGGTTATGAGGGATGGGAGGAAATGGTGCCCACATACGTTGATACCATCATTAAAGACAACAAGCTTTTCGGATACAGTCCTGACACTCCGAAGAACCCCGATTACATTCCACCTACCAAGCAAAGCGATCATCGGTTGAACCCGAATTGATGCTGAACTGTTATTTTCGGAGGTTATACTATCATGAATGCCAGTTTACCACTTCACCACGAAACCCATCTTTGTGATAATCCGAATGCGGATTGGGTATTGATGGTGCACGGTGCCGGAGGTAGCACCCGCACGTGGAAAAAGCAGCACGATGAATTCAGTAAGCACTACCATGTGTTGCTGATAGACTTGCCTGGACACGCAGGATCGGCCACGAAAACTAAAGATCAGGACCGCTATGATTTTCATTGGATCAGCGCCCGTATTTGGGAGGTAGTCGATTATTATACAACGAAGCCCATTCACGTGGTAGCTGTTTCACTTGGAAGCATTGTGGGTATGCAGATGTATGAGCAGCGGCCTGCGGGTGTTTCCAGCTTGTTGTTTGCGGGACCAATTGTTTCGCTCAATGTGAAATTGCGCTTGTTGGCTAGCACAGGCTTGTTCATTGCTCGTATCATTGGCTTTCGGAACTTCTACAGCTTGATGGCCAAAGTGGTGTTGCCTCGCAAGAATCACCGCAAATCGCGCGAAATCTTTGTGCGTGAATCGAAATTCCTGAGCATTGACGAATACCGTAAATGGACAGCGATGTATGGTAAGCATCTCGATCAAACCTTGCGCAATCTATTTAATTTCGAACCTCAGATACCGGTGTTGTTGCTGGTAGGAGGCCAAGATCATTTGTTCTTGAAGCCTACCATGCAGTATGCCAGCCGATTCCAAAACATCAGTATCGAAGTTGTTCAACGATGCGGTCATTTGGTTAGTCTGGAGCGTGCCGACGAATTCAACCGACGCTGCCTCGACTTCCTTCGCAAATTTTAGTGATGCAATAAGTTTTGGTTTTGTGTCGTGTATTCTGATGAATGGAATATATTAGCGTATAACTAAATTAACTTACCACGATGGAAGTAAAAATACACGAGTCGATAACCGACCAAGTATCATCTATGGATGATCTTATCAACGAAGCTCTTAACCACAGAGCCATCAACCATCCGTATTTGCTTGCTCTCAAGAATGGCGAATTCAAAAACATGGATGCCGTTCTAAAGGATTTTGCGCTACAGTATGGAGCATACAGCACTTGGTTTCCACGCTACTTGACGGGTGTGATTTCCAAGTTGGAAAGCCCTGAACACCGCGAGCATTTGCTCGATAACTTGGCTGAGGAAAGTGGTCATTTGCACGATGATGATATCGAAGCGGTAGCTGCTTTGGGAATCAAAGAAGAATGGGTGCAGGGTATCGCTCATCCGAAGCTTTTCCGTCGCTTTCAAGATGCCATGGGTGTTGATCGCAAAGATTCGATTGGCATTGAAGTACAGATTTGGCGTGAGTCGTTTTTGAGCCTGGTTCAAGACGGCACATCGGTAGAGGCTGTCGGAGCTATTGGTTTGGGAACGGAGTCAATCGTGAAGTTTGTATACAGACATTTGATTGAGGCTATTGAGAAGCACACCCAGCTCTCCCTTTTTGATTACGTCTTTTTCCCGCTTCACACAGAAGTAGATGACGAGCACGGACTCATTTTGTTGCGCATTGCTGAAGAGCTCGCAAGTGAAGGCGAACAGTCTGCGTTGCAATTGCGCAAGGGTATGCTGAAGGCGCTGAACCTGCGTGCTTCGTATTGGGACAACATGTATGATCGCGCCAAAAAGATTGATGCGCGCGCATAACGTTAACCGTGAGATTGAATTTTAATTTGAAGGGATGGCTTGACTAGTTCAAGCCATTCTTTTTTTAGAATACTCAATACAGCGGTATCCCGTCGAGAGCCATCGGGTCTGATGGCATGGCTTCGCAGTACACCTTCTTGTTTGGCACCTAGCGAAAGCAGTGATCGAATGCTTCGTTCGTTCTGCGTATCGGCCATAAACTCTACACGCTCCATCGACCAATGCTCGAACGCGTGCTGCAGCATCAGGTATTTGATGTGGCTATTCAGTCCGGTTTGCTTGTAAGCATTGCCTAGCCAACTGTATCCGATGGCCAGACGTTTGTGTGCCGCATTCAGCTGATAGTAACGAGTACTGCCGGCAAAGGTCTGCGTGGATTTGTCGAATATAATAAACGGAATTGCCTGGCGATCGCTTAGGGCTTTCAACGCGTTATCGATGTACTTCTCCAAGTTGTCCTTGCCCGATGCATTTTCCAAACCATATTGCCAGTTTTCAGGTTCGTTCTCGGAGATAGAAACTAAATGCTCGATATCGGATGTTTGCAGCAGTCGCAGAAGAACGCGGTCATCTTCCAATTGAAAGTTGTCGGTAAAGTTGATTGACTGCATGAGAATGGTCTAGTCTTGTGGTTGTTCATTGATCCATGCACGCACATACACCCTGGGCACATCGCCATCCACAAAGGCAGTTCGGTTGTGGCAAAGGAAGTGGTTGTTTACAAAGAGCATGTCCCCACGTTCGAGTCGGAAACACATGGCGTGACTTTCTTCTGCAAAGTAGCGGTCAATGGAATCAAGCAGTTCGGTTAAACCGGCCGGTGTAGGTTCTTTGAGTTTCTCTAGCGCCGATTCTATCCAATAGCGCATGTATCTGAAAGTAATACCACCTTCATGGTCATATTGAAAGAGCGGAATGTCGTTGGCTCGGATGGCTTCCAGGTCTTGCACAGTGCCCGGTGTAATTACATCGCGGCAAAGGGGAGTGTGCAGCAGATCATTCCATGAAGGATTTCGCTCCTCGAGGAAATGGAGTAAGCTGGCAGCATTGGTTATCAGCGATTCTCCGCCTGAAAGAGCCGGTTGCAGGCAAAGAAGTCCAACAATATCGGGGAGGTAATGCTTGGCCGTACTATCGGTATGATAGCCTGTTTCGGCCTTGGTTTTGGAAACAGGTATTGCTTCTTTCGTGTAGTCGAGTCCCCGGTCTTTTACATCAAAGAAATATCCATAACGGTTGTTGAGATACCCCAGCGAGCGCGAAACGATGGCGTACAACTGCCGCTGCTGTTCCTCGAAATAAGTTCCCTCCAGTTGAAGGCGCAAAGCTCCCGGAGATGAAACAAGTTGTTGCATCCAACGACGGCTACATTGGTTCAGTTCATCAGATGAATGCAATGAAAACGAATTGGGCTTGGTCAACCAATCGGAAGCATTGCCACTTGTGCGAAGTAGTTCATCCGTGAAGTACGTGGGCAGTGTTTCGGAAATGTCGCCGACCGAAGGCAGGTGCTGCCATAGCTGATGTTGTGCCTTGTTTGAGCTCATTTCTTAACCTTGAAAGCTACGTGCAACGGAAGGTCGATGAGCGGTGTAAAGAAGGTGGGGTCGAGCTGCACATGTTCTTCGTTGATATGCAACTCATACACTTCAGGCATTTTTTGGAAACCGGCATGTCGCATACAAGTGAAATAGTCTTCCATGGTCTTGTGCACGCATTGAACTCCAACCGATATTCCATCGCGACGCCATATTTCACCGGGGAACAGAATATTTCGTCCACTGAAATATCCTCCTCGCTTTTCAAAGTAGAACGGGTATTTGTCTTGTTTTAAAAAGGCCAGCGATGGGTGAGGCACGGAAAAGATAAAGTGACCTCCGGGTTTTAACTGGCTATACACCTTTTTCATGACCTCAGCGGTATCGGGCGCGTCGAGATAATTAAATAGGAACATCGCAAGCACGGTGTCTACCTGGAACTCACCATCGTGTAATTCCCGAATGTCTCTTACCTCGTAGCTTGCCCCCGTAATTCCCTGGCTGATCTTTTCATGCTCCGCCTTTTCAATCATGGCAGCGCTGATGTCGATGCCATGGATGTTCGATGCGCCTCTCTTGAGAAGCTCACGCCCTACGTAGCCTTCACCGCAACCAATATCGAGCAGCGAACTTCCTTGCACCGGCTCACAAAGGTTCATAACGAACGGCCGAGCCGAATAGTCCGATAACAAAACAGGCCCGGTGCGTTGCCACTGAGATGCTTGGTTGTCGTAGAGTGATTTTGCGTCCTGGTCGCTGTTCATGTCGCTAATATAAACCAGCTTAAAATCTTTTTAAAGGCTTAAATAGAAAATGAATGGGTAACTTTTGAATGCGTATATTTTGATTGCGCGAAGTGTATATTGCTTTCGAATTAACCGAATCGGCAAACATGAAGCTTTCCATTTCAATTTCATTTGTTATTCTATTAGTTGCATCTGCAGCCTCAGCCCAAATAGATACGCTATTTTGGTTTGTTGCTCCTGAAGCTACCAGCGGTCATGGAGATGCACCGGTAACTTTTCGCATGGCCGCGTTTGGAGATGCAGCACAGGTTGTTATTGATCAGCCGGCCAATCCTGCATTCGTGCCTTTGGTAACCAACATCGCTGCAAACTCTGCGGTGTCGGTGGATGTAACGGCTTTCTTAAATCAGTTGGAAAATCAACCGGCCGATCAAGTGCTGAACAAGGGGGTACGCATTCGATCGAATGCTTTTATTACGGCCTATTACGAGATTATCACCTCTTGCCAATGCAATCCGGAGATTTTTGCGCTGAAGGGTAAGAATGCGCTAGGAACCGAATATTATACACCCTTTCAAACGGCATGGAACAATGGAGGCTACTTCCCAACACCGCTGTCATCGGTCGACATAGTTGCAACCGAGGATAATACCATCGTTACCATTGTGCCTTCAGTAGCAGTTGTGGGTCATGCTGCAGGAGTCGCTTATGATATCGTGTTGAATGCCGGCGAAACGTATTCAATGGCGGCCTCTTCGACAGCCGC
>Ga0315899_10008323_pt1 | contig 11124 bp, 10 predicted proteins | sample LakEriMetagenome_2_FD_203518 | JGI IMG/M metagenome (GOLD analysis project Ga0315899, IMG submission 203518) | Freshwater fungal communities from buoy surface, Lake Erie, Ohio, United States - Buoy 4 MA112 | ecosystem: Environmental > Aquatic > Freshwater > Lake | place: USA: Lake Erie, Ohio...
TCCCCTGTATTTAGTCTCCAGGGAAAAAAATGCACATGCACACTGGCTAAGTCTCCGGTAATCAATTCAACGTCAAAACCTGCTGGTAAACAGATTCATTGCCGCTGCTGAGTCAGCCAGGCTCAACATAGAGACAAAACTAGAGAACACTTTAGAGGGCATATTTCTCCGTTTTGTATAAATAACTTTATCCAAGTGGGGATTACAGGTTGGCACGCCCATTGTCATAGTGCTGCAAAATCCGTTCTGATGTGTGACGGTAAGCAAACGAACATCCCACCGTTCGCCTCATTGCACTACCCAACACTCTGTGCTGGATGCCTTAAATGCCCCTATCAACAATTGAGGGAAGCGTTTGCAATGTTGTAAAGGTTGCGAATGCAGTAATGCGTTCGTTCTGGCAATTACGAATCTATGTAAAGGCTTAAAGTGAGTGGGAATGCCAAAAAACCCACAAACACACCAACGGCTTCTGATATAGGCTGTGGATGTGTTGCGTCAGACGAGCACGTAAAAGGTGATAGCAAAACCTACCTAATCTTGTGTCAACAAGTTGTGTGTATATCAGTTGTTAATCCTCAGTAAAGAGATTGATACAGGCCACGCCCTTTAACAGGGCCTGGCTTGTACTTCCTAGTAAAGATCAAAAAATGAAGTAAGAATTTTCTGAACGAACGCCAGTGAGCGAAGAAAAAGCTTACGTTGTTTGAGCGCAAGCTCGAACATAGATTGTGCAGACTTGATATCAAGCAGACTTGATACATAGATCCATTAGCTTTGCTCATATAGCTTTATGGTTCATTGCGACGTGTCTTGGTGAATACAGGAAATTCACCTCGCGTGATGTTTGAAATAATTTCTTCTGCATAACGCACATATCTATAGCCCATCTGTGTATTGGGAATATTCTTTTTGTAATTGGGATCTGGTTCATTTTTCTTAGAACGGGGTTTGGGTTTCATAGCAGCTTGAATATCCACTTCCCTCCCACTCACCATGTTGTACAAATCAGCATAGGGCAGGCGTGGGTATTGCTGTTTTATTTCCCAAGCACGGAGATATCTATCCAGCGCCGCCACAACAGGTTTTCCCGTCACAGGATATTGCGCATAACTCACGGACATGCGGTATCGAGTGCTGTTCATTTTAGATTCTAAAATTCTGCGTACTTGCCGCAAGCGCAACAGCAGTTTCTTGTCCAAGGGTACTTCAATGAGGATTGTGTGGGGTTTCTCTTTGTAGCCTGCAAGATTGTCTATTGTATGTGGCTCTGAAACGGGCGGTTCGCTGAACAGGTGGGAGTGCGTTTTCCACCATGCCCAAAAATCCTCGCCTCTTACATCACCAAAATCGGCATAGAGTTTTGCCAGCCGGCCCTGCCCATTGTTCTCGCATGTTTTAATGTAGGCGTGGTTGAGGCGGAGGAATGCCCACCAATAATAGAACACAGAGGCTTTGTAGTTCTCTTCTTGGGGCAACCTCATGGGGGGATTGGGACGTGATTTACGTCTAGTTCGCCCTGTTTTCAGGGGTGGGCTCTGAATAAAAAAGGCTTTTGCCACTAAAATCTCCCTGCCTGTTTAACCTGCACTCTAATTGTATACTGATAGGTTATCAAACTAGATCTCATCCCGGCGTTCATAGTTACGGGTGTATTCTCTTATTTGTCAGCTGAGAGCTGACTTCATAGGAGAGCAAAAATGACAAATACAGAGCAAAAAAACTTCAATGTGAATTCCCGTTTAGACTCGCTTATTGAGCGGCAGAAAACTTGGAATGAAGGCTCACGTAAAATGAGCAACCAAGAACTATATGCTGTTTTAGCGGGTTGCCTGAGCTTTGTTGAGGATGTCAGAGCAAACTCTAAGTTTTCAGATTTGGAAGAGGAGTTAAAACAAAGAAATTTGAAATACACATCCAGCACAAGTATCCCCACGCGAGTTGTAAGATGTGTGTTTAACACGCAAGAACGAAGGGTTGGCTCCTTTGCTGCAGTTATCACTATCGCCCTACGACAGAGCATAGAAAGCGGCAAATTCATATCTTGGATTAATAAGCATGGAGGAATTGATAAAACTAGGCGTTCTTTTAGCAAACAAAAGAAAGTTAACTACTCCATCTCAGAGTTGGGGGAAATAGCAAAAAACAATCTAAAAAAAGCCAAAGCACTGGCTATCATACCCAAAGCAAGTTTGTCTAATTGTACAGCAGCTAGCAACTCGGGCTTTGTTGTTAATATTTCGCGCATTACTGCTAATGGCGATTGCGAAGTTATTGCAACTTCAACAGACAGTGCTGCAATCCGCAATGCGCTGGCTAGTTGGGGCTCCTATGTAGAGCGCGAAAAAATCACTGCTGCACAAGAGGCTAGCATTCGTGAGGGAGTTGACTCTCTCAATGCTGCTCTCGCTGCTTGAGAGTAATTCAACCCAAAACGAGGGTGAGAATTTGCTCACCCTCACATAGGAGTAGCTCGATGAAAAATTATGAAGCTAAATATGAACCTAAATCTTTATCTGATATTGTAGTCCATGCTGCTAACATGGATACAATGCCTCTATTCACAGCCATCGCTTTAGGAGAAATCAACCAAAACATACTCTTGTTTGGAGCGAATGGCTCAGGGAAAACGACTTTAGCCAAGGTTCTTACTTGTGAATTTTATAGGCATTTTGAGGAAGAGAATAACACTCACTTTGTTCAAATGGCTTTTGAAAAGGACAGTAAGAATTATGAAAAGGATAGATTAGTGTTTCATTGGAGCAAGAGCGGAATTAGCTGGCATATCCTTGATGAGATTGATAAATGCCTTCACAAGAATGTATATAATGAGCTGCATCATACGCTGGATAACAAGCACGGACATAGATATATTATGACAGCAAATACACTTGTAAACGTACCTGCTGGTATTCTCAGCAGAGCGCAGCCCATCCCAGTTGATTGTCCAACTGCGGATGAGTTTCTACCTCGCGCAGTGCAGATATTGGAAAATGAACAAATAAAAGTCTCCAAATCGAAAATTCTATCTGTTTTAAATGCTGCCAACAGCGACTTGAGAAGCTATTACAGGGCACTTGAGAGAATTTGAATTTAACTCGTAAAGCTGCCATTTAATGCCGCCTCTCTAGGGCGGCATTTTTTATATCTCAATCCTATTGCTCTTCAAAAGTACGTCAATTTTTTCTATCTGCTCAGCTGAAAGCATGTCGCTATAATGCTTCCGCATAAGATATTCTGCAGAATATTGCAGCGCATTTGATTTCTTCAATCTAGCAAAGCCGCCAATTCCGATGTCTTCCAAGTGCTCAATCTGTCGCAGCATGGCTTGCAGATAACCACAAACTTTTACGCTGTTCAACGTTGACAGGCTGCATTGATTGCTAATAGCCACAGCCCTTAGCCAAGCACGATGTAAATCAACACGCTCAACGTCTTCCGCCAATGGGAGACGAAGCTTGTAGGCATTTTTATTAATCAGATGCTCGTCAATGCATCTGTCCAAACACGCATCAATCAAGTCCGCTAGATGGGGGTGCTTGTTGAGGCGAGCAGCGAATTCAACAAGATCTTCACGAGTTGAAATTTTCTCTATTGTAGCTACCGCACGGTTCCTTTCCTTTAGCTGTTGCTGGATTTGATCATCAGGCTTGTTAGGTTGCTTAGCCATCTGATCCCCCAAAGCCAAAATGTCAGCTAATGTATATTATCTGATATCCGCAGCTAACCACTTGATTTATGGACGGCTCTTTCTGCTACCAATACAGGTAGGAATTCTTAATATCAGACAATAGCATTATCAGCACTGAAACCTGACATTAGGGGTGCGCATATGAAGCAAGCAAGGACGCTTACAGACAAACAGCTCAAGCAGGTGCTAGCCCACTGCTCCACACGCAAACACGCAGCACGTGACAGGGCTGTCGTGCTGTTCAGTTTCCTAGCTGGGCTAAGAGCGAAAGAGATAGCAGCACTCACCATAGCCAACGTCACTGACGAAGATGGCAATGTGCGTGAGGAGTTCACACTGTCACCACAGCAGACTAAGGGGCGCAAAGCACGGCGTGTGTTCGTCAACGCACGGCTACAGCGGGAACTTGCCCTGTATCTAAAACACGCAAAGTTCAGAGCCATATGCCCAGCCCTGTTCCAATCGCAGAAGGGCGCGGCATTCTCAGCCAACACCATGTGCCAGCTCTTGCTGCGCATATATGACGAAGCAGGCATTGCTGACGCCACTAGCCACAGTGGACGCCGCACCTTCATAACGAACTTGGCAGCGAAAGGCATTGGGGTGCGTGTGCTAGCGGAATTAGCAGCGCACTCAAGCATCGCAACCACGCAACGCTACATTGACGTCAATGATGAGCAGTTGCGGGCTGCGGTGGAGTTGGCTTGATCTAAACCATACATTGATGTAGGGGAAAATGTGCCGACTGTTTCTTTTCAGCAGTCGCAGCGCAGTCAATGTCCGGATCGGCGAGGACTTATAAACTCGGCGAGAGTAGCGATGATTAAAAGAATGAGTTTCTACTAACTTAAACAGGACGTCGATATGTCACTAGCCGCGTTTGTGATCAACCTGGATCAGGCAACGGAGCGCCTCATTCACTTCGAGGCGCAAGCCCGGGCAGCCGGTCTCGGATATGAGCGACTTTCAGCTGTAGATGGACGACTCCTGTCGTCTGCGGAATGTGCCGCATGGCAGGATCCATCTGCCATTTACCCGCTATCTCGTCCAGAGATCGGTTGTATTCGAAGCCATCAAAACGCTTGGCAAAAGATTATCGACAGCGGCTTAGATTGGGGTGCTGTGTTTGAGGATGATGTGTGTCTCAGTCCGGAATTAGGAAGTATCCTGGAACAGATTGGTCAGGTGCCTGCGGAAATAGATTTAATTAAGCTTGAGGCTATAGGGGACAGGAGTATTTTACTGGAAAAAGCCCAGTCATATCTAGCTGGACGCACACTTCGTCGTTTACGCGGTATGGCAAGCGGTTCCGCAGGCTATCTGATTTCAAATATTGCTTGCCAAAGACTTTTACGGTCCGCACGACTTCCGAGCATACCTATCGACATGTATCTGTTCTCTCGTTGGCATGGTGCCTACCGAGAGCTGAACGTTCATGTCCTCGTTCCAGCACCAGTTACCCAATCACATAATCTAAACACTGCGCCAGGAGATTTGATTTTTGCGTCACAGATCGCGGATCGTGGAAAAGCCATGCTTCCAAGGCTGTCGCTCTCTAAACGCCTAAAGCGAGAATGGTTTCGCATCAAGGCGCAGGTTAGTGGGGTTGGAGCTGAGCCTGTGATTTTGGATTGGCGATAAGAGAGGACAATTATGTCTAACCACCTCACCTCTTCTCCTTCCCCACCTTCTCCGCCTTCCTAGCAGCATACCGCTCCTGCTTAGCATGGACGCTGTCTACAATCTCCGTGCCCTTATCCAAGGCGCTGAGCACGTGTGAACCATGGCCCTTGCGCTGTTTATCAGATATTAGTCAGCTTATTTAACGAAATTGTGTAGCTTATGCATCATTTCTTCAAGGTCTCTTAAGATAACGCCCACGTCACCATGGCGCAAATAGCTATATCTTAGCTCATAATTCAAGAGTAAATCAATTTGGACATCTTCTACATTCTCTGAGAGAGCGAGATCAAAGGGAGCATAAGCTTTATATTTGTAAATTTCAGCAACGTTGCGAAATTCGAGTGAATTCCTCTCTATCATAGCATTGAATAGCTCGCCCCAATGAACGGCACTATCTCCTACTTTGCCTCGCCTAATAACATTAGTTAGCCATCCAAGAACGGTCTTTCGCGCTATCTGACCCGGAGAACGAATAGGCGCATGAAGATAGTATACCATCGGACATTCAACTTTTCTAAGGGAACCTTCATTATCAAGGACCTGGTGGTTCCCATATGTTAAGAGCACATTTTGAAGTTCCGTTTGTCCATTGATTTTAATTATACTTTTGCAAGTGTGTCCTGCTGCCAACATCAAAGATCGTTTTTGAGCTAGACGACAAGACGCTATCGGATCGCTTGTTTCCAAGGTTTGGTCGTTTGCTGCAATTAAGCACCGCCATGGTATCTCTGACCACGAGTTAGTTGGTAGTTCTTGCATGGCAGCTCTGAAACAAATAGGACCCTCTTCGTGGACTATGAACTCGTCTGCGTCTAAAGGTAGATAAACCCCGAACCCTAGCTGGGCATGTAATAATCTTAACATTACGTTCATTATCTCTCCTTGGATATGGGCTATCGTTGGAGATATGTATTGATCAATCACATCATTAGTTAGAAATACTTTCAAACCTTCTGATTGACATGCTTCTACTATTCGCCTCGTATGGTCCGTCGAGAAATGATCGTAGATATAAATAACATCACAGTAGTTTAAATTGTGTCGTATGAATTGCTCAACGATATCTTCTTCATTCTTAATCATAGAAAATGCTATGACATTCATATCACTCTCCTCGTGGATGGTAACCAAACAATGCGCCTTAACTTATATAAAATATATAAACGACTCTATTAATTATTTTCACAATTGATGCGATTTTCCTTCCCATAGCTATTCTTCACGCTCGATTTTGTTTTCATCAGAATTGACGAAGGATGATTTTGCTTACGCTCTGATTTATTAACTTCTCCTTGCCCACCTTGTCCGCCTTCCTCGCAGCATACCGCTCCTGCTTAGCGTGGACGCTGTCTACAATCTCCGTGCCCTTGTCCAATGCGCTCAGCACGTGTGAGCCATAGAACCTGTCAATCATATCCGTGCTGGTCCTAGCGTTCATCGCTAGCGTCTCAATGCTGATGCCAGCGTGTATGCCTGTGACTATGGCGGTGTGGCGCAGGCTGTAGAGAGTGCGGTTCTTCCCATTAGCATCTGTCTTCAACCCAGCAGCTCTCATCACAGCATCAAACTGACGTGTCAGCTCCTTCAGCGCATACTCACGATTGGCGTGTTGGGGCATAAAGACAAAATCGTCTGGCTTGCCGTATCCCTCCCGTTCACGCTCAGAGCAGATATTGCGATAGTGTTCTGGCGCATATTCGGTGCTGGTCATTATGCGGGAGTGGCGCTTGGTTTTGGGATGGCGCAGTTCCAGGAACTCAATGCCGCCACGTGTGGCTGAGAATATGTGCCTGTGCTTGAGTATCTTTATGTCTGTGGGACGCACATAGGTGTTGCGCATAAACATTATGAGGAAATAGACGTCTTTGGTGATGGTGACATTGCGATAGGGCTTTGCTCCGCTCTTCACAATGTCGTCAACGACGTCCACGTCCTTATACACAGGCAGTGTTTCGCCAGTCAGCTTGTTCGCCATCTGCCACAGCCGTGAATATTCCCCATTGTTAAAATAGCCACGTGGGTCATCGTCAACACGCACACGGGGCATCATAGGCACGGCGTGGATGAACTGCTTCTTCACCGCTTCCTGTAGCAGCTTGCTGATGATGGTGAAGTAGCTCTTCTGCGACGATTTAGCCAAACGCTTGCGCACCAGATACATCTTGAACTGCTCAAGCGTGTCGGCGTTGATGTCCTTTAGCTCATAATCTCTAAAGAAGGGCTTGATGTGTTTGTCATACACATACTTGTCTATGCGGTTCTTCTGCGGGTTCAGTTCGCCCTGTGACACCATAACAGCCTGCTTCTCCCACAAGCTGCTTGCGACTGTGTGGAGTGTGCGTTTGCTGCTGAGTTTGCGTTTGCCCTGCTCACTGCCGTGTATCTGCTGTAGCATATCGGCGTAGATGAGCTTGGCTTCACGCTGCGCTTCAGACAAGTCTGTCTTCTTAGTGCTGCGCTTGCGTTGAGCCCCGTCCAAATAAACACGGAACTGCCAAAAGCTGCTGGCTAGGCATTTGTAGAGGATGGCTGACTGCGGCAGCTGTTTAACCTGCTGTATGGTGCTGGTGATTGGGGTGGTGCGGAACTTGGCACCAACGCCTTCAGCGCCACCCACAGCGTCCGTTTCCATATCCTCAGCAGGTAATGCCACAGCGCCCCCACCAGCCCTCAAAGCTGCTATAGTGTGTGAGCGACAGATTATGTGGATAAGCGGGATTGGGCAACCAGCAGGCAAAGTAGCATAGGGTGTGAGTATGCTACTTTCCGCAGCAGTCAAAAACTTATGTGCTTGTTTCTGCTGGTATTTTTGGTGGAGCCAGACGGAATCGAACCGACGACCTCTTCAATGCCATTGAAGCGCTCTCCCAACTGAGCTATGGCCCCACTTTTTCCGGACCCTTAGCCCCTGCGGGCTTCGTCCGAAGATCACGATCCCTTGGGGTGGATCGCTGCGCCGCCGGCGAGCCGGCCGCGACGGCGCGTGATATAGACGGATCGCGTGCGCTCCACAACCCGTTTTGTCGCACGGCCGCCGTTTTATTCACGGCCCTTCGCGCGACGTGCGGCGCAAGAGGTCAGCTTTCCGTCAGCTTTCCTCGTCGTCCTCGATGTCGCCGTCGATGAGGCCCGCCACGTCGTCGGTGTCCTCCTCCTCCTCCTCAAGGAAGGTCTCGTCGGCCGCGCCGTCGTCGTCCTCGATCTCGATGTCGTCGGCCACCACGGCCTCCTTGCCCTCGAGCGCGTCGGCCTCCTCCAGCGAGACGAGCTCCGGCCCGGCCGGATCGACCTCGGGCTCGTCGTCGGACGCGGCGGCGCGGGCAGGCGCGCGCGTGGCCGCAGCGACCGTGAAGGTCGCGCCGCACTTGGGGCAGATGATGGGCGAACGGTTGAGATCGAAAAATTTGGTGGAGCAGCTCTGGCACTGCCGCTTGCTGCCGAGTTCGGATTTGGCCACGTCCAGTATCCCTGCGGCGTGATGGTTTGGATGAATCAGCCTGCGACGCGCCCGCCCGGCCGGAATTGCGGGGTTTCGGTTAGTCGCGGCCCGGGCCCCTGTCAAATGGAGATTCGCGAAAGCCTGCGCGCCCCGCCCGATAATGACAGGGCGCGGCGCGGCGTGTTACCAGCCGGCAGGTTTCAGTCGAGAGGGCCCCATGCAGGTCGACCCCAACGCGGCCCCCGCCGCAGATCATGCCGCCAGCCATGGCCACGGGCCCGCCCAGCCGCTTGGCGCGGCCCCCGCAGGCCCGCTGAAGGGCCGCCTGCGCCCGCCGGGCGACAAGTCCATCTCCCACCGGGCGCTCATTCTGGGCCTGCTGGCTGTGGGCCGCACGCAGATCACGGGCCTGCTGGAGGGCGACGACGTGCTGCGCACCGCCGCCGCCTGCGCCGCCCTTGGCGCGAAGGTGGAGCGGCTCGGCCCCGGCGCCTGGCGCGTGGACGGCTGCGGCGTCGGCTCCCTGCTCGCGCCGAAGGAGACGCTGGATTTCGGCAACGCCGGCACGGGCACGCGGCTGATGATGGGCGTGGTCGGCGGCCATCCCATCACCGCGACCTTCGACGGCGACGCCTCGCTGCGCAAACGGCCCATGCGCCGCATTCTCGATCCGCTGACGCTCATGGGCGCGCAGGTCGTCGCGGAGGCCGAAGGCGGGCGCTGCCCGGTCACCTTGCGCGGCTCGGACGAGCCTGCGCCCATCGAGTACCGCACGCCCGTGCCGTCCGCGCAGCTTAAATCCGCCATCCTGCTCGCGGGCCTCAATTCGCCCGGCCGCACGGTGGTGATCGAGACCGAGGCCTCGCGCGACCACACCGAAAAAATGCTCGCCTATTTCGGCGCCCGCATCGCAAGCGAGCCCGACGGGCCGCATGGCCGGCGCATCACGCTCGAAGGCCGGCCGGAGCTGAAGGCGCGCGACGTGATCGTGCCGGCGGATCCCTCCTCCGGCGCCTTCGCGCTTGTGGCCGCGCTCATCACGCCGGGATCGGACGTGACGATCGAAGGCATGATGATGAACCCGCTGCGCATCGGCCTCATCACGACGTTGCAGGAAATGGGCGCGAACATCGAGCTCATCAACCCGCGCGTGGAAGGCGGCGAAGACGTGGCGGACCTGCGCGCGCGCCATTCGCAGCTCGTCGGCGTGGACGTGCCCGCCGCCCGCGCGCCGGCGATGATCGACGAATATCCCGTGCTCGCTGTCGCCGCCGCTTTCGCGAAGGGCGAGACGCGCATGCGCGGCCTGTCGGAATTGCGCGTGAAGGAGTCAGACCGGCTCGCCGCCGTGGCGGCGGGGCTCGATGCGGCGGGCGTCGTCAACCGCATCGAGGGCGACGATCTCATCGTGACGGGCGCGGCGCAGGTGCGCGGCGGCGGCGAGGTGAAGACCCATCTCGATCATCGCATCGCCATGAGCTTTCTGGTGATGGGCATGGCCGCGCAGCAGCCGGTGCGCGTGGACGACGCGGCGATGATCGCCACAAGCTATCCCACCTTCCGCGCGCAGATGGAGGCTTTGGGCGCCCGCTTCGTCTGAGCGCAAGCCCAAAGAAAAAAGGCTTCTACGCAAAAGGCCCGCACGCCAAACGCGCGGGCCTTTCGCATTTCAATAAGGCGTCGGCGCCGCGCCGATCAGGCCTCCAGAACCTGTTTCGACTCCACGGTCGAATCCGCGCGCAGGCGATAGACGACCGGCACGCCGGTGGCGAGTTCGATGCCGGGGATCGTCTCCGGCGTCGCGCGCTCCAGCACCATCAGCAAAGCGCGCAGCGAATTGCCGTGAGCGACGACGACAGTCGACTCGCCGCGCAACACGCAGGGCAGGATGTCCTGATTGTAGTAAGGCAAAACGCGCGCGAGCGTGTCGCGCAGGCTTTCGCCGCCCGGCGGCGGCACGTCATAGGAACGCCGCCAGATCATCACCTGCTCATCGCCCCATTTCTGCGCGGCCTCCGCCTTGTTGAGGCCGGCGAGATCGCCGTAATCGCGCTCGTTGAGGCGAATGTCGCGCACGGTCTGCAAATTGGGCTGGCCCAGCTCCTCCAGCACGAGGCGCGTGGTGTGCTGCGCGCGGGTGAGCGCGGAGGTGAACGCCTTGTCGAAGCGCACGCCGATGGCCTTGAGGCGACGGCCGGCGGCGCGCGCCTCCTCCACGCCGACGGGCGTGAGGTCGGGGTCCTTCCAGCCGGTGAACAGGTTCTTCAGGTTCCAGTCGCTCTGGCCGTGGCGGATGAGAACAAGCGTGCGG
>Ga0315899_10008324_pt1 | contig 11123 bp, 4 predicted proteins | sample LakEriMetagenome_2_FD_203518 | JGI IMG/M metagenome (GOLD analysis project Ga0315899, IMG submission 203518) | Freshwater fungal communities from buoy surface, Lake Erie, Ohio, United States - Buoy 4 MA112 | ecosystem: Environmental > Aquatic > Freshwater > Lake | place: USA: Lake Erie, Ohio...
CTAACGCACGCCACCCGCGACCGCCCGACCCGGGCCCGCGCACGCCGCCGCTCCAGCGGCGTGTGCGCCCGCCCGGCACCGCACAGCCCCGCGCCCAAAGAGCATGGCACACCGATGCCATGCGCCTGTCCGTGTCACGGTGTCACGGTCTTTGAGGTGGGCCTAAGTTTACCTTGACACGAACCGGTTTTGGCAAAAGCCGTACGAACCGTTTATCTGAGAAATGCTGTTATATTTCAATATAATTCGGTTGGGGGCCGAGCGGCCTCTCACCCAAAACAGCGGACCGTCTGTCTTGTCCTCTCTGGGGGCCCTACTTCGGTAGTAGGTCTCTTTTGACACTACAGTAGGTCTCTTTTGACTAGGAAACTGACTTTTCTTCTGGGTTGGCTGGCCGACCCAAAAATCCGCTTTTTTGTTGTAGTGCCCCAAAGAAAGACTGTGCCAATTCTTGTCCGATTCGCCCCAAACAGGGCGCGTTGCAATCTGAGCTCAATTTGCACCTGCCGATATATAGTTCAAAAAAGACTGCATCCGTGCAAAAAAGACTGTTATTCCGAGTCTTCATTTCTTTTCGCGGCGTGGCGACACGCACTTGAATTCAAGTTCCTCCAGCCAAGTGTCCAAATGCTCAGGGGTGAGCGCTCAGGGTCCTGGGGTGATGCAAGGCCCGCTCAGGGTCCCGCGGTGGGTGCTCCCCGACACTATCGGCGCTCTGGTCTTTATACCGGCGCTCCAGAGCGCCGATATAAAGTCTGGAGCGGCGCTCCAGACTTTATACCCGACCGGGCGTCCTTTCTTACTTACCGACCTTCAGTCACTTTTTGATTGTCAATAAAACTTCTCTCTCTCCCTCTTTGGACTTTGGAGGAGTTGGAAACATTAGCTGATACATTTTCCCGCAGAAACATTTTCTCTTATTAATTAACATAGGATCCTTTTCAAAGTTAGTAAAAGTTTATGTGAACACATTGTGAGGGATTTGACAGGTGAAAACACATTATACAACGCGATGCAGGCAGGCGGGTATGGAAGAGCGGGTCGGCGTCTTGAGACGCTCAAGTGCCATGCGAACGTCGGTCTCGCTCGCCTCGCTATCCTCCATCACCCGCAGCAGGTCTCTCACCGCGTGCTCTTCTTGTCTAGTGCGCAAAGCGTGCTGCGATAGGCTGCTGGCGACGGGTGGCGCGCGGGAAGAAGCAGCGGCTGAGGGGAGGACTTGTGAGGTTGGATCAACCCAGGAGATGGCCCCGGTAATGGGATTCCACCAGTAGGCATCGCCGGAGCGATCTTCCTTCATTTCAATCCAGTCGCTGTTGTCCGAGGCAAGGTTCTGGAACGCCTCGTACATGGCCCGCCCCTTGCCCTTGACAACGCGATTCTTTTCTGGGTCAGGCGGCGGGGTGCGGAGGCGGTCCGAGGCGCCGAGGCCTTGCTCTTTGGCAGCTCGTAATTGGCGCATGTGCTCCTTGTGCCGCTGCGCCCGCAGCTCCGCGTCCTTGAACTCAAGCTCAGCCTGAGCGCGCTGCTCAGGGTACATCCGAGCCAACTTGTTGTGGCGCTCCAGGGCGCGCGCACGCTTCACCTCCGCCAGCTGTTGATCCACGCGCGCCTGCACAAGAGCCTTCTGGCGTTGAGCCTCAGGCCCTGCGTTGTCGTCGGGATAGAGGTGCAAGCTCACGGCGTCGGGGAGCACGTCCCACAAAGGGCGGTCGACGATGGGGCCGACCAGGTCACCTTCATGCTGGATGCTCTCGTCCGCTGTCGCGCGCTCGGCATAGAAGACATGCCACGACTTGACTTGCTGGCCCTGCGGTATCTTGAGCTGAGGGTTTCGCTGTTTGACGCCCAAGAGCTCCTCCCGCGCATCTTCTTCTTGCACGCATTTGCGCACGTGCTGCGCCAGTTGCCGGATGTTGCAGGCAGCTGCGGACGTGAGCCAGTCATACTCGCGTGCCACTGGCGCCGCAAGCTCGGGGGAGGCATGGCACTTGATGCGCACAAGGCGCTCGCCAGACACTCGCGTGGCTGCCTGATCGAGGTGGAGCGTGCGTCCTTCCTTGCGGTAGATCTTGTACGAGTTCTTGTCTTGCTGCTGCATTGCGACGTACCTGCTGTCCTCCACCAGTTCAAGCACGGTGGGCCAGTGGAGATGGGCCCGTCCTCCATTTTCGCACGACACTTGTCCCGGGTATGCGCTCTCGGCGCCGATGGACGAGGCCTCGGAGTCGAGCCAAGACCCTGTGCCGCTTACCTTTGCCTGTGGCCGCGCGGGCAAGGCAGGGTAGTTGGAATCAACCCTGGCATGCCCACGCAGCACTAGGTAGCCTCCGCCTCCGACCTCGAGGCCCTCCATCATATTGAGGCGCACCACACCTCCGGTGAGCTTGAGCGTGGATTTATGTCCAAGCACCAAGCAGCCTTGCTCTCCGTTGCCCAGGATCGAGCAGTCTTTGGCGACCACCACCGCATGTATCTTCACATGCAGGCCCTGCGCGCCGTTGGAGGCGGCTATAACGTCGCGCACAAGGACGCTGGTGCCGTCACCCGACGCCACCAGCCCCTCACGCCGATTCGACAGCACCCCACAATGGTCAAGTTCGATTTCCGCTCCCATATCTGCCCCAACTCCCGCCATCCCATTGTAGGCCAGAGTGGTGTGGCGGGCGACAATGGCCGGGGGGCCAAAGTGAACCTTGGACCAGGAGCCCTGGGCCAAGTCAGCGGCACCCTCGCTCCAAGCTGCGTGGCCCTCAAATCCGTCTTCAGTAAGCTGTTCCCCGGAGGGCGTGCCCGGCACGAAAGGAGTGGCAGAGCGAGAGAAGTTGGGCGTCTTTGGTGTGGTCGGCTTTGCCGATTCGGCTTGTATCAACTCCCCGTCTTGCTCTGGGGGAGCCTCTGGGGTAGGCCAGTTGGCATGCAAGGCAAGCGCGCCATACTCACGGCACCGAAGGATCGAGACGGCGTCGAGGACGAAGCGTCCCCCGTTGTGGCAGAAGACACCGTGGCGACCGCAGTCCGAGATGGTCACAGTGCGTGCCACCACGAGAGCTCGAGGCCCTGCGACAATGCCGCTGCCACAGGCACTCCGCACTTTGCAGCGCGTAAGCACAATCTCAGCACCATAGGCAGCGTACACGGCGCATGGCTCCAGCTCTTTGCGCATTGCCTCCAAGGCAGTGACACGAGAATTCACGTTCTCCGCCGCCTCGGCTGTCATGGCCTGGAGTTTATGCAACTCTGCCTTGACAGCTTTGCGCTCTTGCCGCGTCTCTTCGACCGCTGTCTTTATGTCCGCGAGTTCCGGCGCGACTTCTACCGTCTCATGCACGAGCTGCAGCAACCACTCTACCACTTGGTCCGCCATCACCGAGGCCTCCGCCGCCTTGGCCCCTTGCAATTGAGCGCTCAATCTTCCCATTTCCTCCCTGGCTGTCTGCCGATTGATGTTCAAGGCACGCAGCTGCTGGCTGGCCCCTGCTACGTGTCCTTGGGCTTCAACAACCTGTTGCTGCGCAGTAGCGGCCAGTTTGGGATCCTGGGCGCTCACGTGCTCAAACGCTTGGTCCTGCACCGCCGACTTTAGCTCCTCAACTCTTGCCTGCGCGAACGCTATCTTGTCCTCCACGGCCCCGGCCTCTCTTGCAGCCTTTTCATGCTTGACCTGCGCCGACCGCAGTTCCTCTTTCAGTATTTCCACCTCCATCGCGACCTTGCCCAAGAGATCGCGGTCTCCGCGCTTTCGGCACTCCTCATTGAACGCTGCCCTGTCTTGACTGATTCGCGATTGTGCCTCGGCTGCATCTTTCTTGAGTGCAAGCTTGTAAATCTTGAGTTCTGCGCTGTGATGCTTCAAATCCGTGACGCGATCAGCACCGCTCTCTTCGAACGACGCCAGAATCTCTTCGTACCGCACCACGTCCGCGAGCACGCCGGAAAACTGCTCGGCCACCTGGCGGAGGCGCTCTTCCGCACCGCTGTCCCGCACCTTAACAGTCTTGATACGGTCCCAGACTGACATGAATGAGCCCACATCTTGCGGACGCGACACATAAGCCTCGAAACTGCCGAAGCCGTCGGTGACAGTCTCTTCGTGCTGCCAGTGGGCGCCGAGCAAGCCAGGGGCGAGCCGGTCGTAGGTGAAGGCGTCCGCCGCCGTGCTAAATACCGCACCTGCCTGTAGCAAAGCCAGCCCGTGCACGTACACGCCAGGCACTCCGCATGTTAATGCCGCGCGCGCAGGATCCAGAGAGCAAATGGTTGTGGGCTGCGTCGAGAGCGCCACCAGCGTGACGGGGCACAGAATTTCGAGATTCTCGAGGTAGGTGCCAGCTTCGATCCAGATGGTGCTGTTCGTGTGCACGCCGGAGGCCTGGACGGCCATGATGGCTGTTTGCAACTTTTCTCCCTGACGCACCAGCAAGTTGGCATTTCCCGCCTCGTAGCCCCAGAGTTGAAGATCAGTGATGGCGGCGCCGCGATTGCCGGCGGAGGCCTTGATTAGCACCTGCACCCATTCGCACCCGGTGTTGGGGAACAAAAAGACCTGTTCCTCTTCGCCATGTTCTTCCGAGGAATTCACCACCAACTCCTGCTCGGACTTATCAGAGAACATGAGCGACACCACTGACGCCCATTCGCCGCGTGTGCCCCCGCTCTCGGTAGTCGATTGTTTTAAGCGCATCTGGTTCAGCAAGACCGTGCCTTGGAACCTGATGATAATGTAGGCACCAGCAGCGTCCTTGGTGCGCGCAGCCCACCGAGTCGTCGGGTCGCCGTCAAAGGCCTTTTCTGGGCCACACTCGTCCTTGAGCACAGAAGAGGCCTCGACACTGGCAACTGAAGACTTTTCATACTCGCCGCTGTCCACCAAGACGTTGCGATATGAAGCAAATTCGCTGCACAGGAGGTTTCTGCGATGTGATGTGTGCTCCAGAGGCGCTGCCGCTCCAGAGGCCACGCGGCGTGCACGGGTGGCATGCGCGCGGCCGTCGCTGTCGCCGCGCATGATGCCGTAGTGGCTGCTGACTTGCGCCCCTTGAAGCGCCTGGAGCAGCGCTTTGCGCTTCGAGGGCGGGATGCGCGCGGCAGCGGGCTCGTTGAAGGCAGGAAAAGTATCTAGCGCCCTCAGCAACCCTGCCGCTCCCGCCAGCGACCCCAGCACATCACACGAGCTCATCTCACGGAATAGGCCAGACGCCGCGGTGCCCAGACGACCTTGCTCAACGTTGCGGGTAGATCGCCGGGACTTGAGGCGCCCCATTCCTGTGATTGGACGCGTGTCCGCTGTTGCCGGCTCCTACACCATACATACAATGCACTCAAAGCCGTCAGCATCATCAAGACGCCACCAGCTGCGTGTGCAGCAAGGCACCAAAGACAGAGTACAGTACCTGGGAAGGTGCCACGTGATCAGAGGTTGCACCCGTCATTCCAGCCCCGGAACCGCGCGATGAAAGCAACAACGCCTCATGGTGCTGTGACCCCAGGCGCCGTTGTGGTGGAGCAAAGAAGCGCGTCTTAATGAGCGTGGCCACATGAGTAGCGGGCCCTGTGCGTGAGACGTTGTTGATGGACGTGGGCGTGTGGGTCCGCACATGCGACTGTGGTGCATGCCCCCTGTCAGCGCACCCTCGCCCAACGCTCTCCCGCTCAACACCAAGAAAATTGTGCCTGAGGCCATGCAAGCCTTTGAAGATGAATAAATAATTCATGTTGTTGTGCACGCGTACCTCTCTGGTGCTGGGACGGGTGCTGGGGAGGGAGGTGCGTGAAAGTGGACTGGACGTCCGGGAGCTCCGATTCTCCTCACTATCCTGCCTCTGGTCATCTGCAAGAAACAGAGCCTCGGCATCCTTTTCCAGCCAGAGGACGTGCACGTGCGCAAACACGTCCACGGAGCCCTCCTCCCACGTGCTTCCCTCGCCCTCGACTTTGTGGTCGTCGAGCGAGCTGATGCCTGCACATACGAAGAGAGAGCAACGTCCGAGGCTCTGTCAGTATATCGCCTGCACCTCCCTCTGTGCACGCTCGCCGACTGTCATCTGTGGACGCAAGCAACTGTCACAGGCGAGCATCTGTCACAGGCTAACACACGCCGACAGCCCCCGCAAAACAAATACTGCTACGCGAAAGAATGAAATCGTAGATTCTTGCAAGAATCTACGGCAGAAGCAGCCAGCCCCCCTGCAAAAACTGAAAGCACTGCAATCCCGACTCCATGCACGGGCGGGCTCAAGCACCTCCGATTTGGTCCATCGCAAAGAGTCCGCCAATCTTGGCACGAACGACGAAAATCTCAAACGTCTTCTTGTCGTAGACGCGCAGGACGCGGCTGGACTTGGATCGGGCAGGAGACATTTGGAGGGGCGCCTCATAGGTCTTCAACTGAGCGCTGCGCCGCTTGTTCAGCCGACGATGCTCGCGCACTTGCTCGTCCCCAACCTGGATCGCATCGGAAGCGTAGTAGCCGAGGTCTGCAGGCCTGCCGAAGGTGCTCTGGATCAGCACCTGCAGAGCCCGCCAGTCGGCCTTTTGAAGATCCATCGAGATCTGGCCAACATTCTCCTGGCGGTCATAGAGAGAGAGGATCAAGCGAGGAGCGCCAGGCTTTCGGAAGCGTACGCCAAGCTTGTCCGACACTCTCTCGAGCGCCTTGGTCTGCGTCTCGGCGACCAGGCGGGCCGCCATGATGCGCGCCTGGTGAGTGCGCTCTGATAACTCCGCCTTGATCAGGCGGCTGTTCAAAGATTCCAGCATCAACTGCAGCGAATCTGACTGGTGCCCCTGCCCTGCCTGCTTCACTACCACCGGAGGCCGGAGTCCCCAATGCTCCAGCAGCTGATGCCGCTCCTGATCCCCTATGCCATGCACCTCTGAGTGCGATGTAACATGAGCAATCATGAGATCATCCAGGGGTAGATAGGGATCGATGCTCTCGCGCTGTCTGGTGCGCTTGGCATGCAACCCCAACTCGCGCTTTCGCTCGCGCCCTCCGCTTACTTGCGCCAACTCATCTGCCAAAGCAGCTCGCAAGCGCACAAGCGATCTGCCAAATTTGCCTGCGTGCCCACCCACACACGCACACATGTTAGCGGGTTTCAGCGTTTCTTTCAAGGATTTCAGCGGATTTGAGCAGAGCGTGGAGCATCAGTGTATGATGAGCATCAGTGTATCATGAGCGTGCAGCATCAGTGTATCATGAGCTTTGCCCGGTGTTGAGGTGTTAAAAGGGAGTGGGCGACGCACCAGCAAGCAAGACGTTGCACGACGCAAGACTTTGCACTCAAAATGCGACGCACAGCAAGCAAGACTTTGACAGAAAGTCCCGCACGCAGCCAGAGGTCTGTAGACGCGGTGTGAAGCGACAGATGCCGACAGATGCCTTTTACACCAAACATCATGGGCAAAACTTACCTACAGACTTACCTACAGACAAGTGGAGAAGTGCGACGCAGACACAAACGTCGTCCTCAGATCCAAGCACGCCCAGCACAACCATCTGCTCCTCTTGCAAACCGGCAGCGCGACACAGGTCAGCTATGAAGCACAGCTCGTCGGCGTTTGGAGCTTGGTCATCATGCACGACATGCACATCTGCCGCAGCGAGGTGGCCACTGTCGCCATGACGCTCCACACTACCATTCTTCTGCGCGGCCTGGTCAGCGCTAGGAAACCCCCGGGCATTCTTACGCACTTGAGCCCCCTCGGGGCCCGTCGACTCAGCTCGTGAAAGAGAGTGAGCATGCTGCGCTAGAATCAAGGCGCGCGCGTCGTGGCCCGTAACGCGCATCGCCAACACTCCGGGGGCCATCCCAATGCCACCCAGCCTCTTGCTAACCCGCTGCGCCACAGCACACAGTTCGTAAAGCATTTGCTCCGTCTCTTTTGCTGCTGCTGTTTCGACTTCCTTAGCCATCCCGCGCGCTGCCGCCATCTCATCGAAGCCTACTGCCATGCGCTTGGGGGGCACGTTATCGTGACCATTCTCGTTGTCAAGCACTTGGACAGCGTCGGTGGCTCTACCGGCTGCGCTTGCCCCACCTTCCCCCTTGCTTCCTCCCTCCTCGTGGGCGCTGTGTGGCAGTTTGTCCCCTTTGCGCTTCTGCTTCACACGCCCGCCCAGCTCCACTGATGCCCACAGCACGGGGCAGGCCTTGTTGGTGATAGAGATGAGGGAGGGCGGGGCTTGTTCACTCTCGGCAAAGGTGCCCAATTGCAAGGGCCCCACCACGAGGTACCGCCCGTGGTGGTCATCCACTTGGGGGAGTGCATCATGGTTCACTTGGGGGAGTGCATCATGCTTCACCTTAGCCTGGCCATGCCCGTGACGCGAGCGAGAACCCTCCGACGAGGAGCTGCTGCCTCGCCAAGCTGCGCTCGCGCCCTGGAGCGACAGCTCGTGGTCCTCTGGCGATTTGCGGCGCCAGAGGCCGAAAGAACACCGCTCAACCACCAACACTTGCTTGCCCAGGCACCGAGCATAGGCAATTTGAGCCATGCACATGGCGTTCTCGAGGATGCGCGCGGTCCAAAGCACCACTAGCGCTGACGCTGCGCCAACCCCCAGCGACAGGGTCACAGGGATGGGAATGAGCTTGTTGTCGGCATCTACCGGCCGGTCTTGCTTACTGAGCCCGGTTATCTGCTCGTCACCCTGCCCCCACACAACCAAGTTCTGCGTGGCGAGCTCAGCCGCAAGCAGCGCGGCGTCGTGTTGGGCATCGCATGCGCTGGTGACCATGACATGCCCAGCATCGCGCACCAGATACTGCAACTTGCCGCACGCCTCCACGGGGTCAGAAAGCACAGAGGCGTGCCACACAAGCATGCCAGCGACACTCTGCGACGGCCAGCAGAGCTCGAGCGTCTTGAGCCAATCATCCATACCGCCATGCACTTCCTCCAAAGTAGCAGCCCCCGGCACGAGGATGACAGGAGCCGACGGCTCTTCGATTTTGAGCGCTTCACCGCTCTGAGTGCGCGTAACTGCCGCGTCTGCCGCATCAGCCCCCTGCTCGCTCTCTGGTAGAGGATCGTTGGCAGGCAGCTGCCCCAAGATCGCTCGGTGCTCGAGCACTGTTGGGTCGTCTTGAATGCTGACCAAGTGTGTCATCAACGCCGAGTCTAGGCGCAACAGCTCGAGCAACTGGGTGTCTATGACTGCTTTCAGCACCTCGCTCCGTGTTGGAGCGTCGGCTCCGTCCTGGTCCGACAGTTGGTCCGACAGTTGCCCCTCGCCCACTTGGCTCCTGAAATCCTTGACGCCAAGGAGAGGGACCAAGGGCGAAGATGAGGTCACGTTCAACGTCAGCAGCAGCAGCGCTTCCATCAAGAGGCGGCGAGCACAAGGACCGACGTGGCGGCAGACAAAGAGCTTGCTCAACACTTGTGCTCCCTCTCCATCAATTATCGCACGCCGACTTTCTGGGTAGGCACACAAGCGGAGGAGGGCGGTGGCCAAGAAGACCGGCACCGGCAGCGACCCCAGTCGCACATAGCCTCTTTCAGCCAAAGCTGCTGGCTTAGGCGCCGACGCCTGCAAGTCTGTCATGGCCTTGGTCACCTCACACGACGCCACTCTCCCAAATGACGGCGCTCGAGCGAACGACGGCGCTCGAGCGAACGACGGCGCTCGAGTGACGTTGCCTCCAGATGGGGCTCTGCTTAAAGAGGCGTGGCTGCCACCCACCGAGGCACGAGATGACGTTCTTCCGAAGCCTGTCTTTGATCTTTCCCTTTCCAACATGACGGCGTGCCGAGACAAGAAGGAAAGGGGAGGGTCAGCGCGTGAGAGAGGCAACGGACCGCGCCGCCCGACAGCAGTGACCACGTCCATGCTCCACCCTTTCACAACTGCCTTGCTCTCTTCGGAGCCCACTCGCGAAAATGCCTTCCCGATTGAAATGATGGAAGGAGCACGGCGGAGCAGGTCCCAACCCTTGCCTGTTCCTGAAGAATCTACACGCTGCACAGAGCCCGAAGGCATGCGCTGCAAAGCAGCAGGCGAATGGCGGGTATCCGAGGCAGGCCCCGTGCGTTCTCCATGCGCGCCCTCTGCGACTGATCCTGCGCCGCCCACTTTAGTGTGACACGACAACCAATCGTTGGCAGAATCGAGGATAAGGCCCACAAAATGGCTCAGCGCGACGCTACCACTGGCGGGAGGAGGCAAAAGAGAGTGAGGATGCGGTGTCGTGGGCTTGACGGACAAGTACAGGTAGGCACCGATGGCATCCTCGGGCAACCCCTTGTCATCTGACCATTTGGTTGGGGTGTACATGCGAGGTCCATGTTCGTGGAGCAAAGTCAAACGCGGCATGATAGTCTCAAGGACCGTGACCAAGCCCCCTGAGGTCAGAACCTTGCGGGAGGCGCTGTCCCGACAGGCGATGCTGCTCAACGCCATAACCGTCACGGCCTGTAGCGATGAGAGCGGTGTTGGCGTGCTGCTCGCAGCATGTAGTTGTTGAGCGCGCCTCGGCACCTTGAATGGCTTGCTCACAGCTCGCATCAACTCCATGCTGTGGCGCTTGTCCAGGATGAGCAACTTGCCAGGAATATTGCTGTGCGCATCCACGTGCTGGTGATGAGCATCATCAAACCCGTCACTGCTATCACCCTCGTTGTCCTCTTCCGCCTCGTATTGCGCCTGGAGGTGCGGGGGATAGAGCAACGCAACGAGATCATGGAGATAGCCCGGACATGTCTGCAAGGTAAGCGGAGGAGCGAGAGGGCAACACGCGCAAACGTTGTTGATAATTCCGACAAGGGCCTCTTGCATGTAGTGGTGGAAATGGAGCGTCTTCTCGAGCAGCAATGCCACCACCTGCATACAGCCACACTCCACAAGAGCTTGGCAAGCACGCCGATTTTGGAGCGCAAGCTGGGCGATAGCCAGCGCTGCACCGTGTTGAAGGGCCTCGACGGCTTGCTCGAGCTCCCTCGTCAAGTCAACACTGCTGGCGCTGCTCGTCAGTATCTCAGCCCACGCGCCTTTGACTTTCCCATTCTCATTCTCGGGCGCCTCAGAGGCCACTATGCCCATGACCGCCTCGAGCAGAAAAGGGATTAGTCCCTCCTCCACGGCGGCATCTTGCAAGCATCTCTGGTGCCGCGCGTCG
>Ga0315899_10008325_pt1 | contig 11123 bp, 9 predicted proteins | sample LakEriMetagenome_2_FD_203518 | JGI IMG/M metagenome (GOLD analysis project Ga0315899, IMG submission 203518) | Freshwater fungal communities from buoy surface, Lake Erie, Ohio, United States - Buoy 4 MA112 | ecosystem: Environmental > Aquatic > Freshwater > Lake | place: USA: Lake Erie, Ohio...
GCAACGGCACTCAGTGTCGTAACGGTTAGCCGTACCTGTCTTGCCTGCTACTCGATAACCCGGAATGGCCGCACTTGGAGCTGTACCTTTTGCAGAAACTACTGATTCCATCATTAGCCGCAACTGCTTGGCAGTGACGGCGCTAATCACTCGCTCATTTGTTCGCGGAACTGAAGCTGTAAATTTGCCTGAGTTATCTGTGGTTCCTGCAATAACTGTTGGAGAAACGCGCACTCCATCATTTGCGATCGTTGCAAAGATACTTGTGGCCTGCATTGCAGTTAAGGAATAACCCTGACCAAACGCCACTGTAGGCGCTGTTGTTCCTGACCATTCACTTACAGGATGGAATATGCCAGCAGATTCGCCAGGCAGCCCTGAACCCGTTGACTTACCCATTCCAAATTTAGCGAGATAGTTGTAGAGAGTTTGATTAGACATCATCTCGCCAATTTTGATGGTTCCTGTGTTGGAGGAGACAGCCAAGATTCCAGATGTCGTCAAGTATTGAACCGGGTGCTTCTCGTGATCTCTAAATTTTTCACCAGAGCGTGTAATTGAATAAGGAACTTTTAAAACTGTTTCTGGAGTTATCTTCTTCTCTTCTAGTGCAGCCGCAAGAGTCATTACCTTGCCGGTTGAACCAGGTTCGTAAACATCTTGCACCGATGGATTTCTCATATGTGCTGCTGAAACTTTTTTAGTGTTATTTGGATCAAATGTTGGAGCGGTAGCGTGCGCCAAAATATGGCCAGTCTTCGGATCCATGACTATGACAGTTCCGCTTTGAGCGCGAGCTTTGGTTACCGCTTCCTGAATGGCATTTACCGCAACCCATTGGACGTCGCGATCAATAGTTAGCCTAACTGATGTGCCTTTCTTCGCGGCGATAATCTCGTTCTGTGATCCAGGAATTTCAGCGCCCATACCGCGTGCAAATGAATATCTGCCATCGGTTCCAGAGATAGTTGAGTTCATGCTTGATTCGATTCCGGTAGCGCCGATTCCATCTTGACGGACAAATCCGATCAAAGATGAAACTAAGGAACCAGAAGGATATTCACGGATAAAGTTTCTTTCTGAGAAGAATCCGATAATTCGCTTATCTAGATTCTCTTTACTTAAAGCAGCGTTGTGGGACTCAATGGCGCTACTTAACTCTCGCCAAATCGCTGGCTTAGCGTTTCGAACCACCATTGCATATCGCTTAGTTCCGGTGATCGCTTTCTGAACTTCAGCGACAGGCATCTCGAGATATGGAGCGGCAAATTCTGCAGTTTGAGCTGGATCGGTAACCATTTTTTGATCCACCACAATATTTATCGCGTAGACGCTGCGCGCAAAAGCTACACCGTTGATATCAGTAATCTCTCCGCGCGCTGCCGGAATTGCGCGAGTTGACTCCATCTCATTTGCTGCTTTATTGCGGTATTCGTTGGCTTGAACCCCTTGAATCTGAATCAGGCGTGCTGCAAATAAAATGAAGAAGATGAGAATAAAGATAAATAGAGCTCGAATTCGCGCGGTGGAGAGATTTAAATTACCCACGTTTAACATCTCCATTGGCTAGTGACTGTTCAGCTTGATCTAAATTTAGAAATACTGGCGTATTAGAAGGACGCATTCCGAGTTCTTGGGCTTTTGCCGCTAGAGCTTCAGGCGATGAGGCTGCTTCAATCTGCCTATTTATTGCCTCGCGTTGGTCTGATACAACCTTGGCTTCCGCCTTTAACTCAGAGAGAGTGAAGGCATCTTGCGCCAAGAGGATATTTATCGACAGAAGTATGAGTAATCCAACTCCCCCGATTACTGAGAGAAAAACGGCGAAGAAGCGTTGGGTGGCTTGAGTACCTTCTGAAACGCTGGGAACTAATTTGAGAAATACTTCAACAGATTTCTCTGTGAGTTTCTGTCTAGGTGCGCGTTCGGTTTTAACCGCGGCTGAATTTAGTAGCGCCATTTATGCCGCCAACTTTTCGATTGCACGAAGTCGTACCGATGCAGACCGAGGATTAGCTTCTAGTTCTTGGGCTGATGGCGTTTCTCCGGATTTTGAGACAAGCGCAAACTTTGCGGCAAATTCAGGGAGATCAACTGGCAAATTTCTAGGTGTCTTGGAAGTTGATTTCTCAACAAAGATTTCCTTAACAATGCGATCTTCCAATGACTGGAATGAGAGAACTACAACCCGTCCTCCAATGGTTAACAAATCAAGTGCGATTGGCAGGGCGCGAGAAATCGCACCTAATTCATCATTAGCCTCAATACGCAGCGCCTGGAAAGTACGCTTGGCTGGGTTTCCACCAGTGCGTCGAGTCGCAGCAGGAATGCTCGCCTTAACTAGTTCTGCTAACTCTTGAGTTGAGTTGAGAGGCGCTTTGGCGCGGGCTTTAACTATGTTTTCAACAATGCGAGTAGCGAATTTCTCTTCACCAAATGTGCGAAGAATCTTTACAAGTGTTCCAGGTGCATAGCTATTTACGATCTCCGCGGCTGTAATTCCGCGGCTGCGATCCATACGCATATCAAGTGGAGCATCCTGGGAGTAAGAAAATCCACGATCTACTTCATCAAGTTGTATAGAAGAGACTCCGAGATCAAATAAGGCACCGTTAACTTCTCTGAACCCGTGTGCCGCAATGACGCTATCAATTTGATCAAAGATCGCGTGCGCGCTCTTAAAGCGATCACCAAACCGAGCCAATCTGGCGCCAGCGCGTTCTAGGGCAACCTGATCGCGATCGATTCCGATAACAGTTAGCGTTGGGAATTTCTCGAGCAGAGCTTCGGTATGTCCACCTAAACCGAGAGTGCAATCAACAATCACTGGCTTTTCATTTAACAAAACGGTCGGGGAGAGTAATTCAATGCAACGATCGAGCATTACAGAAATGTGTTGTGTACTTGCATCGTTCATCTACTCCCCCTTTTCTTATATTCGTTTTTATCTTTCATCTCTCATCTCTGGTCACCGCCGGCCGACGGATCTAACGAAAGTGACACCGGGGAAGGGGTGTCACTGCCGGCTTTTGGTCGGCGGTGGCCACAAATGAGAGCGCTATTAAATTGTTTTACTGTTACTTAGAAGAGACCTGGAAAGATCTCCTCTGAAACTTCAGCAAATCCTTTTTCTCGATCAGATAGATATGAATTCCAAGATGCGTTATCCCAAATTTCAACGCGAGTATTTGCACCGATAACAACGCAATCTTTTTCAAGGCCGGCATATGTGCGAAGTCCGACAGGAATAGTTACGCGACCTTGGCGATCAGGAATCTCATCGTGTGCGCCAGCAAACATCACGCGCATGTAATCTCTTGCATTCTTTGATGTAACAGGTGCTTGGCGCAACGTTTCGGTGATAGTTGCAAATTCAGAAGATGGGAATACGTAGAGACAACGCTCTTGCCCTTTAGTAATTACCAATCCAGCAGAGAGCTCTTCACGAAATTTCGCAGGAAGGATTAAGCGGCCCTTCTCATCAAGGCGTGGCTCGTGGGTACCGAGAAACATTTTCTGGCCCCCTTCCCCAGGTTCCAGCGCGGAGATCTCCGCTTAATTCCCCACTTTACTCCACTTTCCTCCTTTTTCAACCACCCTTCGCCACTTTTCCCCTACGCTCGCCCCACCCCTCCCCACCTCTCTTTGAGTCTTTGAGGTTTTTAGGCATGAAAAAAGCCCCCGCCAGTGGCGAGGGCAAGGTCGATTACTTGGTTTTAGCCGTTATTTCGCTGATCCCAACGATCTTCCATTCCCTTTGTAAAGCCATCGGTAAATGAACGGCGAGCGCGCTTTGGTGAGCGGCCGGCCTGACCGAATTTAGCTGCGCTCTTGGTAACGCCATTAATGAGCAGGATTACGCCGACTAGAGCTACGAGGAACCCACCTACCCCTACCAGGGTGAGCTGGGCAATAAGGCCGGCGAAGAGAATGGCAAAACCTGTAAGCAGAGCGGCGATCGCGAGACCAATTGATGAGGTGAACTTTGAGGATTTTCCACTCAAAGTCGAAACTAAGCGTGGGTCATCGGCAGAGAGCGCCTCTTCCATTTCGGCAAGTAGGCGTTGTTCGCGATCTGAGAGTGCCATAACCCCACAATAGAACAACTTTGCCCCAACGGCTAGTCGATCTCAACCTTCCTGCTGGTCTCCAGGTTTGATCAAGCGCCCTGGCCGCACACTGCCTCGTCCAAAGCGCGCCTTTGCCTGATCTACAGCGCTTTCGGCATCGCGCCAGCCCTTTTCGCGGGCGCCAAGTACCAGTTGTTCTGGAGAATCTTCCTGCAAATTCTCAAGTGATACACCAACTAAACGCAATCGAGCTCGTTCAATCTTAAGGGCGAGGTAGAGCGCTTTCACGACTTCATAGACATCGTGAGTGCTATCAATTGGTAGCGGCAAAGTCTTCGAACGATTTATCGTAGAGAAATCTGCAAAACGAACCTTGATCGAGATCGTCTTTGCAAATAAACCTTTCTCTCGTAAGCGCGCCGTTGCTTTCTCTGTCATTCGCAGAAACTCTTGCAAGATTTCAGTTGGGTTATCTAAATCATTTGCAAAGGTCTCAGCTGCAGAGATGCTCTTATCGGGCTCTTCCGGAGTTACTTCGCGATAGTCGCGCCCCCACGCAAGTTCATATAACGATGCGCCTGATGCATCACCGAGTGCGCGAATCAACGTGGCGCGCGGAGTATTTGCAATGTCGGCGACGGTATGAAGGCCCAGTCTTTCCAGCTGTTCGGCGGTCTTTGGGCCAACTCCCCAAATTGCCCCAACCGGAAGCGGATGCAGAAATGTAAGGATGCGATCAGCGGTAATTTCTAGCATCCCATTTGGTTTGCAGTGTTGCGAGGCTAACTTGGCGATGAACTTAGAAGGTGCAATTCCCACGGAACAAGTGATCCCCTCTTCTTTCTCAACTCGTGCGCGAATTGCCATTGCGATCTCGCGTCCAGTGCCGAGTAGCTTTCGCGCTCCCGTTACATCTAGAAATGCTTCATCGAGTGAGATCGGTTCAACAAGCGGTGTGTAAGATGCGAAGATCTGCATTACTCGTTCTGAGATTTCAGAGTAACGGTGATGATCAGGTGCGATAAAGATTGCGTGTGGCGCCATTCGCTGAGCGCGACCGACTGGCATGGCAGCTCGTATTCCAAATTTACGTGCTGCATAGTTTGCAGATAGAACGACTCCCCGTGCACCTGCGCCGACAACAACTGCTTTGCCACGAAGTTCTGGGTGATCTAACTCAGCAACTGAAGCATAGAAGGCATCCATATCTACATGGAGAATCGTCGCCTGGGTCATTTCTGGACCGCTTGTTGTACTAATTGGCGTGACCATTTCTCATATGCTGCTCGCAGATCCCATGCCCCATTGGCGTTGATAGAGATGCCGCGATCACCGGTTCTGCGAGTTGTGCCACGGACTAACAATATGGATGAACTGTAGAGAGTGGAAGCAAAACCCTCTTGCGCGTCAGAGAAAAAAGTGGAATCAGTGCAACCATAACCATCATCGAGAGTTAAGAAGATAACGCGCCGCCCCGAACGCACTGGTGGAGTCTGCATCGCAACTTTAATTCCAGCCACCAGAACTTGGCTCTGCGATCGAAGTGAAAGTAAATCTGATGATTTAACTGCGCCGATCGCATTTAAAAATGGAGCGTAGAACTCGAGCATGTGGTGGGTGATATCCATTCCTAAACGTTCTACCTCGTTACGTACTTTTTCAGCAGCGCCCATTGCAGGTAAGCCACTAGCTGCGACATCGGGAGGCGCAAAACCAAAGACCATCTGAGAACCGGAAATTGTCGCAACTGGTGAGCGAGTCAGATCAGATAAGTGGAGCAATAAATCGCGATGATTAATAGTTCCATCACTTAACGCATGTACTCGATCAAATGCGCCAGTCATAATTAAGCTTTCGATAATCGGATGCGATGCACCTGATCTGCGATAGAAATCAGCCAGATCAAGATAGGGCCGCCCAGCAATTATTGAATTTACTTCGCTATCGCTAATTCCTGAGACTGAGGTAAGTGCGATCCGCACACTTTCCTCGCCGGTCTCACTCTTTTCTACTGTGTATTGGCTACCTGAAAGATTGATATCAAGTGGCGCTAAACCAACTCCTAATTGACGCGCTTCATCGATCATTAAACGCTTTGGGTACATCCCAGGATCATGAGTTAAAACGCCAGCAATAAATGCAGCGGGGTAATGTGTTTTTAAGTACGCAGATTGATATGTAGGAAGTGCGAAAGCTGCCGCATGTGCTTTACAGAAACCAAAGGATGCAAAGGCGCGAAGTACATCCCAGATTTCGGTAATCGTGGTCAACTCATAACCGCGCGCTGTGGCGGCAGGAAAGAACCAATCGCAGACTTCTTGTTGGCCTTCTCTGCTGCCTAAAGCGCGGCGTTTCTCATCGGCGGCGGCGAGTGAGATTCCAGTCATCACCGAGATAATCGAGATAACTTGTTCATGGAAGACGACAACGCCTTCAGTTTGAGCCAAGATCTCGTAAAGATCTGGGTGGATGATCTGCGCGCTAGTCCAACCATGGCGAGCGTTTAGAAATGGTCTAATCATGTCACTCTTCACCGGTCCGGGGCGAAAGAGTGAGATATCGATAATTAAATCGCTAAAAGTTTTCGGAGCTAACTTGCCAACTAGCTCGCGTTGTCCCGGGCTTTCTACTTGGAAGATGCCTAGCGTGCGGGTTGATTGGATTAACTCATAAGTCGGTTCATCATCTAGAGGGACCGCATCAATATCTAAATCAATATCAGAGACGCGTTTTATCTCGTGTACAGCATGCGCGATCGTGGATTGCATCCGCACACCCAAGATATCTAATTTGAGTAAACCAATTTCTTCTACTCCATCTTTATCAAACTCCACCATTGGATAACCGCTAGCGTTAAATTGAACTGGCGCGCGATCTAAAAGCCCTGCATCAGATAAGACAACGGCGCAAGGATGCATCGCTAGATGGCGCGGCAGACCATCAAGGCGTTGCGCCAATGAAATAGCCATTGCAGTCAGTGGTGCGCTTAAGTTAAGTGAGCGAAGTTCAGGAAGTGATTTAAGGGTTGCTTCAATATTTCTGGCGCGTATATGTGGCATAGATTTAGCGATGAGATCTATCTCCATCGCCGGCAGACCAAGTGCTGCACCAACATCGCGAATCGCATTTCGCGCACGGTAGGTGTCGACCATAGAAACAGTTGCGCAATGCGAGAGCGCTTGTGGGGATTTCCAGTCAGTATCGCCATATCTCTTAAAGACCAGGTCATATATCTCTAAGCGTCGCGCAGATTCCACATCTATATCGATATCCGGCAGCGCTCGGCGCAACGGGGAACAGAAACGCTCCATCAGTAAACCATGTTGCATCGGATCAACTCCGGAAATACCCAGCAGATGACAGATCAGCGAACCAGCACCGCTGCCGCGTGCTGCTACTCGAATATTTCTATTTCGCGCCATATCGGTGATATCGGCAACGGTTAAGAAATATGGCTCGTATCCCAAAGTCGCGACAGTTGCGAGTTCATCATCTAATCGCGCACGTGCTTTATTGATTGTGGCTGAATCGTTGTAGCGCCAGTTGATTCCGGATTCGCAACGAGTGCGCAGCAAAGTGCGCATCGCACTTGCCGAATCAGCGCCAACGATATGCGCCTCAGGTAGGTGAATCCCACCTAAACCAAGATCGCGTTGTGGAGATAAGAGCGCGCGTTCGGCCCATTGGCGAGTTGTATTTAAAAGCTCGCGTGGGGTGCGCTCTCCGGCAGCGCGCGCAATTTCAGCAGCGAGTGAAACCATTTGATCGCTTGATTTTAAATAACCTTCTGCATTGCGCCGCTCCAAATGGCGTTGATGTAAAGGAACTAACTGGCGGGCGCAATCTAAGATGTCGGCAACAGGCCCATCTGCGGCATCACGCATCCGCACCGCATTTGTGATTACCGCATCAATATCGTGATCGCGCGCAAAGATAAGCGATCTTGCCGCATGCCCGGTTGAGAAAGGGCCGTTGCCCGCAACTAAATGAGATACGCAATCTATAGCGTGATCACCAAAGAGCGAGCGGGTCTTATTAAATATCTCTAGCGCGATATCGCTGCGATGTAACGTCAGCGCTTGGCTAACTGGCGATTCCGGGCCGTGCAGTAAATGCAGTTGAGTTGAATGTTGGCTAAAGCGTTGCAAGAAATCTAAAGTCAGAATCGGTGTGCGATCTGTGGCGTTCATATTAAGACCACTTAATAAACGCACAAGCGCGCGCCATCCCCCATCACCGTGAGCCAAGATAGTCACACGCGGTAAATCTTTAGCAGGGATACTTTTAATATTTGGATCTGCCAGTAAATCAATCGCCAGGTTGATGCCGATAATCGGAGCGATCCCGAATTCCAGACAAGCGCTGGCAAAACGGATTGCGCCGGATAAGCCATCGCGATCGGTGAGGGCGAGCGCCGGTGATTCAAATTGCGCAGCGCGTTCTACAAGATCACGTGGCTGGGTGGTTCCGTATTTAAGTGAGAAAGCACTTGATGTACGTAAATGTATAAAACTCATCTTCAACTCAACTACGTCTCAAACCTGTTTTACGATCCAAGAACCTGTGATCTCATCGCGTTCTAGTTGAAAGGTATTTAAGGCACCGATCGGCGCTGCTTCAACGGTCCATAAGGCGCGGGCGCCATCGTCAGGGCGATAGATGCCATCGCTGACTCGGTTCCACCAACCACCTGCTTCACACCAACGCGAGAGAACAGCGTGGATACGAAAGCGTTTGCCGCGAAAGGTAAATTCAATAGGTGTGGCCGCTCCATCGGAGATGACATCGTGAGCTGGAGCAACTTCTGGGACTGACATTTTTTACCGCCTTAAGCCTTCCTGTGGATATTCGAACAAGTGTTCGAAAAGTAGCCCAAGGCTCTGACATTGGCAAGGCGCACGCCACGCCAGGCTCAAGATAGTTGAAATTTCAACTATCTCCCATTACTCTGACGCTGGTAAGCACAAACAAAAGTTAAATTAAAAGGAGACCCATGGACGCAGTACTCGTAATAGGCCGAATTCTCTTCGCCTTAATCTTCATCACATCAGGAATCGCTCACTTTGCCAAGCTCGAGATGATGACCGGTTATGCCAAGTATAAGAAACTGCCTGCTGCAAAGCTCGGCGTAATCGTTAGCGGACTCTTCTTCCTTCTCGGCGGAATCTACATCGCTCTCGGTTTCTGGGTAGACCTTGGTGCCCTGCTTCTTGCCATCACATTGGTACTTGCAGCAGTTATCTTCCACAACTATTGGAAAGAAACAGATGCAAATGCAAAGCAGAACGAAATGATCGCTTTCAATAAGGATCTCGCACTTGCCGGAGCATCGCTAATCATCTTCGCACTTATCTACAGCGGTGCGATTTCAGCAGATGCTTTCGGTCCACATATCGGAAATATCTCTTTCTTCAATAAGTAAGTAGCAACGCACGAAATGGCCTCCCGTAAGGGGGGCCATTTCTATTTACCAGATCGACCAACCGCCATCAACCAAAATATCTGTTCCAGTAATCCATTTACCGGCATCCGAGGCAAGAAGTGCGCACGCTCCCTTGATGTCCTCTGCCAATCCGGTGCGATGAAACGCGTTCATAGTTCGAAACTTTTCAACCTGAACTTTGTCAGTTAACTCATTAGGAATCTGTCCCGGACAGATGCAGTTAACGCGCACACCGTGTGGAGAATATTCCGCAGCCAGGGCTTTAGTTAGCGCCAGGGTTCCTGCCTTCGCGGCTACATATGGCGCACCAGATCTTTTAAAAGTTTCATTGTAAATTCGTGGATCGCTGGCTAAGCGCGAGGCGATCGATCCGAGAGTGATGATTGATCCACGCTTTTGATCGATCATCACTCGACCAGCAGCTTGCGCGCAGATATATGTTGAAGTCAGGTTCTTCTCGATAGTCCAACGAAATTCTTCAACATCTGCGTGCGGAGGATGCGCGGTGGTGTTGCTCCCACCAGCATTTGCCACAAATACATCAAGCCTGCCCTCTCGCTCCATAACCTGATCAACCAACGAGTTGACGCTCGCCTCATCGGTGACATCGCAAGCCAGGGCAGTGACATTTAAGTAGCGCGCCCGCAACGCAGCAGCCGTCTCTTCACAGAGTTCCGCGCGACGAGAGGCGATATAAACGTGGGCTCCCAGCTCGGACATCGCCTCTGTGAATGCTGTGCCGAGATGTGTTCCACCACCGGTAACGATCGCAACGTGGCCATTCATTGAGAAGAGATCGGTCATATTTCTATTTGCCATATCAGCCACGGCTCCTTTTTCGCAAAGCGGTCACCTGCGATTCTCAACTTCACAAGCGGTAATTTCAAAAACTATATTCCTCTTCGGAGAGAATAAATATAGTCAACGCGCCGAAAGGACGGCAGATTCACATTTCAGTGGCACTATTAAGTCGTGGACATTGCAGTTGCGCTACTGGCCGGTGGATTTATTGGCGCCGTACTTGGCTTCATCGGAGCCGGTGGCGCAATGTTATCTGTTCCAATTTTGCTGTACATATTTGATTTCACAGCAATTCCCGCAACAACTGGTGCTTTGGCGATAGTTCTCTGCGCTGCAATAGCAGGTGCAATCCCGAAAGCGCGCGCTAAAGAGATTCTCTATCGCGAAGCGCTGGTGATTTGGGCACTTGGCCTAGTTACAAACCTGGCCGCTTCAATTCTTGCTCATAAGTTAAGTGACCGTCTGATCACAACCGGATTCGGAATAACCTTAATCTTTGCAGCGCTTTCCATGCTCAAGAAATCTGAAGAACAAGAACAGCGCAGAATGCCAACAAGCGCTCTCGTGATTGTCTCTTTGGGCATCGGTGCAATCACAGGCCTCTTTGGTATCGGCGGTGGCTTTATTGTGATTCCAGTATTAATGCACGCCTTCGGAACTCCAGCGCGAGTAGCCTCCGGAACCTCTCTGGTTGTCATTGCGCTTAATTCAATTACCGCTTTTATCGGCCATCAATCACATTGGGATGAAGTCAATTGGAAGATCCCAGTTGTAATGGCGATCAGCGCAATGGTTATCGCTTTACTGAC
>Ga0315899_10008328_pt1 | contig 11119 bp, 5 predicted proteins | sample LakEriMetagenome_2_FD_203518 | JGI IMG/M metagenome (GOLD analysis project Ga0315899, IMG submission 203518) | Freshwater fungal communities from buoy surface, Lake Erie, Ohio, United States - Buoy 4 MA112 | ecosystem: Environmental > Aquatic > Freshwater > Lake | place: USA: Lake Erie, Ohio...
ACCCACGCTCGGATGACCGTTGGAAGAAAAATACAATGTCTGACTATCGGAATGAATGAATGGAGATTTCTCATCACCCGCTGAATTAATCTTCGGACCTAAGTTCACCGGAATACTCCAAGAACCATCCGGTTGTTTATGTGTAACATAAATATCAATTCCACCTTGTCCACCGGGACGATTGCTGGCGAAGTACAAGTGTCTTCCATCAGCAGAAATAGAAGGTTGCGAATCCCACCAGATCGGATCATTTACCTTATCACCAAGAGACCGAATTTCTGTCCACTGACCATCCCCATAATCAGTTGTATAGATATCCGTATTCATTCCGGACGTTCCTTCTTTTGAAATGGTGTAGTATAAATGTTTATTGTCAATGGTCATCGTGGGGCCACCTTCGTTCGGATTTTTATTGAACGGAGCCGGCAGTGCTCCACCTTTTTCGAATTGCCCATTAGACTGGCGATTGGATGAAGAAAACAACTCAACAACTCCCTGCGATTGCCATACACGATCCATTTGATTCATGGGCACACGACGGATAAATAAAGCCATGGTATTATCAGGTGTTATTATAGCCAGGTATTCATCGCGTTCGGTGGAAATACCGGGAACAGGAGACGGATTAAACGGTTTCGGATTTTTCTTGACATCTACATAAAATTTGGACCACGATAACATCTCAGATGCCTGAGCTGCATTGAACTCATAATCCTTACCCAACTTCTTCGCATCATCCGTTTCGTAATTCACGTACTTATCCAAATACGGAATAGCTTCCGCATATTTTTCTTCGATGTAATATTGTTTCCCCAACAAGTAATACGGTTCTGCACCACCTTCAGGACATGCCTCAATTGCGGATTTCAGGAATTTTTTCGCACCCGGATAATTATCACCCAAACCGTCTGCAACTGCTTTCTTCATGATCATGTTGGCCATCATCAGGTTGGCTTCAGCCCAATCCGGCTCTAACGCCAGTGCATCGGCAAGATGTTTCTGACGCTGATTAAAATCGTACTTCTTACGATCTTTCGCCTTTTCCATCAGCTTTAATGCTTCCTTATTCTCAGGTGCAGGGCAAGACGACTCACCTTTATCATCATCCTGAGCGGCAACAAAAACAGGCAGCATCAGGGAAAAACAAATCACAAATACAATACGTTGCATCATCAATCTATTGGTCAGTATATACATAACGAAACTCATGCCATTTTGGTACAAGCGATTTAAAATTAAAACGGGCAATGCGATTATCGGAATCACATTGCCCGTAGTTATGCACAAGTGGCTATTTATTTCAATTTGGCATCCGCTTCTTTGCGAGCATCGTCCACAATTTTTTGTGCTTGTTTGTCTGCTCCTGCTTTGGCGGCCTTGTTGGCATCATCAGCCTTTTTACGCATCGCATCGGCAGCGGCTTTTTTCGCAGCCTTCTCCAACGGATTTTTATAACTCTTCTCTACTTTATCCGCTTCGGTGTATGCAGCTGTTTTAGCATCGTCGGCCTGCTTGTACAATTTTGCTTTCAGGTCATCCGAACGCTTTTGAGCGTCAGCCAAAATCTTATCTGCTTCAGCGCGCGCCTTCTCCTTGCCCACATCTTTCAAACTATCTACCTTCTGCGTTACCACAGCTGTCACATTATCCTTCAACTGATCCATCATATCGCCGGCTGCTTCTTTCAAATTTGTTTTCACCGTTGGATTAGTAACTGATCCTCCAATCAATGTAGATACATTCACCACATCACCCAACTGCACAGGAATCCCTTTTGCCTGCGCACTGTTCACCATTCCTGTTAATGCCGTATTTCCTGGACCAAATTCGTTGCGCGGAATTGAAATGTCCAATACGTAATTAATAGTTTGATCTAAATTGGTAGAACCGCCCATCTTTGCTTTCGATTTACCAACAATGAAGTCAAACGGCTCTGTCGTTACATTTCCGTTCTTAATGGTGAATGATAAATTTTTAATGTCACTAAACGTTACTTTCTTGAATTTATTCAGTTTCAACGCTTCGTCAATTTTCTTTAACGGTTCAAATCCTTCTATTACAACTTGAGATGTACTTAAACTTCCCTTACCGTTCACCGTGTTCATGATTGGCATCATCTTCGAATCAAGATCACCGTCGTATTGCAATGAGGAAGAAAATTTACCCGTCGTTTTTTCCGCAACCGGAGCTAATGACTTCACGGTATTGAACGTTTTAGCCGTATTCTGAATATCAAAGTTGGTAATGTCCATATTGAAATTCACTTTCGGCACCATAGGATTAACGGTGTTATAAAACCCGCTCATCACCATACTTCCGCCCATCAAGTTCATTTTCAAATTAGATAGTTTTACCGCCTTGTCTCTGATAACAACTTGTCCATCCACATTATCAATGGTCATATCATCATAAATCAATTTGCCGATAGAACTGTTCATGGTGAAATTGATATTACCCGGAACTTCTATCACAGCCATTTCTTCTTCAGCCCCTGCAGCAGGGGCCGTTTCTGTTTCCTCTTCACCGGCGAACTGATTCAAATCCATGTAATTCGATTTCATCGTAAACACCCCGGTGAGCGAGGAATCTTTAAACAAATAGGTCATCAGGTTATCGATACGACCATTTGCATTAATGTCGGTTTTGCCCATTTTACCGTTGAACGATTTCAACTCTACAAACTGAGGCGAAAACATGAGGTTCATAGCGTTGATATTCATGTCGTATGGATCAGTTGCAGTTTTATACAACATGTTTTCAATGGTAACCGTTCCCTGACAATCGAACTGATCGTATTGTTCCTTTTCAATTTGTGACAAACGACCTTTCATTTTAACGTCAGCACCAATAATTCCGGTGAGCTGTTCTCCTTTTTCCAAAGGCACAAATTCCTGCATGGTTGCTAAGTTCAACTTACCCTTCACCCAGCCGTTCAACGATGCATCCGACACCGGCGTTGCCACATGTAGCTCAGCATCAAACAGATTACCGCCAAAATTCAAATGGAATTTATTGACATCAATTTTAGTGTCGTTGTCGACTCCTGTTGCATTTGCAATTTTGCAATCGATATTGATATCGGTAACCGATTTCGGAACGGCAGGATATTTAAACGATCCGTCAGAAACAGAAAAATTCAAACCAAACGCAGGAATTTTATTTTGCTTCTGGCTATACAAACCTTTAGCATAAACATCAAAAGCCAATTTCCCTGTAGTCTTTACACCTGCAAAATCAGCAGTAAATGCACCCGGAATTAATGACAAGAAACTCTTGAACTCCGCTTGTTTCGCAGCGAATTTAATATCCATATCATAATCATCACCGGGCATCGCGAAGAAACCGGCCAATGAAAATCCGAGTTCATTCAAACCAAATTCATTGTCTTTAAATTCAAAGCGCATCTTGTTCATGTCCATGTCAAGATCTGCCTTCGCTTTGGTATTAACCTTAGATAAATAAGTAACACCATCATATGCAACAGTGAATTTATTAATGCTGATATCATTCTTCATTAAGAACACCGACTCCGTGAAATCACCGCTCATCGCATAAGTGAATCCGTCTAAAATAGTTTTAGTTACCAGCGGCGCATCATCGTACACAATATATCCATCATTAATTTCCAATGATTTCAAAGACATCGCAAACTTCGATTCGGTAGCAGGTGCTGCTGTTGTTGCTGTATCTTTAGAAGGAATGGTAATGTCCCAATTCGCTTTCCCGTCAGGAAGAACCTTGGCTAAAATGCGCGGCTTCTCCAATTTAACTGCATTGATTTTGTATTGATCACCACTAATTACACTCATCAAATTCAGATCAAGTTTCAGTTCCGGAAGTTTGGCCAATGTATCTTTCTCAAACACTCCTTTGCCCACAACCGTTAAATCTTTCAGTGTAAAACGAAAATCCGGGAAACTTGAAAACAAGGATAAATCGAAATCTCCGAATGTTACCGTTGCATTCAGATTCTTGTTCATTTCTGCTTTCGCAATGGCAATGATCTTGTCTTTGAACAAGAATGGAAGAATGATAATCATGATCAACAGTAACAAAAACGTAATGCCCGACCATTTGAGTAATCGTTTCAAGAAAGACTTTTGGGGTTTGGATGATGCTGTCATATGAGGGATATATAGAATTCAAAATACGTGTTCTATCAGCGGTGAATCGTTAAATATTTTAAAGACGTGTTGTACGATGACGCAGGTAATGATCAGCGAGTACTAAAGCCGTCATAGCTTCTACAATCGGAACAGCTCTTGGTACCACACAAGGATCATGTCGTCCTCGCCCCATCATTTCAACCGGAATTGCATTTACGTCTATGGTTTTTTGACGTCGCATAATTGTTGCCACGGGTTTGAATGCCACATTAAAATAAATGTCGGCACCATTGGAAATGCCACCTTGTATTCCTCCCGAGTGATTGGTTGCAGTTCCAATCGTTCCGTCCGGCAAACGCACAAACGCATCATTATGTTGTGATCCCGACATTGCTGCTGCCGCAAATCCTGTTCCAAATTCGAATCCTTTCACAGCATTAATGGAAAGAACAGCTTTACCGATATCTGCGTGTAACTTATCAAAAACCGGCTCGCCCCAGCCTGCCGGAACACCTTTCACTACACATGATATAACACCGCCAACGGAATCGCCTGCCTTGCGTGTTTCTTCAATCAATCTGATCATTGCTTCAGCAATTGCTGCATCAGGACAACGTACAAGATTCGTTTCGGTTAATTTCAAATTCAGTTCGTGATACGAATGCTGCAATTCAATATTCCCGACTCGTGAAACGTAAGCAGAAATTGAAACTCCGGCATGTTGCAGTAATAACTTCGCTACAGCACCACCTGCAACGCGCGCAGCTGTTTCTCGCGCTGAAGATCTTCCTCCACCGCGATAATCGCGAAAACCGTATTTCGCATCATACGTGTAATCGGCGTGAGATGGACGATAAATATTTTTGAGTGCTTCGTAATCTTTCGGTTTTTGATCATCATTCCCAATCACAAAACCCAAAGGAGCGCCGGTTGTTTTTCCTTCAAAAATTCCGGACAACCAGCGAACATTATCCGACTCTTTCCGCTGTGTAACGATTTTGCTTTGTCCGGGTTTGCGTCGATCCAATTCACTTTGGATAAAATTTTCATCCAGAAAAAGTCCGGCGGGACAACCGTCAATTATACCTCCGATAGCTTCACCGTGCGATTCTCCGAAGGTGGTAAGTCTGAACAATTGTCCAATAGAATTTCCGGCCATAGGGCAAAGTTAGAATAAGGAGGTATAAGCGCGCAATAATTACAATCTTTGTGGCTCAAAATACCGCTGAAAATGACACAACGAGTTCTGATCAAAAATATTTCCATTCTGGCCGGGGTTTATGATGAAAATCCGGGTAAAGTTTCAGGCGCAGCAATGAAATCATTACCGGTGCTTAAAGATGCGTGGCTGGCTATAGAAAATGGAGTAATTGCAGATTATGGAACTATGGAAACATGGGGCGGGATTTCGGACTGGACCGGACTGGAAGTAATTGATGCAGGTGAAGGTGCGGTGTTGCCGGCGTGGTGCGACTCACATACCCACTTAGTTTTTGCAGCTACACGTGAAGAAGAATTTGTGCATCGTATCAACGGATTGTCGTATGAAGAAATTGCAAAACGTGGTGGAGGAATTCTTAACTCCGCTGATAAAATGGCGGCTATTGATGAATACGAGCTTTTTGAGCAATCGCGTTTGCGTTTGAACGAAGTTATGCACTTGGGAACAGGCGCCATTGAGATAAAAAGCGGTTACGGACTTGATCTGGAATCCGAATTAAAAATGTTACGTGTAATTCGTCAATTGCGCGATGCAGCCCCAATACCTGTAAAATCAACGTTTTTAGGAGCTCACACCATTCCGCGAAGACATTTGGGCAATCGTGATGCATACATAAAAGAACTAATTGATGTGATTATTCCTGAAGTGGGTAAACAACAACTTGCCGATTATTGTGATGTGTTTTGTGAACGCAACTATTTCTCGGAAGATGAAACGGTGCGCATTCTGGAAGCTGCTGCGAAATATGGCATGAAAGCAAAAGTACATGCGAATCAACTCAGCAAATCGGGCGGTGTGCAGGCAGGTGTGCGAACCAATGCCATCAGCGTTGATCATTTGGAATACATGGGCGATGAGGAAATTGCATTATTAAAAAATTCTTCCACTATGCCTGTTTTGTTACCCGGCGCCGCATTCTTCCTTAGTTTACCCTGGCCACCTGCACGCGAAATGATTGATTCGGGATTATCGGTTGCTGTTGCTTCTGATTACAATCCCGGCAGTTGTCCCAGCGGCAATATGAATCAGATGTTATCCTTTTTGTGTGTCGCTCAACGTATGACTCCGGAAGAAGCCATACATGCTGCAACCATTAACGGAGCGTATGCCATGAATTTGGATCAGACCTTAGGCAGCATTACTCCGGGAAAGCAAGCAAATCTGATTATCACACATCCGGTTAAAAATTTGGCAGCGATTCCATACCATTTCGGAAGTAATCCTGTTGCGCAAGTTTTAGTTAATGGCATGACGATATGAGTGTACTTGCGGACTTTTATACTGAAAATCAATTTCACGCCTTAGTCTCCAAACGTGACGGGGAGACTAAAGTGGGAGAATGCATGCCGGTTTTGTCTTCGCTGGAAAATTTGCCTTCATGTTCTTCCCGATTCGTGTTACTGGGAATTCCCGAAGATATCGGCGTGCGTGCCAATATGGGACGTGGCGGAGCATGGAGCGCATGGGACGCCGCGGTGAAGAGTATTGTGAACGTTCAAAGTACCGATCGATTTACAGGAAGTGAATTGGCCATTCTAGGCGCTGTTCATGTGAGTGATTTGATGCAACGAACATCTAAACTCGATGCGAAAAACCCAAACGATACAGTTGTCCTGCGCAATGCTGTATCTGAACTGGATGAGCGTGTAGAACAAATCGCAGTAAAAATTTTAGAAGCTGATAAAATCCCCATCGTTATTGGAGGCGGGCATAATAATACACTACCCTTACTTCGCGCTGCATCAAAATCTGTGGCGGGCAAACGAATTGGTTGTATCAATTTGGATGCGCACAGCGACTACCGTGCTGCAGAGGGTCGTCACAGTGGCAATAGTTTTCGGTATGCGCATACTGAGAATTTATTGGAACGAATGGTGATGTTCGGTTTGCAAGAATCGTATAATGCGAAACAAATAATTCAGGAGTTAACTCAACACACCGATATTTTCCAATTGCACTGGTTTGAATCCATGTTGATTTACGGACAAGATCATTTTACTGAAGCATTAAGCGAAGCATTGCATTTTATTAAATCGCTACCATGCGGCGTGGAACTGGATATGGACAGCGTGGAAAACATTCCTTCCAGTGCGCGAACACCAAGCGGTTTCAGTGCAAATCAGGCCAGAATGTATGCGTACCGTTGCGGAAAGAGCCTAAATGTAAAGTACTTTCATATTGCAGAAGCGGCACCCGTTTTAGCGCACCGCAATGCCGACTTTAAAACAGGAAAACTAATTTCGTTTCTGATTTCCGATTTCATTAAAGGAGTTCAGCATTAATATCACTTTTCAAGCATCAATTATGAAACAACTCATCGAATGTGTTCCCAACTTTAGCGAAGGACGCGACTTAAATATCATTAAACAGATTACCGATGCAATTACTACAGTTGACGGTGTTAAACTGCTGAATGTAGATCCGGGGAAAGCGACGAATCGAACTGTTGTAACTTTTGTCGGGGAACCTGCAGCTATTGTAGAAGCAGCTTTTCGCGGTATTCAAAAAGCAGGTGAACTGATCGATATGAGCAAGCATTCCGGCGAACATCCGCGAATGGGCGCAACAGACGTGTGCCCGTTTATTCCTATTTCAGGAATATCCATGGAAGAAACTTCAAAGTATGCGCAGCAGTTAGCGCAACGTGTTGGAGAAGAGTTGCACATTCCTGTGTACTTATATGAAGCTGCACAGTCGAATAAAAATCGCAGCAACCTTTCTATAATTCGTGCCGGTGAGTACGAAGGTTTTTTTAAGAAAATTAAATTACCGGAGTGGAAACCCGATTTCGGTCCTGTGGAAATGGATGCTAAGCGCGGCGCAACCGTTATTGGTGCGCGTGACTTTTTGGTCGCCTACAATATTAATCTTAACACCACCTCTACCCGTCGTGCAAATGCCATTGCGTTTGATGTTCGCGAAGCAGGCAGAACGCAAAAAGATGGCAAAGGAAATGCGGTAAAAGATGCTAACGGAAATCCAATTGTAATTCCGGGAAAATTGAAAAGTGTAAAAGCGATTGGCTGGTTTATTGAAGAATATGGCGTAGCGCAAATATCCATGAACCTTACCAATATCAGTGTAACTCCTGTGCACATCGCATTTGATGAGGTCTGTAAATCAGCGGAATCGCGCGGAATTCGTGTTACGGGATCTGAGCTGGTTGGATTAATTCCGTTAAATGCATTATTAAATGCGGGCAAGTATTTCCTCAAAAAACAACAACGTTCAATTGGTGTTTCGGAAAAGGAATTGATCAAAATTGCAGTTAAGTCATTGGGGCTGGATGAGCTTGCTCCGTTTAAACCCGAAGAACGTATCATTGAATATTTATTGCGCGAAAATGACGGCAAGTGTTTGGTGAATATGTCGTTAACAGAATTTGCAGATGAAACTGCATCTGAGAGTCCGGCTCCGGGCGGAGGATCCATTTCTGCCTACATGGGTGCAATGGGAGTAGCGCTGGCAACAATGGTGGCAAACTTGTCATCACATAAGCGCGGTTGGGACGATCGTTGGGAAGAATTCAGTGCACACGCTGAAAAAGGACAACACATTCAACAGGAATTTATTCGTTTGGTGGATGAGGATACGGATGCATTTAATCAAATCATGAATGCATTTGGTTTGCCGAAATCAACCGAAGAAGAAAAAGCAGCAAGAACTACAGCCATTCAGGAAGCCACCAAAAATGCCATGTTGGTGCCTTATCGTGTAATTGAACAAGCACATCAGGCGATGCCACTGGCGAAGCTTATGGCGGAAATCGGCAATCCGAATTCTGTTTCCGATGCAGGAGTTGGTGCATTGGCATTACGTTCTGCGGCGATCGGCGCATACTTAAATGTTAAAATTAACGCCGGCGGACTACATGATGAGCACTTCAAAAACACATTACTGAGCAAAGCCGATAAGTTGGTAGAACAAGTCAAAGCAATGGAATCTGAAGTTCTGGTCGTAGTTGCCGGCAAGATTTAAAGTTAAAGTTATCTTCAAATGCCGTTGCAACTTTTTGATGTTCGCTAAGTACAACGATCGTGGCAAGAGCGCAACATAAAGGAAGAATTACGACGTATCAACTTTTACGCTACTAGTTTCCCGTACAATTGTTTTTCGTTCAATTGAAAAAGACGCGGTATAACTAACTTTCTTGCAAGTGCTCCCGTCAATAAGATAGAGAAACAATTGTTGCCAAAGTATACCAATCAAAAAGCTACGATTCGATTTCGTAATTAGTTTTCAGACGTACCCGGATCGAACAATAACAGGTAACGCGTCGAAACACGTGTTGATCTTGTAGAAGAATTCAAAAACTCAGGCGTCAAAAACTGTACAGCGAAATGTTCCAACTTCTCCGAGCGTTTCACATAGTCCTTTATCATAGGGTATAAACGATCGTAACCCTCCTGATCTACATACAACCAGGCGCAATCGCAGCTTTTCATCAACGTGGAATATCCTGAAGAATCAGGATAAATGTGTTGCGGAATTATTCCCGAATTAAACTCTACAGAATATTCATACAACGGATTAACCAAATACAAATTTTCACATCTAGAAGGATCAGATGCTATTATCGTACCGGCTACCGAGCCTGATTGATAAGTCAATAATTTCGGATAAAAATGAAGATTACCGATTGCATAACAATTCAAAAGAACGAAACACAATGCAGTAAGCACACTTTTATCTTTCCAAAGCACAAAAACAGCTGCAAGCGTAAACACTGCGAAAATCATCCACATCCAACCGGTGTTTTCAGGAAATACAAAAAGTAGAATAACGGCGGGAATCATTATAAGTGCAATTCCTGCGATAACAAAATATGTATTGATCAGGCGAACGAGCACCGGGCGCTTTCGTGATTGTATTTCCACCAGATAAAAACGTGCGCTTAGTATTGCCGCTAATGGAACTAAAACATAGATATAATGGGGTAACTTGTATTTGGATGCAGACAACGCGACAAAGATCAGGACGAATCCTCCGAATGATATGATCTCAGGTAAAAAGCCTTCACGGAAACGCGAGCGTACCAGAATAATTCCGGACTTTAATAATGCAAGTAACGTTAAGACTGACCATGGAAGGAAAACCCACAAAAACGTATGTGTAAAGAAAAATGGTCCGGCACCGTTGTCATATTTCGTTCCCCAATCACTTTCCCCGGTAATTCTTCCGAAGCTTTGTGTCCAATAAAAAAATCGTAATCCGGATACTCCGGTATTTCCATTTACCATTTTTTCGGGATGCAGATCAAACTGATTGTACAAACCGATACTCATGGGCAATAAGATTACTGCGATTATTACTAATCCTACTAACCATTGCCAACGTAAAAAATTTCTCCATTGCCGCTTGTACAGAAAATCTGCGGACAAAGCCATTGCCGGCATTACCAAACCTAAAGGACCTTTTGATAACATAGCCAGTCCAACTCCGGAAAACCCTAATACCAACGACCAAAAATTTTTCGATTTCAGGTACAAATAAATTTGCCAGATCGCGAAAGTCACCGTTCCGAATAAAAGCGTATCGGTTCGAATATCCTGAAACATGATAAACACCGAGAGTCCCGTTGCTGCCATCAAACCTGCCAGCGCACCTGTTCTTCTGTCGTATAACAACGCCCCCAATTTTGCGGTGCTGAAAATGCCCAATATACCAAACAGAAAAGACGGCAGTTTATAAGCTACATTCGAAACACCAAACAGTTTCATGGAAAATGCCGACAACCAAAAGAGCAAAGGAGGTTTGTCGAGATAATCATGATGACGCGTAGTAATTTCTA
>Ga0315899_10008330_pt1 | contig 11118 bp, 9 predicted proteins | sample LakEriMetagenome_2_FD_203518 | JGI IMG/M metagenome (GOLD analysis project Ga0315899, IMG submission 203518) | Freshwater fungal communities from buoy surface, Lake Erie, Ohio, United States - Buoy 4 MA112 | ecosystem: Environmental > Aquatic > Freshwater > Lake | place: USA: Lake Erie, Ohio...
TGGAGCACACGCGCGAGAGCGAGGGATGCACGTCATACAGAACGTCAAGCAGGCGTCATGAAATGTCAAAGAGCTCGTGCCCATATGCAGTTCGCCTACGTCATGTGCATGTGTGCATGTATATATGCACATAAACAAGCAAACAGTAGGGATGGAATAGACTGGGGAAGGGGCAGAGTGGAGTAGCATATGCCAGGACGGAGCAGAACAAAATTCACCTTGCCCCAGACTTTCAGGGAGTTGCTTGCCAGAGAGGTCCCACGGATTGGAAAAGGCTGGCATAACAATAAAGTGTGTATGTCAGCTGATTGGTCTACTGCAGACCGTGAGTGTCGCAGTTTTTTTTATAAAAGAACGAGTTGCATGGGCACAGACCGTGAGTTTCGCATTGTTTTGAGCCCAATTGTAGTCATACAGTGTTTCGGCGGTGCCCGTGCGCGCATCTGTATAAGTACGCAAGTATCCGTTTGCGTGAGAGTGTGCAGATCGCATGCGCGAGACAAGTAGCCAAAAAATTAAAAGTAATATAAATAATAATATTGTGCTAGACACGATAGATCAGATTACGCATGCGCGCCATTGCACATGACAGAAAGTAAAAAACAAAAAGAAGGGAAAACATCATTGCACATGACAGAACGTAGAAAATACGACACTTGGTCACAAAGAGAAGGAAGGGAGGGGTGGTGGTGCGGGTTGGTGCTCACTGCAGAAGGTGAGAACTTTGTCCCAACACCCGGAGACAGTGCCAATAACTTCTCGCCTGTTGCCTGCGCTTGATGTTAACGAACCCTCCACCCTACGTAAAACAACACGTGAGAACCCCAAATGCTTACACACAGAAAAGCTCGCGGTCAAAAAGCCCATGGGGGTCACAGTTGAGATGGCATCTCAACTGTGATCTTGCGCGCGCGCGCGCGCGTTCGGGGATACCTATGCCATGCACCCCACATGCCGAGCCAGCCCATAGGTTTGAACTCAAGAGCCGCGAGCAGCTTTGTTTTTTCGCAGCGAATTTCAATTTTCCCGATCCACTCAGCACCTTTGGGGCCTAGCATCACTCCACGGTACTGAAGGCTGGGGTATGTCAGTGTATACTCTTCATCGAGGGCGTGGATGGTCAACGTCCGTACGCCTTTGAAGGGAACGAGCACGCTATTCCCTGTGAATTTGGCGTCGATTTGTGCTGCGCCTTCCATGGTCAGGCCCAGCGAGTCGTTTTGAATGTGCAGGGCAGAGATCGGAGGGTGATGGGAGACTTGCTCGCAAACCATTCGCGTGATGCCAGCGTGCACGTCACTGTGTTGCCATGCCCATGCACAGGTTTCGCCAAGGATGGGGTTGTACGGCTTTTTCCCATCAAAAACCTCACGGACAAGACCTGAGACGTGGAAGGATATGACCGCCGTCATGCGCTCCACTGGCCCGAGGTCTGGGGCCACAATCGCCTCCAGGTATTGCCCGTGCTGCATCAGAAACCCAAGACGCTCTAACACAGATTGCGGTCGGATAAACTGCGCCGGGACCACCATAGACGTCAAATCTGCCCCTTTTCGCAAATCCGCCAGCAACAACTTCCACTGGCTTTCCTGTTCCTTTGTTGTCACATCTTGTTTCCAGCTCACTGCCTCCGCCTCCGGCCCCGCCGCCAGCGAACGAAATGAGCCTGTCGGGATCAATATTTTCTTGGAATCTCTCCTGGGGACCTTTGAGCCTGATGTAGTTCGTTTGACATCTCCAGGTCCTGCATCTGGCTTTGACGCCAAAGATGGGGTTGTGCTTCTTGTAGAACTAGGCTGGCTTCCTTCATTGTCATCACTATCCTTGCGCTGCCCTGAAGTGGATCGACTGTGTGCGTTTTTGCTACAGTGTGAGGTGCATTTGGGTATGTTGGTGTCAATATGTGTGCACATTGAGCAGGACTTGACGATGGCAGTAAATCTAACAGCAGCATCGCGCGCGAACGAGCAGACCTGAGCTTGTGCTGGCCATTGAGAGTTGAAAAAAGTTGACTCCAATCGAAGGTCTCAACAAGCTCTGCAGCCCTTTTCCTATCTCCGTCGGCTAAGATCTTTTCCAGACACGCCAACAACTGCGAGATCAAGCAACCTTGCTTACACTGTGCTCGCCTCTTTTTCAGCATCTTCTTTTTCAACATGTCTTTTAGCTGAACTATCTTCGCATTGCAAGCGCACCTGTTTGCAGACTTTGCTCTGAGCGAGGTCCGCGGGAGTGCGCCCGTCTGCGGTTCGGATGCCCAGAACAGATGGAGACACCTTTGCCATAAGAATGAGAACCTGTAGTGAATTGCCTCGACTCAGTGCGCTGCCCGCTCTTGCCACAACAGCAGCAATACGCCAGTGAACACAGCGACAGCATTGGAACTAATGCCGTTCCTGCCGAGAGCGCGCTGGCTCGCTGGGGCATTGCATTCGCAAGCCTTTTCGCTCAAGCATCCCCTTCTAAACACATTCGCCCGTACCTCAGGGCGGCCGTAATACGAGGCCACGTGCGCAGGAGTCCAGCCATCCTCGTCTCGCGCAACCATGTGCGATAGGCTCTGTGACGCGAGGAACTTGATCGCCTCTGTTGGGATGAGGAAGGGGCGGGGAAAAGCCGGCACATAATCAACCCCCTGCGTTGCAACGGGAAGTTTATCCAGCGGCAATGCCGCTGGTGCACATCTTCACCTGTACGTCCGGCGGCAGCAGCATGGTGAGCGGGCGTTCCACCGTCGTCAGCCTCCACAAACAGGTACTTGGCGCCTTTCGCCGACAAAAAATCCAGCACATGCCACTGTCCGTAGAAGGCTGCAATGTGCGCGACAGATATGCCTGGCCCGTGGTGTGATGTGTGTGTTTGTGTCAGCACGCGGTTTGCAGACGGCCCGAGTCCTTCAGCACGCAGTTCCTGCAGACGCCCCGAGAAACCTCTTGTGGCGTCCGCGAGACGCTTACCGAACATGCCCCTGGTGTTGAGAAGGTCGGGGTTCCGCGTCAGCAGCGAGCAGATGTCGTCAAGCCTGCCCTGTCCTGCTGATTCTAACAGCGCTGCAAGCAGGTCCTCATCTTCTGGCGCTGCCATGGTCCCACGGACGACGAGCCTTTTGAGCGGTGCTGTCGCGCCCGGGGCAGCTACCCACTTCAAGTGTCAGGTCGAATCAAGGCCCTCGAACGCACAGGTTGGCCGTGATCGCTGGCAACCACAGCCACCTGTGACGCCCATAGTGACCGTGGCCGCTCATGTGTGTGTGTGAGTACTTAGCAATTGTACTATTACAAAGCTGTTCGCGTAATTTTACCACCGTACGACCACTCAGTGTCTCAGTTTTCAAGTTTCTCAGTGTGCGGCCGGGAGTTCGGGTTTATTGACGATCCAAAAACGGGACAAAAATCCTACGCTAAACCGCGAATGCGGGAGAGACGAAAGGTGATCGAGAGAAGACGGCTATATACTTATATAGCCGCTCTGCGATCTCCAGATCTACGGCACACGACGAAACGAGAAGGAGACACCTCTGTTACTGTAGTAACGAGTAATTTCTCAGTGTGTGTTGAGTGTTCTTAATTGGAAAACAAAGAAGAAACCAATTCTCTTCAAGGTCACCGAGCCGGTTTTTGGGTTTATTGCGATCCAAATGCGGGACAAATCTAATCCGGTTTTGTGTGGGCGTTGTGTGTTTCTTTGTTCTTTGTTTTATGTAATCGACACCGTGATCGCGAGAAGCCCCGAAGACTCTTGGAGCGGACCTGACACTCGACTGTGTGGCTTGCCAGAGGCAGGCGGTGCCGTGATTGCCGAACTGTGCTCGTCTGGGCCGCGTGTCGCGTGCAGGAGCGATCGCGCCTGCACTCACACATGTTGCCGGCTGCGGGCGCAGAGCTTGAAGAAGAAGAGCAGGGGCGGGCAAGGAAGGGGAATGGTGGTGCTGCGGGGAGGCAAGATCGAGGCCACACTCGTGTGCGCGCCTACGCCGTTCGGAATCTCCCCGCCGCCCCGCCGAAAGACATTTTGGTCCTCTTTGACATCTCCCTGGGGAGCTCCTGGGAGGTGATTGAAGGGAGAGTAAGAGCGGGCAAAAAAACGACCACCCTGGACCACGGCGGGGTGTCAATGGTAACGCGAAGCAAATTTCTGACATGCAGGATCAGCCTGTGCGTCGAGCCATACGACGAACTGCACCACCTCCGAGGAGCTCAAGATGCAGACCAACATTCAGACTGCAAATCTGCGTCTGCGGAGAATGGCTACGTTGAAATCGGCCGTGCGTGTGTTGCAGTGCACGAGCTCCTGCATGGCGGCAAAGCAGACTGGTTTGAGATAAAAGGACTTGGGTCTACGCACGGCACCGAGGTACTGCTGGAGCTGCACTACGCGCCAGAGGGCGCAGACTTTCCAGCCCACGCGCCCGGGCTTTTGCTCGAAGCAGAGTGGTTAGAACGAAGTCAATCCTCAACTCAAGACTCCTCGGATTTCACTGATGGCGACTCAGGCAGTGTGTCTGGCCACATCTTGCCGCTGAGGATCAGACCCGAGGCTCAGAAGGCTCTCGAGCTGACAGGCAACAGCAGTACCCATGGCCAGAGGTGCTCATTGCCAGACATGCTCATTGTGCCCCAACAGTATCAGCGAGCGGAAAACAAGTTCAACGTCGACAGAAACGGCGCCAGAAGAATAAGTGAGGTCGCAAGGGCCGTGCAGGCGAGCCCAAGAGCGCCAAGACACGCGCTGAGAGCATGGAAATCAGAGGCGCTGAAACCGGGAGAACGGGATAAAAAAGAGGAGGAGATGACGTACGATCGTAGGAGGCCTGCGACCGATACTCTGAGCGATGATTCGCTATCCGATTTGCGGCCAGATTCTGAGACAAGTGGTAGCGTCCAGCCTCCGGATGACGAAGACTGGAGTGACAATGGGATGCACTTGGACCACGAGGAGCTCAATTTCATTTTGGGATTGAAATATGGCGCTCCACTGGTGTCTGAGAACATGTTGAAGACTCTCAAAGGACAGATGAAGCGAGACCTTGCAAGGTCTCTGCGCGTGCCTTATTGCCGAGTGGAAATCAGTAGGATTCAGCGACATGATGCAGCCAGGACTCCACTCGGGGACGGAATAAATGCTGAGTGGATGGTTGGCGTTAGGTTCAGAAACGACTGCAAAGAGCCCGAGCGAGATGCTCGCCGGCTGTTACACGAAATGGTGAAACTGTGCTGGGATTCAAATTCATTCGTGCATCGAGCATGTAGCACTCAGAACTTGCTGGCTGTGTTCCAGTATGAATCAGACTTGTTGTGGCAGAAAGGTGGACCATATGAAAAAGCCACAAAAGCAGGTGCTGCTGAAGCTGACACAAGCGAGGGAGCTGGATGGTCAGGGTTAAGAGACGGTGAGACATTGCGCCGTGAAATTGGGGAGAAGGACACGCACGGCGGTGCATTCATGCATGGCTTGCTGTATGGAACCGAGTCAGAACAAACTCGACCAGAGTCGTACCACGTGTTGGATGTCGTCAGTGAGATTCACAAGATGGAAGCACGCACGTGGACAGTGTCGAAAACCAATAGCACTGCCGACTGTTCCTCAATATGTGCAGCTCTTGCTAAGTGCAAGCCCGGTGACACTGTCGTCATCGGGAGCGGAGAGTATCATGAAGATCTGTGTTTGGGTGTCGACAGGATTTCGCTTTTGGCTGCGTCTGAAATTGCTGGTTACGGGCACCTGAATTCTCCTTGTGAACACTTTGCCAATGCCTGCACAAGGCTGCCGATAGATGAAGTGCTGCTGGACTCTGCCACGCCATCTTCTGTCTTACAGATGGTTGTTAAGAAGGCGCGAATAAACACATCGGGAGACCATCAACATCCCGACAACGACCAGAGCACAGAGCGAGGAGCAGAAAACGCTGTAATTGTTTATGGTGATGCTAACTTTGATTCACCAGCACTTTACTCGACGTCCAGGGGCGTCATCATTGCAGGCATCCAGATTTGTCACACTGGTAAGGCTGGGAGGGAAGCAGCGGCTGTGCTAGTGGCAGATGGCGATGCGCACTTTCGGAATGTTATCGTGTCTCGCTCTGCCGGTACCGGCGTGAGTGTTGAACGCGGAGCAAGCACTTTTTCCCGATGCGCTTTTGTGGGTTGCAACGGTGTAGGACTTGAAAGCAAGCAACATGGATATGTTCGAATTGAAAAGTGTCTTGTGGCCGACTGTGAAAAGGGAGGTATACTCATCGCGAGTGATCGTGGAGTGCTTTTTCGGCTTTGTTGTGTCCACGCGAATCGTGGTCCTGGAATTACCGACACGTCCTTAACTGCACATGATGCAGGAAGCGTGTTTGAGGCAAATGTTATTCGAGATAATCAAGGTGGCGGTGTCCTTGCCCGGGGAGCTTCGTCTGGAAAGTTCGTGAGAAACACGCTCGCCCGGAACCGAGAGGCAGAGATCATGACGTGCGATGCCTCATCCGCATCATTTGAGGGCAACCGACTTCAGGCAGCAGTCGGCAACGGTATCTTAATAGATGACGATTCAAAACCGCGCTTGTTTGGAAACGAAGTGCGAGCGTGTCAGTATGCTGGTATCGAAGTTCGGGGACGTGCTTCGCCCTCTTTGGATCGCAACGTCATCCGGGATGGAGCCACCTCTGGTCTGTGTTTAGCTGAAGATGCTGGTGGCCACTATCAAGACAACAAGATCATCAACAACCAGCATGTCGGTGTGCACATCACAGGGCGTGCCAATATGACCTTTGAGTCCAACACTGTAGAAAGCAATGGCTGGGCAGGTATGAGTGTGTGCATCATTTGATGTTTATTTGCACATGCGCGTGTTTATACGCGTGCGTGGGCTCGTCGGTGTCACCCGGCGCCCGTCGCTGCTCGCTGTGTCACGTTGCGGTGTTTGTGCGTGTGTGAGTGTGTGGGTCGATCGGGAAAACGAAGTCAAACACACATTTCGGCGTACATACGAGGAACGCACGTGTGTAAATGATTATGTACGAACGTGTGCGCGCACTCGCGCGTGTTAATGTACGACAGGTATTTTGGTGCAAGGAGATAGCAAGCTCGAGCTTCACAAGGACCGTTTGGTCGGAAATTCGGGACCAAACATGTCGGTGGAGGACAAGGGCACAATTGTTGCGCGTGCAAGTGTCTTTGAAGGTGGCTTCTCACACGGATTGGTGATTTCATCATCGATGTCCTGCAGATTAATTGTATGCCATGTGAACCTGAACGAAGCTGGCAACGTCTTGGTAGAGAAGAACGGGCAGCTACAAATGATCAGGTGCCAGCTCTCAGGGCATGCTGGCCCAAGCGTTTGGAGTCGAGAAGCATCTGGCATAACGTTGACCGAGTGCACTTTGCAACAATCAAGAGAGGCTTTGGTGAAGGTGAGCGATCAGAGCAAGGCAACACTGTTGAGCACTCTGCTGGAGATGGGTGATGCAGATGGTATCCTGGTTGAGAACGAAGCAAGTGCTCTCTTGACTCACGTGATCGTGCGCGAGTGCGAAACCGCACTACATTTGAAGGGCAATGCACGCGTTAGCGGAGAAGCAAATGAGATTTTGGATAATCGCATGATTGGAGTCCTGTCTGCAGATGACAGCTATCTGGCACTGGAGCGAAGTACCGTCAGCGGGAGCAAGGTGTCGAACATCTCTTTGACTCACAACGCCTGTATCGTGGTAAGGGAGTTGCTGGTCCATGACAGTAAGATCGGAATTGAGCTTGATAACCTCAGCCATGGAACAATTCAGGGCGGCCACATTCACTCATGCTCCGTTGGTATGCATATCAAAACAGAGGCAGGCGCACAGGCGATGAACATTGTGGAGTGTTCAATCAGCTATTGTAAGCGAGTTGGAGTGTTGTGTGGACGGGCGTGTGCGCCCATGTTCAACGCTTGCGAAATTCGACATTGCAGCGAATCATGCATTCGCATGGCGGAACATACAAAAGCACGCTTCGTCCAGTGTGCTGTGGACGCATCGACGTCGCAGGGCGTGTGGGTTGGTGATCATGCGGCTGGATGCATCGAGGGATGCGTTATCACAAATAATGCCACGGCTGGAATCAGATTGGGTGATCAGGCATGCCCTGACATCATCGACAACAAGATTTACAATAATCCAGCCGGTATCGTCATAGCAGGTTCAGCCCGGCCGCAAATTTCGGCGAATGTCTTCACCGACAACAAAATTTCGGCCCTGCATCTGCTGGACTCTTCAGGACCTATCGTGGAAAATAACAAAATTCTGCACGGGCACGAGATTGGAATACTGATATGTGATTTCAGCAAGGGCATACTACGCCGGAATCAGCTATGTGGCGCAAACTCCACTGCATTTGAATTGCAGAACGACTGTGACCCGCTTCTGGAGGTGCTTTACTTTTCCTCTTGTGTGTGTTTCTTGAACCTCCGTGTTGTTAAGGTGGTAATCTGGTCAAACTTCTCAATAATGGCAGGAAAATGTCATATCTGAACAACTTCAGGGTATTGTGTGCCGTCACACGTGTCGCGGCATCGTCCACACCAACGAGATCTTCAATATTTCGCAGTCGGGTATTCAGCTTCTGGACAGATGCTCGACCTCGCTCGAAAAAAACTCCCTGCGCCAGGTGACAATCATAGTGAAGATTGTGTGTTGCTTATTATTTCTAAAATAAAGAAAACACAGCTTACTTGTAACGATGTACAGTGCCACATCGCGGTGAGCGCCGCTGGAAATACGGTGGCGAACATCTTACGAAACATCATGGAAACAAACGCTACAGGGTTGGCCGTCTTCGGATCGTCGCAGGTGCTGGTTGAAGAAAACCATATATCGAGAAACCAAACAGCGGGTGTGAGCATCGGAGGCTTTGCCAAAGGGGAATTCAAGAATAATACCATAAGCGAAAATGAGGGTCCAAACGTCAAATTGTCTGCATCAGCTGCGCCTCTTTTGTTCAACAACGTGATCGCGGCAGGCCATTCACAAGGGCTTGTTTTCTGTGGTAGTTCAAAAGGCACCGCGCTCAAAAACAAAATTGAACTCAATGCGATGATGCAAGTGCTCATTGAGCACGAGGCATCACCAATCCTGCAGAATAACTTCGTTTGCCACGGAAAATCGGCGGGCATTCTCATTACTGATCGCTCTCTTGCCTTTGTGGGCCAAAACGACGTGTGTGCCAATGAAGGCTCAGCAATCATACTGGCTGAGCATGCAAACCCAACGGTCGTAGGTAACAGCTGCCAGGAGAATGGCAGGTGTGGCCTGGAAATCAGGCAACAAGCACGAGGTGTGGTCCTTCGGAATGCCTTTGTGCGCAGCATGGCAGTGTCTATACTGGTGTCCGGAGAAGCAACGCCTCTTATACAAACCAATCTCATCCAGTATGGGCTTCACGACGGTGTGCTGTTCTCCGGGACTTCGAGGCCGGTTTTCAGCGACAATCGCATTCTTAATTGCCAATTGATTGGTCTACATGTGCGTGATGATGCTCGTCCGGTGCAAGCACACGCACACGCACATTGCACACGCAAACGCAAACGAAAATATAAAACAATCCGTAAAATATAGAATGGAATAATGGCTGAATGAGAGGGGGCTGAAAATGAGAGCAGAAATGAATGGTAAGAAATGGCCGGATCTTTCCTCCCGTCGTCACACGCGCACGCACAAGGCACATGCACCTGCGCACGAACATGCACACTCACGCATACACTGCACCAAACAGAGAGTGAGCGGAAATGTTGTACGGCAATGCAAATCGCACGGGATGAGTTTCAAGGGCTTCGCCGGGGGCCTCCTTGCCGACAACATCGTGCAAGCCAACGGGAAGATAGGAATATTGGTGATGTCAGGGGCCAGCCCGACCTTGCAACACAATTTGGTTGAATTGAACCAGGGCCACGGAATGGTCTTCGATGAGTGTGCAGCAGGAGTCTGCACGGCCAACGCCCTGCGCCGCAACGAGGGCGAGCCACTTTTGGTCCTTGGGTCGGCGTGCCCAGTGATGCAGGTTGGTGTGAACGGCGTAACGAGTGCTTCTCATTGCGTAGTGTGTGTGTGTGTGTGTTTGTCGTATACTATACAGAGAATGTTCTGCTCTGTCCTTGTCGCACCAGAACTGAACAACAGGACTGTCAGGTACGGCTTCCTGACGAATATAAGCTCGCACTTTTAATGGGAGGACATCGACGCCTTGGTCGAAACTCTATCCTTCGCTCTCTGTGGTTGCCCGGTACCAGCCACCCTAACCCTATGTATGCAATGCACATGCCGCTAGAAATAAACAACCACTTAGCAACACACCGTTAGCAATAAACAAACACTTAGCAACACACATGCCAAACATCTTACATGGTGAGCAGGAAACAAAGCTGCCATCATGCGCCAACTTCTCTCCTACTGCTTCCTGATCGTCGAGATAGAAGACGCTGTTCATCTTGCACGCCAGGAACGTCTGCATCAGGCAACAAAAAATGAGGTAGAGGAGGAGAGCCTCTGGCTTGGGACCCCGCCGACAGGAGAGGGCGGCGACGACGACGAGACATTGGACCATACTATGATAAGCGTCGATAGATGGAATATCGCTATAGGAGACCTTTGGCAAAGTGTGAGAAGATTCTGAGACGGAGGAGGACATCACTCATCGGTGCGAGCGCCGCCGATATGCTCCCGGCACAAGAAGGAGGAGGAGGAGGAGGAGGAGGAACCAGGCGGAGTGCCGCCGGGGCCAGTCCCGGGGCCCGTAAAATGAGCGCAGCAGACTCGTCGTTTCAAGACGGAGCTAAGAAACGCCTCATTCAATCTGTGGGCCTACAATTTCCCTGTCGTGCCCTCCTTCACAAATGGGGCAAAGAGGATTCCCCTAACTGCCCCTTCTGCAACGAAAGGGAATCTTTGGGGCACATTCAGAGTCGCTGTAAGATCCTAGAAAAACCACGCATTTCTGCCTATCACATGATATGGCGAGAAATCCTCCTCCAACTTTTTGGCCTCTCCGGCGACGAAGGGGATGAGCACAAATGGGTAATTCCTTTCGCCGTCTCAGCTGACTCCCACAAGGAACTCATGGTCCGACAAATTATTCAACACTTTGGTTTCTTCGCATCGGACGC
>Ga0315899_10008331_pt1 | contig 11118 bp, 10 predicted proteins | sample LakEriMetagenome_2_FD_203518 | JGI IMG/M metagenome (GOLD analysis project Ga0315899, IMG submission 203518) | Freshwater fungal communities from buoy surface, Lake Erie, Ohio, United States - Buoy 4 MA112 | ecosystem: Environmental > Aquatic > Freshwater > Lake | place: USA: Lake Erie, Ohio...
CAAACACACACACACATGTACATTAGGTGTACGACGATTTTTTGAGTCTATCAACGCTTTCGGCTGCAATGCAGGAGCTCCAGCAGGTGCATGCTCATCTCTGTGCATGCTGATATCTGTACATGTTTGGTGCACATTCACCATTGATCACGTGATCAAAGGTTGCGGGTATATGCTACTGTCAAGTGGAGAACGTTTTGCTGGGACGTTTCTTTGACGTGTAGCACATCCACGGCTATGCTGACGACTTTATGTCACACCCCAGAGACAAGTTGAAGATAAAGCAATGCGCGGAGGAGCTCCGCGAGATGCGGAAGTTGTTGACGTTGGGCAGGATGTTGAAAGAGTGAATCAAAGAGTATTAGATGTTGGGATGCCTCTTGTAGCACAGCCCCTCGCTGACTGAGACAGAGGGCAAGGGTCCCTCTGGTAGTACTGCTGAATAAAGAAAAATTGAGAGGGAGGACGCATACACACACACACACACACACACATACTCACACATACTCACTCACTCTCTCTCTCTCTCGCATGTCGCCCATAGGCAAACACTGCAGTATTCACGAGACTATCGTCGATGATCTAAAGACCGAAACCCTAAAGAACTAAACCATAAAGAACTAAACCCTAAACACTGCAGCATTCACTATACTTCCGTCACTGCATCTTTACAATGAGCCCTAAAGAACTGAACCCTAAACCTTAAAGAACTAAACTCTAGACCCTAAACACTGGAGCATTCACCAATATGCCCTAAAGCACTAAATCCTACATATCTAAACTCTAAAGAACTAAACCTTAACCGACCATCGTCACTGCATCCTGACCAATCAGCACCTTAACCCACTTATTGAGCCCTAAAGAACTAGCCCTAAAGAACTAAATCCTAACCGACAACCCAACACTCAACCCTGCTCGAGCAACTCATTCCACACGAAAGCTGCTGACCCAGGCGCACTACTTGCACACTACTTCAACTTCAGGTACACCACACCAAAGCAGTCAATCAGGGCTGTGTGTGTTTTTATTACTGCAGTACCTATTACAAAAGCTGTTCGCGCGGCGCCGCGCACCGCGATGTGGCGAACCACAAAGATCAACGCGAGCGGCACCCCAAATCTGTTATCAACTTTTGCAAACCCACCCATCCACTCCTCCGCCCACGCCATAATATTTAAATGCTTTTGACCATGGGTGTTTGGCGGGTGGGCGGGTTGGCGGGGGGGTGGGCGGAGAAGCTCATTGTCAGGCGATCGCCTGGCAATGAGCACTATACCCTCACCCATTGCTTGGCCGTGTACCTCAACGCGGGAGGAGCGAGTTCATTATTACCACCACAATGGGGGGTCCACGGGGACGGGTCGACTAGACTCCCCAATCTCTCCCTCTCCCCGCCCTCGGCGCACCGCGCATTCTTCAGTGTGCAAGAGCAATGAATAAAACAACTTTGTGAAGACTTGACTTGGCAACATCTTTGCTTTCGGTGTGAGGTGCCAACACGCAGTGCTGAGGGATGGCCTCTAGATAAAACGAGGCTTGATGGACTGCACGCCCCTAATGACGCGCACCTGCAGAGAGAACAGAGCAGCAACGAGAGAGAAAAGTGATGGCGGAGTAAGCCTCTCTGATCCGCCACTGGTGAGTGAACACACAGAGTGCTGCAGAAAATGCATAGTCACTGTTGCTTTCCTTGTCGTAGTCCAAGCATGAAATATCCGTGCTTGACTTAGATTGGTGGACGACAAGGAAGAGAGAAAAGACGTAGATACAAGGCACAGACATGCAGACACGAACCTTGTACTCCGGAAATTCATTGTCCTGCGTCGCTTGGCGTTTCAGCGTCAAGTCCACCTTGGACCTACATTCCGTTTCAAGGTATGTGAGTTCTGAGTATGCTTGCTCCTTTACATCAATTCTGTGGAGGAGGGGAGAAGAATGGGGATTAGGAGGAGCAAAGAGCCAGAGGTCAACGCGCATGCAGGACCAAATGTATGTACACTTCGTTTGCCACATATGTACCCCTTCTCGCCAAGCAGCAGACTGCGCACACCAGCTACATCCAGATCCTCCACAGGAGTGTCATCCACCTGCGAGGCAATCAAGACATCGTACATATCAGCGTGCCGCACCCTATCATCTGTTTCACAAATGAGCTTGCTGCACATGATCATGATACGCGTACAAAAGTGGAAACGACTATTTTGATTCGATGGCGTAGAAAATGGTTTAATTTGTTTAAAGTGATTCGATGGTCAGTTGATTTCTTTCACGTCTTTCGATGGCAATGCGTGGCAATGCCATCGAATCGCGTTTAAAGAAATCAAACCATTTTTATCTTAGGCTGCGTTTTGCGTTCGAGTACAGACAAGTAAGCGTCTCTCTCTCTCGCTCTCTCTCTCTCTCTCTCTCTCTCTCTCTCTCTCTCTGTGTGTGTGTGTGTTACCGTTAGGAGAGTGTCACCCTCACGGATCAAACCGCAAGCATGTGCAGAACCCCCTGGCACAACCTGTCGGGATTCTTCATGGTCAAGACAAACATAGACGGGAACGCGCGTGTGCGCACAAGATCATCGTTTCGTGTTCACTTGCTCACTCTCAGCCTAACTCACAAAGTGGGCCGGAAGTATTACCGAGGTAACGCGGTGGGGAGCTGAGTCAGTTATTACGAGCCCAATGCCCACTTTGGAGGGACCTGAAGATCTCATTGACGTAACCCTGCGTGTTGCACCGAGTTTTAGGTTCAGATTTCGGGGTTCAGACTGACATATTTTGATGCACAACAGCCCAATGGAACGCGTAGACGTGCAAGGAGAGTGGGCGTGAGGATGAAAGTTTAATGTCTCCCTCTTCTGGCGTGCAAGGAGAGGCGGCGTGGGAATGGAATTTTACCTGGGGGTGGTGGGCCTGCTACGAGGGGTGACGAACGCCACAGCCTGCTCCTCCAGCTCCCTGAATGTACTGAAGAGCCCCGTGCCGGATGGAGTAGCCTTAGGGGTCATGTCTTTGGCAAGTGGTGGCTCTCCCAGCTTTGCTTTGAGCTTGTCTCGTTCGTTCGTTACCTCCTGTAGCTTGGATTTCAATGCTGCTAATTCCTCCTGATGTGCAGAGACAATAAAAAACTAAGGGATCTAGCTTATCTTGCTCGCTCGTCTCCAGGACTGAATCATCCCTGTCCCGCTATTCATATCCATATGAGAGGTTCGGGGAAAGTGGAGAATGGGAGAGGGAGTGTGTGAAGAGGTACACTCTATGTCCACCTGCATGGCATCGTTCTTGGAAGAGGAGGTGGCGAGCTGGTCTTTTGCCTGCCGCAAGCGCGCACGGAGTTCTGCAGCCTCTGCCTCCGCTCCCGATGCAGCCGGCGACGCCGAGTCTTCAGAGAGTTCGGTGGCGCGCTTCTTGAGTGCCTGGATGGTGGCTTGTGCCACTGCAAGCTCCTCCCTGGAGATAAGGAGAAAGACACCATTCAGCGCATTAGTGTGATGGTTGCAACTTTCAATTTTGGACACTGTCAGGATGGCGTGCTTGCAAATTCATGTGCTTTTGGACGCATGCATGCAGGCTACCAGGCGCGATGAAGCTCTTCAGATTTGCCCTTGAGCTCCTTCTCACACTGTCGTTGTCTCTCTTCCATGTAATCACGGGCCTGCACAGTGTGACCAAAGAAAGTTGTAAATTGCACCATCATATCAAGCGATTCAACATGATATCGATGTTTTCCTTCTCTATAGATATTATATAGAGAACACATTCTGTATTTAGATACATAGCCGATATGGGCCTCTGCACGCGTTAGGGCGCGGAAGTGAAAAGAGGCCTGCAGACACGGAACAGAGGCCTGCAGACACTGAAAAGAGGTCTACAGACTCACAAAATCAACACATCACAACAGGTCAACAATATCACATCGCAAAACCTGCAACGCCATGTCGCGCTCTCTTTCAGCAACCTTGAAGAGAGCGCCAAACTCTGCTGCCTTTTCGGTCTTCTCCATCTCCTTTTTCAAAGTGTTCAGCTGCTGTGTGAAAATGCGGTTTTCATCCTGCTGCTTCTTGAACGCCCACTCGAGATCGGCGTATTCAGCTTTCAGCTCTGTCAATTTCGCCGCATCTGCGTGCATCTTGTGTACGATTGTTACATCTTCCTCCAAAATAGCCTTGGTGTTCTTGATTCCCTCTTCCGTCTTGCCACGGACCAACTGTACCTCATATGGTTCCTGGGCCTCTCTCTCCCTCAGATCCTGCAGACTCATGGCCCGCACAGCACGAATAGTGACGGTCGAGCCCGTCGGGCCCAAGAACAATTCAGTGACTTGCGCCACCGACTTGCCCTGCACATCGTTGCCGTTGATGGACAGAAGTGCGTCACCGACATGCAGCTGGGAGCAGCGTGATGCAGGGCCATCAGGGGTAATGGCCTTGACTACACACGAGTCGCCGCTTAGTCGCAAGATCATGCCAACGCCTTCTTGTGAGGCCTGCTGCTGACGGATGGCCGCATGTAGTGCTCGCTGCGCCTCAACTGCACCTGACGTCTCCATCAGCAGTGCGTCTTTTTGCTTGCGGAGCGACGTCGACTCCAACTTGGCATTCTCAGCTGAGAGGACCGCGTCACTAACTTTGGCCTGCTCGCACAGTCGCACACACACTCAAGGGAAATCGCATCCACAATATACACAAATACACGCAGACAGACGATCGAGAAAAATTTCTGCGGAGTCTGCCTACGTACATGCACATAAAGCTCGCACCTTGGCTGCTTGCACCTCACGCTCAGCGTCTGCGAGCCGAGCAGCGAGCGCTATATTGTCGGATTTCATGCCCTTCATGCGTGCCTCAGAGTCTGCGCGCATGCGTGCCAGCTCTTCCTCGAGCTCCTGCTGGTCGTATCGGTACTTATCAAGCGAGAGGAGCTGACGCTGCAGATCCTGCCTGATTTTTACACTGTCGCTAATTTGCCGCAGCGACTCGAGCGCGATCTCCGAGATGCGAGCCAGCGACGCCTTAGATTTGATGGTGTTTGTTTGCACGGCAGAGACCAAAGCGGGATTGCACCGAATCTCACCAACGTTCTCCGACATCGAGTCTGCGTCGACCGCGTCGACAAGCTTGTGGGGCGTCTGACGTGCGGTGAAGGAGAGCAGAGAAGACGACACGTCCTGCCACGAGAGTCGCGCATCTTCGAACGAGTTTTGAACTGTCTGCAGCGTCATCTCCAGATCGGCATCCCTCCGCTTCGTCTCCTGCACCAGCCCCCGTACAACCTCGCGGATCGACTGGCCCTCGGAGTACATTGCATTCGCCGCTGCGATGGCATCCTGCACCTCGTCGTGCCCCGACAGCTCCGCGCTGGCGGCATCACCACGAATCAGGTCGACGGAAAAGTTGCCCCCACCTCGAGACGACCGCGCCACGATGTTGACCGTCGTACCCTCTGGGCCAAGGATCAGCGCCTGGATGTCTCGAACCTCCATGCCCGACACATTTTGGCCGTCGACTGCCACGAGAAAGTCGCCGTCATTCAGGACGCCACTTCGCCATGCCGAGCCCCCCGGGCGCAGATCCTTGATGGTGGTAGCCCTGCCCGAAACCGACCGCACCACCATACCCACGCCCTGCCACTGCGACACGGATCCTTTCATGGCGTCCAGCAGCAGGCGGATCTTGAGGCGTGCGTCCTGCAGCTCGGAAGCACGCTCTTGCTCTGATCTCATCGTCTTGGATGCTGCGTTTTGGAGCTCTTTGCACATGGCTTCGATCTCACTGACACGCTGTCGAGTTGAGGCTAGATCGTGCTGTGCGCCTGTGAAATCATTGGTGCGCGCCTCCAGCGATCTCCGGGCGGTCTCGAGGTCGGCCCCTAACAATGTGCTCTCACGCTTGTATGTATTGCGTTCCTGCTCGTAAGCCTCGAGCGAGCGCTTAAGGGCCACTTCACGCTTTTCTGCATCCATAAGGAGCGCTGCGGTTCTGCTTTGCTTCAAGAGCTGGGCGTGCAGTTTCTCGACCTCGCTCTCCAAGTTTCGGAGATCTTTGCTGTAGCTCTCCTGAGACGACTTCAACTCACCCTTCATATTCTTCGTCAGCTGCTCGAGTTTCGTCACCGTGTCGCTCAGGCGCTGCTTGTCACTCTGAAGTTCCGAGAGGGCATTCTCGAGGTCAAAGATCTTCTTCTGCGAAAAGGAAATAATTTCAGTTTTCTGATCGTTTCGCCCAGCCAATTCTACCAACTGTTCCTTCGACGACGTGAGCTGCATATTGAGCATATCGATTTGGGCCTGCAACCCATCCTTCTCGGACTGGAAGAAATTTTCTTTTTGCTCCAGACTCATGAGCTGCTTGTTAGAAGCCTCACGGGCACGCACAGATTCAGTGAGCATTTCTTCTTTGCGCTTCAAATCGGCTGACATGGCACTCAGCTCCGCCTTGAGAGACTCCATGTTGTGGAAGAAGTGAGAGGTGCGAGAACACACGTCAACCGTGAGCTCCAACACATAGCGCAGCGAGTCCTCCTTCGCAAATCGCTTGAGGGTGACCATGTAGGGCACGTCATCTTCGCCAGTGCCACGCGCGCCAACCGACACGTCAGTGCCGACGGGCCCTACCAGCATGTCCTGAACAGCATTTTTGCCCAATCCGCGAACCGCGCGCCCATCGACGCTTTCGATCACATGTCCAACCTGAATGGTATGAGGCAGCATCGCCCGGGCATTCTGGCCTGCGACGCTGTCATCCAGCGCCTTGATGACGCACAAATCCTTCTCCATACGGACAGAAACACCAACTCCCCCGTTTTTCGCTGCTCCCTCTTCTTTCGTGACCGTGCGGTGAATACGTGCAATGCATGCAATGGTCTCGGCCAGGAAGGCACGAGACTGTGCGTCATCTTCAACCGTGAAGGTAAGATCGGTCACCCGCGCCTCCGTGTCCGATAGTGTCGATTTGAGCTGAGCAATTAGCGACTCAAGTTGAGAACGCTGGTTTGCAGCCGCGAGCTGGGGACATCACCACAGTCAGCACCATCCATTGGGAATCTTCGAAAGCTAGAGCATGCATAAATAGTATTGTGCAAGCATAGCAGGTGCATACCTGCTCCTTGGCATGCTGCGCTTCCATGTCGAGTAGCGACTTGTTGAGCTTTGACACCTTGGCGTCCGCTGCTTGTAGCTCAGTTTCGAGCCGCGCTTTCGTTTTGCGCACGGTCTCCAAATCTGTTTTCTGGATATCCATGGTTGCGCGCACTTTGGCAAGCTCTTCCTCAGCCAGGTACTTGTCGCGTCCCAGTGTATCAGCACGCATGCGCACTTCCTCTACCTGCCCCACTTGGTTCAGGAGATTAGCGTTTTGCTGCTGGAGACGCATCACCTTTCTGGCCATTTCGTGCACTTGCTGGCACGTCATAGTGGCCATGTCCGAAATCGAGTGGGCGGACACCGATTGCTCCTCCGCATGCCCGTTCGCCATAACCTTGCTCTTGTCTGGTGCTTCCGAATTGCTGCCGTCTGCAGGCGGGATTTCAGCACCCTCCACTTTGTCCTGGCCAGCCCCCGCCCCCTGCTCGTTCTCGTTGCTGCCCTCGTTCTTCTTCTTCTCCACCCCCACCTCCGCATTCTTCTGGTTCACCGCCTTGAAAATCTGTTCGACGGCCAAGCGCGCCAGGATCAGGTCCTGCTGCAGCTTGTTCTGCTCTGCACTCATGGAACTGCGAGTGGTATTCAATAAAACTTCTAATTCTGCCATTGTCATGGAATGATGACGGTCTGACTCGCGAACGGAAATAAGTTCAGTCTCCTGGTTCTGGTACTTGATCTTGAACGCGGCCAGCTCCTTTTCGAGAGATCTACAGTAGGCTTGCTCCTTGTTTAGCGCCGCCTCCTTGTCGGCGCCATTTTTTATTTCGGTTTCAAGGCTTCTTTTGGAATCCTGGAGTTCGTACTCAAGCCCTTGAGCGCGTCCGTTGGCCTCGTGCATTTTGAGCTGAGCATCGTTGAGCTTGGCGCGAAGATCATCCTCATTCTTCGATGCTTCCGACGTGCTGGCCTGGGCACGCTCCAACGCCTCTCGTAGTCGCTCTACTTCCTGATTCGTCTGCGCAAGCATCTCATCCAACTGTCGTTCGTGCGCCTCGAGTTTCTCGCATCTTTCCATCCTTTCGGCCAAGGCATCTTGGGCTTTGATCAGCTCTACGTTGGCTTGAGCAAGACGCTGCTCACAACAGCATAGCATGTCGATGAGATGCGATCGAATGTCGGAGTGAAGATCGCAATCATGCACAAAACCAATCATGGTCGCAATCATTCTCATTACCTGTTCCATGCTCTCGAGATTACCCTTGCAGTGGCGCAGCTCCACTTGCAACGTCTGGCACTCTGTCATTGCATTTGATTTCTCTACCACCGCCTTTTCACGTTCCTCTGTTGCACGCAGCAGCATCTCGCGCCGCTCGAGGTGCGACGCCTTCTCGGCATCCAGCGACCCAAGCAATTTGACGTTTTCGGCGACCGTGCGCGCAAGCTCATCTTTGCGTGCCTGCATTACTTCATGCGTTTAGCTGCTATCGCCTGTTGGTGAGACTACAGTCTCATATTCTCTGTATGTCCGTTTGTATTTTTAACTAAATACCACAAACATGTATCAACTAGCATTTTCGTTTTATTTTTCTCAGCATCGTCATGCACCTGCAAGTCCATTTCGGTGGTGCGCAAGCGCTGCTGTAGCTCAAACTTCTCTGGATTCAACGTGTCAACCTGTCCCTGCAACTGGACCTTGATTTGCAAAGCATCCTTAAGCTGAAGCTCGAGCTCCTTCAAGCGCACGGCATTGCCTTCGTTTTCTGTTTTTAGTTGGCTGTTGGTGGATTGCACTTTTCCATGCTGCTGGTTCAGTTCCTCGAGCCGCACGAGACAATTGGCGCGCTCCCGCTGCAGGAGATCCCGTTCTCGCGACAGGACCTCGATTTCTGCTTCGAGCTTGCGCACCGACTGAATCCGCGATTCCTGCTCCCGAAAAAATTTCTTTTCCAGATCTTCGATCGATGCTTGGAGATTCTTGTTTTCATGATCCAGCGCCTCCACCTTACGTTGTGAGGTGGCAAGCCGATCTTCCAGATCATCGTACATTCTGTTTTTGGCTGCCAGCGCCGCCTGCGTCTTGTCCCACTCAGCCTGTATCTTCTCGAGTTGCTCCTGTACCCCATCGCGCTGGGCTACAGCTTTAGTCCACGACATTTCCAGCTGGTTCGCGCGGCCACGTTCATCGGCCAGATCCCGTTCAGTTTTTTTGCGAACCAGTGTTTCCTGCTCGAGGTCGGCAGTAACGCGCTGGACATCCTTTTCAAGGCGCGCGATAACCTCAGAGTCGCGCTCAATCTTGCGCTTGAGTTCCGCGACCACATGATTCACGTCACTCAGCTCGCGCGTTTTTACCGCGAGCTCACCAAATGTCTTATCCAACTCAGCCCGCATCGACTCCGTCTCCTTGGCCAGGGCGCTTTTTTCGCGCTCGCTCTTGTCGAGTGCAGTGGTGAGTTCTCTAATCTTTTCCTGTGCCCGCTTGAGCTCGCCCTCCAGGTCGCGGCATTTTGAGCTGCTGACGTCAAGGGCAGACTTGAGTCGCTCCACCTCCTTGCGGAGGTCGGAGTCAAAATTCTGCATTTTAGTGGCCACAACCATGAGCTCCTCCAACTTGGTCTCGAGCTCGGTGAGCGACTTGCCGCAAGCCTCCTGCATGTCGTGAAAATTTTGGGCCTGCTTGGCTTCGCGTTGGCAATCTGAAATGGTCATGTCTGTCCATGCCTGGATGCACTCGTCTACCATGTGGGGTAGTGATTCGTCCTTGCTGTCAAGCGCCTTTTCTTTGGTCCGCGTGAAAAGGTCAAAGAGCTTGAGCCTCCCCGCAATGATCACCGTGTCCATGCGCTTGAGAGCAATATCTTTCGATGCGCCTCCCTTTTTTGAGACAGTGAGTATGACAGTGGATCCGGGGATATCAGGACCCACAAGGTGCGTGAGGATGTTGTCGGGTGATACTGCTTTGCCGTCGATCTTCAGAATGCTGTCCCCTGGCTGGATTTGGCGCGAGTTGAAGGCCGGCCCACCCACCACTAGATTGTCGACGACACAGTCATTCAGCATGATGCCCACTGTGGACTTGGTGCGGAAATCGCTCTTGCCCATGTCCACCTGCAAGCATGCCAGCACATATTGAGTAGCTGAAGCCCTTTGGGAACCGACTGCAAAAATTCAGGTTCGAAAACGCCGTGCGCGAGGAGCGAATCGGAGAATGCCAACAGGTCGCGCACGACACTTACGCGCGCTATGCGAGCACGATTACCTGCATGACATCGACGAGTATTCTCTGATGCGTGTCACTCTGCAAGCGCTTGCACTCCTGAGAGTGATAAAACCGCGGGTCACGAACAAAACACCAGCAGAGCAAAGGGCTCGACTGGCGAGTTTCATTGCCACGCACACGCATTTCGCGATCGCAGCCGCGCATCTGCTCGTGTCTTGGTCTCACCTGCACCAGATCCGAGTGGCGACGCAGTGCCTGTTCCATGCTGACCGGCATGGCTGCAGCCGCCATGCCGTTGGCGCTGGCGCCGGTAATGCCAGGGCGGGGGTTCACATATTCTAGTTATTTGTCGGTCTTCTTTACACCACCTCTCTTCTCTCCATGCGCTTTGCGGTTGCACATCATTACAGGATGCCGCTTATGTGTGCCTCGTTTTGCAAAGCATCGGCTGATCAAGTGTCCCTCGCGCGCAGCACTGCGCGCACTCGCGAAAGACTTACTCACCGGAAGACAGTCCCCGGGATGCCTTGGGACCTAGGCACAGCGGCTGTAGATCTGCTTTTGGGAGCACTGAAATAGGTACTGAGGGAACGGGTTTTGAGTGCCACTTCTAGAAGTTTTTTGTTTTTGTTTCTTTCCACAAATTCAGTCAACCGGTGTTGCCGGACTCTTGTCGTAAAGAATAAAAAAACGAATTCCATCCACGAGATTTTTCGAAAAGGATCAATTTGAAAAAAGTTGACCCAAGTGTCCCGGGCCTCCGAGTCCACTCTCCTCACAAAGTCACTACTCCCGGGGCTCCCCCCACGCGAACAGCTTTGTATTAC
>Ga0315899_10008333_pt1 | contig 11117 bp, 9 predicted proteins | sample LakEriMetagenome_2_FD_203518 | JGI IMG/M metagenome (GOLD analysis project Ga0315899, IMG submission 203518) | Freshwater fungal communities from buoy surface, Lake Erie, Ohio, United States - Buoy 4 MA112 | ecosystem: Environmental > Aquatic > Freshwater > Lake | place: USA: Lake Erie, Ohio...
AACTTACCGATACGCAGATCAAGAAGATTTATTGCTGGATGCAGAACAACAAGCCTTTGTAATCATAGGATGGTAATTTTTCTTGTTATTGTGTAAGCAAATTCATGAGTGCGTTGCTTTTGAAGGGCTACTTTAGTCATTCAAAACAATACGATGAATAAAAAGTTACATGCAATTATTTGTGTTTTATTCTTGGGGTTTTTCTCTCAGACAAATGCACAATGTTTAAATGTGGGATATACCTTCTACGGCGGAGCTACGTCTGAGATTAGTTTCAGAATGTTAAATTCTCTTGGTGAAACAGTATTCGAAGGGAATCCAGCTTATGCCCAGACAGGCTCTATGTGTTTGCCTTTAGGATGTTACACCGTACACATGTACAGCAGTTATCCAATGGGCGGATGGGATGGTGCACATGTTCAGTTTTCTGTATGGAGTCAAGGGCAGCAAATAGTTACTTTGAACAATGGTAGTTACGGAGTAACCAGTCTGGGGGTTGGTGAAAGTGGTTGTGTTCTTTCGGAGATTCCGGGATGCGTTTATCCGTCAGCGGTCAATTATAATCCTTTGGCCAATGTAGACGATGGAAGTTGTGAGTATTTGGGATGCACAGATTCTTTGGCGTATAATTTTAATGCACAAGCCACAAACAATGACGGGTCATGCTTGTATTGCTTACCGGAAAACGGTGAATTATATTCAATGTACATCTGCACGTTTGACTTTGGTGACCAATTGGATTTCGTGATTCTCTCTTCAAACGGAGATACTGTCTATCAATCTCCACCAATGATGGATTATCAAATTATAAATACCGTCATTTGTTTAAGTTCAAACGAGTGCTATACCGCTGTAATGAATAATAACGTTGGGCCTTATGGATGGTATGGAGGCTTTTTCACCATTTATAATGTGGTCGAAAATGCATCGCTTGAATATACCCAATCAGAATCTTTCATTTTTGGAATAAATGGAAATTGTGGGCTTATTCTAGGATGTACTTCGCCGCAAGCCGTGAACTTCAATCCAAATGCAAATTCAGACGATGGCTCATGCATTTTTACATATGGGTGCACGGATCCCAATGCACTCAATTACGATCCCAATGCTGTTATAGATGACGGTTCATGTTTCTCGGGTTGTTCAACAGGTACACTTGTACAAGTCTTATACAATCCAGATAGCACCCCAAATGAAGGCTCTTTTAACATTTCGGATCAGGAAGGTAATTTTCTTTTAGGTGTGGATTACGGTGCAATCACTCAAACAACAACGCTGAATGTTTGCTTGGTCGATGGTTGTTACGATTTGAATGTATTTGATTATTATGGAGATGGCTGGTCAGGTGGAAATGGAATGCCTGGCATCTCAGTCTACATGAATGGAACAGCCCTATTGATGGATGTTTCTCCTGATTCATGGGAAGTGTCGCAGCAATTCGGAGTAAATTCGGATTGCAATATTCCACCTCCCCAATGTTTTACAATTGTTGAACTCATCCCAGATTCTCTGGTAAGTGCTTTGAATAGTGTATTTGTTTTTTGGGATGAAGATTTAACCGATGTTATTTCAGTGGTGTGGGATTTCGGAAATGGGGATTTTTCGAATTCAGTTTACCCAATTTATTTCTATGATACGGTTGGAACTTATACCGTTTGCGCAACAGTTACGTTTGCAAACGGATGTTCAACCTCAAATTGTGTAACATTCACCATTGATGAATCTGGAAACTATGGACCCGGAGGAACTGCAATGAGTGGTTTTTGGTTGAATGTGGTAGGCACTTATCCTGAGAGCGTTTCAGAATTCACGGAAACAAAAAAAGCTTTGAAACTTTTTCCGAATCCATCCAATGGACTGGTTCATCTTCAGCTAGCCAACTTGAATACTTCTGAAAAGTGCACCGCGCGTGTGTTTTCAATGGACGGTAGGGAAGTGACTTCAACACAGTTCAACAATAATTCATCGGGGAATATTCTTGAAATGAATTTGTCTGAATTGAAATCTGGATACTACATCTTAGTTCTTCAAAATGGAAATGAAATCTACCGTGCTTCTTTCGTGAAAGAATAACGGGAAGTACTTTGCTTTGTTCTGACGTATCTTTGCCGCATGAGTTATACTATTGTTATTGTAGGTAGGCCGAATGTAGGGAAGTCAACGTTATTTAATCGTCTTACTGAAACATCAGACGCTATTGTAGAACCAACAGCCGGAGTTACCCGTGATCGCAAGTACGGAACAGGGCAGTGGGGAGGAAAAGAATTCATCGTTGTAGATACAGGTGGGGTTGTTACGAATAGCGACGACGCGTTCGAACAAGACATTAACAGTCAAGTGCGTTTGGCCATTGCCGAAGCAGATCGTATTCTTTTTATGGTTGATGCCAAAGAAGGAATGACCGAGTGGGATGAGGAAATTGCAGACATGCTTCGTAGATCGAACAAGCCGGTTCTATTGGTTTGTAACAAAGTAGATACTTCAGACAAAGAAATTTTAGCAACGGAATTTTACGCGTTGGGATTCGGAGAGAAATTGTTCAGCATTAGCGCGAACAACGGATACGGTTCCGGAGATTTGTTAGACGAGTTGCTTCAGGAGATGCCTGAAATTGACGAGACAGACATGCCCGACTTACCGAAGATTGCTATTGTCGGAAGACCGAACGTAGGTAAGTCTTCGCTGTTGAACACGCTGTTGGGCAACGATCGTAGCATTGTTTCCGATGTTGCGGGTACCACACGTGATGCTGTTCATACACACTTCAAGGCTTTCAATAAAGAATTAATGTTGATTGATACGGCTGGTTTGCGCAAGCGCAAGCAGATTGAAGATGATATTGAATTCTTCAGTGCCATTCGTACCATTAAATCTATTCGCAACGCAGACGTTTGTATGTTGTTGATCGATGCGGTGGAAGGAATTACCAAGCAAGACTTAACCATCTTTGGCGAGATCACTGAAGCGAACAGAGGTATTGTAATCTTGGTGAACAAGTGGGACATGGTAGAGAAAGATCACAAGAGTGTGGACGTCATGACCGAAGAAATTAAAAAGCGCATTGCGCCTTTTACAGATGTTCCAATTCTCTTCACTTCGAACGTTACCAAGCAACGTATATTAAAGGCTTTAGAAGCCGCTATGGAAGTGTATGAGAATCGCCTTCAGCACTTCTCAACTTCTAAGTTGAACGACATTATGTTGCCCATTATTCAAGCCTACCCACCACCGGTTGTGAAGGGCAAGGAAGTGAAAATAAAATACATCACACAGCTTCCAACGAAGAGTCCAGCTATTGCATTTTTCTGCAACACGCCTCAAAACGTTGTTTCATCATACCAACGCTTCCTTGAAAACAAGCTCCGCGAGAACTTCCGTTTGACGGGGGTGCCGGTGAGACTTTACTTCCGTCAGAAGTAATGTGGCGTAGCCACTAATGTTACGAAGTAACGAATGTCTTTGACGAATGTGGCAAAGCCACGAATGCCGTTGGCGAATGCTTCGCGAATGTCTTCGACTTATTTTAATTACGAAGTAGGAATTATGCAATAGGAATTACATCGTAGGAATAAAATCTTCGATTTTCCAATTACGCAGTAGGAATAAAATCTTCGATTTTCCAATTACGAAGTAGGAACAACGAAGTTCACTATTCCACAACCACCACTTTCCTGGCGCCTTTCAAAACAACGGTGTACGTGCCTTGCGCGAAGTTAGAAATATCTAAAGTTGTTTGTGTAGATTGAATTTTATTCGTCAGAACCAATTGTCCAACGCTGTTGAATAACGAATAGTTTTCGCCAAGGAGGGATTCGGATACAGTAATGTTCAGTTGGTTGGAGGCGGGATTTGGGTAAATGGAGAGGGAAGTAGATGATGAGAGATTTTCCACTGAAGCAGGCAATTCAAGAACTTGACAGTCGGCTAAGTCTTCGTTGAAGAATTGCTTCACGGTATTCATGAATGTCACATTTACGGATTCAACTGAAGTGCCAGAGCCGGGTTCAGCTTGCGCGAAGACATAGGCCAAATCAAGGAAATTACTTTCTCCGGGCTCATAGGTGAAGGGGAGTGTGGTTCCAACCTGACGCATGTCGTTTGGTGGAAGTCCGTTGTCGCTGTGAACGAATTGTTCTGAATCTGGAACGAGTTCGTTATAGATGTCTGAGGTGCCCGGAGCCCAATAGGTTACAGGGTTTCCAGTAGTCGGATGAAGGACTTCTGAACCGTCGATGTGTTTTCCAAGCATAAGGTTGTAATAACCTGTGGGGTAGCTTCCGCTGGGTTCTCCCAAGACGGGATTCGAACTGTTCAGATAATTCACGCTTCCGGCTAGGCCAGAACGTTCGTTGTCTATTATTCCGTCACCGAATCCAAATGCTCTTTCACCGTAACTGTTCAGCGCTTCGGCAAGTACGTTGGTATAATTGGCGTTGTCTGCTAGATCGGCGTCGAGCAGCGGTCCGCGCAGTAGAAGCATGCTTTCCATGGTGGGAACATCTCCGTACGAAGGCGCACCTGATAGTGAGTAATCAGTGGCAGCGCCAGTGTAGGCATACACAGCACCGTAGGCCACGTCTGTGCCGCTGTAGTCGTTGAATGCATATCCAATATCGAGGTCATTCATTTGTGAAATTCGTGTGTTGTAAAAGGTTTGATTTGATTTATTAGTGAATTTGAATTTCGTGAAGAAGGCATTGTTCACCGCGGGTATGTTTGGCGTGTCGAAAGCGTAGATCCACATCTCCACTTGATTTCCCATTTTCGGAATAGTAGAATTTCCAATGTCGTTAATGATCAAATAGAGGCATTCATCTCCGCATATGATCGGATAGTCTCCGTCTTGCGGATTGTACAAGTTATCGCTGTTGTAATCAACGAAAGGCGCAAGGTTGAAGTCGTATCCGAGCGAAACATCTCCGTGTGCGGGCCAAGACAGGAAGTCGGCCGGAATGGTGTATCCGTTTGGGAAGAGTGTAGCGGTTGTTCCGTTTTGTAGCGATTGGAAATAGGCGACGTGCGTATTTATTTCACTTTGTTTAATGTTCCAGACGTGGTTGAACGTTTCGCTGTAGGTCGAATCTGCGGTGGTGTTTTGGGTAAGTGGCCCATAGAACCAAGATTGATTTTCAGTGAAGACGTATTGCGTGGTAATGAGCAATTCACCTTGCGTATTTGTTCCGCTAATCCAAGGACTTGCGGCGAATATGGTTCCGGCGCTATCGTCAGCAGGCATCCAGCTACCTTTTTCCAACGAGGGGTTATAACCAATAACACCGTTTGCCGAAACCACCACTTTCACATTGTTTGTGTTCAGGGTTGAATAGTTCGGTAATGTCTGTCCGCATAAACTTATCGCAACAAGACATAACAAAAGAGCACTGGTAAAAGGAAGTTTCATCATTAAATTATTTGTTTCGAAACTACAACTGCGCTTTTAATTTAAATTTCGAAATAAATTGATTAATTACGGTTCTATTCTGTTGCGGAGCAACGAATGTGCAAGCACGAATGTGGCAAAGCCACGAATCTCTTCGAGGAATGCTTCGCGAATGTCTTCGACTTATTTTAATTACGAAGTAGGAATAACGTAGTTCCAATTACGAAGTAGGAATTACGCAGTAGGAATAAAATCGAAGGTTTTCCCATTTCGCCGTTCAAATCGGTTCTCCGTTCAAATCCGTCGTGAGAATCTCACTCATGTAATCGAAAAACGGACGCATGGCTTGAAACGTGGCGACTACGTTTTTCAAATAGGTTTCCGATTGCGCTTGTTTGTCGGTGAATTTCTTGATCAGTAAAAACTGCTTGTAATTGATAAGGTCAATGGCAGGATGATCTTTGTCGAATCCCTTCGGTGATGACTTAAGTTGTTCGCCTTCCAATTTTCCAAACATTGAAATAAATTCCTTCGAGGCAAGTATGTCTCTCAAAGGTTCTGGATCTGCAGCAATTTGAAGACGAATGTGTTTCAAGTCTTCAGGAGAGGGTCCCCAAAATCCGCCGCCTAAAAAACAATTTCCAGGTTCTATGTGAAAGTAATAGCCACCGCGCAGTTCTTTCGTAGCACGTGTGAACGCCCCGCCAATGTTGGTTTTGTAAGGTAACTTGTCTTTCGAAAATCGAACGTCTTTGTGTATGCGAAACAACGACTTCTTTCCACTTGCAGTCTCAATGTTGTCACATTGTTTCATTTCTGAAAGCAAGGCATCAGCAAACAACGCCATCGAATGGGATTGCTCTTGGTATCTTTCTTTGTTGAGTTGAAACCATTCGCGGTTGTTATTCTCTTTTAACTCTTCCAAGAATGAAAAGACAGAAGCGGGGATGTGTTTTTGCATGACTAATAATTGGATACGAATGTACAAATGAAGCTCAAACAACGAAGTTCCAATTACGAAGTTCCAATTACGAAGTAGGAATAACGTAGTTCCCACAACGTAGTTCGCACAACGTAGTTCCCACAACGTAGTTCCGACAACGTAGTTCCCACAACGTAGTTCCCACAACGTAGTTCCCACAAAGTAGTTCAACGTTTAGCTTTTAATTCTCAACTCCTCATAACCAATAATCCCCGAACCATAAGCGCAGCGACATTCATTCTTTTTGGTGTCGACCCACATGACGTGTCTTCTATTATGAAAAATGCATGAGGCTGTCCAGGAGTCAGAATTTAGACTGGAAGGAATAGGTGATAGTCCAAGACGAATCAACTCCTGAACAATGGGCGCATTCTTGCGTTGTGCGTCCAATCGAATCTGTGCTTCTTTGCGCTTCTTTTCTTCAATGAAAAATTGGAATGCCTCTCGAGAAATAACAGTGCTACTCACAAAAGAAATGCTTCCATTGAACCCGCCACAATTCTGTGCCCAATAGGCGCAGAAATCCTGAAGTAAATTCGGATTCATGAGATCCTCTTCCGAGAGGGTTTTGCGTAAAGTGAGTTTGGAATCGTTTTCTGGCCTTCCTTCCAATTCAATCGTTTTCGAATAAACACCCAATCCTTCCTTCCCTTCAAAAAGGAAATAAGATTCCACCCATTCTATTGGATTGAAATCGTGTTTTAATTGTAAAAATTCGGTGTTCATTTTGTCTTTAAACCATGAAATATTTTCTGTGTTCTTCATTGTGTATTTTGATTTATTTATGAAATGAAATGTGAGTTTGCCATGGCAATAACATTTTTACTGCTGTTCACCAATGTTCCTCCAGATGGAATGCTTGTGGAAAAGCGAATCTCATTTTCTTCGAAGTAATAAGCTTGCGATGGCGATAATACCAGACACATTCGATGTTTTTGATTCTTCTTCGAGTTTAAATGATCCCAGTATTCAGCGGCAACATCTATGAGATAAGGTGAATTTTGAAGGATATCGTCGAATTCAGATTTAACAAATATTCCAGTTAAACCAATGGGTTTTTCGGCTATGAAATGTATAGGCATCTGCATGTAAACTGCGTGATGCATTCGAACAATGATATAAGGGAATTTCCCATGTCCTTTTGCTATGGATTCTTTTGAAAGAGCATATTCGGGATTGTTATTTATTGACTGATTCATGGCTTTGATTTTTTAGATAAACGAATAGATACAACTTCAGAAAGCTGAAAGGGAATGGGGAAGGGAATGAATAAGACGAACCTGCACTGTGACTGAACGGTGAAATCTCCTTCGCTTCTATTTATACAGTAGGCAGCGCTTTTCGGATTGTAGTCTTCCTTCAAATGCAACAACACACAGTCGGGCATATTGGAGAGATTCAGCGTAGTCACTAGCGCATTATGCGTGAAGTGAATCAGTAGGGGGAAATCGTTTTCATTCAGCAAGGCTGCTACCGGAATGAAAGTGTTGTCGAGGCTTACCTCGTTAGGGACGAACGTAAGCTCGAGTCCCGATTTTAAGCGAACAATGAGTTGCTTTTCCATACAAAAAAGTATTTAGTTAAACATTAAACTTCTTTGTACTTCGATCTAAAAAAGGATTGATACGTTTGTTTTTGGCTTGAGGCCCGTATTGTTTTACCACCGTGGTGTCTTCACTCGGTTGGTACCATTTAAGGTTCGAAATACAATGCAATAATAATTAAAAATTTTTTTTGGTGAAGAAAAAGTTAAGAAAAGGTAAGAATGTCTGTGACGAATGTGGCAAAGCCACGAATCTCTTCGAGGAATGCTTCGCGAATGTCTTCGACTTATTTTAATTACGAAGTAGGAATAACGTAGTTCCCATTATGTAATAGGAATTATGTAATAGGAATTACGAAGTAGGAAAAACGTAGTTCCCATTACATCGTAGGAATAAAATCTTCGATTTTCCAATCACGAAGTTCCTAATTAAACAACTCCAACCTCTTCTCCAAAAAGAACGCAAACCAATCGTGGTAGTTTCGATACGCATGCCATTTGGTGCTGCGACGAAGGATAAAGTTTTGAACTTTTTCTACTTCTTCCACCGAGTGAATGCGCGAGGGCAGGAGTTTGCTGAAGGTGGGTTTGGTGAAGATCTTTTCGACTTGAAGGCTTTTGAATTCTGTGCTTTCGTCGTTTTCGAAGAAGCATTCTTCTACAATGAAAAGCTGGTTAGCTGCGCTGCCGTGAATGTCCATGTATGCTTGTTCAAGAATCAGATCCAGTTCTGCATAGATTTCATCTTCGAATACCACGAGCCGATATCCCCACGCTCTTCCGACTTGTGTTTTGAATTCATCGTCGAGAATCAATTTCACTGAAGCTTGAAGGGGAATGGAACTTAGTTTTCCACCCTTTTCATTGAGGGGTAGGTAGCATTTCGCCGCAACGATTTTGTTGGGCATTGGGTCGGCATGAAAGCCCAATTTCTCGAATCGAACGCGTCGTTTCCAAGAGAGTGTTGAAGTGTTTTTAGACATAGAAATAAATGTGTTAGTTAACACATCCGTTCCAACATAATATTCTTCGAGGGTTAACATTTGTTTTGACTGTTAGTCCTCATCTTTTTACCACCGTGGCTTGTTCTGCTCGGTTGGTGACATTTCTGTCGTCTGGATGATGGTGCAAATGTATGCACGGATATTTTTAAGTTCCAAAAGATTTTTTTGGGGGGAATAACGCAGTTCCAATTATGAAATAGGAATAAAATCGAAGGTTTTCCAATTATGTAGTAGGAATAAAATTTTGGATTTTCCAATAACGCAGTTCCAACAACGAAGTTCCTAGGGGGCATTTCGAATGTCGCTCGTTTTGCAAGCTTCGTTAGTGCAGCAAGAATTGAGTTGTCCGAATAAATCGGACTGCAGAAATTGTAATTATCACCAACCTCCCTCAAAAACATACTTCCTGTGATAACTCACATTATCTTCATTGAGATGCAAAGCGTTATTACGTGGAACGAAAATAGCCTTGCCTGCAAACTCATGGAAATATTCGTTGATGCGGCTACCATTTAATTTCGGGGAGATGAGTAAAGATCGTTCTTCGGAAATACTAATTGCCCCGCGATCTAAGGCCCAATGATGAATCTTGCACAAGGCAATGCCGTTGGTTATGTGATCATCTCCGAAATGTTGAATGGGTTTAACATGACATGCATCTATGCCAATGAGCGCATCGCCCAGGCGAATGGATTGTCCGCATATGGCGCACTGTCGCTCATAACTGTCGAGCACTTCTTCCACAAACAATCGGCCTCTGCGTTGTTTCTGAACTTCTTGAATTATGGTTTCGTTCATGATTCCTTCCAAACCTAAATCGCGAAGCAAGTCTTCGTGATAAGCTTCAGGCCAGAATTCATTCAACAATTGCCAAACTAAATCTTTTGCGTGCTGAACATTTTGAAGGTATTTAAAGAAATTGTCTTCAAATTTTGCAACAGATTCTAACGCTTCAGCACGTGTAACGGAATCTGGATTTTTAAGATTTCTTTTATCAATTGAACAGACCCAAAGAGTAGGACTACTTCCCAAATACACAAACGGATATTCGGGTTTTAAAGACTTCGTGTTCTTCAAACCATATCTGCTCAACAGCAATTTCAAATGCTCTTCAATGTCTCTGAATTTGAATTCGTTTTTATTTCCGTTTATGACATCGGCAATAGTAAGCAATAGGAGCAGAGGTTTGTTTAACGAAACAACAGCGCCTTTTTTGTTGACTTTAATTTTTGCTAATTCTTCGGAGTAGTTGAGCATTCAATAAATTTAGGGATTTATGCATTTAAATTGCAAAAATTTATTTTTCGAGATAAGTTCATCGAGAATCATATTTTGATCAAAACGAAAGTTGAAGTAGATTCGTTCAAATTAAATCACTCTGGAAAAACTTCCTTTCATACCTAATCAAATTTATAATCGCCGTAATGATATACATGGCCTTTATGGGGGCAATTGGCAAAGTGGAATTTGCCCTACGGCAAAGTTCCCATATATTTTTATTTTCACCGGTACAACAGGTAAGAAGCATGGGTATGAAGATCAGTGGGATAATGAAAATGTATTTACTTATACCGGAGAGGGCCAGCTCGGTGATATGATTTTTGATAGAGGGAATCTCGCTTTGAGAGATTCAATTCAAACAGGGAAAAGAATTTTTTTATTTGAAATTCTTGGTGGAGGAAATGTTCGATTTGTCTCGGAAGTAGAGTTTTTCGATTGTGATTATTTTGAAACAAAGGATAGGGATGGGAATTTAAGAAGAGGTATTAAATTTTTCTTGAAGAGAGTGGGAGTTTATATAAAAGTTAAACCAAATGATTTAAAGCCACTAATGGTCGCGGATTCTGATAGTCCTGGATATTTACCATTGTATCGTATTCCTAATGAAACGGAACGTTCAGGATTAGTAACATCAAGAGTGGGACAAGGCGCATATAGAAAAAGAATTATTCATAGATGGGAATATCAATGTGCAGTTACAGGTTTTGACAAATTGAATTTGCTTATTGCATCTCACATTGTCCCTTGGGCCGAAGCTAACAACGAAGAGAGACTTGATGTGAATAATGGAATTCTTTTAACTCCGAATTACGACGCCTTATTTGACAAGCACTTGATTTCTTTTGAAAAAGATGGTTGTATAATACTTTCGGACTCGATTTCAACTGATGCATATCGCAGGATAGGTGTAACTGGAATGGAGAAAAT
>Ga0315899_10008334_pt1 | contig 11116 bp, 9 predicted proteins | sample LakEriMetagenome_2_FD_203518 | JGI IMG/M metagenome (GOLD analysis project Ga0315899, IMG submission 203518) | Freshwater fungal communities from buoy surface, Lake Erie, Ohio, United States - Buoy 4 MA112 | ecosystem: Environmental > Aquatic > Freshwater > Lake | place: USA: Lake Erie, Ohio...
TTCTGAATTCGCCGTCGGAGACGTCTCGGAGACCCCCCAAAAACTGATTTGGTACCAAAGACCGAAACGTTTGAACGATTTTGTATTTTGTAATTCTGTTGTACTTCAAATCGAATAAAATAAAATCCTTGACAACTTTCGGAAACCTGAAAAAATAGGTTTCTGGTCCTTTTCGTTTGTCAGCATTTCTGCCTACAATCTAGTGTATAATCTCTACAATGCTTGTACCTCCATTTTCTTGCGTGTGTTTCCGAAATTCACGGAACCGGAACCTTTGTTGAATGGAAACCTTGGGGGAAGTCCCTTACGTGGCTTTTGAAACAAGGAAAGGTTAAGATACCCTTAAAATTGCAAATCAGTTGACACGAACCATTTGGCTTTTCGTTTTTGCCGAACGCAAGGATGAGAAGCGCAATCCAGGCGCTAGCGCTGTTCGGGCTGGCGTCCGCGGTCTTTGCGGTGCCCGCCGCGCGGAGCGAGACCGGGCACAAGTCGCGCCAAGGTTCCCGCAGCAACACGTCCCCCGCTCCAGCACCGTTCTTGTATGTCCACGTTGCTTGCCCCAGCACCCGCCGTGCCTCGACCGAGGTCCCCGACTTTCTGTGCCCCTCTGTGATGAGCAATATGTGCTTGGGTCTTGCAGATGCAAACTCCTACTTTGCAGGACAACAGGCTGCAATTGACGTGCGTGAGCTCGAAGATTTTGCTCATGAACACCAGGACCAGGTGTGTTCACGCTCTCAACGGCCAGATGCTCTCTTGGGGTTAACATTTGACGTTCCGTGTGCGGTTGCAGATGGCCCGCGATGGCCTCCCGTGTGACACGGACGCCACGTTCAGGATGGCATGTGCGTCGGTGAGCCACCACGCCCGTGCCACTGGCGGGCGCAAGTTCAAAGTGGCAAGTAAGGGCACCAAGCTCTTCGATGAGGCCTACAGGTGCCGTGCTAGCTCGCACTCTGCACGGCAGCTCTTGTACGGCGCTGGTTTGGTGTCAACCGGCATTCATGATACGCGCACGCGTGTTGCACTTCCGTGGCATGTCAAGCAGCTTCGAGAGCGCTGGGCTGATTTGCTGGCGAACCCGCCTCCTCCCCTGCCATCCGCCATGGGCATTTGCTTCCGGTGTGCACCATGTGTGTGTTACTGTCTGCAGGCCGGAGGACTCGAGGCACTTCAAGGCGGAGGATTCGTCGACCTTCGTGGCGCAGACTGGTCAGACTTTCGATCTCAACTACGCCGACGGTTCGCACCTCCGCGGCTTCTCGGGGGTCGACCAAGTGTACATGGGCGACTACAAAGCCACCTCGCCCTTCGGTCAGTCCCCCTCTGGCATTTCCCGTTTGCGCCGCAGACCCTGCGTGTGTGTTTTTCTGGGTGCCCGTGCGAAAGTGCGCAAGTGTATATCCGTTCTGCTGCTCGGCACACCGTGTAGCCCATACCATGGGGAAAAAAAATGTCAAAAGTCAAAGCTCCATGGTTGTTTTCAATGTAAATACTAGGGCCTTGGTTTTGAAAATTTGCACCTGTGCACCATACGGCGCACCGTGTTGCCGATACGCATGCGCCGGGAGGATATGTATATATACACCCCCCACACGCACACCGCACACACTCCCCCCACACGCATAACGCCGGGGATGTTGGCGACAGGCGTCATCACTGACTGTAACTCGCCCGACTTCAACGGAGTGGATGGTATCCTGGGGTTTGGCCTCCCTAAGGCAAGAGAACACTCCTCAACTATCAATGTGTTGCTCATGTGTTGCTAGTGTGTTGCTAATGTGTTGCTAATGTGTTGTTTGGCCTCCCTAAGGCTGGCTCGGATCTACCTACCCCCGTTCTCTTCGCAATGACGGATGAGGAAAACAAGGACACCAACGGTGGGTTCAGCTTTAGGTTTATGTTTAGGTTCAGCACCCGACGCGGCACGGAAGCGGGGCATGGGCAGCATTCCCCACCTTCCCCTCACTAATGTGTTGCTAGTGTGTTGCTGGTGTGTTGCTAATGTGTTGCTAATGTGTTAGCATTCCTCACTTTCCCTTCACTAATGTGTTGCTAGTGTGTTGCTAATGTGTTGCTAATGTGTTGCTAATGTGTTAGCATTCCTCACCTTCCCCTCCCCGTTTTTCCTCGGAAGAACCTCGCGCAGCTTATTTTGATGGACCTCTTCCCGTGTCCACTCGTGCTTAACTTTGACGTAACTCTTTTGACGTACCTCGTTTTTTTAACTTAACTTAACTTGACGTGTATCTTTCCTTGCTAGTGTGTTGCTAATGTGTTGCTAGTGTGTTGCTAATGTGTTGCTAATGTTAACTTAACTTGACGTGTATCTTTCCTTGCTCACTCTCAAGTACCTTTTTTGTTTTATTCTTTGCTCTCATTTTTTTTTTGTTTAATTCTTGACAGCGGCGCAACTCCAGCGGAAGTTCTCGTTCTTCTCCACCGAGGACAAGGCCGAGGTGCAGCTTGGCGGTTATGACCCCGCAACTGCCGATGGCACCATGTGGTACACGCCAGGTGTGTGTGTGTGTGTGTGTGTGTGTGTGTGTTATATAGATAGAGAGAGAGAGATAGATATCATGTATGCATGTGTGTGTGTGTATGTATGTATGCATGTATATATAGCGCTGGCCTCGGACGACTTCATCGTGGGAGTGACGTCGCTCAAGTTCGGCGACACCCAAGATAAAGCCTTCGAGCTCCTCAAGTGGAAGAGCCCTGCGCAGAAGAACTACGGGGCGCCATCGATCATGGACTCCGGTACGTGTCAAAAGAGACCTAATACATAGCCAAAAGAGCCCTACTATCATTGTCAGAACTACACGGGGCGCCATCGATCATGGACTCCGGTGCATCTCAAAATATCTCAAATTCCTCAAAAGTTCCCTGTAGTAACTTTTATATAGTAAACACACCAGGACGCTGATTTTTATGAGAGTTTTGTGTGTGTCAGGTACCTCGTGTCTTGTCATCCCTGCCGACAGCATGCAGGGGCAGCTGTCCAACGTGCCCTGGGACGACTTTGCCAAGCATTGGAAGAAGCACCGCTCATTCTGGTATGTCAATAATGATAGCAGGGCTCTTTTGGCTATGTATTAGGTTAAATTTGACACTTACGCATACCTTATAATGATAGTAGGGCTCTTTTGGCTATGTATGGGTCTCGTTTGACACTTTTGGCTATGTATGGGTGTCTTTTGACACTTACGCATACCTCAGGATGGAGGTGGGCCAGAAGACGTGGGAGATTCCGTTCGAGAGCTGGTACCTGGCGGAGACGGATCAGACCTGCGTGCAGCCCTCCCCCGAGGGTATGCAGGTGATAGTAGGCTCTTTTGGCTTTGTATTAGGTCTCTTTTGGCTATGTATTAGGTCTCTTTTGACCAGACCTGCGTGCAGCCCTCCCCCGAGGGTATGCAGGTGATAGTAGGCTCTTTTGGCTTTGTATTAGGTCTCTTTTGGCTATGTATTAGGTCTCTTTTGACCAGACCTGCGTGCAACCCTCCCCCGAGGGTATGCAGATATGCGTAAGTGTCAAAAGAGACCTAATACTACATGGCCATAGCCAAAAGAGCCCTACTATCAAGAGCCCTACTATCATTGGAAGGTACGCGTAGGTGACAAAAGAGATGGTATGCAGGGCTTGTTGGTGGGCGACGTGTTCTTCCGCGAGTACGTGGTGGAGTTTGACATGACTGGCCGCAAGCCCATCATCGGCATCGGTACAAACTCTCATAAAGTACTCTCTGTACACTCTGTAGTAGGTACACTCGGGTGCTGACTTGAGAGACTACCCGCCAGCGCCGCTTAACGGCTATGTATTAGGTCTCTTTTGGCTATGTATTAGGTCTCGTTTGGTGCTGACTTTTGAGACCCTCCGCCAGCGCCGCTCAACAAGCGCTACGTGCCTGTGTCGCACAACTCGCTCGCCTCCTTCGAGCTCGACACGGCGCCCAAGGGCAAGCTGCACATGCTGCGCGGCGCCGAGGTCATGTACCCGGCGACGCACGAGGAGAAGCTGACGCAGGTGGACCGCATCCCCATTGTCAACAAGAAGGGCACGCAGTACTTCATGGACGTCGGCATCGGCACCCCCAAACAGAAGTTCACCGTCATCTTCGACACGGGTTCCACGGTCTTCGGAGTCTTCACCAAGAAACACGACCTCCCCGGACACATCAAGAACCAGCTCCCCAACTACTACTTTAAAGAAGACCTGCACGAGATGCTTCAGGTGGGCACCGCCGAGCGGGCAACGCCCATGTACTACTTCTCGGGCTCCTCCAAGTCTACTATTGGCGTCCTTCTCGCGCTCAATCTAGCGCTCATTGGTGCCGTGCTCGTGCTGGCCCGGCGTAAGAGACAGCAGACCAGCGCTGAGTTCGAGGCCGTCCGCTCCTACGGCACTCTCTGAGTCCGCGCATATATCGCGCGCTGTGGGGTTTGGGGATTGGGTTTTGATTTCGGCTGAGCGCGTGCGCTGCTCGCTATTTTTTGGGGGGTGGGGGAGGAGGAGATCCGCCGGGGTGGGGAGGAGAAGATCTCAAGCCTTAGGGAGCCCAAAGCCTAGGGGGGTGGGGTGGGGTGGGGGGGTAATAGTGCTGGCGTGAGCAAATTAGTGAATGTGTAGAGATTGACGGCATTTAAGCATGTGTGTCTTTTCTGACCGCCGCGGTTACTCGCTGAAGTGTCAGTGCGGTGAATTACATTTTTAAGTACCGCATGACTTGACCCTGTCTAGGTGAGGTTCAATCCTTCGAGAAGAGTGCGTTCGGAGTGTGTTCCGAATGTGTTCCTGGTAGTAATGTGTGCTTACTGTGTTCCTAATGTGTTGCCCTGTCTGGGTGAAGTTGGTTCCTCCGTTCTCAATTTCTCTCGCTCGCTCTCTCGCTTCTGTTCCTCTCCATCACCCCTCCCTGCACCCCTCCTCTCTGTTTCACCACCCTGCCTTCACCCTCCCCCTTCCCTTGTGTCGATAACATCCTTCTGTCCACCCTTACGCTTTCCATGGTCTGCTCTCTCTGCTCACCTCCACCACCAGCTCCTCCTCCTCCCCACCTCCCTCGAAGAGGAGGAGTGAAGATCATCCTCTTCCATCAGCGATAAAGGAGACTTTATGGGCCGAATATGGGGCTATCCGGATATGGGGCTAGGAGAACCGTTTATCTCAGTTTTCCCAGTTATTACCACTCGATGATATTACCACTGAAAAGGGTTGTTGACACCCAAGACTCGGTTGAAATACTCATGAGATTACTTGGTCGACATACAAGGCCTCAGTTGGGATACTGAGATTACCACTCAGAGGAATTGTTGAAAGTCGTAATCCACCGACGCCAGCGATCACTTGGGGGCAGTGACAGCTGCGGGTAACGGTACTTTCTTTTAGTGCCGTTGAGGGTCTTGAGTGTGCTGGTAGCAGCGCCCGGTGGTGGGGGGCGCGCGCTCTATCATTCAGTAAAGAATGTTCAAGTCTATGGTCGTGGCCCATCACTAACAGTAACCGGTGACTATCCCTGATACAGGAAAGATCTCCCTCCTCCTCTTTTCCATCCCGGTACTTCCCGTGCGCGTCTATGACACCGAGTGACGCCCTGGAAACCCTAGGTCTCTTTTGCCTCTATACTAGGTCTCTTTTGCCTCTATAGTATACTTCCCGTGCGCGTCTATGACACCGAGTGACGCCCTGGAAACCCCGTTGTGGAGCAACGGAGTACCGTTTATGTTGAGTACCGTTTATGTTGACAGATATACGCGTGGGGATGCAGGCCAGATATGTGATGAGTGTGTTCCTAGAGTGTTCCTAACCAGATATTACAGGTGATGCGGACCAGATATTTCCAGATATAAGCGTGGTGATGCGGATCCTCTCACGAAATGTCGTCACCTTTCACCACCCCATATGGAATACCGTTCCAGCGGTGTTCCTAATAAACTCTCTCTCCCTCTGCAGAGGCAATGTGACCCGACAGGGCGTTGTGCTTACCGCCGACCTTCAGTCACTTCTTGATTGTCAACAAAAATTCTCTCTCTCTCTCTCTCTCGCTCTCTCTCTCTCTCTCTCTCTTTCGCTGTCACAGTTCATCCCCTTCCTCCTTTGACTCCTGTGTTTTTCCCCCGGGAAAAAAAGCAGAGACGGATACCACGCATGGTGTAAGTTGAAATTCCTTAGGATTTAGGGTTCGGGGTTCAGGGTTTAGGGTTTAGGGTTTAGGGTTCCGGGTTTAGGGTTCAGAGTTCCGGGTTTAGAATTCAGGGTTTAGGGTTTAGGGTTTAGGGTTCAGGGTTTAGGATTTAGGGTTCAGGGTTCAGGGTTTAGGGGTTTTTTTTTTGAGGTAACCTGGTAAATACTTTTAGCCTCTCTGAGAGCAGGGTTTAGGGTTCAGGGTTCAGGGTTTAGGTTTGGGGTTTAGGGTTTAGGGTTTTTTTTTTTGAGGTAACCTGGTAAATACTTTTAGCCTCTCTGAGAGAAGGGTTTAGGGTTTAGGGTTTAGGATTTAGGGTTTAGGATTTAGGGTTTAGGGTTTAGGGGTAACCTGGTAGATACTTTTAGCTTCTCTGATGGCATCGTCCATGTGCCGGGTCTTTTGCGTATGCTCCGCTTGCACCTTTTTTTTTTTGGAATTTTTTTTGTGCTTTTGACCCCTGGGAGCTTGTTTTTTTTGAAGTGATATACATGGTATGTTGTGTGTCTGTGTGTGTGTGTTTGTGTGTTGTGTGTGTGTGTGTGTGTGTGTGTGTGTGTGTGTGTGTGTGTGTGTGTGTGTGTGTGTGTGTGTGTGTGTGTGCAGACGCGCGCACGGTACTGCCCACATGCACACACACGCACCCACATGCACGCACGCGCGTGCATACATACTCACACAGACAAGCAGACACGCAGACACGCAGACACACACGCAGACAGACACACAAGGTTTTTGCCGCCCCCCACACACTCATGGACACACAAACACACAGACACTCAGATACACAGACACAGAGGAGTTGGCTTTGTTGTTTTTTTTCCTTTTTTTCCAAAAAATTTCCTTTTTTTTTCAGCCCACCTTCCGCAGACTGGCGAGATTGCCCTCCTCTTTAAAAAAGTAGCAATATGCCTCTGCCTCCCCCTTCTCACCCTTGAAGGTCATTGCGTATTCGCTCACAAAGTCATCTGCGCGCAAAAAAGAAAAAGGAAAACAATTTAGCAATATGACTCTACTTCCACCTTCGCACCCTTACAAGCCTATGCGTATTCGCTCACAACACCATCTGCGCGCAAAAAGGAAATAAATTTTTTGGATTTAGGGTTTAGGTTCGTGGGGGGGAAAAGCAGCAAATTTGATCTATAAATTGTTTTGATTTATTTAAAAAAAAAAAAAGTAGCAGTATGCCCACTCCTCACTTTCTCCACCATACCTACCTCTCTATATATACTTTAAAATTTACATACATATATATTATATATAATATTATATGTATATCATAATATTATATACACCACCCTTCCCCCTACACTGCACTGCCACCAGCAAACTCGGCGCAAGTAGAGAGCGCAGTCTCCTCCGGGTCGTTAAAGTACTTCACAGCATAATCCTGCAGGTCACGTCTGTCGCGCTCGATCTGCGGCACAATACACACACATACTTGACAAACATATTTACATGTACACGCGCTGGGTGGGACGAGCTTTGCGGCCGTCAGGCAAGGAGAGGTGTGCACCGAGGCATAAGAGTACAGTGAACACCTACGGAGGCTGGACAGACGCACACGATGCCGCGGGCTCGTGATGCCGCTGCTCCAACCTACAGATGCACGCGCATGGCACAAAGGGGGAATGCATCTCAGCGGGCGTCATGCTCTTTCGCTCGCCTGCTTCTGACTGGCACAGACGGACATGATGTTGAGTTTGTTCTCATTTTCGGCGGTAAACGCGGAATGCTGCTCCTCCATGTGCTTGAAGAATTTCTTGCAGTTGGCCTTCTCCATAAAGCGTTTTCCCATCCAGCTCTTGCTCAGCTTCTGGAACCATTTCTCCGCCTGACACATGCGACAGGAAAGGAGCGCCCAACAAGCGGTCACGCGGAGAAGCTCGAGCACATCGTAGCTTTTTTCAGCCGCCGATGTGTCTCGCACTTGCGCCTGCAGCCACCTTGGCAGCAACTCAAACGCGTACGCCACGCCACGGCCAACGTCAGGGCAGCAGCGGGCTGAACGTGAAGGCGTGCACTTCACGTGCGGGGCGAGGACGCGGACGCGGGCACACCCTCACGGCATACCTCGTCTTTGACGTTGACCTTATCCCCGTCCGCGACCACCAGCGCCAGCAGCAGCAGCGCCGCCCAGTATCCTACCCATCTTGTCATAGGGAATGACGTCGGAATGACGTTCGTGAGTGATGGCTAGGTAAGCAGAATGCCGGCGGGGTGTCTAACGCTGTTCATCATCAACAAGGCGGGTGGTCTGATATACACGCGGTGAGCTTGCATGTCCGTGCGCTTGCAGCGGATGCCGCACTGCTGCCATTCCGTGCTCGTGTGCGCTTGTCGCTGCTGGCTGCGCATGGCATCGGGAGCGGTGCGCTACGTCGCCGCGCAGCACTTGACCGCACGGTCGGCACGCCGATCGGACAGGCACTTTTCGCAGGAACACGCGCCCCTGCCCGTCAACGAATGCCTGCGTCTGGCCTCTACCTTCCACAGCATGCACGCAATTGCTGGCAACCTCACACCGGTACCGCTTCCCCCCGTGTAGATCGCGCCCCGCCTAAAATGCGCATCACCTTGTGCCCCACCTGGCGCCGTCTCGCGGCACGCGCATCCATGCAACTGACGCACGGGCGTAGGTGGGACCGCCGACTGGCATCGAAACGCTCGAGGCGGACACATTCAGACTCGAATGCTACCAGACGCCCACGGCACATATTCTCAAAAGTACTCCACATAGAGACTTTTCTACTGTAATTGTACTAGGGCGGTGACTTTTGAAATCAATTGTCAGGGCATTAAATTCCTAATGCTTGCTGAGCCAAAAGCGACAGCGCTCGACACGATTCTGAAGCAAGTCTACTCCCTGTAAGCGCACATGCCTTGGGAGAACAGCGCGCGCGCGCGCGCGCGCGCGAGCGAGCAAGCAAGCGAGAGGGGGGATAGAAACAGACAGATAGATAGAGGGGGGGTGCGCGAAAGAGACTGCCCTCTGTGCCGAGCGCTGACGCATTCGCACCAGGTACTCGGACTATGTACTGAAAAACGCTTTCTACGAGCTCGACATGCCCATCCAGTGTGACCTCTTCAACCAAAGGCTCGATGTCCTCGTCAACGGCAAGTGAGAAATTTCATGGTGGAAGCATGCAAAAGGAAAGACTGCGACGAAGGGTGAGTCCAGGATGGGATCAAGTGCAAAAGAGACCTAGTGCAGGGGCAAACAAGACCTGGAGACCAAGTGCAAAGGTGACCTAGTGTATGAGTAAAAGAGACCTAGTTTTGTCCAGGATGAGACCAAGTGCAAACGAGACCTAGTGTATGAGCAAAAGAGATCTAGAGACCAAGTGCAAAAGAGACCTAGTATAAAGCAAAAGAGACCTAGGTGTGATGCGGGAGCGTTGCCTGCTATATCAAGCCTGCGATTCCCAGGCTTGATATAGTGCCAAAAGAGACCTAGTATAGTGCCAAAAGAGACCTACGGGGGAGCGTTCCTGCGATCCCAGGCTGGGTGCGATGGGAATGGACGCGCCTGATGTAGTGTAAAAAGAGACCTGATCTAGTGCCAAAAGAGACCTAATATAATAGTATACGGTTGGAATGAACGCGCGCGGAAAGACAAGGCTGGGACGACGTCAACGGAGCGGCAAGTGAGGAGGAGGATTCTTATTCAAAGAGAAAGGGCTGGGATGACATCAACAGACCAGCTAACAGCAAGTGAAAAAATTTATTTTCTGCGTTTGCTGAAAAGACGGGTTGAGACCAAGTGCAAAAGAGACCCAGTAAAGAAGCAAAAGAGACCTAATACAGGATGAAAAGAGCCCTAGAATGATGGCAAGTGAGATTATTCATTCTCTGCGCGCGCTGAAAGGGGTTGAGATAAAGGATGAGTCCATGATGTGGTAGGTTGAGTGCATGGTGTGAGGTAGGGTGGGTCCGGAGACAAAACACCAGCACAGACAAACAGAGACAAAAAAAAAGGATGCGACAAAGGATGATCCCTTGAAGTGGCCCTCCTGTGTAAGGCCACGCCTTGTGTTTGCTGAAACGCGTACCACAAGGCCGAACGGAGAGAGTGCCCACCTTCAGTCATCTATTTGATTGTCAATAAACTTCTCTCCCTCCCTCCCTCCCTCTTGCTCTCTTAATGCAATGAGCGGTCCAACGAGCTTCAGCGCAGTGGAGGGGGGGGGGGGTGGGGGTACTAATGAGGAGGGATTTAGAAGACATGCCACGAACGGCAGATTTCTATAGCTGGAAGCGGAAGACAGAAGAGAGAGGGCTGTTGCTGAGGGATCAGCTCTCGTTATTCTCTCCATTGTCCAGAGACCTTACCTAGTATAGGGCCAAAAGAGACCTAATATAGTGGGCATACACCTACTACAGTCCTGTATTTCGACGCGAAAAATACACAAGGAACATAAAGTTTATTTGAAAAGAATCTCTCTCTCGCGCGCGCGCACTCGCACTCTTCTTTAAGTCTCTTTCGCTTGGCACTCTGCACCAAGCTCACACTCCGGATTCGCTCCTCCTCCTCCGGGGTTGCGCGATCGCGCCTAAACCGCCTCCTTCCTTGGCTTGACAACACAGGCCCACGTTAGGGTTTAGGGTTTAGGTGGCCCAGCGAGAAGCCTTTATAGCAGCACCTGGCGCCCTCGACCCATGCTGCCAGGCAGGGGTAGAGGCGCGGGAGGTGAGTTTGTGGGTTGACGAGGGCCCGCAGCGTGCGCATCCAGCAGCAACCCGCCATCGGAAATCCTCGACCGCGGGGTCTGAGCTCCTTTCACCATCGCATCGTCGACAATTTCCCTCAGAGCGACGAGCTCTTGCCTGTAGAAAAATCGCAAATGTCAACGCCCTAGTATATTTGCTATGTCAATCCCCAATTAGAGGACTTTTGAGAAATTGTTGCCGATGCAGCTCCGCTGAAA
>Ga0315899_10008336_pt1 | contig 11116 bp, 7 predicted proteins | sample LakEriMetagenome_2_FD_203518 | JGI IMG/M metagenome (GOLD analysis project Ga0315899, IMG submission 203518) | Freshwater fungal communities from buoy surface, Lake Erie, Ohio, United States - Buoy 4 MA112 | ecosystem: Environmental > Aquatic > Freshwater > Lake | place: USA: Lake Erie, Ohio...
ATCCCGTTCTCGCCAACTGATCAAAACCAGTCGGCCGACTAAATCCCCGGGATGAAGGGGTCCTTTTTGCACGCCGATCACCCCACGAAGGGGGTGCCTATTGCACGCTGATCCTCAGACAAGATCGCTTTCGCCAGAGAAAGTCACGTTCGCCCCGACGCCGAGCAATGTCGAGATTGCGACGCCCTTGAGCAGTTTCCAAGTATGAAAATCAATTTTGTCGGCGAGCCCGGCATAGCCCGATGGGTCTGTCGCGGGCACGTTGCCGAGCCGGATCGAACTGCCGTCAGGCAGGATGATCCGCTGCCACACCACCAGCGCGCGCTTCTGCCCAAACGCGACCACGCTGTCATAGCTGCCGATCAGCCGAGCGCCCTGCGGAATGAGAAGAATGCTGCCCGTCGCGCTGTCGTAGACCCGCTCGGTCACCTGGGCAGTGACGAGCCCCGGGAGGTCGGACCTCAGTCCTGTAATCAGGCTCGCTGCGATAACGCTGCCAGCGGACAGCATATTCGGCGACGCCGCTGGACTCATCCGATGCTCATTGACATCACCGCCGGTGTCGCGCGCCGCGACGAAGTCGGCTTTCCGCTGCTGGGCATTGGGATCACGATCGGGATCGATCGATAGCCGCGCCTGCTCCGTAGCGGCTGCCGACGGAGAAGATGGTGTCGCATCAGCGACGCGGGTCGGATCGTTGCGAATGCCAGATTGCACCAATAATCCAGATTCGCGCGCCGCCCTCAACTCCGCAGCCCGTCGATCGCGCTCGGTCGCCGCGGTCTGGTCTGCGCGACCGGCCTCGCCGATCGCCGGCTCTATGCCCATCGCACGCTGATGATTGAGGATGGGACGGCCGAGATCACCGGGTAGGGGCGGTCCGAGTTTGGGCACGTCGCCATAGCTGCCCGGCAAGCGGCTCAGCGTATCGGTCGGCGCTTTCGCCACGACCGTCTGGTCGTCGGCTTGTCCAGCGAGATGCAATGCGGACGGCCGCAGCGCGACCCAAGCTGTCGCGATCAGGCTGACCGAACCAAGCGCCGCAATCGCCACTATGGCTCCCCGCTTAAAGCGGATCGCCCGCGCCGGCTGGCCGCGAAGCGCACCGGATAGCCGGTCCCGCCAAAAGTGGTCACCGGATAGAGCAGCGCCTGCTGGATCGAATAGAGCTGGATGAAGCTCGGCGCGCGGAACGACTTGCCCCAGCTGGCCTTGAGATCGAGGATATCGTTGGGCGCAAGGATAACGCCCAGCTTGGGCGTGACGATATCGCCAATCTGACGGTAGCGCTCATAGCGCAGCGCCGCGCTCACGTTCAGCCGGTGCACCAGCGGCAGGCCCATGTCCGGACCGACGAGCGGCAGATTGAGTTCACCGAAGGCATAGCGACTGTCCTGCGACGGCCGGGCATTGTTGATATTGCCCACGCCCCTGAAAATCTCGAAATCATTGGCGCGGATGCCCGCCCCGACCGCGAGTTTCGCCGGTCCACCCGGCAGCGCGAACAAAGGACCATCGGCGGCGACTTCGCCGGTGACGGTCTGGTTCGTGTAGCGGCCAGAGGCGGTGCTCGCGAACTGGTCGTTCCGGAAGGTGTCGCCCTGGAAATAGGTGCGTCCCTTGCCGAACGTCCCCGACAGGCTGAGCTGCCAGGGGCCAAGCGCCAGTCGGGCGGCGCTTGCGAGGGCGAGCATATTGGAGTCGAAGGTCTGCCGCGTGCGGCTGACGGTCAGGTCCCCGGCCGCGTTGAGCGGATAGGTGAACGCCCCCTCACGGTCATTATAGAGCGCATCCGCCTCGATCGACAAAATGTCCGTAATATCCTGGTGGACGCTGGCGACGATCGCATGCCGTCGGCTGGCCGGCAGGATCGTCACGTTGGGCCGTACCCGCGCATATTCGCGTTGATTTGTCAGGAGCGCCGTGTTGCGATTATATTCATAGGAAACGAACCCGCCGCCGCCCTGCCACCGGCTACCTGCGAGAATGGAGTAGCGCTGCTCGACATCGCCGCCGTCGGTAGCGCCAGCAATGCGCGCCCGAGTTTCGACGCCATCATGATCGCGCTTGAGCATGACGTTGACGACACCACCGACCGCGTCGGATCCATAAATGGCGGAGGCGCCGTCGGCGACGATCTCGATGCGATCGACCGCTGCCAGCGGGATCGCGGAAATATCGACGCCCTGCCGCGCCGAATCATAGGGCAGGCGTCGACCATTCAAGATGGTAAGCGTCGCATCGCTGCCCAGGCCCCGCAGATTGACGGTCGATCCGCCACCCACATTGCCGCCCGTGCTCGAGGGGACATTGAAGCCCACGCCCGGATTTTGTCCGCCGCCAAAGCTCTGCGGCAGGCTGCGCGCCACCTCGCCCAGGTCCGCCAGGCCGCTGTCCCGGATCGTCTTTTCGCTCAGGATTGTCACGGGCGAAGCGCCCGGCGCCCCGCGAATCCGACTGCCCGTGACGATGATCCCCGGACCATCGCTTGCCGCTCGCCTGTTGTCACGCCCGCCGTCGGCGCGAACGACATAGCCGCCATCCACCCGGTCGAAGGTCAGCCCTGCCCCCTGGAGCAGCCGGCGCAAGGTGTCCTCGACCGTGAAATGGCCCTGGACCGCTGGCGCGGGACTATCCCCAATCACATCCGCGTCGGCGAGAATGGTGCTGCGAGACTGCAGCGCCAGCGCCTTCAGCGCACTGCCCAGCGGTTGCGCTGGCAGGTCGATTGCCATCTGTTCGGCCGGCGCACTCGCCATCGCCGTGCCCGTCATCACGGCGACCGTAGCGATCGCTGAAAAAAACCGTCTGTCCCCAAATATCGTCATGATCGTCTGTCTCCCCCCAGGCCGCTAAAGGGCGGGTTGTGCGAGAGACGACCGCAGGCAAATCCACCCGACAGTTATTTTCGGGCGGCAGGTGATTTTTTGCGCGAGGGCTGCAGAATGAGACGATCGGGATGCGAGGCATCGACGGCAAGGCCGAACATGGTCGCGATGGCCTGTGCGAACTGCTCAGGACTCCGCGCGCGGAAGGCGCCGGTCACGGAGAGACGGGCGAGACCCGGATCGCCCAGTTGCACATGCCTGTGATTATAGCGGTTGATGGCAACCACCGCACTGCCGAGCGGCGTCTTGTCGAGCGCCACCATGCCCGACACCCAGCGGGCGTCCGCCAGGGAGCGCGCGCGTGGCGTGGCGTCCGCGCCCATGCTGCTCGCGTCGCCAGCCACCAGCGATTGCGTCGAAACATCGCCGTCCCTGCCCACCCTCTGCAACGCGACGTCGCCCTCGATCGCCGACACGATCGGCTCCGCCCCGACCACGCTGACGTCGAACACTGTCTGGCGCGCCACGATCTCGCCGCCCGAAACGGCGACCGAGAATGGCCGACGGTCTTGTGCGACGCCAAAACGCGCGCGTCCCTGCGCCAGTTCGAGGCGACGGCGATCATGCGTGAACCGGACCCTAACCAAGGTCGACGTATCGAGCGTCAGGGTCGAGCCGTCCGCCAGCCGAACGGTGCGGATTTCACCGACCGCAGTCCGGTAGGTGGCCGCGTCAGCCGAGGAGACAAGATCGAAGGGGCCTGCGTGCCGGACCATGGCGAGCGTCCCCACGCCCAGGATCGCGGCAACACCCAAGCTCATGGCCCCCACATGCGTGCTGCGGCGCATCAGAAACGGGGCGCGCACAAGCTTGCGGCTGCGCCCCACCTTGCTATCGGCCAGCAGCCTGCTATCGCGCCAGGCGCACGCCGCCTCGTCATAGGCCGTTCGATGCCGGGGGTCGGCGTCCAGCCAGGCCAAGAAGGCCCGTTCGCCATCTGGATCGGCACCCGCTTGTCGACGAGCCAGCCACGCGCCAGCCGCATCGTGCACGCTGCGCGGGATCGAGAACCGCTCAGCGTCAGTCATGATCGCGCAAATGCCTGCCCAGTTGCTTGATCGCGCGACTCATCTGCTTCTCGACGCCCCTTATGCTCAGTCCGGTCTGCTCGGCAATTTCAGCATAACTATAGCCGTCGAGACGGCATGCGAGAAAAATCTGCCGGGTCAGCGGCTTGAGCCGTAGCACCGCCGCCTCGATCCGCGCCAGCCGATCGCGCGCTTCGAGCGCCGCGATCGGATCGGCATCGGCCACAGGCGCCTCCTCGATCGGCATGTGAAGGTGCAGGCTGGTCCGCTCGGCGGCCCGCGCATCGTCTCGGACAAGGTTGCGGGCGGCCTGGCGGAGATAGGCGCCAGGCGACGCGATCGCGGCGGATTGATCGTCGGTCTTCCCAGCCATGCGCGCAAAGACCTGCTGGACGATGTCCTCGGCCCGGTCATCGGCAGTCCGGCGCGCCAGAAATCGCAGCAGGGCCGGACGCTCGGCCCGATACAGCGCGCCCAGCAGGTCTCGCGGGCTTTCGACCCGATCATGATCAGGCGGCAGCGGGTCTCGTTCGTCCAATGGCAAGCGCGCGGCGCCTAGCGCGGTCGACATCTCGGCCCACAACCTGCGCCACTATGCGCTGCATTCTCCATCGGCATGGCCTCCGTGCAAAGGGCGAGGCGGTGCCGGCAAGAGCCGGGTGTAGAGAACATGCTTGAGACATGCGCCGACGCCTTTGGCCGCAAGCGGCTTGGACATGCGCGTCGGCCACCCGGCCGCGTCGATGGCGGGTCCATTTTCCCCAAGCGAGGTTCTCAAGCCTCGGCGCCGCCTTCGCGACGCGGAACAAGACTAACATCTTGATTCGGAGAAGCAATACCGATGGGAGGATTTGCAAAGCGCGCGTGTATTGACAGCGGGAGATCGACCACGATCCCGCCTGTAATAATTTCCCTGTTTCCGATACAGCGCCAGACGTTCTTTGCCCTCATGGGTCGTCTACGACGATCACGCTTAAAACGATCATCCTCGTCCCGCCACAACCATCATTCGCGGCGCGGCTTCAATCGGCCAAAAGTGCTGTCACGGTCTTTGTCTCCGTGTAATGGAGGACACCTTCTTCGCCAACCTCCCGGCCCCAGCCTGATTCCTTGACCCCGCCAAAGGGGGCGGAGGGATCGTTCATCCCGTGCGTATTGATCCAGACCGTGCCGGCCTGAAGCCGTCTTGCGGTCAGATGAGCGCGGGACAGGTCGCGGGTCCAGATATTGGCAGCCAGGCCGTAGCGGGTGTCATTGGCTTGCCTGACCACGTCATCGATATCGTCAAAGGGGGTCGCAACCAGTACCGGGCCAAAAATCTCCTCCCGCACGATGCTGGCATCAGCATCGGGATTGGCGAAGATCGTCGGCTCGACGAAATAGCCGTCCCGGTCCCCGGTCCCGCCACCTGTGACAAGGTCCGCGCCGGTCGCCTTGCCTTGCGCGATAAAGTCCAGCACGCGCCCCTGCTGCACCTTCGATACCAGCGGTCCGAGCATCGTGTCAGGATCGCGCCCATGGCCAAGTTTGAAGCTCTTAGCGACTTGCGCGATACCGTCGATCACCTTGTCGAACACCGACCGTTCGACATAGAGGCGCGAGGCGGCCAAGCAAACCTGGCCCGAATTGAAGAAGATTGCGAGCGCAGCCCCGATCGCCGCCTTGTCGAGATCGGCATCGGCGAAGATGAGCGAGGGCGACTTGCCGCCGAGTTCCAGCGTGACCCGCTTGAGGTCTTTCGCGCAGGTCTGGACGATCCGCTTGCCGACGCGGGTCGATCCCGTGAAGGCGATCTTGTCGATGCCGGGATGCTCGACCAGCGCCTGCCCCGCCTCATGCCCATAGCCGGTGACGATGTTCAGCACACCTTCGGGCAGCCCCGCCTCCAGCGCCAGCTCGGCCAGGCGCAGCGCCGTCAGCGGCGTGACTTCGGACGGCTTCAGCACGATGGTACAGCCCGCCGCCAGTGCCGACGCGATCTTCCAAGCCGCCATCGCCAGCGGATAATTCCACGGCACGATTTGGCCGACAACACCGATCGGTTCGCGCACCGAATAGCTGTGATATTGGCGGCCATCGCCGGAAATGGGGTTCACCTGCCCATAAATCTTGGATGCCCAGCCAGCCATGTAGCGAAAGATATCGACGGCGGCGGGCACATCCACCGCCAGCGCATGATGCACCGCCTTGCCATTGTCATAGCTTTCGAGCAGCGCCAGTTCCTGGGCATGATCCTCGATCTTGCGCGCGATCGCCTCGATGATCTTGCCGCGATCCAGCGGGCGCATCCGGCTCCAGGTCGCGGATTCGAACGCGGCCCGCGCTGCTTTGACGGCGCGATCGACATCGGCTGCGCTGCCCGCCGGAACACTGGCGAAAACTCGTCCGGTCGCCGGGTCTTCCACATCGATGACGCGACCGTCCCCGGCCGCTTCCCATGCCCCGCCGATCAACATTTTTTGCTGTGGAAGGCGGACCTCGAAACCGGCATCACCATGCAATCCAGCGGCGATCGAAACGGGTGCAGTCATGGAACATGTCTCCGGGGATCGAAAAGAAAGAGCCGCGCCCGCCTTTCATGGCGCGGCTCAGGGGGAGCGGGTCAGAAGCGCGCCGACAGGGTCGCGCCGAACGTGCGTGGTCGTCCGGCAAAACGGACCGTCGTGTCCGTGATCCGCGTGGCGTTGGACCAGTAGTAGGTATTGCCCAGGTTCCGCACGAAGGCGCTGATCTTGTAGCGCTTGTCGGCAAAGGACAGGCCAGCGCGCAGGTCGATCAGCGTATAATCCTCGATCGTCAGGCCACCTTGCGCGCTCAGGTCCGCCGATGGCGTGGCGCGGGCGTTGCCCAGCACAGCCTTGGTATCGCTCTGGAAATTCAGATTGGCACCGACGAAAGCCTCGACATCGTCACTGAGCGCCCAGTCATATTGGGCATCGGTCACGATCTGAAATTTAGGCGTGTAGGGAAAGGCCGATCCGCCAAAGTCAAGCTCGCTGCCGTAGCTGTCATAATTGACGAAACTGCCCTTGATCCGCGTGTCGAGATAGGTCGCGCCGATGCTGACGCGCAGGCCGTCGGTCGGCGCGAGGTCGAGTTGAATTTCCGCGCCCTTTACCCGGCTTTTCGGGACATTGACCAATGCTTCGAGCGGGCCGAAAACATTGGGATTGGCGATCACGCGGCCCTTCAACTGCTTGTCACTATAGTCGTAATAGAAAAGGGCGCCGTTGATCTGGGCGGTATTCTCCAGCAAGGTCAGTTTCGCGCCGAGTTCATAAGCGGTCACGGATTCCTGCGTGACGGGATTGAACTGGTTGGCATCGCTGGCCGACAGTAGCGGAAAGCTACCCGACTTGTAGCCTTTGCTGACGGAAGCGTAGAGCAGCACGTCCCTGCTCGGCTTGTAATCGACACCCGCCCGCCAGGATATATTATCCTCGTCCAGCGACTTGCGCACCTCGCCCACGGTCAGCGTCGATCCGTCGATCGTGACGCAGCCATTGGTGGGAATATCGATGGGCGCCAGCCCTGCGCCGCCGCGAATGAAGTTGACCAGATTTTCGATCCCCAGCCCCAACGCATTGCCGCGATCGGCCGTGCAACCGGCAAAATCGATATTGGTCTTGGTATAACGCACCCCGCCATGCAGGGTGATGCTGTCACCGATGTCATAGTCCAGATTGGCGAACACCGCCTTGTTCACGAACTTCTGGCGCGCATATTGGCTGTAGACGAAAAAGGGGATGCCAAGGCCGGCGTCGACGAAATTATAGGCCGATGTCGATTGGTCATAGGGACCGGCATCATCCTGCTGATAGGTTTTTTCGCGCGCATAATTGGCACCCAGAATATAGGTCAGGCCGCCCGTCCGCCCTTGCAGCCGCACTTCCTGCGATAGTGCCGTGATCTTTCCGGTGGTGTTGTAGAAATAGTCACGCAAGGCGACGCCGTCCGGGTCGATATCCTGGTCGTTATGATATTCCGACCAGCTGCTGATCGAGGTCAGGCTGACATCGTCGGCCAGATCGATATCGCCCCGAAACGAGGCCTGATAGAACCAGTCGTCACGCTGGGGCTTCTGTTCCGGCGTCCAGTCGGCATCACGATTGTTACGCGGCGCGATGGGATAGGTGGCCAGAGGCCCCAGCCGCGCGGGATTGCCCAGCGGCACCACGCCGATCAGTTGCGCTGCCTGCCCGTCGCTCTTGTCGATGAAACCGTTGAGGTTGAGCGAAAAGCGTGCGCTGTCGGACGGCTCGAAGTCGATGAGGATGCGGCCGGTGGTGAAGTTGCGATCGCCGAGCTTTTCATCGCGCGTGTAGCTGCGTTGCCAAGCCCCGCCCTGCTCGGTCCGCACCGCCACGCGTGCGGACAGCGTATCGCTGATCGGCCCGCTGATGAAACCGCCACCCGATACCTGTCCGAAACTATCCAGCCCCGCATCCAGTCCGGCTTTGAAGGTCGATGTCGGTTTGGCCGCGATATAGTTGATCGCACCGCCCGTCGCATTCGATCCGAACAGCGTGCCCTGCGGCCCTTTCAGCACCTCCACCCGTTCCAGATCGAGCGTTGCGCCGCGCGTCATGATGGAAAAGGGGATCGGCACCTGATCCTGATAGATGCTGACCGTGGGCTTGGCGGCCAGGCTGGTGTCGTAAAAGCCGATGCCGCGCAATGTGTAGACCGGCGTTGCGAACGCGCTCTCGGTATAGTTGAACCCCGGCACGATCTTTACCAGATCCGCAACATCGGTGATGCCCTGGTTCGCCAGCTTCTCGCCGGATGCTGCGGTGATCGACAGCGGCACATCGTTGATCGCCTGCTCGCGCTTCTGTGCCGTCACGACGATGTCGCCAAGGCCCGATGATGTCGCCTGTGGCGCAACGTCGGTCTGGCCCCAGGCCTGCGCATGCAATACAACGGCCGATACGGTGGCGGCCAGCGTGATAATCCTCTTGGTCATGTTCAGACTCCTCCCATTTATCGCCCGGATGTTCCCATCCTGGGCCTGTGCGCCAGTCCCGCTTTGGCGGTGATCCAGCGGCGATGTGCGTCAGTTCTTCGTGAAGCGGATCGGCAGCGCCTTGTACCCGCCGACGAAATTGGTCTCGACCATGCGGGGATCGCCCGCCATTTCGACCGACCTAAGATGCGGCAGCAATTCCTCGAACAAGATGCGCATCTCCAGCTTGGCGAGATGCTGGCCCAGGCACATATGCGGACCAAAGCCAAAGGCGATGTGCGGATTGGGCGAGCGGGTAATGTCGAAGCGGTCAGCGTCGTCAAACACCGCCTCGTCGCGATTGCCCGACGGGTAACAGATCATCAGCCGTTCCATCGCGCGGATATCAATGCCGCGCACCTGCGTGTCGGCGGTGGCATTGCGCATGAAATGCTTGACCGGACTGGTCCAGCGGATCGCCTCATCCACCAGGCCTGGGATGAGAGACGGGTCCGCCTTCACCTTGGCCCAATTTTCGGGATAGACCATCATCCCGTGCAGCCCACCGGCGGTCGAGGACGACGTCGTGTCATGGCCCGCCGTGGCGATCGCGACATAATAGCCGTTCGCCTCGTTACGCGGGATCGGCGCGCCGTTGATCCGCGAATTGGCGATCAGCGACAACAGGTCATCGGTCGGCCTTTCCCGGCGGTCGGCACTCAATTTGTCGAAATAGGTGTAGAAATCCTCGATCGAGGCTGCCCATTGCTTTGCCGCGACCACCGGGTCCGCCGCCATTTCGGGCCGCTGTTCTTCGGGATCATGCACGCCGAAAAATTCCTGCGTCAGCTTGAGCATCCGCGGTTCGTCTTCGGGTGGCACGCCGAACAGCGTCATGATGACGCGCAACGGATAGTGCAGCGCGAAATCGCGGACGAAATCGCATTCACCGTCAAAACTCAGCAGATTGTCCACCGACTGGCGCGCCAGCACTCGGATCTGATCCTCCAGCTTGCTGATCTTGCCGGGCAGAAACCAGTTGGACGTCAGCGTGCGGTAGGACGCGTGTTCGGGCGGGTCCATATAGGTCAGCGACGACAAGATGCGGATCGACCCGCCGTTAATGTCCCGCGTGAAGGCGTCCGATGCCTGATCGACCAGGATCGGGTTGTGATCGGCATTGTGGAACAGCTTGCCGTTGCGTTCCACTTCCTTGATGTCGGCATGTTTGGTGACGACCCAGACCGGGTCATAGCCAGGCACCTGTGCGATACCCAGCGGCATATGTTCGCGCAGCCAGCGAAAAGCGCCATAGATCGTCGCGTCGTCCGTATAGCTTTTAGGCGCGATCACGATCCGCGCAATGTCGTCGGGGATGATGGGACGCACGTCGGCATCCAGCGAAGTCGCCATGAAACTACCCTCTCCTACACGCTGCCCTAAGGACACTTGCGTATTACGTATTGTCATTACGTAACTATGGACAAGCGGATTCGTCAATCGTAAAAAGAGGTCGGACCATTCAGCCTTTCAGGGACGGAAATCCCAGAAAATACGCGGCTTTACGGCGCAAATCATCCGTTCCCGTTCCCGAAACTGAATGACGAACCCAAAGATTGAATAGGAGAAGACCCATGGAAGTGAAGGCAGCTGTCGCCCGGATAGCGGGTGGTGACTTTACGCTAGAGCAGCTCACCCTGTCCGATATGCGCGCCGACGAAGTGCTGTTGCGGATCGTCGCGACGGGCCTGTGCCATACCGATATCGTCGTGCGCGATCAGTTGCTGCCGACGCCCCTGCCCGCTGTGCTGGGCCATGAAGGTGCAGGCATCGTCGAGGCAGTCGGCGCGGATGTCACCACACTCGTGCCGGGTGATCGCGTCGTGATGGGCTTTGCCGCCTGCCGCCAATGCCCCCAATGTGTTGCGGGGCACCCAGCCTATTGCCGCGATTTTTCCGCACTTAACTTCGGCGGCTGCCGGGCGGACGGCTCGACCTGCCTGCATGACGGCGTAGCGCCGGTCAGCAGTCACTTCTTCGGCCAATCCTCCTTCGCCAGCCACGCCATCGCGGCCGCCCATAATCTGGTGAAGGTACCGGCCGAGGCACCGCTCGAACTGCTCGGCCCGCTGGGCTGCGGTATCATGACCGGGGCAGGCGCGGTGATGAAGGCGCTCAAACTTCAGACTGGCGAGACCATCCTGATCACTGGCGGCGGCCCCGTCGGTCTGAGCGCCGTCATGGCGGCGAAGGCT
>Ga0315899_10008337_pt1 | contig 11115 bp, 2 predicted proteins | sample LakEriMetagenome_2_FD_203518 | JGI IMG/M metagenome (GOLD analysis project Ga0315899, IMG submission 203518) | Freshwater fungal communities from buoy surface, Lake Erie, Ohio, United States - Buoy 4 MA112 | ecosystem: Environmental > Aquatic > Freshwater > Lake | place: USA: Lake Erie, Ohio...
ATGACCCTGACGCCGCCGCCGCCGCCCGGCTAGAGTCGCTGCTGCTGATGGTGCCGCCAGCAGAGGAGCAGCAGCCGCAGAGCCCGCGGCGAAAGCGGCGAGCGCAGCCGCACCCGCCGGAACTCAGCCCCGCCGACGCCGCCGACCGCGCGCGCGCTGCGGCGCTACGCGCGGCGCCGTCGCTCGCCGCCCTGGCGGCAGAGGCGGCCGAGGCAAGCAACACCTTGCTAGGCCCGCGCGCCTCGACGGCCCTGGCCACGCGTGCAGCAGCCCTGGTCCGCCGCGTGCCTTCTGGGTCTCGCCAGGCAGATGCGGCCGAGCAAGCGCTGTCCATCGTGACGACAGCGGCGGGCGGCGGCGGCGGAAACCAAGCCCCTGCCCTCCTCCTCGACCCGATCGGCGCCGCGCTCGTGCTGCAGTCCCTTGGCGCGCTCGCGGACGCGCTCGGCGATGGACCCCTGCCGGAAGCAACGGCACAGAGCACGGCCGCGGCCGCGCGCGTGGCGTGTCGCGCGGTCTTTGCGCCGGCGCCCGCGAGGAGGAGAGAAGGCAGCGGCGATAACGCGCCTGCAGCCGTCACTGGCCCCGCGCAGCTCGCGCAGGCCAGCTGGGGTGCCGCCAAGCTGCTGTCGTCGTCTGCGTCTTCTCAGCTCGAGGAAGCGCGCCCGGCGCTCGAGCGCGTTGTGTGCAAGGCCGCAGGGCTGTGGACCCAGCAACAGCAGCCGTCGGCGCGCGACTGCGCGCAGATGGCCGGTGCGCTCGCGATGATGCCGCCATCCCCCTCCTCGTCAACCCTCGGCGCCTGCGCTCGCCTCCTGTGCGCGCAGATGACTGAGACTCTCAGCAGCAGCCAAGAAGCCCACCGCCTCGGCCTCGCCGAGATGGCCGCCTTGGCGTCGGCGGCGGCGGGCATGTTGCTCGCGCCTGTGCCGTTCGCCCCCCCTCCATCGCTGCTGCCGCCGCTGCTGGCCGCGCTGCTGGCCCGCTCGCAAGTCGAGCTCTCTCGGCTCGCGGCGGCCCGCGGCAGCGTCCCACGGCCCGCGTCTATCACTCGTCTGGGCGCCCTCGCGCACTCGCTGGCCTCTTTGCTGCGCGCGCAGAGGCGAGCCGCTTGTCGCGGCCCGGGAGCGCCGCTGGGCGCAGCGCCCGCAGCTGTGCCGCGGGGTTTCGGCCGCACCTTTTCAGCGGCTCTGGCGGCGAGCGGGGCGATGGTGGGGAGGCAGCACGATGTCGACGACGCAGACGAGCGTTTGCTTGCCCTCGCGAGCGCGGCGGGGCTCCTGTCAGAGCTCAAGAGGCATCATTGTGGTGGTGGTGGTGGTGGCAGCAGCGAGGACAACGCCGACGCCGACGACAACAACGCCACCCTTCTCCTTTCCGCCTGCACCCGCCTGCTGCCGCGCGCGTCGGACGCGCGCCCTGTCCTGCTGCTCGCCGCGCACGCCCCTCGCGTGCTCCCGAGCAACCGTGCCGCCGCCGCACTGATCGCGGCTCTGTCGGACGCGGCAGAGCGCACAGGGGCGGCGGCAGAGGGGCCGGGCGGTGCCGCGGTGCTGGCCGGGGCCTACGGTGCGTGGCGCGTGCCTCCCGCGTCCGAGACCTTGCGCCGGCAGCTGACGCGCGCGGTCCTGTCGTCAACGCAGGGCGTTGGCGCGGGCGGGAGGGACGCTGCCAAGGCGGCGTGGGCGCTCGCGCGCGCGGGCGTGCTGCCGGCCTCTGCGGCGCGGCACCGCTTTGCTGCGCGGTTTGTCCTAGGGGAGGGGGAGGAGGACAACAACCCCCCGCTGATCGAGCGCATGGATGTGGAGGCGCTGTCGTGGGCCGTGGGCGCCGCGGCCGCTTGGATGATGACGACGACGGCTGCGGACAGCGAGGACGAGCACGATCAGCAGCAGCAGGTCGTTGCGGCCGCATCCCGGCGGCTCGCGGCCTGCCTCGCGCTCGAGCGCAGGCGCCGCCGCCGCGTGCCTACTGCTGTCCTGGCTCGCCTTGCGACCGCGCTTGCGCGTCTGGAGGGAGGCGGCGGCCGCAGCAACAGCATCCCGGCGGCGGCAGCGCGACCACCGTCGCTCTTGTCACCGTTGTTTGCCGCCGCGTGCGAGGACAGCTTTTTGCGCCGCAGCCGCGGGCCGCCCCCTTCGCCCGTGTCCACCCTGCACCTGTCCGCGGTGCTTCTCGCATCTTCTTCAGCCGCAGGACTGCCCTCGGACGCGCGCGCGCGCCTCTCGCGCGAGCTCGCCCGGCAGCTGGCGCGGCATCGGTGTGGCGGCGGCGGCAGCGACGACCAACAGCAGCAGCAGCAGCAATACGCGAGCCGCGCCGCCCTGCGCGCTGTGATGATGCTATACTCGTCGCAGGCGGGCGAGCGAACCCAGGAGGACTCGGACCTGCTTTTGCGCGCCGCGCTGCCGTATGCCTCGCTTTGGCCCCCGCGCGCCCGCGCTTGCGCTGTCGAGGCGGCGGGCGTCAACAACGGGGCGGCGCTGCTGGCCGTGGCAGACGCCGCTGCTCCTGCCGCCGCCTCGGTCTATCCGGCGCCGCCGCGCGTGCTGGACGCGTCTGTGTCTGCTCGATGAATGGAAAGGAGATGTAAATGGAAAGCCCCATGCTGATGCTGCCTCAAGCTCTCTCTCGCCCTCTCGACGACAACGGCCCGTAGGCCGCGACGCGACGGCGGGACGGCGCCACCGCGGCGCTCTTTGCTGGCGTCCCTCTCCCCCGCGCCGCCGCCTCTCCCCCTCGACATACTTTTCGCGCCCGCGGCTTTCAGATAGTATCCTAGTGGCAGCAGAGAGAGAGACACTTACACGAAAGCACAGCGCTCGCAACACTCCTTTTTGCGGTCGCTTCGGAAAAAAACGCGCGACACCCGCGCGCCCGCGCTCGCTTGGGAACCTCCTTTTCCTCGCGCGTTGCTATCGGACTGCGGCGCTCCGTCGCCTATTACACCCAGCGCCGCATCGGGAGCGCGACTTCGGAGGACCCTGCGTGCACGCCAGAGGGGCGGGAGAGAGGTTCCGTTTCCGTTTCCCCGAGTGAGAGAGCGAGAGCGAGAGACAGAGGCGCCTCTCCCTCCCGCGCGCAAGATGCCGCCGGCCTTCCTCAGGCGCTTCAAGGCGCGCCACCACCACGCCAGCGGTGCGGCTCCCGCGTCGGACAACGCCACGGCCGAGCCCTCGACTGCCCTCGCTCCCGCCGCTTGCCCCGACGGCGCTGCGACCGTCGTCGCCGTGGCCGCGCCTCAGGCCGCGCCGCACGGGCACCGCCCGCCCAAAGGCGGCCTCGAGCTAGAGCTCGACCAGCTCGCGGACGGACGCACGGTCGCGGTGGTGCACGAAGAACCTCTTCGCCCCACGCCGCCCCCCCTGATCGACACGCCGCTGTTTCCCGAGCACCTGCGGCAGCGCAGCCTGCTGCAGGGGCAGCAGCGGCCGCAGTCGGCGGCGCCTACAGTCGGAGAGGCAACAGGGCTGGGGTCCGCGCCCGTCCCTGCTTCTTCTCTGACGCCCGAGGCCTTGCGCTTGCAAGCGATCGCGTCCGCAGCCGCCGCGGCCGCGCGCGCCGAGGAGCAGAGGCGCAAGGTGGTAGGAGGTGGTGCGGCAGCGGCAGGTGGTGGCCCGCGCCTGCCTCCTCGTCCCGACCCTCTGTCGACGCGCCGGCCGACGGCGTCGCTCCGAATGCGGCGCCGCGCCGATGCTGCGGCGGCTGCTGCTTCTTCGCCCTCCTCCTCTTCCTCTGCGGCCTACCGCCCGCGGCACGTCAAGACCAACTACGTCTGCACCACCCCGGACGGATGGCGCCTCCACCTCGTCCGCACCCAGCGCCTCCCGGACCACCCCACAGCGCACACCGCCCGCCACGGCCCTCTCCGCCCAGGCGCCACCCAATCGGCCCGCGCCGCGCTCGCCGCCGCCTCGGCCGCCACGCTCGGCGGACTCCGCCCACCACCTCCACCACGCCGCAACCACCCAGTCATCCTCGTCCCAGGCTTGGGGTCTTCTGGGGCATACTGCTTCGACTTGTCTCCTGGCGTTTCCTTGCCGGATTTCTTGGCCGACCGCGGGTGGGACGTGTGGACGGTCGAGCTGCGCGGCAATGGGGCTTCCGACAAGCCGAGGCTGGGGCTGGGGATGCCTGGCGGCGCTGGTGGCGGTGGCGGCGCGCGGTCTCGGTGGTGGACGGTCGACACGCACGTGGAGCGCGACTTGCCCGCGCTGATTCGGTTTGTGCTGAGGGCGTGCGGGGCGAACGGTGGTGGTGGTGCGGGTGGGGGTGGAGCTGTCGCGGGCGGCGAGGCGAGCGGCAACGCCAACGCGACCACCGTCACGCCCGGCCCTTCCCCACCCAAACGCGCCCACGTCCTGGGCCACTCGATGGGCGGCATGGCCCTCTGCGGCCTCATGGCCCGCGCCGACCATGCCGCCGCCCGCGTCCGCTCCGTCGCCTCTGTGGGCAGTGGCCTGTTCCTCGAAGACTCGGACTGGCGCCATTTAGCTCCGATGCTCCCTGTCTCGCACCTGATGCCATGGACTGTTCCTTCGGGGGCATTGCTCCGCGCGTACGGACGCGTCATGTTTACTCCCGCAGGTGCTTCGGCGCTTGACGCGCTCTACTTCGTGAGCAGCAATGTGGACCACGACCTGGCGCGCGCGATGATGCGCCGCAACTGGTCGGACTTGAGCGTCGGGGTGGTGCGGCAGGTGGCGTCGGCGTTTGGCGCGCGAGGGCTGCTGACGGCCGATGGCAAGGCTGCTTATGCCGACCCGGCGACGCTCGGCAAAGTGGCTGCGCCCGCGCTCTTCATTTGTGGGGACGAGGACCGCATGTGTCCTGCGACGGGGGCCAAGAGGACGGCGGACATGTGGGGGGCGGCGCTGGTGGCGCAGCACTATGAGCAGCAAAAGGGGAGGAGGAGCAGCGGTGGTGGTGGCGGTGAGCAGGCGCGGGCGCAGCGGCTGGAACCGGCGGCGAGCGGTGAGGAGGCGGCCCCTTGCCCCTACGGCGCGCGCTTTGTTCTGTGTGGGCCTGGGTCAAGGGTGCCCGTGACGGCGACGGCGGCTGCCGCGCGTCCGGCTTCGGCACCTGCGCGCTCGTCCGGTGGTGGGGGTGGCGGCGCGCCGCAGCAGCCGCAGCAGCCGCAGCAAGCGCCGCCGCCAGCGCCTCGCAATCAGCAGCACGGCCTCGAGGTGGCGGCCACCGCGGCGCGGCAGCATCACAACCAGCCTCCGCGCTTTCAGGACCACTACGGCCACTTTGACATCCTCATGGGCTTGCGCGTCGAGACCGAGGTTTTCCCGGCCATCGCGCAGTTCTTCGAGGACCACGACGCGCCAGAGATGCCCGCGTTGATGTTGGACACACCGCCGCCTAGCCCGCGGTTGTGATGAGAGATGAGAGAGGAGATGGAGCGGCGGGGGAAAAAAATTCAACCTCTTGAGAGATGTTAGAATGAGTGTGCCAATCTGTGTAAAAAAACACGAGAGAGATTCGTTTCTTTATATGTATGTTCAAGCCCCCTTGGCGTGCTTCCCTAGCACCTTCAGGCGCGCATACTGAGGCAGGCCCAACGCAAGAGCCGCCACCGCTGCTCCGCCCGCCGCCACGCCCCACACAACCGCCCACTTGAGTCCTGGAGGCAATCCGCGGCCATGCCTGGCAGCGCACCTCTTGGGGAACAGCGCTTCCTCGAGCTCTAAGCAAGCGCGCTCAAACAACCAAGCGGCGCGCTCGATGCGGGGGATGGCTTCTGCTGCAGGGCCAAAGTCGAGCGCGGCGGCGTGGGCGGCGGCGCGACGCCACAACTCTGCCAGCTCGCTGTATCTCTCAAGAGCGCGGCGCGCAAGAGCACTGTGCGCGACCAAGTGCGCGTGCTCGCGCTCGAGAAGCAGCTCTCCGCCATGCTTCTCCACGGCGCGGGCGTTGCGGCGGCGGCGCGCACGGTCTTTTCCGGACTTGACGCCGCCGACCACCAATCCCCGCTCGTCGCCCGCCGCCAACGCGTCCGCCCACTCCTCCAAGAGGGAGGGCATGCTTCCCTTTCCGCCCTCCTCTCCTCCTCCCCCGCCCTTCTTGTCCGCCGCCTCCCGCGCCAGCAGCGCCTGCGCCGCCGCCACCCGCCTCCGGCGCGCGTCCGCCGCGTCCATCCTCTGCATCGCGCGGTTGGCCGTGTCGACGCTGCAGTCCAAGGCGTCCAGTATGTAGGAGCGGTGAAGGGCGTCGACGGAGAGCTGAGAGTAGGACGCGCCTGATCCTGTCCATGCAAGAGGGTGTGCACCTGTGGCCCATAGCCAGTCGTGCTCGATGCGCCCGCCGCTGCCGGAGAAGGCGTCGGTGCTGGAGGAGGAGGAGGAAGACGAGGCGGAGGGGAGGGAGGCGCCGCCATTGTCGGCGGCGTCGCCTCCGTCTCCGCCTCCACCGCCCGAGCCACCACCACCACCCGACAACCCCGCTCCACCATCACTCTCGTCCCCAGCCGCGTCGTCATAGGGCGAAGAGGCCGAGGATGCAGGCCTAAAGCCCAAGTGAGGTGGGAGCACCCCTCCCAAATGCTGCAGCACGGCGGCGAGCGTGTGGCGCAGGGGAGAAGGAGGGCGAGAGAGGAGGTACCCGTCGCAGCTCACCCCCAAAGGGGGCTCATCTTCGTGCGCCGTGTTGCTGACAGCAAGCACCATGTCCTCTAAAGCGCGCGCGTTGTAGTGCGCGTCCAGCAAGACCGGGTGGGGGCGGTCGAGCACAAAGACAAAGACGGGCACGTCGAGCACGGCGTGAGGGTTGGCGCCGCGCCAGGGGCCTCGCTGGTCGCTCTCGTCGTCCTCGTTCTCTTCGCCGCCGCCAAAGCCATCGGCCGCGGCCGAGTCACGGTCGTCGCCGCCAAACGCTGCCCCAGCCGGCCGCGCGCCGCCGCCCTTGTTGTTCTTCGCCCAAACGTCCGCCCCGCCGCCGAAAAACCCGGTCGGGTCGGCGTCGGCGTTGAATTGCACTCGGCGGAGGGCGGGGCCGCCGCTCATGCCGCCGAAACCGCCGCCGCCGCCAAACGCCCCTCCAAAGCGTCGCGCGTTGGGCCCGCCAAAGCGCGCGCGCAGGCGCGCGGCCAGCTCGCGCGAGTCAACGTACACGCTCTCGCTCTCCACAGGGTCGTCCACGGCGTGAGGCACCGAGGCAAACGCCCCCCGGGTCGACGCCGCGAAGGCGGCCGCCAACCCTGGCTCGTCGTGGAGAGCGACCTCGACGACCTCGAACTCAAAGCGCTGTTTCGGCAAGGCGAGGCGGGAGACTTGCTGCTTGAAGGCGGCGATGTCAAAGGAAGAGAGGGTGAGGTAAGGAGGAGGGCGCGCGAGCGAGAGGGGCATGGCGGCGCCGGCGTTGACAGCGGCCGCAGGAGGCGGCGCGCGCCCTGTCAACAGCCCTTGCTTCTCGTGCGCCACTGTGCCAGGCATCGCTTGGCGCGTGCCGTCGCGCACGAGGTGCACGCGGAAGCGGACGCGGCGCGCGTAGGGCGACGCGGTGTCGTGCAGGTAGCCGCGGTGGTGCCACGTGGCCGAGGGGGGCGCCACGGCATGCCGCAAGCCCGAGCTCAGGACGGCCGCCAAGTGCGGCAGCAACCTTCCCGCTGCCTTTTCCACCGCGGGCGCAATCACGGCCGCGTGCTGCTCGCCCTTCAAGTCCAAATCGCCAAAGATGTCCCACCGGTGTTCGCGGTGCCCGCCGTGCACGTGCTCTCCCGAGGAGGTCGAGCGCAAGAGCAGGTCGTGCCAGAGCTCGGCCGCGGCTTCGCGCGCCTCGTCGCACGCGGGCGGAGGCTCGGCGCGGCCATGGCAGTGCTCGAGGGCAAACCGCTCCACGGCGTCGAGCTCGGCGCGCAAGACCGCGGCCTCGTTGCGTCGCTCGCGCTGCTCGCGGTCGTGCTCGGACTCGGTGTGGCGCGGTAAAGGGGTAGCGGGGGCAACGTTGTCGGCGTTGAGGATGGGGTTGCCGTCGGCGTCGAGTTGCGGGGGTTGGGCGTTGGCGGGCGGCGGGGTGTTGCTTGCGACGGCCTCGTTGAGCGCGCGCGCGTGCGCCTGCGCGTTCTCGACGCTGGCGCGGCTGGCGTCGCGCTCAAGGGTGAGCTTCTCGTGCAGGTCGACCTGCGCGGTTGAGTAGGTGCGGCTCTCGCGGACGTCTGTTGTGGGTTTGTTTTTTGGGGGGTGGTTGGTGGTGGTGGTGGGGCGGGGGGGTGTTGTGAGGCGGGGGGTGCGTTGCTCTCTCAAGCCCGTTTCGAGGCGGCCCCGCGCCGGCGCTTCCGCAGGGAGGGCTGCCAATTGACGGAAGCCGAGCAACTCACCCTCCCTCGCCTGAATCACGGGCGCCATCGCCTCGGCCACGTCGGGAAGCGTGTGCGCCGTGACGACGCCGTCGCCGCCCAAAGCGGGCCCCCAGTCGGAGCGGTGCGCGGTGAGATCGAGCAAAATCCAGCGCCCTAGCCCTACCCACGTGGGGGTGGCGCAGTCCTCGAGCGGGTGGCTCGCGCGCAAGTCCGGGTTGTGCACGTGATCGGGGGGCAAAGAGAGCGTGGCGGCCAAGAGCCTCCCCTCTTCGGCGTAGCGGCTGGCGACCGAAGAAGTGGGGCCGTCGGGCGGGACGCCGCCTTGCTGCTGATGCAGCGACGGCAACGCCCACCTCCCCCTTCCCTGCGCCTGCCGCAACAAAGACACGGCCCTCGCCGCCGCCGCCCCACCCATCGTGCGCGGACCTACCAGCCGGATCAGCTCGCGGCGGTGCGCCTCCTCGGCGTCCAGGTATTTTGTCGCCGCTTTGGCCCACACCGCGGAAGCCTCGCCCGCGTCGACGGCGCGAAACTTTTTCCACGACGAGGAGACGCTGCCCGCGACGCCTCCCTTCTCTCCCGCGACGATCGCCACGCGCGCGGCCGCGGCTTCGCGGGCGGCGGCGGATAGCTGGCCGTCGGCACCCGAGGAAGAGGAGGAGGAAGAGGCCTTTCCATCCGCAGGCGCATTAGGCCTCTTGAGCGGCGGCGGCCTGAGCCGCGGCATCGCGGGCTCTTCTTCCGTCGCTTGCCGACTGACTTCGTGCAAAAGCTCGAGCTGCCCATGCAACTGCTCGATCTCCTCCGTGGTGAAACCTGCGCGATACGAGTACGCCGCCAACCCTTGAGACCAGTTGGGGTTGAGCACGAGGAGCGTATAACCACTGTCGGCGAACCCGAGTGCTTCCACGAACGACTCGATAAAGGCATCCATCTTCAACGCATCCACCTGCTGCGCTCCTAGTGGTTCGGCCGGGTCGACAGGTCTGGAGAAGGCGGCGACTGCACGGTCAAAGGCGTGAAGCACTTCGCCGCGGGCGACGGCGGCGACGGTGACGCTTGCGTTGAGGCGCACGACCGAGGGGAGAGGGGAGGGGTGGCGAGCGGCGGAAGCGTCGAGCCTGCCGAGGCAGTGGCCGTCTTCGGCGCAAGACAGGTCGGCGAGGGCCACACGGGTGTGAGGCAGGACATGGTCGAGCCCGCGCGCGAGCCAATCCTTGATGACCGTAGCTGGGAGGTCCACCCCGACATGACCATCCCCTTGGAAACCGATGAGCACGACGTTGACGGGTAAAGGGACGTGAAGAGCTTCGACTGGGTCGAGCCCTAGAAAGGCGGCGAGGGAGGGGGCTGCTAGGAACGCGTCGAGGTCTCGGAGGTGGTCGCCGCGGGCGTTGCGCTTGAGGCGCTGCAGTGCGGGGCTGTCCCAGCTGAGGCTGTTTTCGTCGTCGTGGAACAGGCGGGAGGAAGGGCGGGGGTGTGTGGTGGTGGAGGTGGATTTGTGGCGGCGCCAGCGGCCCCAGGTGGTGGTGATGGAGGAGGAGGAGGAGCGGTGGTGGGAAGAGGAGCGGGCGGCGGCGGGCGCCTTGGCGGTCGCGGGGCCGAGCAGCACGGCGGCCGCGATGAGCACCAGCGAAAGCAGCAGGAGCGCTGGCGGCCTGCGGGCTGCTGGTGCTGCTGCTGTTCGCCGGCGCGCGCCTGCTGGTGGTCGTGCTTGCGGCGCCATGGTGATGGAGGCGCCGCACGCGAGTGCTGCTCCTCGTCCTCCTGCTCCTCGCTCAACTCCTTCCGTCAGCTAGTGGGGGAGTGATCCACCACCTCTCCCTACCCGCCTCCGCACGCCGAGACTCGGAAAGGGAAGGCACGCGCCGCCTGACAGCTGCGCAGGAGGCGCGCGCGCGCCAAGTGCCCAGGGCGGGCGGACGAGGGAAGAGAAGAGAGTGAGGGCGGATCGATCGTCGTCTGGTGCGCGCGTCGTTTAGGGGTCGTCCCGCGAGTGCGCGGGCAGTAGAGTGGGTGGTAGTTGTGCAAAAGAGGCGGGGCGTCGGAGTGTTGCGTCGCTGGCGTGAGGAGCGAGCGCGCGGTCGTGCGACACGGCGCCATTTCTGCGCGCCGCCGCCGCCGCCGCTCGGGTGTCTCTCTCTCTCTCTCGCAACGCTCACGCTCGCAAACAGAAAAAAAAACGAAGAATATACAAGACTCTCTCCTCCTTCTATCCGCTGCTCAGCCTCTGCACGTGGTGATAGTCCACCCCTGCAACGATCAGCGCGCACACCGCCGCCGACGTCAAGTCCCCTGTCAAGTGCCAAGCTGCTCCCAAGAGCGCCACGTCGGTTGCTTGCATGATTGCTCCAGCGGCCGCCGCGTCCTCCCTCACGCTCGCCCACGACAGCGCAGTCGCTTTGAACGCCAGCGCTGCTTGCTCGGGCGCAGGGCTACTGCTGCGCTGCTGAGTCTCGCTGCTGCTGCTGCTGAGACTGCTCTCGTCTGCCCCGGCCGCCGTCAGCCTGTAAAACCGGTCGCACGAGGCGACCGCGGCTCCGACCGCGTCGTACTCGGCTTGCGTGGGGCAAAGGTCGGCGTAGCGGGCGGCGGCGGCGACGGCCGCTGTGGCGGCGAGGGCGGCGAGGGCGGCGGCGGCGGTGGTGGTGCCGCTGCCGTCTTCTGCGCCCGACGCGGCGACTGCTGTGGCTGCGGACACTGCTGCAGGCGCCGCTGCTGCCGCCGAGGACGACGACGACGAGACCACAGCAGCAGCCCCCCCGCCGAGCGCCGCGAGCGACGACGCGGCGGCCGCGGCCGACGAGGGCCAA
>Ga0315899_10008339_pt1 | contig 11113 bp, 10 predicted proteins | sample LakEriMetagenome_2_FD_203518 | JGI IMG/M metagenome (GOLD analysis project Ga0315899, IMG submission 203518) | Freshwater fungal communities from buoy surface, Lake Erie, Ohio, United States - Buoy 4 MA112 | ecosystem: Environmental > Aquatic > Freshwater > Lake | place: USA: Lake Erie, Ohio...
AGTTCCAGCAGACGATTCACAAACATATCCCACGAATGGAGATAAATTTCAAGAAGCTCATAATTCCGGAGCAGGGCGGAATCGTATACCGTTGTTCGGATCCCGAATCCATCGTGCTGGACACCGGAACAAATTTTCCACAATCAAGCTGCCTGAGTAAGGCTTTCCACATGTACTGGAACGTCTACGGATTCGGAGACTTTGCATCCGCATCCTCCAGAACATCGCCCGAGTGTCCTTCGCATGTTGAGAAAGTGTGCAATAACGAGCAGTCCGCCACCTAGAGGGGTGATCCAATGGAGCAAGCCGTTCCAAAATCCGGAAAAACTCATCCCGGCAAGGAAAGTCTCAGGTTGATCATTGGATTCCGCGACGGTAGTCGTCTCAGATTGTGCATTTTTCCTGGACTCCCGTGCGGCACAAAAGGCACAATCCTCTCCGCATCCATCCGAATCCGATGGCACGCTCGCGACAGCCTGCCCTCCACATGTGCCAGAACTGCAGCAATCAGCAGGAAAAATGAAAGCGGAGCCGAAGATCAAGGCCAAGCCAGCTGAAGAAAATCCAAGTACTCTACCGTCCTTGTGCTTTCGGTATGCTGGCCAAATCGAAGAAGCAACTAAAGCGACACATACAACCGCCGCCGCTTGGTGAAACCAAGGACTTGCCATCCATCCGGTAAGGCTTAAATTCGGCAAAACTGCCAGCAAAATTGGAGTCGCGGCGCAGTGAATCGCACAAAGTATCGATGCCCCAATACCGAGGCTGTCTTTCCAGCGACTCATTCCATTCGTGCGATTCATTCAACGATCCTTGCCTGCTACCATTTAATGTACTTAAGGTCTGACATAGCCTCCAAATAGTAGCTATGTATTCCGATTTTGCAATAGAGTTGCAAACGCCCACCAATCCCATTCTTCGGTTTTGTCTAGGAATTCATGGAAACCAGTCTGCCACAAATCAAAAAAAATCTGGCAATTGTGCGTGAACGTATCGCGGAGTCGGAAAATCGCGCCGGTCGTCCTGCTGGGTCCGTCAGATTAATCGGGGTCACCAAGTATGTCGACCTGGACGCAACCCGTGAACTGGCGATGCTCGGGTGCTTGGACTTAGCCGAAAGCCGGCCGCAAAAACTGTGGAGCAAAGCGGATTCACTAGTTGATCTGCCCATTCGCTGGCATTTGATCGGACACCTCCAGCGAAACAAAGTTGCAAAAACATTGGAATATGCTCACGTTTTGCATTCCATTGATTCAGAAAGGCTTTTGAAGCAGATTGCCAGCGACTCGACCGAGACAGGGTCTCGCGCAGACACCGATCCCACTAAGAAACTGGTTCCGACGATCGATCTATTGATCGAGATCAACGCGACGAGTGATCAGTCGAAAACCGGGCTTGGTCTAGAGGAGGGGCGAAGACTGATGGAATTGGCGGCGAATTTGCCGGCAAACCTCCCGGTCAAGGTCACGGGATTGATGGGAATGTCATCTATCGATGCCTCCGAAAGCCAGATAAGTAGGGAATTTGAGATAATCCGCAACACGCGTGACTCTTGGGAAAGTGAATTTGGAATTTCCCTCCCCGAGCTTTCTATGGGGATGAGCGGTGATTTCGAACTTGCGATTGAGCAGGGGGCGACGATGGTTAGAGTTGGCTCTTTGCTTTTCGGATAGCCGCTCTCCGCAATTCTGAACCTTTCATCTCGCATTTCAGGACCTCGCTTCAAACCCCGGAACAATCGGTTTAACTGGCGTCATCCTCTTCGCGGCGAGTAAACTAAATCCCGCGATCGCCACTGCCGATTCCCCAACTATTCTTTCGACGACAGATTTTCCGGCGACAAGGTAATTCGAATATGATTCGTCCATCAACCATGATGCGGGCTTTCTTTGCAGCCGTTGGTATCTATTTGGTGATCGTAGGTGTCGAGTGTCTCGTCCTAGATAGTGCTGTGTTCGTTGCTGGTGTGATGGATGAGCCGGTGAACAACTCTTCTGGGGGCCTCTTTTCTCCGCCATCCCCCTCCACAGGAAACCGAGTCTTCAAACCTTCTGAATGGTTCCCCTGGTCGCTTATTGCTTGCGGATCTATTGTCCTGCTGTACTCGGTTTCTTTAAGAAATCAGTCACAATCTGCAGGCTAAGCTTCCGCGAACGATCGCAGTCAATTTGGCATCGAACTTTGCAGTCGGCCGTATTAAGCTACCTGCTCGGTGGAGAGTTTGTCTCCGTTACAACATGATGCACGGGCGCGAAGAAGACCTGTAATGTCGCCCCGTACATATGAATGGGGTGGTAATAAACGCCAACTCCCACTTGCATCACGATGCGCCGTTTCGAACAGCATTAACCCATCTACCTGCAGCGAACATTCCCATGGCTGAAAACATCGTATTCGCCCCCCAATCAATCGCTCTTACGATCGGCGGTTCTGACTGCAGTGGTGGGGCCGGCATCCAAGCTGACTTGAAGACGTTTCAACAATTCGGTGTTTATGGCGCCACGGCGATAACTCTACTCACTGTTCAGAACACATTAGGGGTTCGTGAGATACAGATTATGAGCCCCGAGTTTGTCATGGCTCAGATTAAATCGGTGATGGACGATATTTCGCCGATCATCGTCAAGACTGGCGCCCTGGGTAACGCCGCGATCATTAATGCGGTTGCCAAGTGGGCAGAGACACTGGAGATGCCGCTGATCGTTGACCCTGTGATGGTCAGTAAATCCGGTGACTCGCTCATCGATGATGATGCGGTCGATGCCTACAAGAATCTATTGAAACGAGCAACGTTGGTGACTCCCAATCGATTTGAACTCCAGAAGTTGACCGGCATTGAATTGGTGGATGAACAAGCCGTTGGAGAGGCGATCCATACGTTGCATCAGATGGGAGCAGTCTACGTGCTCGCCAAATTGGGGGACATTGGCGGCAAATCTCATCATATACTCGGAACAGGTGAAAAGAATTTTAGCTTGGTCATCGAGCGGTTCCCAACACCTCACACCCATGGCGCAGGATGCGTTCTTTCGTCCGCCATAACGGCCCTCTTAGCTCGGGGTGCCACCGATTGGCCGGCCTTAGTTTCCAGTGCTATTGAACAGACAGCGATTGCGATTCACAACGCTGAGTCGATTGGCAAGGGGCGATCGCCAGTGGAAACGCGAGTCATGCATCTCGACCCATCGCTTCTGCATGCTCAAGCATCGTGACGCATTGAAACTTGCGACTCATCCAACCCAACACATCCTTCGCAACGTTGAGCTTTGCATGAGACCTCAAACTCATGCCAGGAAAAAAGGACAGATCTGATTCGTCGTCACAACCGAGGAAATCGAGCGGATGTAGCAACAATGATGGCTGCACTCTATTGATCCAGCAGAATCGCATAGCGTTGTAGAAATACGACTTGGCAATCATCTTAGAATAGGTCGCCAAATACATAACGTAGCTCAAATGAATTGGGACTTTGAGCCAAGGCATGGTGGTAACCGGTATCTCGAGAAGGCCCGTTGCGCTACGGCTTCGCGAGGTAACACATTCCGTTCCGTTGATTTGCCACCAATACGGACGCAAGCTTTGGAAGCCTGCGTTCCAGTCGCCGAAAAGTTGTTTTCGTTTATCCCTTTCCGACCGACCTAACCCGCTATGCAAAAAGTAATACATTCGTGCTAGCGGTCCCAAAAAGGTTGGAAAGGTTGAGCAATCGTAAATGTATTTTCGATCTCGCAAGACACTCAAGACCGTCGGAGAGTAACTAAAGCCAGGTCCACGAAAGCCTTGGGGGGTTTCTCCGGTGGCTTGTTGAATCGCTCGCTCGCTCGATTCGAACTCTTCAATCACTTGCTGCCGATCGTACAAATGTAGCCATGGCTCATGATGGAAGGAATGATTGCCAACTTCGTGACCACGCAGTGATATCTGCCTAAGCACTCTATGATTGCTTTCGATCGCAGCATCTTGGCCCACGATAAAGAACGTAATCTTAAGATTGAATTCGTCCAAAAGATCCAGCACCCGAGGCACCAGTAATTCCAAATAGGAAGGAAACGACTCCCATCCTGCGTCACCGTGGGTCTTCATATAAGACCACTTGTTATCGAGATCCAATGAGATGCTGGCTAACATCCGCTAACACGCTCTACGATAACTTGTTCACTTCGATGAAACTGTCTACCGCATTCAGCACACGTATAGTCTTCGTCTCGGCCTTGAGAATCGGAAAACATAGCTAGTAATCGGCCACATCGACATACGACACCGACGCTGCGACACGGTGCTCCCATAGCAAGATGAAAATCAGGAATCGATTTCGTCACGATCGCCCCCATTCCAATCATGGCCCAGCGACCAATTCGTAGGCCACTTCCAATGATTGCACCTGCTCCAATCGTTGCCCCCGAACATACGAGCGTACTCTCTGTTGATTCATCAGGCTCGCTCGACCGTAATGTGGTGAGATCCGGACTCGCGGCGCGTGGAAAACGGTCATTGGTAAAAATGACCCCAGCTGAAATCATGACCCCATCCTCAATCGTAACCGCCGTACAGATGTAAACGTTGGAGTTGATCTTACAACGATTGCCAATCGACACTCCGTACGCAATGATCGTCCGCCCCCCAACGATACATTGTTCTCCAATACGAGTGTCATGTCGTACGTGAACATGATCCCAGATCGCGGTTTCGTTACCGATTTTGCATCCGTCTTCAATCATGGCCGTGGGATGAATGCGAGCGTTCACGATGCGATTCGTCCCGCAATCGGGGGATAGTTATCCACGGCAACCCAACCATCGGTTCGCATAGATTCGTAAGCCTTGTCGATCGCATCGGCCGATGCCAACGCATCTTGCGAAGTGATCAGCAGTGGCTCGATGCCACGCAGAGCGTTGCAGAAATTATTCAGTTGAGTCGTGAAGGCTTGAACTTTATCGTAGCCTGATCCAAATACGGTCCACTCACTATCAGAGGATCGCTTGTACTTGGATTCTTTCCAGCCCACCAATACTGTCCCTTGGGAACCATAGATGCTGACATACCAAGGAGTTTGTTTGTTAATGCTCCAGGAAAGATCCATGGCAGCCAAGGCCCCACATTCCGTTTTGGCATGAATACGAACCGTATCTTCCACCGGAATGGATTGATATCGCTTCCCCTCAATAACTTGAATCGAGGATAAAGGGCCGAGCAGATAGCGAACGATGTCTACCGAATGCGCACCGTTATCGATAAGAACTCCACCGCCGCTAATCGCGCGATTGCTGTTCCACCGCCTACTCATATCCACATGACCAGCGAAGGTGTTTTCGAATAGCAACACTTCACCTAAGACGCCCGATGTTACCAATTGCTTTGCATAAATCATGTCGCTCGTATAGCGAAACTTTGACGCCATCGTAAGTATTGTCTTATTGATGTCAGCATACTCAATCATCTGCGTAGCGTCATTAAGATTGAGTGCGATCGGTTTTTCGCACAGGACATGCACTCCTGCATCAGAAAGAGTTCGACAAATCGATGCGTGCGTATTAGGAGGAGTGCAAACGATTGCGCCATCGACACGACAGCCTGAGGAGAGCAATTCTTCAACCGAGCCAAAGGCCTCGCAATGTGTCGCTGCCCCCACAGCTTCGGCGGATTCCCTTCGCACGTCTGCCACGGCGACCAATTTAGCTAAGTTGGTTTTTGCAAAGGCTTGAATGTGGGTCTGCGCGATTCCTCCACTTCCAATCAACGCAAAACGAATTGGTGACTCAACCATATTTGGCCTCAACCTTTTACTGCATTTCGAATTGCTTCCGCGATGTACTCCACATGATGCGATTTATACTTTTCACTCCACGGCAGTACCAGAACTCGCGACAATGCCTCGAAGGTGCCAGGGAATTTATCGGGGGAATAATCTAGGGCCTCTTTTGCTGCGAGATTGAAAGGGAATCTCGAATTGCCAAAGGTCCTCTGGTCTCGAATCACTTCACACTGGAACGCTGGTTTTTGGATGTAACGAGGGGCACAGAAAACACCTGCGGCTTTCAGTTTTTGCCCCAAGCCGACCGTTCCACCAGGAATCATTTCTGGATCGATATCGATCGAATACTTCCAATAGGTATGCTTGCAACCAGGCTTGGCCTTTGGAACACCTATGCCAGGTATATCAGACAATAAATTCGACAGTTCGTCTGCTCTTCGAATTCTCGAATGCACACTGAAGTCTAGTTTCTCGAGCTGGGCCAAAGCAACCGCTCCAGTCAGCTCATTCATTCTGTAGTTCGGAGCCAAAAAATAATGATCAGGATTGGCGTCGCCATATCCCCACCCCTTGTTCACAAACAAAAAGCATCGTCTGGCCAATTCCGAGATATTGGAAGTCACAATTCCTCCCTCACCGGTCGTGATGTGTTTTCCTTGTTGCAGCGAAAAACATCCGATGTCTCCTATGGAACCAACCGGCTGCCCTTTGTATTCCGCCATAAAGGCCTGAGCACAGTCCTCGATTACGGGAATATTATGCCGACGACTTAGCTCCATGATCGGCCCCATATCACATGGGTTTCCGAAAAGGTGCGTCACCATGATTGCTCGTGTACGAGCATTAATACACGCTTCAATGCTCTGTGCCGTGACATTGTAAGTCCGTGGATCAACATCTGCGAAACGAGGCACGGCACCTTGGTAGAGTATGGCAGAGATGGCCCCCATATCTGTGATGGAGGTGGTAATGATTTCTTCACCCGGCTCCGGGTTGATTGCCGCTATGGCTGTATGCAATGCTGCAGAACCAGACGAACAAGCCGTCGCGTGATTCACCTCGCAGATTTTTGCGAACTGTTGTTCGAATTCCTTGGTAAACTCACCTTTGGTTGAAGTGAGTGTGCCAGACAATATTGCTTTAGCCACCCCTTCGATCTCTTCTTGGCCCAACGTACGACCGGAAATATCTTGGTCAGATGGGAGCGGTAATACTTGGGTCTTCTCTAAGGTGTTACTCATTGCTGTATCCGTTTATCAAATTATGTTCTTATGATCGTGTTTGAGATAACAACGATCGAGAGTGCGTTAACTGTTATGACGTTTTGGTGACAAGATCCTGGAAACGAAAATTCTCGACATCAACACCATGTGCTGTCGTATTACTGGCAAGGTTCTCATTTTCGAGAAGCCTAGTTTTCGCGTTGTCAGAATGGCGGGCGCTTCGATGATCGATTCTCCCATACGATCGATCTGCCAAGCGATCTCGGCGACTCCAACAAATCCATCATGAGATATTGGTAACTTTGACCACACATCCTTGCGATAGATACGAAAGCAACTGGTGTAGGTATGGAGTTTTTGTTTTAAGAGCAATCGATAGGCCGCCGATGCCAGCTTGGACAAAGCCAATCGCCATTTGGGAACGCCGATAACCCGACCGCTCGGATGATAGGGAGATGCAGTGATCATCGCGACCCGTTCGTCGATCATACTGACTAGTTCTTGTAACTGGAGTGGATCGTAAGTGCAGTCTGCATCAATTGTTGCAACCCACGGACTGCTGCTCGCTTCAATTCCCGATCGAATAGCTGCGGTGATTCCGCGATTCGAGGGATGGCGAACCAATCGTACCCACGAGTAGTGACCGAAGAGCTGCTGTAGAAGATTCCAAGTTGCATCACTGCTGCCGTCGTCAACAAGAACGACCTCGTGAATCTCGCCGCCAACAAAGTTTTCCCGCACGAGACATAGTCGCTGATGAAGCTGGATTAACCCAAGCTCCTCGTTGTAGCATGGAACCACGATGGAAAGCTGTACAACGCTTTTTTCTGCTTCGGTTTGGGCTTCTGGAAGCGTGGTAACCATGTCGGATCAAATTGCCATCATTGCAGGAAATGTGTCTCGCCCCGATTTAGATCAAAACCCTCGTGGAGACTTTTAAACTCCTGAACCCATAATAATTACTCGCCCGATCCGTCGACTCGATGATTCCGAGGGGCAGACAAAAAACCACGCTTGTTGGACACCTGAGGTCCGGTTGTAGCGGCTGTGGTTTTGCCCAGTGCGGCTACATAGTCTGGTCGATACGCGTTCGTATCTCCTCGATGGAGTAGAGGGGCCCGTGATTGCAGCCAGGACAACCCGACGCGGTTCGAGCCCAGGATTTCGGACTTTTTAGGTTGGAGCCCCAAAATGGCCACGTCCGGCACTGGCTCGGGCGAGCATGGTAAACCGTACAATTCCTAAGTGTCGGATCCAGAAAAATGCAATCACCATCCGAGTACTCCACCAAACTAACCCTCGCACCAACTTGGCGGGTAAATTTCCGCTGAAACTCATCAAGGTCGTCTTCCATGCCAATAGCCTCGGCAATTTGAGCGATTTCCTCCTCCGTGACCCAAACAAACCCCGTCTGTGGTCCGGAGCAACAATTTCCACATTGAGTGCACTCGAAGGAAAGCCCCTCGGAATACCAAGGAAGCTCGGAAGAGGTATTTTTGGACTCGGCCATATCGTTATTCTTTGGTTTCAGCGCGGGCGCGGGGCTGGCTTGAATTGACTCGGGATGCCCGAATCGGTACCTTCCCCTGCGAATGTTTTGTAAATATGCGTAGAATGTACCTATTCCACACGCTCTGACGCCGAAATCCTCCTTCAACTGTTACAAAAATGCAACTGCTCGAGAAAATTTGGGAAGGCACGTCGAACGCTGTCAACGGAGTTCTGGGAGGTATCGACCGCGGGTTAACCGTGTTTTTTGGTTCGGCCAACTCACGCCAAATCAAGCGTTGTACCGAACTCGCGAAACTGATTGGAGAGCTAGAGCCGAAAATTATGGCTCTAAGCGATGAGCAGCTTCGTGAACAGACCTTACTATTCAAAAAACGACTCGCTGCCGGCGAAACGCTCGATGATATCTTGGTCGAGGCGTTCGCAGTCTGCCGTGAAGGTGGGCGACGATTCCTCAAAATGCGGCACTACGATGTGCAATTGATCGGGGGAATGGTTCTCCACGGTGGAAACATCGCAGAAATGATCACCGGCGAAGGTAAAACGCTGGTCGCAACTCTTCCTACTTACTTGAACGCTCTCGAAGGAAAAGGGGTCCACGTCGTCACCGTAAACGACTACTTGGCTCGTCGGGATATGGAGTGGATGGCGCCGCTTTACATGGGCCTGGGGCTCACGGTTGCTAATATCCAAAGTGGCATGTCCGGCGATGAACGTCAACGCGCCTACGCAGCCGACATCACCTATGCCACCAACAACGAATTAGGATTCGATTATTTGCGGGACAATATGCGAATGGCGGCTCGCGGTGACAGCAGATTCCCCGCCTCCGCACAGCAGGTCCAAGGGCCGTTGAATTACGCCGTTATCGACGAAGTCGACAATATTTTGATCGACGAGGCTCGAACTCCCCTCATCATCTCCGGCAGCGCTGCTCGAGATTTGGGCAAGTACAAAGAAGCGGATGCCGTCGCTCGGGCCCTCGTTCGCGAAGAACACTTTGTTGTCAACGAAAAGGACCACACCGTTAACTTAACCGATGCTGGTATTCGCGCTGCAGAAAAACTCGCCGGCGTCGAAAGCTTTTATACCGTCGGGAACATGGAATGGCCCCACCTGCTCGACAATGCTCTCAAGGCCCATCAACTTTACAAACGCGATGTGAATTACGTGGTCCGAGAAGGCCAAGTGATAATCGTTGATGAGTTCACTGGTCGACTCATGGAAGGCCGGCAATGGAGCGATGGACTTCACCAAGCGGTCGAAGCCAAAGAAGGTGTCCAAATCAAGGAAGAGACTCAAACGCTCGCTACGATCACTCTCCAGAATTTCTTTAAGCTCTATAAAAAGATCTCTGGTATGACCGGAACCGCTATGACCGAAGCGGGCGAATTCTCCAAGATCTACAATCTGGGCGTGGTCGCAATCCCCTCGAACCGCGGACTGCAACGCATCGAATATCCAGACGCCATCTATCTAACCGAACAAGAAAAATTCAACGCGATCGCTGATGAAGTCGAACGTGTCAATAAATTTGATACGGTCTTCTTCCAAGATAAAAAGCGAGGATACTTGATCGGTAACATCCAATCGGAGACCGATTCCGAAATCGTCCTCAAAAAATCGGATAAGTCAGGCGTAGAAACCATCGCCAAGAGCGATATCGAACGCATCGAATACTCAGGTCGACCAATATTGGTGGGAACGGTTTCGATCGAGAAGAGTGAAAAACTCGCGAAACTCCTAGACCAACGTGGCGTTAAAGTCGCTGTTCTTAACGCGAAACAGCACCGTCGCGAAGCGGAAATTATCGCCCAAGCTGGTCGTATGGGAGCCGTCACGATTGCCACCAACATGGCCGGTCGCGGTACCGACATTATTTTGGGTGGCAACCCCGAAACCATGGCTTGGGCACAACTCCAGGATCGATACCCAACCAGGCTAGAAGTTCCCAAGGAAGAATGGGAAACACTGGTCAACCAAATCGACGAACAAGAGCAAATGAAGGTTCAAGGAGTCAAGGTCCGCGAAAAAGGCGGCCTCTACGTCGTTGGTACCGAACGTCACGAATCCCGACGTATCGATCTACAGCTTCGTGGACGATGCGGTCGTCAAGGTGACCCGGGCTCAAGCCGCTTTTACCTGTCACTCGAAGATGATTTGATGCGAATCTTTGCCGGAGAATGGGTCCGAGACCTATTCAAACGCATGGGGATGGGGAACGGCGAAGCCATCGAAAGCCCTTACGTTTCCAAACGAATCTCCGGCGCACAAAAGAAGGTCGAAGAACGCAACTTTGAAATTCGAAAGAATCTCCTCGAGTATGACGAGGTGATGGACTATCAGCGGAAAAAGGTCTACGGCTACCGTCAAGATATTCTTGAGGGGGCTAGCTGCCGCGATTTGGTCATGAAACATCTCTCGGAACAAATCGCAACGAACGTCGCACAATTCATGGATCCACTATTTGGACCTGAATCCTTCGCGAAATGGTGTGGCGCGCGGCTTGGTGTTCAATTAGAACCCAAAGATTTCCGAGGAGTCGAAGCGAACGTCGCCGAGATCTATGCAAAGGACCAGGCGCAGAGAATCGCAGAAACTCAAATCCTCGATGCCATTGATGAAAACC
>Ga0315899_10008342_pt1 | contig 11111 bp, 10 predicted proteins | sample LakEriMetagenome_2_FD_203518 | JGI IMG/M metagenome (GOLD analysis project Ga0315899, IMG submission 203518) | Freshwater fungal communities from buoy surface, Lake Erie, Ohio, United States - Buoy 4 MA112 | ecosystem: Environmental > Aquatic > Freshwater > Lake | place: USA: Lake Erie, Ohio...
ACATTTTTGCCCAACTTAACATCTGGACTCACAACCACATTCTGTCCCAAATTGCAGTTCTCACCCAAAACACAATTCGACATCACATGCGTGAAGTGCCAAATCTTGGTGCCTTTGCCAATGGTACATCCCTCGTCAATAAACGAAGATTCATGCGCGAAGTATTCCTTTTCCATTAACGCGAGTATTTCTCGAAATTCTTGTGTTCTACTTTATTCAACTCTTCAGTTGTTAACGACTTGAAGTAATCGTAAGTGATCTTCAATCCTTCGCTGCGATGAACTTTCGGCTCCCAACCCAAAATGCTTTGAGCCAAGGAAATGTCTGGTCTGCGCTGCTTCGGGTCGTCGGTAGGCAAGGGGTTGAACACAATCTTCTGATCGGTTCCGGTTAACTTAATAATCTCTTTCGCGAAATCTAAAATGGTAATCTCATCTGGATTTCCAACATTCACCGGCTGAGCATAATCGCTCATCAACAAACGATAAATTCCTTCCACCAAATCATCTACATAACAAAACGAACGCGTCTGAGACCCGTCACCGAATACCGTTAAATCTTCCCCACGAATAGCCTGACCAATAAAGGCTGGCAATACACGTCCGTCGTTCAGACGCATGCGAGGTCCGTAGGTGTTGAAGATGCGTACAATGCGTGTTTCAACGCCATGATAAGTATGATATGCCATAGTAATGGCTTCCTGAAAACGCTTCGCTTCGTCGTAAACACCGCGCGGTCCAACAGGATTAACATGTCCCCAATAACTCTCTGTTTGCGGATGAACCAATGGATCTCCGTATACTTCACTGGTTGAAGCCACAATGATGCGTGCATTCTTTTCACGTGCCAACCCCAAACAATTGTGCGTTCCCAACGAACCAACCTTTAAGGTTTGAATCGGAATCTTCAAATAATCGATAGGAGAGGCCGGAGAGGCGAAATGCACAATGTAATCAAGCTTTCCAGGAATGTGAATGAAGTTCGAAACGTCGTGATTGTAAAACGTGAAATGCTCGTTCGGAAACAGGTGCTCAATGTTTTTCAAATCACCTGTAATCAGATTGTCCATTCCAATCACTTCAAATCCTTCCTTCAAGAAGCGATCGCACAAGTGACTTCCTAAAAATCCTGCTGCTCCAGTAATGAGTACACGTTCCATATTAATCGTTGTTTACAGTTGAACGACCAATACTCTTGTAGAAGTAGCCCAGCTCTTGCATTTTATCTAATTCGTATAAATTTCTTCCATCGAAAATAACTTTCGACTTGAGTGCTTTTCCAATCTTGTCGAAATCCGGATTGCGGAACAAGCCCCATTCGGTGCAAATCAGTAAAGCATCTGCACCTTCCAAAGCTTCGTATGCATCGGCTGCATAAGTAATTGCATATCCTTTTTGCTTTTGCACATTCGGCATAGCCTCTGGATCGTAAGCCACAATAGTAGCCCCAGCCTCCAACAAATGCTCTATCATATACAAGGCCGGAGCCTCACGAATGTCATCGGTGTCGGGCTTGAACGCCAATCCCCAAATAGCAATCTTCGTGTGCGTTAATGAATTGTTGAAGTGATCGAGAATCGGTTTCAATAAGGTTGTCTTCTGACGCTCGTTTACCTTCATCACCGATTTCAATATTTTGAATTCATATCCGCTATCGTTTCCAGACTTAGCTAATGCCTGAACGTCTTTCGGGAAGCAGCTTCCACCGTAACCCATTCCAGGGAACAAGAAACGCTTACCAATGCGATCGTCTGTTCCAATACCCAAACGAACCATGTCCACATCGGCTCCTACTTTCTCACAAAAGTTTGCAATTTCATTCATAAATGAAATCTTCGTTGCCAAGAAGGCATTGGCTGCATACTTGGTCAACTCTGCGCTGCGCTCGTCCATGAAAATTATCGGATTGCCTTGACGCGTAAACGGCTTGTACAATTCGTTCATCAACTGCTTCGCACGCTCGCTGCGGGTTCCAATAACCACACGGTCTGGCTTCATGAAGTCGTCAACCGCAAATCCTTCACGTAAAAATTCAGGATTACTCACCACGTCGAACTGAACCTTAGCGTTTTCAGCAATGGCGTTATTTACCAATTCAGCTGTTCCTACCGGAACAGTGCTTTTATCGACAACAACTTTGTAGTCTGTAATTAAATTTCCCAATTGCTTGGCAACACCCAACACATAACTTAAGTCAGCACTTCCGTCTTCACCCGGAGGAGTAGGTAGGGCCAAGAAAATAATTTGTGCATCAACGATAGATGAGGCTAAGTCCGTGCTGAATGTTAATCGTCCTTCACGAATGTTACGTTCGAATAACACATCAAGATGCGGCTCATAAATCGGAATAACACCCGATTTCATTTGAGCTACTTTCTCTTCGTTAATGTCTATGCAAACAACGTTGTTGCCTGTTTCTGCGAAACATGTTCCAGTAACTAGTCCAACGTACCCAGTTCCTACTACGGCTATCTTCATAAATTAAGTTTATAAGGGTGCAAAGATACGATTAAGCGACTTACTTTCGTAGAGCTATTTGACATTAAAAGGACTCTATGAAATACGCCATCCAAGCCGAAGGAATTAATAAGACTTACGGGAAATACCGGGCACTTACGAATGTAAGTATCGATATTCCGGAGGGTAAAATATTCGGACTTTTAGGACCGAACGGTGCCGGAAAGACCACCTTCATTCGTATCCTGAATCAGATTATTGAACCCGATAATGGTTTAATAAAGTTTTACGGAAATCCCCTTCAGCGCTCGCATGTAGAAGACATCGGATATCTTCCGGAAGAACGCGGATTGTACAAGAAAATGAAAGTGGGCGAGCAGTGCATCTACTTGGCTCAAATGAAAGGCATGAAGGAAAAAGATGCCTTGGCCGAATTGAAAATGTGGTTCGAGAAATTCGAGATACAAGAGTGGTGGGATAAGAAGGTGGAAGATTTATCGAAGGGAATGGCGCAGAAGATTCAGTTCATTACGACCGTCGTTCATAAACCGAAATTATTGATACTCGACGAGCCGTTTAGCGGATTCGACCCCATTAACGCAGAACTGATTCAGAACGAAATGCTGCGCCTGCGCGATGAAGGAACAACCATTGTTCTTTCTACGCACGATATGGGAAGTGTGGAATCGTTGTGCGACAATATTGCGCTTATCAATCGTTCACAGGTTATTTTAAGTGGAAGTGTGGCCGAAGTACGCAACAGTTTCCGCACGAAGACTTACACCCTTCAATTCCATGGAACGCTTTTGGAATTCACCATTGCCTTGGGTGCTCGATTCGAATTAATGAGCAATGAATTGAAGAACGAAGTGCACACCGTTACCGTTCGAATTAAACCTGAATTTAAATTGAATGACTTGCTCATGCAGGTGATTCCAGTAGTTGATATTATTAGCGCAGAGGAAAAAGTGCCAAGCATGCACGACATTTTTGTTCAATCGGTTCTTTCATTTAACGAAGCACAAGCATGAGTAAGATAGGATTAATCATTAAGCGCGAATACACCACGCGCATTCGCAAGAAGTCTTTCATTATCATGACCATCTTAGGTCCGTTGCTTTTTGCTGGATTGTTGTTTGGCACCGTTTGGATAACCTTAAACGACCAACAGACTTACACAGTTTTAATAAGCGATCCGTACGGTTTGGTCACGGAATACCGCGGAGAGAAAGACTCTACGTTGGTTCCAAGATTTCCAGATCAATTTCAAAACAATGAAAATGTAATTTACGGATTCACCGAAAAATCGCCTAAGCCAGAAGAGCTGAAGGAAGGTTTTTATAACATCATGATTGAGCTCGACGAGATTACAATCAACGATGGAAAGTGCAACATGTACTTCGATAATTTTCCTTCCGAAAACATTCAAGGTAAATTGAAGAACGATTTGCAAGAATCACTCGAACGCTTCCGTGTGGTCGATTCACTGAAGCTCGATTACGAAAGGTACAAACGCGCCAAACTCGACGTCAGCTTCGCTGAAATTAACATCAACAAGTTGGGTGAAGAAGATCACACGCAAGAGCGAGCAGTCATTGGCTTCGTCTTCGCCATTCTCATTTACATGTTCATCTTCATGTACGGCGTTCAAGTCATGCGCGGTGTGCTCGAAGAAAAAACCAATCGCATTGTTGAAGTCATGGTGAGCTCGGTAAAACCGTTTCAACTTATGATGGGTAAGGTGGTTGGAATTGGTTTAGTTGGACTCACCCAATTCCTTATTTGGGTTATTCTTTCTGCTGTTTTAGCAACCTTCGGATTGAATTATTTCGAATCACACTTGGTTAATGGTGCGGCAGTTTTAGAGAATGGAGCAGTCGTTGGAAACGGCATGAATCAAGCGGCTATGGCACAATCGCTTATGAATAACGAAGCCATCAATTGGATCTTCTTAATAAACTGGCCGCTCATGGTAGGTATGTTTATCTTCTTCTTTATTGGTGGATTTTTGTTGTATGCTTCATTATTCGCGGCCATTGGTGCGGCGGTGGATAGCGATTCAGACACGCAGCAGTTCATGCTTCCAGTAACATTGCCCTTGATCTTTTCATACATTGTTTCTGCCATGCTTATTACGAATCCGGAAAGTCCAATAGGAAATTTCTTCAGCATATTTCCACTCACTTCCCCCATAACCATAATGGTGAAGACTGCTATTGGAAACATTAGCGTGTGGCATTTAATAAGCGCCATGGCCGCTTTGGTGGTAGCGTTTTTATTCTTCATTTGGTTGGGTGGAAAAATTTATCGTGTGGGCATTTTGTCATACGGAAAAAAAGTGAGTTACAAAGATTTATGGAAATGGATACGACAGTCGAACTAGACGAGAACAAACGCGTTGCAATCATCGACTGCGGAACCAATACTTTCAATTTATTGGTGAAGGGAAAGGTGGAAGGGAAGTGGAAGACACTTTTCAAAACCAAACTTCCCGTGAAGTTGGGAGCAGGCGGATTTTCAGAGAACGTGCTTCTTCCGAACCGCATGGCGCGAGGAATAGACGCGTTGTATTCCTACAAGAACGTCCTTGATTCGTTGGGTGTGAAAGATGTTCGTGTCTTCGCTACCAGCGCAGTAAGAGAGGCTTCCAACGGAAATGAATTTGTTGCTCGTGTGAAGAAGCATTTGAATTTCGATATGGAAGTTATTTCCGGAGATCGTGAAGCGGAACTCATTTTCGAAGGCGTGGTTCAAACCACCGAGGAGATTAAAGAAGACTATCTAATCATGGATATTGGCGGTGGCAGCACTGAATTTATTTTCGTCCGAGATCAAAAGCCATTGTGGCGAAAAAGTTATTTGTTGGGAGTAAGCCGATTACACGGCATGCTCAATCCGGCTTCACGCATCAATCAAGACGATGTGCATCGACTCAGAGCTCATCTGAATACAGAGCTTCAAGATTTAATTTTATTTTTGAAGGAAAATCCGGTGCGCGTCTTGGTAGGGTCGTCGGGGTCGTTCGATACGCTATTTGATATGTACCTGTTTGCGAAAGCAAAAGATTCTGCAAAAGAAGTTTCACAAGATTCTTCGAGAGAGAAATTAAACGAGATCCCTTTCAATTCATACCCATCAATACATCAATGGCTCATGGGAAGCACATTGGAAGAACGTTTGAAGCATCCGAGTATTCCGCAGATGCGTGCCGAGTATATGCCGCTTTCGACATACTTGGTGAAATTCGTTTTAGAGCAATCGTCCTTCAACAAAATGTATCAATCGGAATACGCCTTGAAGGAAGGCGTGTTGGCGCATTATTTAAGTTAAATTTGCAAAATGATTATTGTAACAGGAGCAGCAGGATTCGTAGGTTCCGCGTTAGTAGCGCGTTTGAACGAAGACCGTTTTTTCGATTTGGTGTTGGTCGATGACTTTTCACGCGAAGATCGCAAACGCAATTGGGAAGAAAAGAAATACACTGCACTCGTTCACAGAGATGAATTTCCTGAATGGTTGGAGGCAAATCAAAATCAAGTCGAATGTGTTTTCCACATTGGAGCTCGCACAGACACCACAGAATTCAATGTTGAAATTTTCGATCGCTTAAATCTTCATTACACGCAAGCGTTGTGGAAGACATGCGCGAAACATGCCATTCCATTTATTTACGCATCGTCTGCAGCAACATACGGTGGGGGAGAACACGGATACAACGACGATCATGCTACCATTCCGCAATTACAACCGTTGAATCCATACGGACAGTCGAAGCAAGACTTCGATGTATGGGCACTTCAGCAAGAAGAAGCTCCTTACTTCTGGGCAGGCTTGAAGTTCTTCAACGTATACGGTCCGAATGAATATCACAAGGGCCGCATGGCCAGCGTAATTTGGCACACCTTTAATCAGATTGGAAAGTCTGGTGAAATGAAATTGTTCCGGAGTCACAACCCAAACTTCACAGACGGCGGACAAATGCGCGATTTCGTTTATGTGAAAGATTTGGTGGAAGTGCTCATGTTCTTAATGCACCACAGAAAAGATTCTGGCATTTATAATTTGGGAAGTGGAAAGGCTAGAACATTTTTGGATTTGGCCACAGCCACTTTTCATTCAATGGGAAAAGAACTGAACATCTCTTTTGTAGATACCCCGGAAGACATTCGCGACAAGTATCAATACTTCACCGAAGCGAACATGAACAAGTTAATTTCAATTGGTTACAGCAAGCCATTTCATTCTTTGGAAGAAGGTGTTAACGATTATGTAACGAATTATCTACAACAAGATCTTAAAATCTATTGATTCCTTCGAACAAAGAAGGCACTCAAGTGATTTACTTTTATAACAATTATTGAAACATGGAAAAATTAGTATACGCCACACGCAGAGAAAGATTTAATGCAGCGCACAAGTTGTGGCACGACGAGTGGGATGAAGCAAGGAATTTCGAGACATTCGGAAAATGCTCGAATCCGAATTGGCACGGACACAACTACGAGTTATTCATCACAGTGAAAGGTGTTCCAGATGCAACAACCGGATATTGCATGGATTTAAAATATCTGAGCACTATCGTGAAGACACAGGTTATAAACAAGTTGGATCACAAGAATCTGAACATGGACGTAGAGTTCATGAAAGGAATGAAGACCTCAACTGAGAATGTTGCCATTGCAATTTGGGAACAATTGGAAGAATTGGTAAGTGAGAAAGGTTGTCAATTGCATTGCATTAAAGTAACAGAAACAGAAAATCAATACGTAGAATACTACGGCGGTAAATAATGGAGAATCAGAAAACGATAGAAATGGCAGTGGAGCAAATCCTTGCCGCTGTAGGTGAAAATCCTCAGCGTGAAGGTTTGTTGAAAACGCCAGAACGTGTTGCTAAAGCATACGGGCACTTGTTGAAAGGATATGAGGAGAGTGCAGATGATGTGCTGAATGGTGCTATTTTTCACGAGTCGTATTCTGAAATGGTTATCGTGAAGGACATAGAAGTCTACAGTTTGTGTGAACACCACATGTTGCCTTTTTTCGGAAAAGCTCACGTGGCGTATATTCCAGATGGAAAGATTGTAGGTTTAAGCAAGATTCCACGTGTAGTAGATGTCTATTCTAGAAGACTTCAAGTCCAAGAACGTCTGACAATTGAGATACGTGACAGCATTCAAAAAGCATTGAGTCCTGTCGGAGTGGCAGTTGTTTTAGATTGTCATCATCTTTGTATGCAGATGCGTGGTGTTGCAAAACAAAACAGTACCACTATTACAAGTGCTTTCAGTGGTGAGTTTTTAACGAACGAAACAACAAGAAAGGAATTTGTGAGTTTACTTCAATTGAAAAAATAATAAAAACCATGAACAACAATTTAGAGTTTAACGACGGTGTTTATGTGAACGACAATGCCGTTTCAAAGTCATTCGTTTCAAATGTATTTGCATATATGTCTCTGGCATTGGCTATTTCAGGAGCATTGGCGTATTTGTTTGGAACAACAGACTTAATTTTCTCTTTGGTAACAAGATCAGGTATGACAACCCTTGGTTGGGTGGTTATGTTTGCTCCATTTGCATTCATTCTTGCCATGAATTTCGGATTCAATAAAATGTCATTCGCGACATTGTTGGCTGTATTCTTAGGTTATGCTGCCGTAATGGGAATTAGCTTAAGCTTCATCTTCTTAGTGTATGAATTAGGTATCATTACAAAAGTATTCTTTATAACCGCCGGTCTTTTCGGAGCCATGGCATTCATTGGATACACTACTAAAACAGACTTAACTAAGTTCGGTGGTATCTTAATGATGGCATTAATTGGAATTGTAATCGCCTCTGTGGTGAACATGTTCATGAAGAGCTCTCAAATGGATTATATTATCTCATGTATTGGTGTTTTAGTGTTCACTGGATTAACTGCTTATGACGTTCAAAAGATCAAGCGCATTGGAGCAGGAGTGGAATTCGGAACTGCTGAAGCATCTAAGCTTGCGTTAATGGGAGCACTTTCATTGTACTTAGACTTCGTTAACTTATTTATGTTCTTGTTGCGTGTTTTCGCAAGAAGAGACTAATACAATTGAAGCGTGAAAGATTACTACCTTATTTTAGGAGTCTCTCGGAACGCTTCAAGTTCAGAAATTAAGTCAGCTTACAGAAACGGGTGTAAGCAATTTCATCCCGACAAAAATGCGCATCCCGAAGCGCATTTGCGTTTTATAGAAATTCATGAAGCCTATGAATTTTTAGGAGATGAAAAACAACGCAAGGCCTACGACCTCGCGCAGAATAGAAGGGTAACATCGAGCTACCAGCAGTACTATCAGCAAAAGGAATACGCTGCAAGAAACAGAGCAAGAGAGTATGCCCGTCAAGATTTCGAAGAATTCAAAAAATCGAAATATTACAAATTAGCAGTAGGCGTAAATAGTGGATTCAACTTTCTGTTTTTATTTATATGCTTGCTTATAATTGTGGTACCCATTTACATGTACATTCTTCAGCAAGAACTTCCAGAAAAAGATCAACGTCCATTTATCGGCTTTCTCATTCCCATCATCATGGGTTTTACCATGGGCTTATGGGCCTCTTATTATTGGTTCGTGAAGAAGCAAGATATTTTCAGTATTTCGTAGATTCGCACATCTTATTTATTCAGCATGAAAAAACACGCACTTAGTTTTTTATTCATTTTTTCATTCCTTTGCTCTTTCGCTTTCGAAGGCATGTGGATTCCCTCAGTCTTGAACGCAGCTTTCGATGACATGAAAGCCAACGGATTGAAGTTGTCGAAGGAAGAGATTTATTCCATCAATAGCACCTCCTTGAAAGACGGTATAGTCTTATTCGGAGGCGGATGTACTGGAGAAATGGTTTCTAGCGAAGGATTGCTTTTCACGAATCACCACTGCGGATTCGATAACATTCAATACCACTCTTCAGTTGAAAACGACTATTTGAAGAACGGTTTCTGGGCCATGTCGCGCGATAAAGAATTGGCTTGTCCTGGATTGACTGCCACTTTCGTTTTGGAAATGCGTGATGTAACCGATGAGGTTCTGAACGGATTGAAGGGCGTTGAAGAAAAAGATCGCGCTTCAAAGATGAAAGAGTTATTCGGTGTTATTGCAAGCAATGCGAAGAATGAAAAGAAGTGTGACGGATTTGTTCGCGGATTCAATTATAACACTCAGTTCTTTTTGGTTTTAACCAAGACCTACAACGACGTTCGTTTAGTTGGTGCACCGCCTTCATGCATTGGAAAGTTCGGCGGAGATACAGACAACTGGGTATGGCCAAGACACACCGGAGACTTTTCAGTTTTCCGTATTTATGCAAACGACAATAATGAACCAGCGGAATATTCAGCTGCAAATAAGCCTTTCAAACCAGCTCATCATTTTCCAATTTCACTGAAAGGAGTGAAGGAAGGTGATTTCACAATGGTTTACGGTTTTCCAGGAAGAACAGAACATTTATTGACTTCAGCTGGTGTGGCATACAACCACGAGCAATTAGCTCCTATGCGAATTGATTTTCGTGAAAAGAATTTAGAGATCATTAACGCAGCTATGAAAAGTAGCGACGCTCTTCGCATTAAGTATGCAGCGAAACAAAGCAGTGTAGCCAATGCATACAAGAAATGGCAAGGTCAGGAATTGGGATTGAATAAATTCAATGCGATTCAATTGAAACAAGAGGAAGAAGCGAAGTGGTTAGAAATCGCAAAAATTTCGAATAAAGAATTGGAGTATTCCAATATTCTTTCAACCATAGATAAGTTATACAAAGACTATTATAGCGTGAATATGGCTGCTGCAGCATATGCTGAATTCGTATTTAATGGTCCTGAAATTTTTCAATTGTATCAAGATTTTAATGATGTCTATGCTCAATCGGCTCAACTGAAAAAGGGGAATCAGTGGGAAGGAAGAATGAAAGGCTTTTTGGAAACAGCAAAAGCATTTTACAAAGACTACGACTTGGAAACAGACAAGAAAAGGTTCTTAGCAATGGCTCCGCTGTTTGAGCAATTTACCAAGGGAGCAGTGCATTTCGAACACACGAAATTGTCTCGTGAAGCAGCTGCAGATCTTTGGTTCAGTCAGGCTTTGATAGCGGATAGCTCTGCATTTCTTGGAATGATTCGTTCATTTTCAAAAGACACGTTTGTTTCAATGAGCGGAAAGTCGAAGAAATACGCCAATCGTTTAAGCAAGGACTATTTGTACGTTCAAGCACTGGCATTAAACGATTATTACAAAAACACATTAGTACCTGCGAAGCGTGAATTCACTACCAAGCATGACCAACTCATGGAAAAATATGTCTTCTTGTTGGAGGAAATGCGCGGAAAAAAGGAGAAGTGGTGCGATGCGAACTCTACCCTTCGCTTAACCTACGGCAGAGTAGAAGGAAGTGCTCCAGTGGATGGAATGGCTTATACCCCTTTCACGACAGGACAAGGAATTTTAGACAAGAACAGCACCGGTAATCCCGATTTCGAAATTAACGATCGCTTGAAAATGTTGCTGAAGAATAAAGAGTTCGGTTCGTATGGTTCGAATGGAACTTTGCCCGTTTGCTTTACTGGAAGTAATCACACAACAGGTGGAAATTCAGGATCTCCGGCTTTAAATGGCAGTGGTGAA
>Ga0315899_10008344_pt1 | contig 11109 bp, 17 predicted proteins | sample LakEriMetagenome_2_FD_203518 | JGI IMG/M metagenome (GOLD analysis project Ga0315899, IMG submission 203518) | Freshwater fungal communities from buoy surface, Lake Erie, Ohio, United States - Buoy 4 MA112 | ecosystem: Environmental > Aquatic > Freshwater > Lake | place: USA: Lake Erie, Ohio...
AGCGCGCCGCATGTCGTCGACCTGTCGGACGGCCGCAAGCTCTACAACCGGCAGCTTCGCAAGCTGGAGCAGCCCATGGTGCGCGAACTGACCCCCGGCACCCGGCGGGAGATCGAACGGCGCAGCTATTTCGGCGCTTACAAGGGCGTCACCGACCTGCTCACCAAATATCTCTGGCCCGAACTGGCGCTGATCCTGACACGCATCGCCGCGCAGTTGCGGATGACGCCCAACATGGTGTCGGTGATCGGGGTGACATTGTGCGTGCTGGCGACCTTCCTGTTCGCCAAGGGCATGTACTGGACCGGCTTCCTGTCGGGCTTCATCTTCATGGTGCTCGACACGGTGGACGGAAAGCTCGCCCGCTGCACCATCACCTCGTCCAAATGGGGGAATGTGATCGACCATGGCGTCGATCTCGTCCACCCGCCCTTCTGGTGGTATTTCTGGGGGACGGGGCTGGCCTATTGGGGCCTGCAACTGTCCGACAGCACCTTCACCTTCATCATGGCGGCGGTGATTGCGGGCTATATTCTCCAGCGCCTGATCGAAGGAATGTTCCTCAAGGACTTCGGCATGGACATCCATGTCTGGCGGCCCTTCGACAGCTGGTTCCGCCTCATCACCGCGCGGCGCAATCCCAATATGGTGATCCTGTTCGTCGCGCTCCTGTTCGGACGGCCGGATATCGGCCTTGTCGTCCTTGCCTGGTGGACCATCTTTTCGCTTGTCGTCCACGCCGTGCGGCTGGCCCAGGCCTATGCGGCGCAGCGGTCGGGCCGACCCATCGTCAGCTGGATGGACGAAGCGGAAGGAGCGACCGCATGAACGCCACGATCGAGAAATTCGGCTATCCAGCGACGCTGGTGGCGACGTTCGATCATTGGCTGGTGCTGCTGCGCCCGGCCCAGCCGACGCTCGGATCGCTGGTCCTTGCCGCCAGAAGTGACGCAACCGCCTTCAGCGCGCTTCCTGCGGAAGCCCATGCCGAACTGAAGGAGGTGAGTGCCGCCATCGAAAGCGCCCTTTCCCGCGCGGTCGATTATGCCAAGATCAATTATCTGATGCTGATGATGGTCGACCCGCACGTTCATTTCCACGTCATCCCCCGTTATGAGGGTGAGCGAAGCGCGGTCGGCCTTTCCGTCGCCGACGCAGGATGGCCGGGTCAGCCCGACCTTGCGCGGGCGGTCAAGCTGGACAGCGATGTGGACAGCCTGCGCGAATGGCTCAAGCCCTTCTTCGCACAGCCGCCCTGCTGAAGGACTGCGCTGTCCCACAGGACCACGCACCGCTATGATGGCGTCCGCGGTCCTCCCGCTTATGGGCGGCAGCGCGCAAGTTTATGTCGCGAATAGGAAAGAAAACGCGAATTCCTGCGGGAAATATGCGAAGTTAAGGCCGGATTTTCCTATTTGGCGTAGCGGCCTTCTTCCACCCATTTCGCGGTCAGCGCCATGGCGGCGTCGACGTCCTGCGGAAAATCGACCTCCTGCCATTCCAGCCCCTCGATCGACGCCGTCCCGACCCGGTTGCCTTTGGCGATGATGTCGATGGCGCGCAGATACCATCGCTCCACGCCCTCGGGCGTACGCATCATCTGGTCGATCTGGTTGCGGAAAATCGCCGGCCCTTCCCCGGTGAAGGCCAGCATGCCGATCGATTCTGCATTGGTGTCGGGCGGCAGCAGCCGCTTGCCGATGGCGCGCAGCCGCCCGTCGGCGTCCCTGCTGACCTTCATGTCGTCGTCGTCATAATCGCCATTGGGCTTCACATCGACGGTCACGGTAATGGCGTCCTGCGCGCCCGCGATCAGCGTCGCGACGATCTCGTCCGAAACGATCGTGTCGCCGTTCAGGATGATGAAGTCCCGGTCCATTTCCTCCCGCACGATCCAGCAGGTGCCAAGATTGTCGGCCACCTGGAAGAAGGGGTTGAAGACGGTGCGGATGCGCGCGCCGGTGTCGCGATAGAGTTGCAGCGCATGGTCCTCCACCCGTTCGGTGCGGAAACCGGTGACCACGACGATGTCGGTGACGCCGTTCGCCACCAGCGCCGCGACCTGCCAGCTCACAAGGCTGCGGCCGTTGAAATCGATCATGCATTTGGGCACGTCGCGCGTCAGCGGCAACAGGCGCGAACCCTGTCCCGCCGACAGGATAATGGCTTTGGTGATGCTCATGGCCCGGGCCTTAGCGCGGGATTGAGCCGAAAAAAAGGCGGCTTCAAGTCGGCCCCCGCAATCGCTAGAGAGGGTCACGCCGGGCATCCGGCCGCCACAGGAAAGGCCATCCGTCATCACCATGTTCAAGCAAGGAACGGGCGCGACTGGCGATGGGTTCGCGCGCATCCTGGCCAATACCGGCTGGCTGCTGGGGGGCAAGGGCGTGGGCGGGGTGCTGAGCCTCGTCTATCTCGCCATCGTCACCCGGACGCTCGGCGTCGCCGATTTCGGCCGCTTCGCGCTGGTGCTGAGCGCCGCCACGGTCATCAAGACGCTGGTGTCCTTCGACAGCTGGCAGATCGTCGTGCGCTACGGCCAGCGGCACTTGTCGGTGGGCGACGGCGACGCGCTCAACCGCGTGCTGCGCTTCTGCGTGCTTGTCGATCTCGCCTCGGCGGCGGCCGGCGGCCTGATCGCAGGGATCATCCTGTTCTTCTTCGACGATCTGCTGGGCCTCGGTCCCGGCATGGGCTGGCAGGTCTGGCTGTTCTGCATGGTGATGCTGGTCACCATCCGGTCCAGCCCGACAGGCGTGTTGCGATTGTTCGACCGCTTCGATTCGGCGGCGCTCGCTGAAACCATGATCCCGGTAGGCCGCATGATCGGCGCGGTCCCGGCCTGGCTGCTGATGCCCAATATCACTGGCTATCTGATTGCCTGGGGCATGGCGGAAGTGCTGTGCGCCGCGGCCTACTGGTATCTGGCGATCAAGGTCGGACAGGACCGGATCGGCCGCTGGGGCGCGGGCCGGGCGCTCGACGCGAAGCGCGAGAACCCCGGCATCATCGGCTTCCTCACCGCCACCAACCTCCAGACCAGCCTGACCTCGGTCGGCCAGCAGGTCGCGGTGCTGATCGTCGGCGGCTTCGTCGGTCCGGCGGGCGCGGGCCTCTATCGGCTCGCCAACCAGCTCGCCAATTCCCTGACCAAGATATCCAGCCTGCTGTCGCGCAGCATCTTCGTGGAACTGGCGCGCACCAGCGATCAGGGTAAGGAAGCTCTGGGCGACCTGTTCCACCGTACCAACCGGCTGGCGCTCGTGGCGGGCGTCGTCATCATCGGCCTTATCGTGACGATAGGCAGGCCGCTCCTGGGGCTGATCGCCGGGCCGGAATTCGTGCCCGCCTATCCGCTGCTCCTGATGCTGGGGGTGGCCGCCTGCATCGAGCTGATCGGGGTCAGCTACCGCCCGCTGCTGATGGCGACGGATCGCGCCGGCCTGTCGTTGCGCATCACCTTCGTCGCAACGCTCCTCTTGCTGGGGCTTCAGGCGCTCCTGCTGCCGCTTTACGGCACCAATGGCGCGGCGATGGCGAACATCGTCTCCTCGCTTGCCAGCTTTGCGATGATGGGCCTTGCCAGCCGCCGGGCGTTCAGGGACTGACGCGCGATCGGCGGAAGCGGGCTGGCGCGTAGCGCTGGGGATCGACGCCGCACAGCGTGTCCGGCATGGCATCGCCCCGGATGAGTGCCGCGCCCAGCAGCGCCGCGGCCGGCGCGGTCTGAATGCCGAACCCGCCCTGTCCCGCGAACCAGAAGAAGCCGGGCATGTCCGCGTCGAAGCCATAGACAGGCGCGCGGTCCGGCGCGAAACTGCGCAGCCCCGCCCATTTGCGCTCCACCGCCGCAACGCGCCAATCGACCGCCTCCTCGAACCGGGCGATGGCCCGCGCGACGTCCAGTTCCTCGGGTGCGGCATCGCAGGGCGGCGAAGGCACCTCGTCATGGGGGGTCAGCCACACGCGGCCCGGCCCTTCCGGCTTGAAGTAGAAGCCCGATCCCAGGTCCATGAGGAGCGGCAGGTCAGGCGAGGGCATATCCGGCACGCGCAGTTGCACGACCGTCCGGCGCAGGGGCGTAATGCCAACGGGATCAACGCCGCACGCACCCGCCACCGCGTCCGCCCACGCGCCCGCCGCATTGACCAGCAACCGGCAGGATAACGGGCCCTGGCGCGTCTCGCCCCGCCAGCCATCCCCGACCCGCTCTGCCGCAAGGACTGGACAGTCGAGTCGCAACGTCCCGCCCAGGCGACGGAATTTCCGCAGATAGGCCTGATGCAGCGCGGCGACGTCAATGTCGCGGCAGCTCGCCTCCAGCACTCCCAGCGTCCATTCCGGGCGCAATCCGGGCACCAGCGACGCCGGATCGACCCGCGCCAGTTCAACCTTCCCGGCGAAGTCGGACAGCAGCGCGTCCCGCAACGCCTCGTCCCCCGCCCGGCCAATATGCAGCGTGCCGCGCGGCGACAGGAAAGGGCGATCGTGGAAATCCGGATCGGGCCTCGCAAGCCACGGTCCCGACGCGGTGGTCAGCGGCTGCACCGCCGGACCGCCGTAGCTTTCCTCCCAAAAGGCGACGGAGCGGCCGGTCGCGTGATAGCCGGCCTGATCCTCCATCTCCAGGATGACGACTTCCGCATGGCCCGCCAGTTCCGCGCCCAGGCTGGCGCCCGCGATGCCGCCGCCCACGATCACGATGTCAGTCTGAATCAACGCGCCGTCTCGTCCAGAAAAGCGTCGATCCTGCCCAGCGCGTCCAGCCGGACCGGATCGGATTCGCGCAGGATCTCATGCGCTGCTTCCCGCCCATAGACATGCAGCCGTGCGCCCGCAATGCGCCCGGCCGCCCGCCGGATCGCGGGCGTCGACACCAGCCTGTCCTCCCGCGCGGCCAGGATCAGCAACGGTGTGGCGATCCGCGCGATCGCATCTCCTTCCACAAGACTGCGGGTCGAACGCAGCGCCTCCAGCACCCAGGTCCAGCTGGGCGATCCCAGGGCGATGTCGCGGCTGTGATCGCGCCACCATATCTCGTCGGCGTAGCGATCGGGATCGTGGGTCAACCGCTTTTGCCGGATGCGGTTCAGCCGGTCCGTCCCTTCCTTCTGCGTCCAGGCCTGTCGCTTCCCAAGGCCAAGGCGCACCATGGTCCAGGCGATCGCGACCGCCAGCCAGCGCGGCAGCCGCGCGCTGTGCACCCCCAGCATCGGCGCGACGGCGACAGCGGCATCGGGCGACGCCATCCCCTCCGCCAGAGCGCGCAGCAGCATGTGACCGCCCATGCTGTGCCCCAGCATGACAAGCGGCCCTTCCCCTTCCGCGCGCCAGTCGGCCGCCAGTGCCATGAGATCACCAATCCACACGGCGAAATCGTCGATATGCCCGCACAGGGGATCATCGGTCAGCCGGCCCGACCCGCCCTGCCCGCGCCAGTCGAAGCTGGTCACTGCCCAGCCCCGGCTCGCCCAATGGTGGATGACCTCAAGATATTTTTCGATCATGTCGCCGCGGCCGCCCAGCACCAGCATACGGCCGCGCGCGCCGCTGCCCAGCCGGTAACGGCGGATGGGCCAGCCGTCAGGCGCTGACCAGTAATCCAGCCGACCGCCGGCCGGCCAGGCCCGCCGGTCGATCGGCACGGAAGGGACATCGAACGAATCCATCGATCATGGTTACGGTTTGGTAAAACACATGGACAGTCCCCTGCGAAGAAAAATGGTGGTTGGAAAGGGTTTGAACGTTCTGCGTCCGTACTAATCGCCGCTCTTCTGCCACTTGAGCATGGCCGCCTTGCCGAGCTTCTTCTGCGATCGGGACTTGGCATAATATTCGACCATCTGGAGCGACTGGCCGCTGATCGCCGCCGTCTCTCCGGTGCTGCAGCCGGCCTCGAGCAGCGAGTTCACCGCGTTCTTTCGCAGGCCGTGCGGCACGACCTTGACCGGCGCGCATGCCGCTTGGATCGCCAGCCGGATCTTGTTGTTCTTCCCCTCGTTGGGCTTGCCCGGGATGATCGTCGCGAGGCTGCGCTCGTGGCGCGCCAGCTCCTTCGCGAGCTCCTCGTGGATCGGGATAAAGAGCTGCTTGCCCGTCTTCTTCTGCGTTACCGATATCGTGTCGCCCTCGATGTCGCGCCAGGTCAGCGCCGCGACGTCGCCGATGCGCTGGGCGGTATAATAGAGAAGGTGGACCGAGAGGCGGACGAAATCGTCCTTGCTCGCCAGCGCCTTCGCCAGCACGTCCTCGGGCCACGGCTGGTGCTCACCGGTCGCCATCTCCTCGATGTCCGCAAAGGGATCGTTGGTGACGTGTCCGCGTCGGCGGGCCCATGTGTAGGCGGCGCTGCCGGCGCGCAGCACCATGTTCGCCGCGCCCGGCCGGTCCGCCATGCGATCGAGGAGGAGCACGATGTCCTTGCGCTCGACCAGCTGCGCCGGTGCGGTGCCCAGCTTGTCGACCAGCTCGCGCTGATAGAGCTCGTAGAGATCGCGCGTGGACTTCGCCAGCTTGGCGAACTTGTCGCTCGCCTGGTACAGATCGACGAGGCCGCGCAGGTTCAGCTGCGCCACGATGTTCGCACGGCGGGTGCGGTGCCCCATCATCGCGGCATAGACGGCGCCGAAGGTCCGGTCCGTGGGCGGCGGCAGCTTCTTCCAGATGCGCTTGCCCTTCTCGTCCAGCTGGCCGGTGTCGAAATAATAGTAGGTGTGGCCCTTGGCCTTGGTGCGCTTGACGTGCGGGATGGACTTAGCCGGCATAGAGCTTGGTCTCCTTTCGCCAGTCGGGCACCTGCTCGGCCTCCCCTGTGAGCCGCTCCATATAGGTGTCGATCTCCGCCCGGCTCCAGTGCAACCCGTTGCCCAGTTTGACCGGATGCGGCAACCGCCCTTCGGCGATCTCCCGCTCCAGCTCGGCGGCGGTGAGGTCGAGATAGGCGCAGGCGGTCGCGCGCTTCATCATGCGCGGCCAGAAAGGGGCGTGGAAGCTCATGCCGCCTCCTTCTCGGTAACGAGGTCGATCAGCTCGCCGATCGTGCGTGCCGCCAGCACGGCGTCATCGCTGATCGGCAAGCCGCAAAGCACCTCGAGATTGTAGGCGATGCGGATGCGCGTGAAGTCGGTCGCGCGGATCTGCGCATCGTCGTCGGCCAGCTTGACCGGGATGTAGAGATGAGCTGCGATGATGATGCGCGCAGCGTCGCGCGGGTCGAGGTCCGCCGTCCAGGCCTTGGCGATGAACTCCATCGGCTGGCGCTCGCCGTCGCGGTTGCACTCGCGGCAGAAGCCCGGCTTTGCGCACGCGCCAGCCATCCAGCGGCCATCGGCCTGCAGATACTCGTGGCGCACGTCGATCCAGTCGCGGCGGATGCGGACGTGGTCAGACATCGGCCGGCTCCTCGATCGGGAGGGCCATCTGCGCCGCCTCGGTGAAGTGCCCCGCCATAGCTTCGAGGATGCGGACCGCCTTCTTCATGGACGCGGCGCGGCGGTGCTTGTCCTGCTTGCGCATGCGGGCGGAATCGCGAAGCACCTTGCGACCGACCAGGTGCATCGTGTTGCGCTCGCCCCAGGCAGGCGCGTCGATGATGGCGGCGATGGTTTGGGCGATGTCAGGCATTTGATGCCTCCCCCACCCTGCCGGGGGCAGCGCCGGCGTAGACCGGGAACGCTTCAACCTTGCGCCAGCTGTTGGTCTGACGCTCGGCGGCAGCGGACGCAGTCGCCTCCGACATGAAAACCTGTCCACACAGCACGCGATACTCGCCATATTGACGGGCCGATCGCGTATGCGCCGCTCGCGCAGCACGAAGCATCCATGCGATAGGCTGGTCGGTCACGCCGCACCGCCGATCGCAGACCGGAACGCCCTACCCGCTTCGGTCACATGGATGAAGCAGTCGCGCCGATCCGAGCCCTTGCGCCGCTCTAGCAGCCCCTCGCGCTCCATGCGATCGAGCGCGCGCGAGACGACGGCCTTTTCCACGCGGACGGCTTTGGCCATATCCTTTACGCGCAGCGGCTGCTCGGCCTTCATCGCGACGCCCATGATAGCGAGCTGGCGCGCGGTGAGGTCGATGTAGGCCGGCGAGGTGACGAAGGTCACCGCCTGGTCGATGAGATCACGCATGGGCGCTACCCTCCTCGTGCATCTGCTTGAGCATGTTGGTACCCCACATGTTGAGGAAGCCACGGCACAGGCGCATTTTCTTCTTGTCCTGGCCGTCGGCCGGATAGGCGAACCCGTTCTCGTTCTTCACGTCGATCGGCACGCCCTTGTGGCAGTAGAACTGCCCGCCGGCCTTGAGCGAGGCGACCGTCTTCTTCCACTCATCCGTGTCCGCCTGCTCGGGCGATCCCGGGCGGAACGCGCAGTTGTTGCAGGGTTCGATGAACGAGGCGTAGCGCTCGGTCGGGTCGATGGTGTCGGCCGGATCGAAGGGCTCCCAGATCGTCTGGCAGTTAAAGCAGCCACGCACCACGCGGGCATAGAAGCCGTTCGGGCTCGGCGCATCGATGTCCGACACCCGGCGCGAGGCGCAGCGGGGGCATTGGTCGGCACCCTTCACGACTTGGCGTCCAGCACGGCATGTGCCGACATCATCACCTCGGCGGTCTGCAGGAAGTGCTTGCGCATTTCTTCCTGCCCGCGCCCGATGAGGCTGGCGGCAAGCTGCATGTTGAGCGCGGCGGACGCGCGCAGCTGGATCTGGACGATCTCGCGCGACAGTTGCTTGGTGGCGGCGCTCACGACGGGTTGACCTTGCCGCCGAAGACATCGACGCCCCGTTCGATGAGCGCCGCTGTCCAGAGATCTTTCATCTCCTGGGTGCAATGCTCCATCGCATCGAGCCAGTTCGGCGCTCGCCCGTGCTCCGCGTTGAAACGCACGGCATAGAACAGGCTCTGGGCATTGTGCGGCAGCTCTGGCTCGTGCTCCGAACCGCACATCTCGCACTTGCCTGGCGCGGCCGGCATCATGAACATCGTCGTGGTACCCGGCGTCTCTTCGCCGGTGGTCAAGTCGACCGTCGACATTTTCGTCTCGATCGGGATCATGGGACGGGTCATCGTGCGGATCTCCAGAAGCGCCACCAGGGGCGCCGGGGTTGTTCCATGGGGAGGATCGGCCCACGCGAGCGCTCGGCCTGCCATTGCGTCTGCGGGGCGGTGAGGAGCGGATCGCGGCCGCGCTTGCTGATCCGGCCGTTCATGATCGCGCGCCGCTGCGGCTGGCCTGATAGGCGGCCAGCGCCTCGAGCGCCTGCTCCCTCGCCCCGGCCGCACCAACCGAGAGGCCGATGCCGTCCGCGAGATCCGTGTCGACGGTTGCGGTCAGCAGCCGATTGAGGGCGCGGGCCAGCATGGTCGGCACATCACCAACGATCGGGCCTGGCGAGACGGGCTGGGCGGTGCCGAGCACGCGCTGCACGGGGAAGGCGATCACATCCATGCCTGCAGCTCCTGCGCTGCGGCATAGAACATCAGCGACAGCAGTCCCGCCGCGGCGAGGATCATGACGGCTTCATGCCAGAGCTGGGCCTGCCAGAGCATCGCGATATGGCGGCGCCGATATTCAGGCGTGCCGATAATCAGCGCGGGTATGACCTCGACAGTGCGGCCGTGGCGGCGGAGATAATCCTCGGCCCAGTCGGCCGCGCTCTCCTCGCTGTTCTCCGGCATGCCGAGCGACACCGCCAGCCGCTCGAGGCGTGTCCATGCGGTTTCGAAGCGGCGCATCGACGCGCCGTCGTGCGGAATGCCGGCGGCACGGGCATCGTTCAACAGCGATGCGAGCCAGTCGAGCTCGGCAGCGGAGACAGCGTCCTCGATGTCGTTCGCGGAACACGGCTGGCGGGCGACAAGGGCGATGGCGGACATGTGACCTCCCGGTGATTACGGGAGCGAGATTAGTTGGATATGTCCTACTTGTCAACGCGCAGTTGGATTTAACCTACCAATTTATCCTACTGCATTGTTATTAGGCATGATTATCCTGCAACGCGCACCTGCTCTTCAATATTGCTTCGCTCGTGTATGGCATCTTCTGTAGATAGGAAGCCTGTGCCTTGAAGAAGCTCGATTGCGTGCAGCGAGAACGCCTTGAACTGAGCGCCGACGATGCCAAGTGTGGCTCGGTAAACATGGTTTTCTCCAGACCCCAATTGCGCCAAAGCCAGCCTGTAGCTTCCGAAGACGATGGAATTGAACGCATCATCGTCGGTCTGGCTGATCTTCCTCTGCCGAGAGGGGCGGTGATAGACGCCAGCCACGAGCTCTTTGCGAATAAGAGGCCAAACAGCATGATGCCCGAAAGCGGCGTCGGCACCCGCAAGCGCGCGCAGGAGTTGCCTCTGGTGTGCGCTGGGAAATAGTCGGGAGAAAAGTGACATTGTCGCCTTAAGCGTAGTCGTCTGCGGTGAGCACGCGATCAATGCGGAGCACGTCGACCATAGGAATACGGAAGACCTTTGCCGGGGTGAACTGCTCGAGCTCAACATACTGAGCCGTGCGTTTAACGAGCCGCTTTACAAGAACGCACCGAGCGGTCGTACCATCATCCGAAGCATCGAGCGGCCGAAGGTAGACGACAACGTCATCTCCGACGCGGAGCGGCGCATCGTGCTGGGCAAAGAGGAACGCGCCGTCGCGGTGCGCCGGATACATTGAAGATCCCTGGACATACAGGCCGTAAACGCGCTCGACTCCGTTGGTGATTGCAGGCCGCTTCCGATATTCAATCACCTCGCCCGTATTCAGCATCGTTTGCTCGACCGCCTCTCCATCGATCACGCGTTCTGCGCCAAGCGCAGTTCCAAATACCGGGCAGTCTCCCCTCGCCCGTTCCATCGACTGTCCTTCAAACGCCACAGGCTCGGCATTGCTGGGAGGATGGACCTCGACACTGATCAGATCGGCGGCGGACTTTCCGATATAGCTCAATATCTTATCAAGATTGTCGCTGCGAATGCTCGCGCTTTTCCTGTCGCTTTTGAGGTTGCTGAAGAACCCCCGATTTACACCCGCCTCCTCAGCCCAGCGCGTCGCCGGCAGATCCGAAGGCTTTAGCGCCATCAGCCTGTCGTAGAGGGCTCTGCCCCTAGGG
>Ga0315899_10008345_pt1 | contig 11108 bp, 10 predicted proteins | sample LakEriMetagenome_2_FD_203518 | JGI IMG/M metagenome (GOLD analysis project Ga0315899, IMG submission 203518) | Freshwater fungal communities from buoy surface, Lake Erie, Ohio, United States - Buoy 4 MA112 | ecosystem: Environmental > Aquatic > Freshwater > Lake | place: USA: Lake Erie, Ohio...
GGATCCCGCCGGGCCATGACGTCGGTGCGGCGATCGAGTTCCTCATGGAGATTCGTCTTGAGGAGGGCACGGTGGGCGACGCGGAGATCAGGCGCCGCCTCGATGCGTGGTGGGCGTCGAGAACCACGGCTCGATGAGGTTGGGTATTCCACATGCTCTGGCAACGTTCCGGCGTGCACGAAGCCGCTCGCTATGGTGCGCGGAATGACGGCCGCACGTAAGGCTGGATGGCTCGCGAGGCTCGGTCTTGGCGACCAGCACGCACGCGCCGTCGGTGGCGTCGTCGACCACCGGCTCGCGCGACGCGCGCTGCTGGACGAGTTCCGTCGCGGCCGTCTCCGTCAGGATCAGGTGTGCGATGCGCATCCCGAGCTGCTGCGTGCGGCGAGGAACGTCGGCGAGCCGGCCGCTGAGCCGTGTCCGGTGTGCCTCAAGCCCGACCTCATGCTCGTGGCGTACGCGTTCGGTCCGCGGATGCCCAGTCACGGGCGCTGCATCGCGACGACGGCCGAGTGGGACGAACTCGTGCGGACCGCTCGCCGGACGCCGGGCGCATTTTCGGCGTACGTCGTCGAGGCGTGCCCGTCGTGTTCGTGGCACCACCTTGTGAGGACGCTGCCGGTGGCCCGTCGCGAGGCGGAGGCGACCCGCTCGTCGAAGTCGGGCTGACCGGCCCCACCCAAACTGGTCGCGATACCCCTGTGGCACCCTGACGGCGTGGCGGTACGCTCACGAATCCATATCCACCCTGCCCCCTCCGTGGGGGCTCCGGTCGTCACGGCCGGAACCGAAGGGAGACAGTGCACCAATGCGTGCGTATGAACTCATGGTCATCGTTGGCGGGTCGCTCGAAGAGTCGGCCGCACACAGTTGGGTCGGGACGATCACCAAGTCGATCACGGCTGCGGGCGGCTCAGTCCATGGAAGTCCGGATTGGTGGGGCCGTCGTCGGCTTGCCTATCCGATCAAGAAGACCATGGACGGCTACTACGCCGTGTTCAACGTCCTTGCGCCCGGCGGCGCGCTCGACGAGGTCGAGCGCACGATGCGGCTCTCGGATGACATTCTCCGTCACAAGCTCCTCCGTCTTCCCGACGGCGAGGCTGCGCGACGGGGCATGGTGGCGACGGCCTGACGCAGTTCACCACGACACACGAGGAGCACCACGATGGCTGACAACACGATCACGCTGGTCGGCAACCTGACCCGCGAGCCAGAGCTCAAGTTCACCCAGACTGGTCGCGCCGTGGCGTCGTTTGGCATCGCCGTCGGTCGCCGGTACCAGGTCAATGGCGAGTGGAAGGAACAGACCTCCTACTTCAACGTCACGGCGTGGGGTCAGCTCGGTGAGAACGCGTCTGCGACCCTCACGAAGGGCTCTCGGGTCATCGTCTCCGGTCGACTTGAGCAACGCGAGTACACCACCCGCGAGGGTGACAAGCGCACCGCCATCGACGTCATCGCCGACGAGCTCGGTCCGAGCCTGCGGTGGGCGACTGCGCAAGTTGAGCGCAACCCCCGAACCGACGGACCGTCAGGTGGCGCGCCGCGAGGTGGCGGCAGGGCCATGGACGAGCCCAACCCATTCGATTCCGGCGAAGAGCCGTTCTGACCATCGAGATCCGAGGAGCAGCGACATGACCAGCAAAAAGAACCGTGAGCGGGCCGCAAAGGCGGCAATGCGCAAGTACAAGAAGCGGCCGAACACGCTCAAGGCCGAGAAGGTGGACTACATCGACTACAAGGATGTGTCGCTCTTGCAGCGCTTCATGTCCGACCGGTCGAAGCTGAAGGCTCGCCGGATGAACGGCAACGATGTCCAGCAGCAACGTGACGTGGCCACGGCCGTCAAGAATGCGCGCGAAATGGCGCTCCTTCCGTACACGAAGCGCGTGGCCTCTGTGCGTGCGCCTCGCCGTGGCGACGACGAGGGCGGTCGTTCGCGCGGCCCGCGCAGGGACGAGGCCGTGGAGGCCACCGAGTCGACGATCGTCGACGAGCAGGTCGAGCAGGTCGAGGCGGCGGTTGATGCCGTCGCGGCGGATGACAAGGAGTAGGCGATGAAGGTGTTGTTGCGTTCGGATGTCGAGGGCGTCGGTCGTCGGGGCGACATTGTCTCGGTGAGCGCCGGACACGCGCGGAACCTCCTGCTCCGCAAGGGGCTGGCGGTGCTGGCTTCGAAGGGAACGGTGGCCCAGGCCGAGTCAATGGTGCGCGCCCGATCGGCGCGCGAAGCGAAGGACCGCCAGTCGGCCCTCGACGTGGTGGGCCGACTGACGTCCGCCGCGATTGTGGTTGCCGCACGTGCAGGGAATGAGGGTCGTCTGTTCGGCTCAATCACCGCGAACGACATCGCCGATGCCGCGTCGCGGCAGCTCGGCGTCACGGTCGACCGCAAGGCAATCCAGGTCGGCGAGCCGATCCGTACGGTTGGCGAGCACGCCGTGCCGTTCGACCTCGGCCACGGGGTCACGGGGTCGCTGACGATCTCGGTCTCGGCTAAGTAGTCGTCCACACCCGCCCACAGGACATCCACACGGCTGTCCACTAGCGATCAACAGGTCGCGTCGGGCATCGTGAATGAGCCATGGCTTCCACCGACGACCGCCGAACCGCGAACCGCGTTCCACCGCACAACCTCGATGCGGAAGCATCGTTGCTTGGCGCAATGTTGCTGTCACGCGAGGCGGTGCTGACGGCTCTTGAGCAGGGGCTGCGAGGCGAGCAGTTTTACAAGCCCGCGCACAAGCACATCTTCGAGGCCATGCAGGCGCTCAACGTCGGCGGGAACCCGGTCGATGCGGTGACCGTGGCCGAGGAGTTGCGGGGCGACAACCTCCTGCAGGAGGTTGGGGGCTTAGAGGCGCTGCTCGCGCTGCAGAACACCACGCCGGCGGTCAGTCACGCCGAGCGGTATGCGGAGATCGTGAAGCGGACGGCGACGCTGCGCCGGTTGATCAGCGTCGGCACCGAGATCGCCGAGGTCGGTTACTCCGACCCGGACGATGTGGAGCGGGCTGTCGACGAGGCGGAGAGCAGGATCTTCGACATCGCTGGCCAGTCGATCGGCGACTCGGCGGAACGTGTCGATCACCTCGTCAATCGGGTCTTCGAGATGATCGTCGAGCGGGGCCAGCACTCGGGTATCACCGGAGTGCCAACGGGGTTCACCGGCCTTGATTCCATGCTGCTCGGCCTGCAGCCCGGGACACTGAACATCGTGGGTGCGCGGCCCGCCATGGGCAAGAGTGCGTTCGCAATGGCGGTGGCCGTGCACGCCGCGCGCGCAGCGAACCGTCCCGTGCTGTTCTTCTCGCTTGAGATGGGCAAGCCCGAATTGGCGTATCGCATCCTTTCCAGCGAGGCGAACGTGGAGTCGGAGGTGCTGCGACGCGGCGACCTGAACGACGCAGTGTGGTCCAAGGTCGGCAATGCCATCGGTCGCCTTGATATTCCGTTGATCGTGGATGACAGTCCGGGCACCACGGTGGCGCAGATCCGCGCCAAGGCACGCCGCATCGTCAGTCGCGAGGGCCCGTTGGCGCTGATCGCGGTCGACTACCTGCAGCTCATGGGTGGCGATGCGCGTCCCGAAAACCGCCAGCTTGAGGTGAGTGAGATCAGCCGCAAGCTGAAGCTGCTTGCCCGCGAGTTCAATGTGCCGGTGGTGGCGCTCAGCCAGTTGAGCCGCCAGCTCGAGTCGCGACCCGACAAGCGCCCGATGTTGTCCGACTTGCGCGAGTCCGGCGCTCTCGAGCAGGACGCGGACGTCGTGATGTTCTTGTTCAGACCCGAGGTGCACGACCCCGACCCGAACAACCGTGGAAAGGCCGAGTTGATCCTCGCCAAGCACCGCGCCGGTCCGACCGGCACCGTGCATCTCGCGTGGATCTCGACGCTCACGCGCTTCGAAAACATCGCCACCGACCCGGTGCTGCAGCGGATCGCGAGCAACTGACGTGTTCCTCGGCGAGGACCTCATCGTCTGGCTGGTGCTGGCATTCGGCGGTGCGATGCTTGTGGGCAACGTGCTCGCGCTCGCGCGGCCACGTGGTGAGGAGCGAGCCCCGGTTGTCCGCACCGTGGCGATGGCTGCGGTGGGCGGCATCGCCGCCGTATGGGCGCTGGTGTCGCTCATCGGCGGATGACCCGGCACCGGATGCGCGGGTCCGGTGTGATCGGCAGGCTGTCAGCGCTCGTTCTGCTCGCAGTGGTACTGCCCTCGTGCGGGGGCACGGCGGGCAGTCGTCCTTCCGCCGATGATCCGGCAGGGCCGTGCAAATTGCCGGTCGCAGACGGACGCGGAGACGTCGCAATCGGAGGATGGCCGCGCGCGGCCGCGCGGTTGCGCGCCGTGGGCGAGGTGGTTGCGACGGTGATCATGGTCGATTTCCCAGACGCCCCAGCGACGATGAGCCCCGATGCTGCGTTCGCGAAGATCGCGCCTTCCGCCGGCATCTTCGACGAGGTGTCATACGGCCGCTTCACCTACCGCCTCGAGCCGATGATGACCTGGTACCGCATGAGCCGGCCGAGTACGGAGTACGCGCCGCTGACCTCGTCGTTCGACCGTCACCGCGCATACATCGCCGAGGCGGTTGCGCTGGCCGACGCCGACGTCGACTTCACGTCGACCGAGTCGCTGATCGTGCTGGCCAATCCGGATGCCGAAGGGCTCGGCGAGGCGGGTCCGGCGTTCACGCCCATCTCATCCGACGAGGGAATCGCCGTCGACGGCACCGTGCTGATGAACGGCGCCACGTCAGCGCACGACCTCAACTATTGGGGCGCAATCTGGCTGAACCACGAGGTCACACACACGCTCGGTTTGCCCGATCTCTATGCGTTCGAGGGGGGAGAGGGGCTCCCGTACACGGGTGAGTTCGGGTACATGGGCCTCTCCAGCCTCGACGCGAACGCACCCGGATTGTTCGCCTGGGAGCGGTGGGTGCTGGGGTGGCTTGACGATGACCAGGTGACGTGTTTCGCCGCGCCTCCGGATACGCCGGAGTCCGTGGTGCTATCGCCGCTCGGCACGACAGGCGGGTCGAAGGCAGTCGTGCTGGCGCTGGGCCCGACGCGGGCGTTGGTTGCCGAGGCCCGTACGGCGAGCGGGATCGATGCGGGCATCCACAAAGAAGGTGTCCTCGTGTACGCGGTTGACTCGTCGGTTGAGTCGGGCTTCGGCCCGGTACGCGTGGCGCCGGCGGATCCGCTCGATCCAGCCGTCGGCCACACGACGTTCTTCGACGCTCCGCGCGCAGTGGGCGAGTCGGTCGAGGTCGAGGGCATCCGTGTGACCGTGGTGTCGCAAGACACGGAGGGCTACAGGGTCGAGCTGTCGCGGAGGTGACCTACATGTCGCGAGCTGAAAAGAGAGCGGGTGACGGGAATCGAACCCGCATTCTCAGCTTGGGAAGCTGATGTTCTGCCACTGAACTACACCCGCGATGGCGAACCGAAGGGTACCGACCGGTTGCGCCGTTCGTCCACCGGCTGAGGTACTCGGCAATAGATGCGCCGTTGCTAGAGCCTTGAGCACGGCACGCGGAGCGGCCGCGTCGTGCGGAACACCGTCACCACGTCGTCCGGGCGCTCGCACTGTCGCTTTGCGTCGTGCAGTTCGGAGCGCCAGTCGAAGATGGGGGGCTGTTCGAAGAACGTGTCATGCAGTGTGCGAGGCCACATGGTGACTGACGAGAAGAGGAACGCAAGGACGAGCACAATCGACGGCAGACGTCGCCGCGCCGACGCAATCGCGTCCGCACCGGCAACCACGAGACAGGTTGTTGGTACGGCGAGGTACTGGTGATTGAGGCCGCCGTTGAGCACGACGCTCACGACGAGGAACACAGAGCCGGCGCTGAGCATCCACGCTGCCCTTGTGCGCGTACCGCGACCCGCGCGACCTAGCAGCACCCAGCCCGACACCAGCACCACCGTCCACCACCCGATGGCGAGCACGGCCTGCCACGGCGCGGGGTCGTACCCGTACTCCTTGCGCAGTGCCGACGGAACGACCATCTGGAGCGCATGGGACAGCTCGCCCAGCTGCGCTGTCGCCGGTTCGGCAACCGCGGTGCGCGCGGCTTGGCTGACGTAGGCGCCCACCTGCAGCACGAACGGCACGCCTGCGGCGAGCAGCAATCCGAGGTCGCGCCGGGGAGCCATCACGCAACGAACCGCGAGCAGTGCCACGATCAGCACAGCGAGTGCAGCATTGAGCGACAGCACCGCGAGGAATGCACCGAGCGCGATCCACCCACGCTTCGTTGCCGGCCGCGACCCGCTGCCAACGACCACGGCAGCCGTTGCGAGCATTGGCCACTGCAGGGCGTTCAGCTGCCCGAGCAGGATGACATTGGCGAAGGGTGACAGTGCGAACGCCGCCGCCGCAAGCATGCCAGCGCCTCGCGACCCCGTGGCGCTGCGCACCGCCCATGCGATCGCAGTACCGCATCCGGCCCACGCCAGCGTGGTCACGGCGAACACGAGGACGGGCCACCAGACGAGCGGCATCGACGAAAGGAGCGCTGCAGCGGCGCGCACCACGACGTGCAGATAGCCGGAGAACGACCGGAACAACGCGAGTGGGTCGAGTGCGTCGCGAAGGCCGCCCCGCTGTGGGTCAGGGAACAGGGCCTGTTCGAGGAACACCTCGTCGAGGTACATGGCCCACCCGCTCGCTGCGGAGCCTCGGTATCCGGAGATTGCCGCGACGGCGACGAACGCGACGGCACCCGGAGGCGCGGCGAGCACTGCCGTGCGCGCCCGCGACACGAGTGGCGCAAGCCGCGAAGTCGGCATCTGCGGCACCCTAGTGGTGGTCGCTAGCGTCGGGCACCGTGATCTTGTCGGACCGCAGTATCAAGGAGGCGATGGCCGCAGGCCGCATCGTCATCGAGCCGTACGACGAGCGCTGCCTGCAGCCGTCGTCGATCGACGTGAAGATCTCCAACCTGTTCCGCGTCTTTCGCAACCACACGGCGGCGGTGATCGACGTGAAGCGCGACCTCGCTGACCTCACGGAACTGGTGGAGGTCGACCACGATGGTGTGTTCATGCTGCACCCCGGTGAGTTTGTGCTGGGCTCGACCCTCGAGCGCGTTGCGGTGGCCGACGACCTCGTGGCTCGCGTGGAGGGCAAGAGCAGCCTCGGCCGCCTCGGCCTGCTGATCCACTCGACGGCGGGGTTCATCGACGCCGGATTCGACGGCCACATCACGCTGGAACTGTCGAATGTCGCCAACCTGCCGATCACGCTGTATCCCGGCATGAAGATCGGTCAGGTCAGCTTCATGGCAATGACCACCCCCGCAGAGCGCCCCTACGGGCGCGGCGCGTCGGGCTCGAAGTACCAGGGCCAGCGGGGTCCGACCCCGAGCCGGTACTTCGAGAACTTCAGCGACCGCTGAGCGGCGACGTGCGTCGCGCGGCCTCGCCGCGCTCGATGGCCTCCAGCAGGTGGATCGAGATGTCGGCGACCCGCACCTCGTGCTCCTCCTTGCCGGCGCCCTTTACACCGTCGTCGAGCATGATGTAGCAGAAGGGGCACGCGGTCGCGACGCGCGTCGCACCCGTCGAGATCGCCTCGGCGGCGCGCTCGTCGTTGACTTTCGTGCCGATGTTCTCTTCCATCCACATGCGTGCGCCGCCGGCGCCGCAGCACATGCCCTTCGTGCCGTTGCGCGGCATCTCGACCAACTCGGCGCCCTTGATGGCCGAGATGACATTGCGCGGCGCGAGATACACGTCGTTGTGGCGGCCCAGGTAGCACGAGTCGTGGTAGGTCACGCGCTCGTCAAGTGAGGCATCCGATACGTCGAGGCGGCCCGAGGCGATGAGCTCCTCGAGCAATTGCGAGTGGTGGATGACCTCATAGTGACCACCCAACTGGGGGTATTCGTTGGCCAGCGTGTTGAAGCAGTGCGGGCACTGCGTGATGATCTTGCGCACCCCCATGCCGTTGAGCGCCTCGATGTTCGGCATCGCGAGCATCTGGAACAGGTACTCGTTGCCGCTTCGCCGTGCGCTGTCGCCCGTGCACATCTCGCTCGGACCGAGGATGGCCACGTCGATGCCAGCGCGCGACAGCAACTTGGCCATCGCCTGCGTGACCTTCTTGTTCTTGTCGTCGAAGCTGCCGGCGCAGCCCACCCAGTACAGGTACTCGTGGCGCAAGGGCGAGCCCGGCTCGACCACGTCGACGTCGAGGTCCTTTGCCCACTCGGCGCGGTCGCCCTGGTTCATACCCCACGGGTTGCCCTGGTTCTCCATCGCGCGGTAGGCGTTGCCGAGTTCGGAGGGGAAGTCGCTCTCCATCAGCGCCAGGTAGCGGCGCATGTCGAGGATCTTGTCGAGGATCTCGATGTTGACCGGACAGATTTCGTCGCAGGCCTTGCACGACGTGCAGGACCAGATCTCCTCGGCTGTGATGCGCTCGAAGAGCGAGTTGGCCGAGACGGTGATCTCCTTGTCGGCCGACAGCGGCGGCGACACGCGGCCACCGGGTGCGTGGGCGGCGGTGGCCGCCATCACTTCGCCACTCTTCAGCACAATCTCGCGTGGGTCGAGCGGCTTGCCGGTTGCGTGCGCAGGGCAGACGCTCGTGCAGCGTCCGCACATGGTGCAGGCGTCGAGGTCGAGTAGCTGCTTCCACGTGAAGTCCTCGACGGCCTTTGCACCGAACGTCTCGAGCGATGTCTCGGTGAGGTTCGGCATCGCACGCATCGCGCCCTTCGGGCGGTCGCGGTCGCGGAGGTACATGTTGAGCGGCGAGGTGAACACGTGGCGCAGCATCGTCACGGGCAGGATCGCAAGGAACGCGATGAACGTCAGTACGTGCGCGACCCACCAGCCCTGGTGCCATGTCGAGAGGCTGTTGGCCGACCAGCCATCGACGAGCGTCGACAGCGGATAGCCCACGACGCTCCACTTCTCGTGCGACAGGTCGAGACCGGCCGCAGTGCCCTGTGCGATGCGGAACATCTCGGCGCCGAAGCCGGTGAGGCCGATCGCGAGCAGGACGCCGAGGATCAGGGCGTGCTCAGGTCGGGTCTTGATGCGAATGCGGTAGGGGCGCTGCACGTAGCGGCGAACGATCGCCCAGACGACGCCGCCGGTGAAGACGACGCCGGCGATGTCGCCGACGGCGGCGTATGCCTTGTAGACGTCGCCATGAAGGAACTTGAGGCTCGGGGGCAACTGGTGGTCGACCTCGAGCACCGTGGTCACGCCTAGCAGCACGAGGAAGCCGAAGTAGATCATCGAGTGCATGAGCCCCGCGGCGCTGTCGCGCAGCAGCGTCTTCATGTAGACGCCGGCGCGGAAGTCGGCGAGGCGCCGCGCGATCGTCTTTGGTGTCGTGGCCCGCTTATCGGGTGCGCCACGCTCCCAGTTCTTGATGCGGTCGGCGAAGCGGATCGAGCCCCAGATCAGCAACATCGGGATGACCGTGTAGAAGGCGATCTGCAGGGCGCCGGGGATGCCGCCGAACACCTCGCGATGGATCGGGGAGTCCTCCTTCCAACCGGTCAGCCGGGGGACCACCCCCGACACGGCGGTGAACAGGCCGATGCCCACCCCCAGCAGCACGGACATCTGGGAGGGGCGGAGTCGTCGGGTAGCCATCGCGCACACGCTAGTTGCCGGTTCTCGGCGCCCTGAGGAGACGTCATTGTGTGGCAACCCTCACCACGGGAACTCCAGAACCTGAGTACTTGTCACTCAACTTTTCTGTCGCACAGGTTGGCAAGCCGACGGGAGCCTCCCTACCCTGACGCTCCGACACACCCCGACCGCCCGACGGGCAGGAGGACATCCATGGCAAAGGCAGTTGGCATCGACCTCGGCACCACGAACTCGGTCGTCGCAGTCCTGGAGGCGGGCGAGCCGGTGGTCATTCCGAACTCAGAGGGCGCCAGGACCACGCCGTCGGTGGTCGCGTTCTCGAAGGCCGGCGAGGTCCTCGTGGGCGAGGTGGCGAAGCGCCAGGCCATCACCAACCCAGACCGCACCTTTCGCAGCATCAAGCGGCACATGGGCGAGAACTGGCGATCGGACGAGATCGACGGCAAGCGCTACACGCCGCAGGAGATCAGCGCGCGCACGCTCATGAAGTTGAAGCGGGACGCCGAGGCGTACCTCGGCGACACCGTCACGCAGGCCGTCATCACCGTCCCCGCGTACTTTGACGACGCGCAGCGCACCGCCACCAAGGAGGCCGGGCAGATCGCCGGGCTTGAGGTGCTGCGCATCATCAACGAGCCGACCGCTGCAGCCCTGGCCTACGGCCTCGACAAGGGCAGTGAGGACGAGACGGTTCTGGTGTTTGACCTGGGTGGCGGCACATTCGACGTCAGCGTCCTTGAGATCGGTGACGGCGTGTTCGAGGTGAAGAGCACGCACGGCGACACGCATCTCGGCGGCGACGACTGGGACCAGCGCATCATCGACTGGATGGTGCAGCAATTCAAGGCGGCACACGGCGTCGACCTCGCCGCCGACCGCATGGCCACCCAGCGCCTGAAGGAGGCCGCAGAGAAGGCCAAGATCGAGCTCTCGCAGACGCAGCAGACACAGATCAACCTGCCGTTCATCACTGCCACCGCGAGCGGTCCGCTGCACCTCGACGAGTCGCTGACCCGCGCGAAGTTTCAGGAAATGACCGCCGACCTGATCGAGCGCTGCCGCAAGCCGTTCGAGCAGGCCATCGTCGACGCTGGTCTGTCGAAGGGTCAGATCAACCACGTGATCCTCGTTGGCGGCTCGACCCGCATGCCGGCGGTGCAGGACCTGGTGCAGTCGTTGACCGGCAAGGAGCCGAACCGGACCGTGAACCCCGATGAGGTGGTCGCGGTTGGTGCGGCAGTGCAGGCCGGCGTGCTGCGCGGTGACGTGAAGGACGTGCTGCTGCTCGATGTCACCCCGCTGTCGCTCGGCATCGAGACGAAGGGCGGCGTCATGACGCGGCTGATTGAGCGCAACACCACTATTCCCACCCGCCGCACCGAGGTGTTCACCACCGCGGAGGACATGCAGCCGTCGGTAGAGATCCACGTCCTGCAGGGCGAGCGCGAGATGTCGTCGTACAACAAGACGCTCGGCAA
>Ga0315899_10008346_pt1:2500-11106 | contig 11106 bp, 10 predicted proteins | sample LakEriMetagenome_2_FD_203518 | JGI IMG/M metagenome (GOLD analysis project Ga0315899, IMG submission 203518) | Freshwater fungal communities from buoy surface, Lake Erie, Ohio, United States - Buoy 4 MA112 | ecosystem: Environmental > Aquatic > Freshwater > Lake | place: USA: Lake...
ACTCGTGAACGTTGGAGTAGTTGCCTTGTTGTTGCATGAGAAGCAGCTTGGCCTGCGACTCAGTGAACTTTTGTTGTAGAATCGACTCTTCGTCGGTGTTGACCTCAAGCTCGCCCTCAAGACTTCCAATCTTTTGGCTATCCGCTTTTTCTTCTCTGCGCAATTCCGCCTCGTCGCCGCTGACAGTTTTTCGGGTCTTAAGTGCGCGGTCAACTTCTTTGCGCGCCCTTCTAGCCTCGTCCTCGGCGGCTGATTTGGCTTTTTCAGCTGTTTCTTCGGCCGTTTTCAGCTCAGCATACTTCTTACGCAAAGCCTCGAGCTTCCTGCCCATCGCAACATCATGCTGACGTATCGTTGACGCCTTTGCTGCCTCCTCCACCTTTGCTTCTTCGGTGTCCTGCTGATCTTTGAGCAGCTGGACGCTCTTGTGCTTGAAGCTATGCAGCTGCGTACGCAACTCTGACTTCTCTTTCTGGAGAGTGTGGACTTTAGCTAGCAGTTTACTGTTTCTTCTTGAATGCTCCTCCTCTGCGTGTAGTTTGGCTTCCACCCGAGACAACTCTCCCTCCAACTTGTGTATTAAGCTGTCATCCTTCTCCAGTTGCCTCTCCTTGGCGTCGAGCAGCGTGGTTTCGTGCTGCGTCTCATTTTGCAGTTGCTGTCTCAATTCGGACTCATCATCATACTGCTCTGCGTGTAGTTTGGCTTTGACCCGAGACAACTCGCCCTGCAACTTGCGTATTACGCTGTCATCATTCTGCAGTTGCTTCTTCTTGGCCTCATCATCGTCCATGATCTCCTCGTCCTCGTCGAGCAGTTTGGTGATGCGATGCGTCTCATTTTGCAGCTTTTGTCTCAATTCGGACTCATCCTTCAAAACGACATTAACGTGGGCTTTGTCAGCCTTCAAAACGTCAGCAACGTGGGCTTTGTCAGCCTCGTTCGGGGTTACAAGGGCCTTGTTCAGCTCCGACTCTTTACTGGCAAGCGCTTTTCGGAGGCTTTGGATTTCCAGGTCACGGTGAGCCTCCAGATTTTCCTTCAGAGTATTGATTTCCGCAACGAGTTGCTCCCGATTCTCCTCTTTTGCCTCGAACGAGTGTAGTTTGGCCTCTTTCCGCGATAACTTTTCCCACAATTTGTGCATGGAATCATCAACCTTCTCCAGCTCCTTTTGCAGTACCGGCTCGTTTGCGGCCTTCGCTTGTGCATCATTCAGCTGCTTGGCCTTGTTGTCTAGCTCCCTTTTCAGCACGGATACTTCCCCTTCCTCTTTCTTCTGGGACTCCTTCAGCTCCTCGATTTCCTTCAAGGCGTGATGATCTGAGAATTGTACAACTTTCGAGAGTGCGGTCTTCACGTCGGAGGCCTGCGATTTCAACGCTTCTACTTCCGTTGCGAGTTGGGCACTCTTTGCCGTTTCGGCTTTCTTGACGAGAGCCAACTTGGCCTTCAAATCCTCTATCTCTTTTTTCTCGGACTGGACCTCAATCTTTGATTCTGCCCTGGATCCTTGGTCCTTTGACTCTGCCTCGATAGTTGCTAATCTTTCGTGCAGTGCATCAATCGCTTTCTGCTGCGAAGCCTCCACACCTTGATCCCGCATCATTGCCAATGTTGCTTGCTTCGAATGTTTTCCCCTCGATGCCAGCATCCAAGCAATTTTTTTGGCATTTTTCAGCTGCGCGGCCTGGATGGCGTATCGACGGGTCATCTCGGTCATTTCTTTGTCAAGATTCGAAAGCTCCTCATTCTTCAACTTCAACTTATCAGTGCTAGTGCCTGAAATGGCATGGTGCAAGGCGAGCACATGCTTTATGTAAACCTTTTCCGCATCATCCGCTTGGACTTGTGCTTTATCTGCTAGGACTTGTGCTTTCAGCTTTTTGTTTTCTGCACGCAGTGCATGTATGCCACCCACTGTTCCTACCGATGAAAGTTGGTGCTGGAGCAGGTTGATGTCCTTCTTCCGGCTTGTGAGCTCTAGGCTTAGTTTCCCGACCTTCTCTTGGTCCGCCAGGACCTCCTTCCTCAATCTGAGAGCCTGTTTCTCAGCCTCTTCTCGACCCCCAAGCTCCTTTTCACCCTGCCTCCAGGTTTGTACAAGCCGCTTCTTTTCGATCTCGAACCTGCTCTTCCAAACCTGCGCTTCGCTGCGGAGTACGCTCTCCTGCTTCGCGGCGGCGTGCAGCCGTCCAGTTTGGACGGCGAGCTCGCCCTTCAGTGCGCTCACCTTGCGCGACAGTATGGGCTGCGCCTCTGCAGCAATCATGCTGCGCTCAACCTGCGTATCGGCTGCGTGCTTCTGCGCCCACTCATGCTGCGGATGCCAGTTTGCGAGCTCTGATGCGGAAGCGTCGTCATCCTGCACCGGGCTTGGACGGTTGCGCCACCGAGAGAGGAGGCTCTCACGGCGCGCTACCGGCGGGGCGAGGGGCCAGCCTGCGAGCGGGGCGAGGACCGGCAGCTTTGACGGCGGCTCCGGGAGCGCCAACATATTTGCTTCCTCCTCTTCGGGCCCCGACGGCTCCCGCGCATAGTTCAGCTGCAAGCGCCGCTCGGGATGCATGCCCGTGGGCACCGACTCCAGCAGGCTGCCGTGCCCTGGCACGTTGACCACAAACGGCTGACCAGCAGACAGCCCAGGGGGCACCGTGAAGGCAAACGACTCCCTGTCAGCGGGCGGGCCCGGCAGAGGGCGGACCCGGACCATGGCCAGAGAGAGTCTTGCTGTGCTGTCGCGGCCCGCCACTCGCGGGCGCGCCAGCCCACACACGGAGAGAATGAGCACGGCCGCCGACGCCGCCACGAAGCACATCCCACGAGCCCGGCGGCGCTCGAGGTCCGGCGCCGCCATGGCTTGATGCCGGATTTGGTGCAGTACGATGGTGGTTGAAAAAATTGGAATCAACGTTTTACTAAAGAAAGTATCTCGACGACCCGAGAGAGGGAGAGACCTGGGCAAGAACCGCGCGAGCCCGAGGAAGCTTCATCGAGGCAGGATGAAGAAGGGGATGCCAATGCGTGAGGCCTACCGCAAGGCGGGTCTCCCGCCGGAGGACATGGACTGGGAGGCCATGGGCATGGACATCAAGACGTGCGGCAGGGAGCTTACCATCCGCCCGGCCAGGTACGCGTCCCGCGGCCTCAGCGCTGGCGTGCTCTGGCACCGCCGCTGTGCACGCCGACGCCGACTGCGCTGCTGACGCGCGCCTGCCTGCGGGGCCTGCCGTGCGTGCCTGCCGCAGGAGCCTGTTCAGCAACCAGCCGGTGGCGGTCGGCCCAAAGGACCTGCTGCGCGCCATGGGCTACTCTGAACAAGGTGCGCGCGCCGTCCGCCGCCGGCGCGCGAGGCCCCGCCGGACAATGCGTGTGCGCCTCGCCGGGTGCTGGTGCTCATGGTTCCGCGTTGCGTCCTGGCAGGATACCCGTTGAAATTAAAGAAGTGGGACCCTGGGGACAGGGACGGCTGTCATCCCCACTGGGTGCGACCAGACGGGGCGGACGCACCGCGCTGTCGATACAAAATCCCCTTGGTATGCCAGCCCCCAGAAAGCGCAAATGCTGCCTGTCTCACACTACTTTGCCAGGGTCCCTACCCCCCGATGCAGCGTGTGCGTGCATGCGAGTCGCGTCTGGTGCCAGTAAGAATGGAGAAAGCGGAAAACGACTCAGGTTGCGGAGACCGGCAACGAAGTCACGCCGTATGTAGGTATTTTCTTTGGCCATACGAACTTTTGCGCTGCGTGTCATCGTTGCTTTTCCTACCACGTTCAAAACCACGTTATGAACATGCAAAGTCCGCGCGCCATTCACATGCAAATGCGCGCCATAAGCATGCAGATCCGCGCCATGAACATGCAACTCCGCGCCAGTAACAGTCAAAACGTGCCAAAATTCGACATTGACGTTATACCATAGGGTTTCAACGTTTTGTTGATATTTTTTATCGAAGATTCACACTGCGCAAGTTTTTGACGTAAATGGCCGATGTCTCAACGCGTTTAGGGTAGCGAGAGATGTAACCTTTGAGGAAGATTCCAACGTGTTTGGGAAGCAATGCACACTGACCCTTGACAAGGATTCAAGTTAGAGGATATGGAACTTCTTTGAAGATCTTCTCACTGAGGAATCGTGATGTGCTAGGCTGTGAAAAGTACGAAGACATGGGCGCAGTTGTGAAATTCACATGTCCATATGTTTTTGTTCATGCTGAACAAAAGTGGTTCCGACTCACGGGCGGACACCCCAGTGAGCAACTAAGCAACATGACGGTGAGACTCTTTGAGTACTTTACTTTCGCAATGTTGCTCACGGAACAGACTGCACTGAGCTGTTGATGAGAAAGAGTCACTGCTTTTCGCATTGCGTTATCTAACTTTCCAAACGTGCTATCTAGGTTCGCCATTTTGCACATTTATTGGGCATGGTTTACGAAGCGAATACCATCAACGCTGCACACGGCTGGGTTCGGAAGTACCCGATGGGGGCACACGATCTCCTACCTCAACTGTACTTCCGCGGTACAGAGGAGCACGCACCAGCCTATTGCCGCTACTATCCGGCTGGTCGAGGTACGGGTTTCGTGATATCGATTCTCCTTATTTCGGTGTGGTCTTTCTTGTGCCTCTATCGGGTGCTTTCTGACTAGACTGGACGCAGGCTACAATGACATTTTTTCATTTGATGCGCGCAAGGCAGAATACAGGTGCTCGTTTAAGTTGAGTTTTTGGTAGTGGCGCATTGCTAGACAGCGTTTGCTATTGATTGAAAATCGACAGGACCAGGGCAAGCAGTTGCTGGACATAGACTCCCTCTGATGCACTCGCCAACCTTGACACCAATTAACACTTTGAGAGCAACGCAGTCCTGAAGAACTTGAGAAGAGGGCCAAGGCCGAACGCCTTGCAAAAGAAATGGCGCAGAGGTGACTGCCTGCGACTGTGTATGTTTGTCTATTCGTCCTTTTATCAGCCCTTGGGAAAGTATTTTGGCACGCGTTCTAAGGCACGTGCGGGATGGCACACAAGGAATGATGGTGAACACACTGCGATTGACGACGGCGTGTGCGCAGGCAAGCAAAGATTCGCAACTTGGAGCGGATGCAATTGCTCAAAAATTTCGCGGCTGATTCAAAGAAGGAAGATGCGGACTTCCGGCGAGGTATGACAGCCCTCCTGCAACCGATGAATGCGTTTGCTTACATGCTGTTAAGTGTCCCTGCGTTTAGAGGCGAAATGGAATGCTCTGTCGCGCCTGCTTCTAATTCTGACATCTTAATTGACTCAGGTTTGCGCAAGAACCAGCTTGACGAAGAAGAAAAGAAGCTGGTAATATTCCACTGGGCCTCCTCTCTCTAGATCCTGCTTTCACTACACCCTCGATGCGTGCTCACATCCACAACTCTGATGCCAAACCAAAATGCTCCCTCCTGATTCCTTCCTTACTCTGTTGTCTTTGACTGCCAGGAGGAAGAAATGGCGAAACGATCACGAGACGAAGTCTTGATGCAAGCGCAGTCGCGCATGCTTGAGCGCATGCGCGTTGAAAACGAAGACTGAGACAAATTTCGGACAGAACACTTGGTGGAGAAGGCGGCGGGTCTCTGTACGTTATCGTTGATTAGTTGTAATAAATAACTTACAGTACCAAATCAGCTATCTGCTTAACTGCTTCTCTCGCCTTCCAAGACCTATGCAGGCTTTCAGAGGTCACTGTGTATTGCTTGTGTCTTGAGCGAGGTGCGCTGCCCCGACAGCTCTTGTGGCGGCCCCGCCACCAGTTTGACATCCATGATGTACGCATCCTCTTTGCCCACGTATATCCCTCCTCGGATCTTGATGCTGCTGATTTTCGACAGCAGTCTCACCATCTCTGGGCGGCTGCAACCAAGTGCAAGTCAGGTACTCATACAACGGCAGGAAAATAGCGGTGACACGATGGTGCATGCGGAAATATGAAAGCCTCTCCCGCGCTGAGAATGACCTGGGGGGCTGGTTGGTGTCGGTAACGAGCCACCCTGCCGACTCTATCAGCTCGAGCTTGTGGTCACTGCTGAAGGACCACGCGGGGAAAAGGCCCTGCCGGCCGATCGTAAGGCCGTGCGCGTCGGAGGAGATGAGAACGTCAAAGCCTCGTTGCGTGTCCTTGCCGTCGCTGCTCGCGCACCCACCACGCGTGAGCACTGGAGACGTGAGCAAGCAATCGCGCACGCCAGCGGACTGTGCAGACCTGTTGAACTCGAAGAAGCCGTGCCGAAACAACAGCGACCCTCCGTATGCCTCGCGCTTGGAGCCCGTAAACTTGTGCGGCGCCACAAAATACCACTCGTCGGCGCCGTCGTCGCCGGCCTTGATCATCTTTGACATGTGTGCCGCATCCCTCGCCCCCGCATCACCATCCACCTCCCACCCATCCATGTCAAAGGAAAAATCACTCTCTGCGAGCACCCGGCCTGCGGCATCGTCTGCGCCCGCACTTGCACACGACAGGCCCGCTGCCAGGATGATCGCAGCGCACAGCCAGGCCCGCATGCCAGGGTGTGCGCTGCGGTGCGCGGCCCGCCAGTCGTTTCTGAGGACCCTGATACTGCGCGCACGGAGGGGCGGCAGCGGACAGAATATTATCACACCTGTTCGGACCAGGTACTCCTGTTTTGGTACCAGGATTTCACTGTGGAAGACGCCGCCTCCTCCTCAAAAATACGTCCGCAATGACCGGAAATTTAAAATAACCGTCTGGTTCTATTGGTTCTTGAAATACTACCGATCAATCCGGTCAAGACCGATCCAAAAAACAGGACATCAAAACAGTCGTACCGGGTCCAAATAGATGGAAATATTCTGTCTTCTGCGCACGGTTTCAGGTTCTCAGGTCGGCTCGAATGCTCAACGGTGCTGCGGGCGCGGGCGTGGAAAAAGGAGTCGCGTCGGGCGGAGCTGGCGGGAAGGCGGCAATACCTTGCGGCGGGTGGCGGCGGGCCCTGGCGGCAGACTGCGACGCGCGGCGGCGGCGCGTCCACGGCCTCACTGCTCCGTACTCCTTGTGCGTGTGCGTGTGCATCGCTGCGGGCCCCGCGCTGGGAGCGCTCGACGAGGTGCATGGGCCGCGTGTCCACCGGGAGTCGCCAGATATTACATCGCTGCAGCGGCAGCTGCAGGATGCTGTGCTTATGGGCGACACCAAGCTGCTCAACATCACCAACCTTATCACGGCCGGGGCCGACCCAAACGGCTACGACGAGTTCCACATGACGCCGCTGCACTGGGCGGTGATCAAGGGGCAACGCCTCTGCGTCGAACTCCTGCTGCAGCGCGGCGCGCACACAGACGTTCGAGACTCTTCGGATCGGACGCCGATGCACTTTGTGGCCATTTACGGTTGGTTTTTTTTTTCCCGAGTGCGCCGCTCCTGCGCCTTGCCTCACGCCTCGTGAGCGTCTTGGGCAGGTTGGGGCACAATCTTTCCATCGATCCTCACCGCCTTGTATTTTGCGGGCGCCAACCTCAACGCAGCAGACCAGTCGCAAAACACGCCGCTGCACTTAGCTGCCTATGAAAATCAGGTGCAAACTCTTAACGAGCTGGTCAAGTACGGCGCAAAGCTCAACATGGCGAATCTGTGGCAGCAGCGCACGCCCCTCGGGCTGGCTACAGCGGTAATGTGGATGTTTCGAACTCACAAGCGCGCAAGGCTGCTTGGCTCGTGCTGTTGCACTGACAACCTTGCATATGCCGCAGATGGGCAACACAGAGGCCGCGGACGCGCTGAGGGCAGCCGGTGCTACCCAGCAGTACATCACCAAACTCCCTGGCGGCTGCAGCACAGCACCGGCACTCCTTAGCCAGGTACCGCCGTGTACAACCCTGGCTTCATGTACGGACGACAGATCCAATTTCGAACGCGGGGCCGACAACTGGGGTTGCTATCAAAACAACCACTTTATGCAGCAGCAGCCCGTCATCGAACCGCAGCCCCCCGGCCCCCCGCAGCGCGGACAACAACTCAACGTCATCCAGGGTACGTGCGTATCGTGAGGAATGTTCAGATCGTTTTGTTTATTTATTAAACTGCTGCGCCGAAGAGCCAGCTTTACTCCTTTTCAAACAATATGCGCTCCACGCCCGTAACTGCCGTCCACGTGCCTTACGCCCATGCGCTCAACAACCAAGGGGGTTGCTATCTTAGCTGGTTATGACCCTTTGTAATGCTGTGCACGACGCCTCAACTTCTCCGCGCAATCCCCGCCCGTGCACTCCGGATCCGCTTCCTTGATTGGTTCATCCACGTTCGCAAACCCCGGGACGCAACTAGGGCTCTGTAACTCGGGCGGATTAATCGACACGCTTTTTACTAATGTTGAAGGAGTCGCTTGAAGCGCCGCTTTTTACAGATGGTTTTCGCTTAAGCGATTTGCTGTGTCAGTCCTACCCCCCACATGTATGGTCTTGAGATCTCCGAATGGCTCCGGAAAAATTGTGACCGAGGGCAACCGAGCGCGAGACTTGCTAAAGGACTTGCTATGTGTGAAAGATCTCCTCTCGGGCTTCCACACACACAAAACCGCATGTCCGGGCGCCCATAGGTCGCTCATGAGAGCTCCCCAC
>Ga0315899_10008347_pt1 | contig 11106 bp, 9 predicted proteins | sample LakEriMetagenome_2_FD_203518 | JGI IMG/M metagenome (GOLD analysis project Ga0315899, IMG submission 203518) | Freshwater fungal communities from buoy surface, Lake Erie, Ohio, United States - Buoy 4 MA112 | ecosystem: Environmental > Aquatic > Freshwater > Lake | place: USA: Lake Erie, Ohio...
GTCTATGATCGAAGCGACGGACAGGCGCTCACCGGCTCTTTCATGGATTATGCGATGCCGCGCGCCCATGATCTGCCCAGCTTCACAACCGAGATCAGCGAGATTCCTTCGCCCGGCAATCCGCTCGGCGTTCGCGCCGGCGGGGAAGGCGGCACGACGCCGGCGCTGGCCGTGATCGTTAGCGCCATTGTGGACGCGCTGGCGGAATTCGGCGTGACGCATATTGAAATGCCGGCGACGCCGGAGCGCGTATGGCGGGCGATCGAGGACGCGAAGCGCGCGAAATCATAAGCCGCGATGACGCGGCGCATCGACATATGCAAGGGAGGCGAATATGACGCAGGACATCATTGTTGAGGAAGACGGCGACATTTTGCGCATCACATTGAACCGGCCCGAGACCGGCAATGCGGTGAGCGATGAGATGGCGGGCGAGCTTGCCGATCTGCTTGGCGTGAAGGCGCGTGATTTTCGGCTGGTCGCGTTGCGCGGCAAGGGGGACGATTTCTGCGTGGGCCGCGCGTCCGGGCGCCCGCGTCTGGCGTCGCCTGATGCGCTGCATCGGCGCCGCTCCACGGAGGTGATCTTCAATTGCTATGGCGCGTTTCGCGAGACGCCGGTTCCCGTCGTTGGGCTCGTGCAGGGCAAGGCGCTCGGCTTTGGATGCTCGATCGCGGCCTTGTGCGACGTGACGATCGCGACGGAGGACGCGATGTTTCAGATTCCGGAAATGTCCCACGGGACAATGCCGACTATGGTGATGTCGTCTCTCGTCGACAGGCTGCCGCGCAAGGCCATTTCGCATCTTGTCTATACCTCGGCCGCCATTACGCCGGAGCGTGCGCTCAGCTTCGGTATCGTGAGCGACATCGTGCGTCCGGATCGCGCCGACGCTTATCTGGAGGAGACATGCGCTGCGATTCTGCGCGCGCCGCCGCCCGCCACTCTTGGCGTGAAAGAATATCTGCGCACGGCGATGGATATGGATGTGCGCGGGGCTGTGGACTATGCGCGCAACATTCACGCGACGATCAATTCGTCTTCGGAGATGAAGCGCAAGTGACCACAAGCCGGCTTGCCACTGGAGGATCTTGATTGTAGCCTTTCAGGCAAGCAAGGCGTCAAAAGCCGCAAAAGAAAACGTTTTTCTGGGAGGAGCGCATGTCCTTGAGGCATTTCCCGTGGCTGGTCCGCGCAGCATTGGCGTCTGTCGTCGGCCTGTGCCTGACGTCTCGCTCAAGCGCGCAGGCGCCTGCCGCAAATTTCGCTGGCAAGCAGATCACGGTCGCGGTGGCGAGCACGCCGGGCGGCGGCTATGACAGCTATGCGCGTTTGCTCGCATCCCATATCGGCAAATATCTCGCCGGCAATCCGAATGCGATCACCTCGAATATGACGGGCGCCGGCGGCAACACGCTCGCCCGTTACATCAATAGCGTGGCGCCCAAGGACGGGACATGGATCGCGCTTGTGCTGCCGGCCACGATCACCGGCGGCATTTATATCGACAAGTCGAAGCTGCAATATGATCCCTCGCAGCTCGTTCACATCGGCAGCGCCAACAGCGAAATCGACATGTGCTTCGTGCGCTCCAATACGGGCGTCACGAAACTCAGCGACGCCTTGGCGCGAGAGGTCACGATGGGCGCCAGCGCCGTCGGAGGCGCGACGCGCGAACAACCGCTCGTGCTCAATCGCATGCTCGGCGCCAAATTCAAAATCATCTCCGGCTATCCGGGAACGCGCGAAATCCTCCTCGCCATCGAACGCGACGAGGTGAGCGGCGTCTGCGGCATGAGCTATTCATCGATGCGGATGCAAAAGGGCGAATGGCTGGAGAACGGCTTCATCCGCGCCATTTCGCAAAACCATCCGTCAGGCGACAAGACATTGACGGCGCAGGGCGTGCAGCGCGCCGTCGAATTCGCGAAGTCCGACATCGACCTTCAGGCTATGGAGCTGATCTATAGCCAGCAGATTTTCGGTCGTCCCTTCGTGGTGGCGGCGGGCATGTCGCCTGGCGTCGTCACGGCCTTGCGCAGCGCTTTCATGAAAGCGATGAACGACGGCCAGCTCAAGGCGGACGCCCATAAGATGGGGCTCGACATCAATCCCGTGGCGGGCGACGAGCTGCAAAAAATCGTGGATCGCCTCTATGCAAGCCCGGCGAGTGTGATCGCGCGCGCCGCCGAGGCGCTCAAGGCCGAGCCGTGAGCGCAGCTGACGATCCGCGCGCGCGGCCTGCGCCTGCGAGCTTTCTGGCGCTCTCGCGAGAGTTCGCCTCTGGCGCCGCCAGTCCAAGCGCGTTTCTTGAACAATGCCTCGCGCGGATCGAGACGCTTGAGCCCGAGGTCAAGGCGTTCGTCGTCATCGACAAGGAGGCTGCGCGCCAGCGCGCGGCGGAATCCAGCCAACGCTGGGCGAAGGGCGCGCCGCTCTCGGCTGTCGACGGCATGCCCATCGGCGTGAAGGATGTCATCGAGACCGCGGATATGCCGACCGGCATGGGCTCGCCCTTGTTCGAGGGCGTGCGCACGGGCAAGGATTCGGCGAGCGTGAAGGCGCTGCGCAGCGCAGGCGCGATCATCCTCGGCAAGACGGTGACGACGGAATTCGCCTCCGCCGTTCCCGGTCCTACGCGCAATCCGTGGGACGTGACGCGCACGCCGGGCGGCTCCAGCAGCGGTTCGGCGGCGGGCGTCGCGAGCGGCATGATCAGCGCGGGATTGGGCACGCAGGTCGTCGGCTCGATTATTCGGCCGGCGAGCTTTTGCGGCAGCGTCGGTTTCAAACCGTCGCTCGGCGCGATCAATAGAGGCGGCAGCCACGATTTCATGAGCCAGAGTTGCCAGGGCGTGCTCGCGGCCTCGCTCGCCGATGCATGGTGCGTCCTGTCCGAAATCGCCGCGCGCGCGGGCGGCGACCCCGGCTTCGCGGGTTTGCAAGGCCCGTCCTCGCTTCCGGATCAACGAAGGGCGCGCGCGGTCGCCGTTCTCGAAACGGCGGGCTTTGCGCGGGCGAGCGCAGGGGCGCGCCGCGCTTTCGCTGAAGCCTGCGCAGCCATCGAGACAAGCGGCGTGGAGATTCTCACGCGTCGCGACTCGCCCGATCTCGCGCGCCTTGAAGAGCATATTGGCGCCGCGGCCGCGCAGACGCGCAAGATCAACGCATGGGAATCGATCTGGCCGTTGAACGTCTATCGCGATCTCGACACGAGCAAGATTTCGCCGAGCATGCTGGCGAAGCTCGAAGAAGCCGAGGCCATGTCGATCAGCGATTACCGCCTTGCGCTTGCGGCGCGCGACGAGGCGCGCGAGGCTTTCGAACAGCTGCGCGGAAAGGTCGACGCCTTCATCACGCTGTCGGCGAGCGGCGCGGCGTCGCCCGGCATGGCGACCGGCGATCCCGCCTTTTCCGTGCCGGCGTCTTATCTCGGCGCGCCTGCCGCATCCTTGCCTGTCCTTTGGGACGAGGGATTGCCTTTGGGCCTGCAGCTCATCGGTTTTCGGGATGAGGACGCCGCGGTCTTCGGCTATGCGCGGGCGCTCCTCGCGGAGGTTTTTCAGGCGCGGACGTTTCTAGGGCTTGCGGAAGGTTAGCGCGCGTTCGTATGCCGTCTCGGGTGAATGCGCTTGCGCTCGCGCCCCAGCTTGCCCATCTAGGCGCCTGTTCGGCTTGCGGGTCGCAAGCGTCGCTCTCCCATGAAGGCTCGTTCATGCATCTGCCCCCGGTCTCGCAATGGCGCCGCTTCCCGCAATTCCTGCGCGACTTTCATCGTTATCGCGCATTGGCCGCGGCTGAGGGCGCGCGCCAGCCGTTCTGGCGCGATTGGCGCCCGCGAATGGAGGACGCCACGGCGACCACCGGGTTCGATGCGCAATATCTTTATCATTGCGCCTGGGCCGCTCGCGAGCTTGCCGCACGCCGGCCCGCACGGCATGTCGATTTCTCGTCGTCCTTGTGGTTCGTCGCTCTCGCCTCGGCGGTCGTTCCCATCGAGCATTACGATTATCGCCCGCCCGCGCTTGATCTTGAAGGCGTGCGCGTGGGCGCCTGCGATCTCACCCGCTTGCCGTTTGAAGACGGCGCGCTCGACTCGATCTCCTGCATGCATGTGACTGAGCATGTCGGCCTTGGGCGCTATGGCGACGCGCTCGACGCCGCGGGCGACCGCAAGGCGATGCGCGAACTCGCGCGCGTTCTGGCGCCGGGCGGCGCGCTTTTGTTCGCGGTTCCCGTGGGCCGGCCGCGCGTGGTCTTCAACGCGCATCGCATCTATGCTTACGAGGAGATCGTCGCCGCTTTTCCGGGCCTGAGCGTGGAGCGCTTCTCGCTCATCACCGATGGGCGGCATGGATCGCGCTTCCTGCAAGACGCCGATCCCGTTCAGGTGGCGGAGCAGAAATACGCTTGCGGCTGTTGGGTTTTCCGCAAGCCCGGCTGATCCTGCCTCTCTAGAGCTGGATCCAGCCGGGGGGATAAAGGTCGCGGATGTCGAGCGGGGGAATGCGCGGCGCGACCCATGCCTTGGGGGCGATCACGAAGGGATCGTCCTGCGCGGCGAGCCATGCGCTCCAATAGCTGAACGTGCTGTTGGCGATGATTTGCGAGCCGGCGCGGCTCATCAGATACATGTCGTCGAACTGGTTGAAGCCCTCGACGAATGTCACATCCGGCACATGGGCCAGAAGCGCGCGCGCATGCGCCGAATTATCTGAAAAACAAAAGATCCGTTCAGGCGCGCGTTGCGCGCGCGCCAGCGCGATGGCGCGATGGTAATAATCCCGGTCGAGCACGCCGTGAAATTCATAAGCCGCCGGATCTTTCAGGAAATCGCCGGCGCGCAAATGGATCGACAAGGCGCGCGGCCCGAGCGCGCAGGCGAAAGTTTTGGCGGAATCGGAGGCCGCTTGCGCGGGATCGAACAGCGCGCGCACATGCCCCGCGCAATCGGCGAAATAGCGCCAGGACTGGAAATAGCCGCGCAAATAGCAGGAGTCCCGCAGGTCTTCGATACGGGCGTCATAGGCGTAGCCCGCCTCGTCCAGCACCCGCCCGCGCCAGCCTTCGGGCTGGCGCAGCGCAGCGAGCGGCAGGATTTTGCCTGCGCGCCGCCGCAGCCGTTGAAACGCATTGGCCTGCGTATTGAAAATCTCCGCGCCATGCGGGAAGGGCGCAAGCCCATAGCCGCGCAGGCTCGTGGAGCGAAACCGCCGCGTTTCGAATTGCAGGCGCCCGTCGATGCGCCGTGCGACCGCAAGGGCCGCCGCAGCCTGAAAGAGCTGGTTGCCAAAGCCGCCCTGCAATTCCACGCGAATGGCGGGCGCGGTCATCAGCGCATCCGCACGGCGTCGATGAGCCGGCGCAGACGCCCGCGCTGCGCCTTCTTGATGACGCGAATGCGATAGGTCTCCGGATGCACGACGTCGAGCGGCTCGCGCATGTCTTCGGGCTCGACAAGCGCGGGCGCGCACGCAGGATCCACATAGAGGACGAGATTTTGCCGATACCAGAAGTTCACGGACTCATCGCGCCAGGTGAGGCGGCGCAAGGCGAGCGAGGGCGCATAGCCATGGCGGGCGAATTGCGCAGCCCACCAGGATTGCCATTGTTCGTTCTGATGGCCTTCGCCGCCCTGACAAGGAATCGCGGCGGAGAACAGAACGACAGGCGCGCAGGCGCACAGACGCTCCACGAGGCGGCGTCCCTGAGCTTCTGACAAATGCTCTGCGACCTCAAGCGACATGGCGAGATCGGCGGCGCCGAAATCGGGCCAATGCGCGGATTCGAAATCGATGCGCGTGAAGGTTTGCGGCGCAATGAGAAGCTGCGCGTCCTTCACCCATGGGCCGTCGAAGCCGCGCAGCTCTTGCGCGCCCAACTCCTGCGCGGCCTTGAGCCATGCGCCGACGCCGCAGCCCACGTCCGTCACCGAGCGCACGCCATGGCGGGCGAAGAGCGCGGCGAGCGTGATGCGCGCCGAGCGCAGCGAACTGTCGGTGAAATCGTCGTAGAAGGCTTTGTCGTAACGGGGCGCACGCGCGCTGGAGGTTTTGCCGGCGCCCGCGCCCGCATCCTTGCCGAATGTCTCGCCAGTTTGCTGGCTCATGGGGCGGCTCTCCGAAAAAGGCGGCCTTGCCAGCCTATGTTCCAATCGTGGTTAGATACACTTTCAGTTGCCAAAAAGTCCAGCGCGGGACATAGAAGCCCAGCGGCTTTGCGTCTGATGGCGGTGTCTCGATGTGCGCGATAGTGGGGCTTTTTCGCCCGGGCGGCCTTGCGCGGGAGGACGCTGCGGACGTGGGGCGCATGTGCGACCGGCTCGCCCATCGCGGGCCCGACTCGCATGGCCTTTGGTCGAACGCTGCGGCCGGCGTCGCGCTGGGTCATCGCCGCCTCTCCATTCTCGACATGTCCGCCGCCGGCGCGCAGCCGATGCTGTCGGCGAGCGAGCGGTTCGCCATCGTCTTCAATGGCGAGATCTATAATTTCGCCGAGCTTGCCGCCGGCCTTGAGGCGGAGGGGCGCGCGCCGGTCTGGCGCGGCCGGTCCGATACGGAAATCCTGCTCGCCTGCATTGAGGCCTATGGACTTGACGCCGCGCTTGCGCGCCTGCGCGGCATGTTCGCGTTCGCATTGTTCGACGCGCGCGAGCGGCGACTGCATCTTGCGCGCGACGCATTCGGCGAGAAGCCGCTTTATCTGGCGCGCGTCGGCGCGGCTTTCGCCTTCGCCTCCGAGCTGAAGGCTCTGACGTGTCTTCCCGCATTCGAACGCCGGATCGATCCGCAAGCGCTCGTCGCGGTCGTGCGTCATGGCTATCTTGGCGCCGCCGGCAGTCTCTATGTCGATGCGGCGCCGATCGCGCCTGGCTCCTGCGTGACCTTTTCCGCCGATGGCGCGCGCGCGTCGCGTCAATGGTGGGATCATGAAAAGGTCGCCGCGCAAGCGCGAAGCGCGCGATTCAGCGGAACGCCTGCGCAGGCGGCGCAGACGCTCGACGGGCTCATCCACGCCAGCGTCGCGCGCCAATCGGTCGCCGACGTGAGCGTGGGCGCTTTCCTCTCGGGCGGAATCGATTCCTCCGTGATCGCGGCGATCATGCAGGCGCAGCGCGCCACGCCCATCGACACTTTCACGCTCGGCTTCGAGGACGCGGCTTTCGACGAATCCTCTTTCGCCCGCGCCATGGCGCGACATATCGGTTCGCGCCATCACGAAATTCGTCTGAGCGGGGAAGAGGCGCGCGACATGGTCGCGCGCATGCCCGACATTTACGACGAGCCCTTCGTCGATCCCTCGCAATTGCCGATGACGGCCATCGCCGCCTTTGCGCGCAAGAGCGTGGTCGTGTGTCTCTCGGGCGATGCGGGCGATGAATTATTCGCAGGTTATGGCCGCCATCATGCCGCGGCGCGGCGCTGGTCGGGCGGCCTGTCGGGGCTTGCGCTGCGCGGCGCGTCGGGCGCCTATGCGCGCGCCCTGCTGGGGATCGCCGCTCTCGCGAAAAGCCTTGGCGCGCAGCGTCTGGCGGGACGCGACCTCTGGTCGCTGCGGCTGCGACTCGAGGGGCTGAAGGCGCGCTCGGGCGCGGGCGGCGCGCTCGAGGCCTATGAGCGCGCCTTCACCACTGTCGATCAGGCGCATCTCTTCGTGCGCGGCGGCGCGCCGCTGAGCGATCCGCTGGTCGCCCGTCTTGGCGCGCATGAGGATTGGTCCACGCTCGATCAGGCGTCGATGCTCGACGTCTATCGCTATTTGCCCGACGACATTCTCGTGAAGGTGGATCGCGCGGCCATGGCGCATTCGCTGGAGACGCGCGTCCCCCTGCTCGATCCCGACATCGCGCGCTTCGCATGGTCCTTGCCGGATTCGATCAAACTGATGAACGGCGAACGCAAGGGCGTGTTGAAGGCCGTGCTCGCGCGTTATGCGCCGCGCGAATTGTGGGACAGGCCTAAGCGCGGGTTCGGCGCGCCTGTCGGGGCGTGGCTGCGCGGGCCCTTGCTTCCGCTGGCGGAGGATCTTTTCTCGCCGCAGGCGCTGTCCGCGCGCGGTCTGCTGGAGCCGGAGCCGGTCGCGCGCGTGTGGCGCGATTTCCTCGCCGGCGGTCAGCGGCGCTCCAATCTCGTCTGGTCGCTGTTCGTCCTGCAGCTCTATCTCGCGCGCGAGCCCGCCGCCTAGCCGCCGTCCACCTGTCGATAGGGCTGCGGACGCACGCCGAACGCATAAGCGAAAGAGCCGAGCCCCGAGGCCAATTGTTTGGCGCTGCGAAACGAGAAACGTTTCAGCGCAAGGCCGGTCGCGCCGGGCGCGAAGGGAATGAGCAGCGCTGCAGGCAGGGTTAGAAGGCCGCCGAGGCTGCGGCCGATTCCTTTCACAAGGCTGCGCGTCATCGCAATTCCCTTGCCCCGCAGTTTTTCATGCTGCACCGAAATATTGATCGCGACGCGGAACGTGCGATGCAATTGCCAGCGCAGGCGCATGCGGCTTTCGGGCACGAGTTCGTCGACGATCGCATCGCCGATCCAGACGATGCGCCCGCCCGCGCGCGCCACGCGCGAGAAGAAATCCGTATCGCTGCCGCCGGTGAAGCGCATGGCGCCGTCGAAGCTCAGGCTCATGCCCTGCGGATCGAAAACGCGCGTGCGCACCATTGTGTTGTGGCCTTCCGCCTTGCGCAGAACCATGCCGCGCGGGCGCTTGTCCATGTCGGGCGCGATCATCCATTCGGGCGAGTCGGGCGGATAGATCGGGACCACGCGGCCATAGAGGACGTCGGCCTGATAGACGCGGCTCGCCTCCGCCATGGTGCGGAACCAATCGTGCCGCGCGATCTCGTCGTCGTCGACATAGAGCGCCCAATCGTAGCCGTTTTGCTGCGCCCAGACGCCGCAGCGGTTGCGCGCGAAGGGAATGCCCAGCTCAGGCTCCAGGACCACATGGATCGTCTTGCCGCTCTCGCGGCTCTTCCGCGCGACAAGGTCGGCGCAGGTCAGGCGCTCGTTGTTCTCGACGACGAGGATCTCCATGTCGGCGCCGGGATGGGGCGCCTGCGCGCAGACCGAGTCGAGGCAGGAGGAGAGAAGGCGGGGGCGTCCGCGCGTGCAGATCGTCACCAGAACGCGCGCGGGGCGGGCGGCGCCGTCGGCGGCGGAAAATTCGGCGGCGGAAACGTCGGAATGTGAGAGGTCGGCGGTCATGGCGCGGTCCGAAAGGTCAGCGCGTGCTATAGCACCGCCCGCGTCTGCGCGCATCCCCGGTCGGGGGCTGCAAAGCGGCCGCGCTTCCTGTAAGCTCCGCCTGCGCCGCTTTCCCATGGTCGATCCCTTGAATCCCGTTCCGCTCTCCGTCTTCCTCATCACGCATAACGAGGCCGCCCGCCTCGAGCGGACCCTGCAGGCGCTCGCCGGCCTCGCCGACGAGATCGTCGTCGTGGATTCGGGCTCCGACGATTCCACGCTCGACATCGCCCGCGTTTATGGCGCGAAGATCGTCGTCAATGCGCCCTTTCCCGGCTATGGCCCGCAGAAGCGCCTTGCGGAAGACGCCTGCGCGCATGATTGGGTGCTCAATGTCGACGCCGACGAGGTGGTCTGCGATGCGCTGCGCGAGGAGATCGCGGGACTCCTGCGCAGCGGCGCGATCCACGCGCAGGACGGCTATCGCGTGCCCATCGCCGACGTCCTGCCGGGCGAGCGCGCGCCGGGGCGCTTCGCCTATAGGCTCAGCCCCGTGCGGCTCTATCGGCGCAGCGTCGGCCGCTACGCCTCCTCGACCGTTCATGATCGCGTGCGCTTTCCCGATCATGCGCGCATCGGCGCGGTTCGGCACGCCCTGCATCATTATTCCATCGAGAGCTTCGGCAAGCAGATCGACAAGCTGCTCGCCTATACGCGCCTGCAAGCGCAGGATTACGCCGCGCGCGAGCGCCCCTTCTCGCGCATGCGGCTGTTCACGGAATTTCCCGTGGCGTTCGGCAAGGCCTATGTCTTGCGGCGTTACGCGCTGCGGGGCTTGCCGGGCTTTCTGGCGGCGATGAATTATGCGATCTTCCGGCATATGCGCATCGTGCGCATTTTCGAAGCGCTGCGCCGCGCGGCGAGAGACTAGATCTTCTTCAGGCCGAGATTGTCGCGCAGCGTCGCGCCGTCATAGGCGGTGCGCATGAGGCCGCGCCGCTGCAATTGCGGAACGACAAGCTCCACGAAATCGTCGAGCCCGCCGGGGAAGACGGGCGCCATGAAATTGAACCCGTCCGCCGCGCCTTCCTTGAACCAGCGCTCCATTTCGTCGGCGACTTGAACGGGCGTTCCCACGAGCGCGAAATGCCCGCGCGAGGCGGCGAATCTTTGGTAGAGCTGACGAATGGTCAGGCCCTCGCGGCGCGCGGCCTCCACCATCTGGTCGACGCGGCTCGAAAGCACCGCGCTTTTGGGAATCTCCGGCAGGGGACCGTCGACGTCCCAGCCCGACAGGTCCACGCCCATCTTGCGTTCGAGCAGGGACACGCCGATTTCAGGATGAATCAAATCCTGCAAGGTCTGGAATTTCGCGCGCGCCTCCGATTCCGTGGGCGCGGTCACGACGAAGAGTCCGGGCATGATCTTGAGATCGTCGGGCGCGCGGCCATAGGCGGCCATGCGGCCCTTGAGATCGGCGTAGAAAGCCTGCGCGCTCGCCATGGTCTCATGCGCGGTGAAGACGACTTCGGCCGTCTCCGCGGCAAGCTCGCGTCCGTCCTCCGAGGCGCCCGCCTGCACGATCACGGGCCGGCCCTGCGGCGTGCGCGGCACGTTGAGCGGTCCGCGCACGTCATAATAGGCGCCGTGGTGATTGAGCTCGCGCATTTTCGACCAGTCGAAGAACACGCCGCTCGCCTGATCGCGCACGAAGGCGTCGGTATCCCATGAATCCCATAAGCCCAGAACCACGTCGAGGAATTCACGCGCCTTGCGATAGCGCTCCGCCTTGGGAAGATGCGGCTCGCGGCTGAAATTCTCCGCGGCGATCGGATTGCCCGTGGTCACCACGTTCCAGCCCGCGCGCCCGTCGCTGACGATGTCGAGCGAAGCGAAACGCCGCGCCACGGCATAGGGCTCCTCG
>Ga0315899_10008350_pt1 | contig 11102 bp, 7 predicted proteins | sample LakEriMetagenome_2_FD_203518 | JGI IMG/M metagenome (GOLD analysis project Ga0315899, IMG submission 203518) | Freshwater fungal communities from buoy surface, Lake Erie, Ohio, United States - Buoy 4 MA112 | ecosystem: Environmental > Aquatic > Freshwater > Lake | place: USA: Lake Erie, Ohio...
ATACGAGGTTTGCGATCGGGATGCTTCGCTTGAGCCGCTTTCGCAAACGGATTCGCATCGATCTTGCGCTGAATACTCTCCGGTGTGAACTCGTCCTTGGGGATCGGGCCGATGATTCCAAGGTTGTTGCGGGTCGGAGTCAGGAACACCGGGACGGCTCCCGTCATGATGATCGAGTGAAGGATCGACTTATGGCAGTTTCGATCGACCACGACGATATCTTCGTTGGCGACAGTCGAGTGCCAGACGATTTTGTTCGATGTGGAGGTTCCGTTGGTGACGAAGAAGCAGTGATCGGCACCGAAGATGCGGGCGGAATTGCGTTCCGAAGCAGCAACAGGGCCGGTGTGATCGAGGAGTTGCCCGAGCTCTTCAACCGCATTGCAAACGTCCGCACGCAACATGTTTTCGCCAAAGAACTGGTGAAACATCTGACCGACGGGGCTTTTGAGAAATGCTACACCGCCGGAGTGTCCTGGGCAGTGCCACGAGTAGGAGCCATCTTGCGCGTAGTGGACCATGGCGCGGAAGAATGGGGGAGCGAGTCCTTCGACATACGCTTTTGCTTCGCGAAGAATGTGCCTTGCAACGAACTCAGGAGTGTCCTCGAACATATGGATAAAGCCGTGAAGCTCACGGAGAATATCGTTCGGGATGTGACGCGAGGTACGGGTCTCACCGTAAAGGAAAATTGGGATATCCGCATTTTTGAACCGGATTTCAGTGATGAACTTCCGAAGGTTTTCCAAAGCCGAGTGCATCGAGGCGTCGGAGGCGAATTCATCGTCATCGATCGAGAGGATAAAAGCTGAGGCGCGGGATTGCTGTTGGGCAAATTGGGATAAGTCACCGTAGTTCGTGACCCCGGCGACTTCGATCCCTTCGCCTTCGATCGCGTCGGCAAGAGCCCGAATCCCAAGTCCAGAAGCGTTACCGGAGCGGAAGTCCTCGTCGATAATAACGACCGGAAATTTGAATTTCATACTAGGTTCGTGGGGGAGGAAGTAATCCAAGGGAAAGCAGACCACAACGCCCGCCTGGCATTTAAGCCAAATGCAGGGCCGGTTCCAATACCGGGTTAGGCGCAATCAAAAAGGTATCGTTCGAACGGGGAAACGAAAAGCGGAAAGGAGGGATTGGTTTCATGAAAGTCGCGGGAAACCTTTGGGAAATCCAAGGAATCGCCTAGCCCAAGTTGCGAAAATCGAGACAATTTCGCCGACTTAAAGGCACCGGGAGTGCCCCACATGGGCTTTCGATTCCTTTGCCAAGCGTTTTTGGCTCCGTTGCATCGTGTTTTTGTTCAGAATCGTGTTTTTTGTTTAGAAAAAATCATGGAAACAACCCTCGTATTGTTGAAACCCGACTGTGTTCAGCGTCGCTTGATCGGTGAAATCATTGGCCGTTTTGAGCGAAAGGGGCTCAACATTGTCGCGATGAAGATGCTGCAAGTCACGCCAGAGCTATCGCGTGAACACTACGCCGAACATGTTTCGAAGCCATTTTACAAGAATCTCGAAGACTTCATCACTTCCGCCCCGATCGTCGCTTTGGCGATCGAAGGTCTCGAAGCGATCCGTGTTGTCCGCGATATGCTCGGAGCTACAAACGGCTTGAAAGCCGCTCCGGGAACGATCCGAGGCGACTACAGCAGCTCGCGTCAAATGAATCTTGTGCACGCTTCTGATTCCCCAGAATCCGCCGCCCGAGAGCTTCAACTGTACTTCCCAGGCAACGCGATTTGCCGCTATACCCCTACCTTGGTTGGCAGTTTCCGAGCTGGCGACGAAGGCTGATTTGCACGTTTTCATTCCTAGAGCTGGCTTAAGAAAGAGATCTTTAGAATCCCTATGCGTCGCACCGATATCCGAAACATTGTTATTATCGCTCACGTGGACCACGGCAAAACCACGATGGTGGACTGCCTGCTCAAACAAAGCGGTCAGTTTCGTGATTCGCAGTTGCAAGGGGAACGCATCCTCGATAGCAACGATCTCGAACGCGAACGAGGGATCACCATCCTCTCGAAAAACATCGCGCTCGAGTACAAAGGGATCAAAATCAACTTGATCGACACCCCCGGCCACGCGGATTTCGGCGGCGAAGTCGAACGCGTGGTTCGGATGGCCGACGGTGCTCTGGTCTTGATCGATGCAGCCGAAGGCACGATGCCTCAAACCCGATTCGTGCTCTCTAAAGCTCTTGAATGTGGCGTCAAACCGATCGTTGTCGTCAATAAAATCGACCGCCCTGACGCTCGATGCGATGAAGTCGTCGAAGAAGCTCTGATGCTTCTAGTCGACATCGGTGGCGAACACTATATGGATCACTTCGATGTTATCTACGCATCGGGACGCTCCGGCTACGCAACGCTCGACTGGAAGGTGCCAGGAGAAGACATGGTGCCGTTGCTCGATATGATGATCGAGAAAATCCCCGGGCCAGATGTCGAACCCGAAGCCCCACTGCAACTGCTCGTAACCAACCTGGATTGGTCCGATTACGTCGGACGGATCGCCATCGGCCGAATCCAATCCGGCACGATGAAGAAGGGGCAACAAGTCGATATCGCCAAGGAAAACTCGGTAGTCGCAGCCCAAGTCGCAAACTTGCAGTTCTTCGATAAGCTCGGTCGAATCGATACCGAAATGGCCACCGCCGGAGATATCGCTGCGGTGATCGGTATTGAAAATATCGAAATCGGCGACACGATTTGCAACCGAGGGCAACTAAACCCACTGCCACGACTGAAAGTGGACGAACCGACCCTCGAAATGGTCTTCAGTGTGAACTCCTCTCCGCTAGCCGGCCGCGACGGTAAATACGTCACGAATCGCCAACTCAAAGCTAGACTCGACCGCGAACTCGAACGCAACGTCGCTCTGCGTGTCAGCCAAGTCGAAGGCTCGGATGCTTTCGCTGTGCGAGGCCGCGGGGTTCTGCACTTGTCCGTATTGATCGAAACCATGCGTCGCGAAGGCTATGAGATGAGTATCAGCAAGCCGCGAGTCGTCATGAAACGAATCGACGGCGAACTGCATGAACCATTCGAAGTCCTCAACGTCGAAGTCCCAACGGACCGAGTTGGCCCTGTGATGGAAATGGTCGGAAATCGACGCGGATTGCTCGAATCGATGAGCCCACGCGGTGAGTACACCTTGCTGTGCTTCTCCATCCCCGCCCGCGGTTTGATCGGCCTGAGAACCCGCATGCTCAACGCCACCCAAGGCACCGCGATCATCCACCACCGCTTCTCCGGCTACCAACCGATGGGCCAAGACATGGCACGACGCTCCAACGGCGTGCTTATCTCTATGGTTCCAGGTAAAGCCGTCGGCTACGCGCTGTTCGCCCTCCAAGAACGATCCGAACTCTTCGTCGCTCCCGGCGAAGACGTCTACGAAGGAATGCTCGTCGGCGAAAATGCTCGCGATAACGATCTAGTGGTCAACCCAACGAAGGAAAAGAAACTCACGAACATCCGCTCCGCCGGAAACGACGAGAACATTATCCTCAAACCACCCCGCGAACTGTTCCTAGAAGCCGCCCTCGAGTACATCGAAGATGACGAACTGGTCGAAGTAACACCCAACGCAATTCGACTCCGTAAAGTCCATCTCCGCGAAAGCGATCGACGCCGGAACACGCGTCCACCTGAATTTGTCGAAAGCTAAGCCGAGAGCTAAGCCAAAAACAAATCCCACTCGGATTGGCCAAAATGCGTCCCTTGGCAATTCGCTGTAAAAAGCGGCATTGCCTCAAACCCTCCAAATCCACTAGACTGCCACCTTGCTGCAGTTTTTCTAGTTCCACTAAGGAGGGTGGATCATGGGGAAGGAATCTATTCGTTTTTTACATGCTGGGGACTTTCACCTAGAAAGACCCATGCAGGACCTGACCGACATACCTGAGCACCTCAAGGCTGCTCTGGTCGATGCTCCATGGAAAGCCGCTGAGGCATTCTTCGAAGCAGCGATCGTCGAAAGCGTGGACTTTGTCCTGCTCTCAGGGGATCTGCTTCACCCGATTTCCACCGGTGCCGCCGGTCCGGCATTTCTCCTCGAGCACTTCGAAAAACTTGCTCAACACAAAATACCCGTCTACTGGGCCGGGGGGTCTGTCGACGATCCGGAACGTTGGCCCGAAGCGGTCCCACTACCTCCGAACGTCCACTACTTCTCACGCAAAGAAGTCGAAAGCGTTGTCTTTCGCCGAAACGGCACTCCACTAGCCACCATCGTCGCACGCTCGAGCGATGGAAGAGAATCCATTCGATCCGCCGAGTTCCAATGCGAATCGGACGGAACCTATGTGATCGCTATGGCTCACGGTCACGCCGACCGCGATGCACTACAAAGCGAACGCATTGACTTCTGGGCAATCGGAAACGATCACAACCGCAAAACCTTGCACGGAGAAGCCCCGCACATGCGAGTCTGCGGAACGCTTCAAGGTCGTAGCTTCGAAGAAGACGGAGCCCACGGGTTTTGGACCGTCGAGGTTGATGGCGATCATGATGCTCAAATCGTAGCCACCGACGGAGATCTCTTCCGCTACGTTACGCAAACGCTTGATGTCGAAGACCTCGCTCTCGGGCGAGATATGCGAGAAGTGATGAGCAAACGGATCGCTCGTTTGCAGAACGAACATGGCTCACGCCACCTGATTATCCGATGGCGTGTCGAGCTTGATTTGGAAAACACAATGCTCGTCGGACCAGAAGCGATCGATGAAATTCTCGGTTGGCTACGTCGCGAATACGGACACGGTTCGTGCAGCGTCTGGTCTACCCAAATCGATGTTCTCTCTCCGAAGACATACCCGAACAAATGGCAGGAAGAGGATACTATCCTCGGGGATTTCTTGCGTATCTCCCAAGAACATCGCAAGTCACAAGGCTTGCAATTGAATCTCGGGCCTATCGTTGAATCCGAAACGCCCGGAACAGCGGTCTGGCAGCAAATTCTCATCGATGAAGACCCGGCAGAGCGAGCCGTCGCACTTGAACAAGCGACGTTGCTCGGAGTGGATTTACTGCGTGGGCACAAGGTGGACTTGATCGCTCCAACTAGGAGATTTGGAGGAACACGAGGATGAAAGTACGCGACGTACAAATCGACGGTTTCGGTGTTTGGTCTGGATTGTCCGTTGACTCGATGCCCGAAGGCATGACGGTCTTCTACGGGCCGAACGAAGCTGGCAAGACCACGCTGATGAACTTCCTGCGCACGATGTTCTATGGATTTACCCCAGAGCGTCGCATGCGGTATTTGCCACCGGTCTACGGCGGCAAGCCTGGCGGAGCGATTCGGGTAACCGGTCCTGGCGGAGGGTACGAGATCGCGCGCCGCGCAACTCTCAACGACCCAAGCATCGCTGGGCAGCTGACGGTCATGAGCAGCGATGGAATCACCCAAGGCCAACATCGCTTGACCTCCCTTCTTGGCAATGTCGATGAATCGATCTTCACGAACGTCTTCGCAATCGGTTTGAGGGAACTGCAAGAACTCAGCACACTCGATGACACAGCCGCTGCAGACGAACTCTATAAACTATCGAGCGGCCTGGATCGGGTTTCGCTGGTCGATGTTATTCGCCAGCTGCGAACTGCCCGGATGTCGATCGTTTCGCAAACCGACGAAAACTCGCAGCTTCAGTCTATGTTCGCGAAACGGCAAAGACTTCGCGATGAAATCGAGCAATTGACTCAGCGAGGCCGACGTTGGGGTGAACTCGCCGTCCATCGCCGAAACCAACAAAACGAAATCGAAGAGCTCAAACAGCGGACTGAACAGTGGGAGCTCGAAGCCAAAACGATCGAAATCGCGATGAGCGTTCGAGATCCTTGGACACAGCGCGACACTCTGCGCAGCAAACTTCAAGCGTTGCACGCAAGGACCGACGTCCAAGAAGAATCGCTTGCGAAACTCAATGATATTCAGTCGCAAATCGATGAACGAAAAGGACAGATGCAGTCCTTCACCGATCAGCGCAAATCCCTGCGCAAGCGAGCGGACGACCTGCCTCTGAATCGTAACGTCCTCGGACTCGCAAGCAAAATCGAAGCGGCCGCTGAGCAAGGACCTTGGATCACTCAGCTACAAAAGCAAATCCATCGACTTGATTCCGAATGGAAGCAAACTCAAGAGCAGCTTGTCGAAGATGCGAAGCGCCTTGGACTCAACGACGCCGACCAAGAAGCATTGCTCAGCGATCGTCGCTTGGCGAATTTGCCAGACCTTTCCAGGCAAGCCATCGGCCAATTAGCTGGCCCTGCCCGAGATGTGCGCACTCAACAGATGCGGCTTAAGCAAGCCCGCGAACGAGTTGAGAGCGAGAAGAAGGAGATCGATCGGCTTCAGCACGAGATTTCAGGATTCCTTGCATTGAGGAATTCGAGCGACTTGCAAAACTCAATTCAATCGGCAAGCGACCGTATTCAATCGATTCGCAAGTATCAACTAGTTGAGGAACGACTCGGTAAACTCGCGGTCAACCGCGAGGAGCTCGAAGGGGAAACGATCGACTTAGAAAGCGATGACGGATTTTCATGGGAACGAGTGATCATGCTCGCTATCCCGTTCTTCATCGGCGCTTTCATGCTGATCTCCGGCCTGAACAATTTCTTCGGATGGTACAACAACGCCAACCTTCCTGCTGCGGCCCGCGCACTGGAACTGCAGTCAAATGACACTCAAAACACCGGCGTTTTGATGACGGTCTTGGGCATGATCATCCTCGTCGCGACCTACCTATGGTGGAAGTCGATGGAACGAGGGATGCAAGGGGAACTGACCGACTTTGAATCCCAACTCGATGCGTTGGTCGGCCAAATCCGCAAAACCGAACATGAAAAGCAAGAGCTGCTCGGTGCATTGCCCGATCATGGAGCTTCTATCGAACAGCAACTCCGTGAAGCTGAACACGAGCTATCGGCTTGCGAATCCTACCTGCCGATTTTCCACAATCAAACTGCTGCCAAAGCGCGGTATCAATCGGCTAGGAAACAAGCCTCCGATGCTAGTGAAGAGCTAAAGTCCGCACGATCACAATGGAAGAAAACGCTTCATCAACTTGGTCTCGCTGAGTCGTTATCACCGAAGAGCATCCGCATTTTAGCGGAAGGTTATGAGTCGCTTTTGCAGACGCGCAAGAAACTCACTACGCAAAGCGATGAACTGACTCAACGTCGAATTGAATTAACCAGTTCGCTACAACGGCTCGAAGCACTGACTACTCAAATGAGTGTAGCCCTCGCGGATTCCGCTCAAAGGGACGCGAATGCGAAGTCAGTATCGCAACCCCAAGTCATGCACAACAAGCAACAAGCGGCTGATCGGCAATCGCGAAGCAACGAGCAAGATCGCAAGGACTCGCCAAGCCTTAGAGAAGCAGCGAATCTCAAGCCGAGCGATCTATCGGTCGAAGGCCCACAACAGAAATTGCAGGCTTTGCTCAATACACTCGCTCAGCATCGTCAATTCCTTGCCCAACGCAAAGAACTCAAGCGGGAAGACGAAGAGGTATCGAAGAAGCAAAAAGGTATCCAGCGTCAAGTCGAGCGATTGATTTCCATGCGGCAGAGTTACCTTGCTGAGATCGGTGCGGAATCCACGGAACAACTCGAAAGCCTACTTGGCAAGAAACGCGAGTACCTCCAAATCGATTCGCAAATCGGGGCTCTGGACGAGAGAATCCGAGCAACGATGGGTACGCAAGTATCTTACGAAGCGATCCAAAAGATGCTTGAGAATTCCCCCGCCTTCGAGCTCGACAAACGCTGGGAGACTCTCGGCACTCGAATCACTGGGGCCGACGAACGGATCGGCCAATTGCAACAGCGACAAGGCGAAGTCAACCAAGAAATGAAGACGTTGGCCGCTGATCGAAGGCTGGCAGAAGCCAAACTTGAATTGACCTGTTTGGAACAGCAGATCGAACGCTGTGCATCGCATTGGCGAAGCCTTGGCTTGACCACAAGCATGCTTGAGAAAGTCTGCGAAATCTACGAAAGCGAACGTCAACCTGAAACACTGCGTGAGGCTTCGGCGTTCCTCAAGCAGTTGACGGAAGGGAAGTACGTTCGAGTCTGGACCCCATTGGGTAAGAACGCGCTGAGAATCGATAACGACAAAGGCCACAGTTTGCCCTTGGAAGTACTCAGCAGAGGAACGAGAGAAGCCGTCTTTATCGCGCTTCGACTCTCTCTCGCTGCGGCTTATTCGCGTCGCGGAGCGACCTTGCCATTGGTCCTCGACGACGTCCTCGTTAACTTCGATACCATTCGGGCAACGAGTGCAGCAAAGGTGCTCCGCGATTTCGCGGCCCTTGGAAACCAAGTGGTGATGTTTACATGCCACGAACACATCATGCGACTCTTCGACTCGATTGGAGTGCAAGTTCGCGTGCTGCCAGCCCAAGGCGAACCGGGTATTGCAGAGATCTACCATCCACAAAAACTGATCAGTGGTTTGGTGATTGATCAAGCTCCGGCTATTGCACAGCCCGCTGTGGCTGTCGCTTCGGTAACTCCCGATCAGCCAGCCCCGATAGTCTTGGAGCGAGCACCTGAACCAGACGTCATCGAGATACTTGAGCCAGATCCACTTGTGTTGCCAGGTAAAACGCGCGTTGCGGCCAAGGTGGAACTCCCACCGATCAAGCTTTCCGCAGTGAAGGTGGTCAATGTAGCGGATGTCGAACGGGATGATGTTCCGCTCTGGTTCGAGCAAGAGTTCAATCCTGTTGCGGAGGAGCTTTCTCAAGTTACCACTGGCCAGAGAGATTCGACAGACCTACCTTGGGGTAGCGGTTACCGCAGCGTCGAAGATATTGAGCGAGCGTTGGATTTGATGCAAGATGAACAACCGAATCGCAGGATGGATTCGGAGTTCGTAGCAACAAAGCAAGGTAACGCAACAAAGCAAGGTAACGCGGCAAAGCACAGCAATGCGGTTCCCAATCCAGCATCGAGCTTAGACGGACCTACGACGAGCATGGACGGCTGGTGGGAACACTTTGCAGCCCAGTCGTAGCAGATTATTCGATACACCTGAGGATTTTCCGTCCAAACTTGTGCGAGTTCGCTATTTGCGAACTTGTGTGACGATTACATTCGAAAGCGTCGCAAAACGGAAAATCCTTACCTATGAGTACCACGCCACCAGATCCGTATTCATCCTCAAGTCGTGGCGAAGTCAATCCGTTTGCACCGTCAGAAACGCTCGATCAGTCGAGTGACTCATGGAATTCACAGCTACCGGATTTGCCAAGCGATTCACCTAGAATTCCCCCTATTGAAGCGAGTTATTTTTGGGCCGGTGGGGTGTTGCTGGCAGTATCGTACCTTTTTAGGGATTCCATCGTTTGCAAGCATCGTTCCATTCATCGCTTCACTCCTTGCACTCACTTTTGCGATCATGCGACTGGTGATGCACCGTTTAAGCATTGGCCGAGCGATTCGTGATGGACGCTACAGCGCGAGCGTGCGTTTCGATTACCGTTACTTAATCGTATCTCTCGTCATCGGTGCCTTTTCGGTATTCAGCGCTGGAGTTGTTTTTTTCTTGGTGTGCGCCGCAGGACCTATCGATCACAGAATCCCCTACAATTTTTTCCCAAGCCAAGTATGGTTATTCATGGCAGGCATTCTATCTCTTGCCACCGCTTTTTTCGTTAACATACTCAGTGTTCCACGCTACCGTTAACAGGGTATGCACTATTGCGATTAGGACAGACCACAGAAGCATTGGCTCCGAATGGCATCTAGTCAAAGTGCCATTCAAACTCGCGATCTGATTATTTGTTCAACCACCTACGCTAAACTTACTCCAAAATCACGCTTCATGCGCGTGACCAAATCATCGATGACACAGGAAAATCAGATCAGGTGCCCGATCTCCCAAAAGCCAATGGAGTATGTCTTCTCCGAGACTGTTTTGGGAAAACACCGAGTGAAGTATTTCTATTGCGATGAAAGCGGATTGCTCAAAACCGAGCATCCGTACTGGTTGGAGGAAGCCTACCGGGAAGCAATATCCGATACAGATACTGGACTTGTGGACCGAAACGTCACCAACAGCAGTATGCTAGAAGCCGTCCTAGAATGCCTAGGAATCAGAGATGGGAAATTGCTGGATGTTGCCGGTGGCTACGGATTGCTGACACGGTTGATGAGAGACAAAGGATTCGATTGCTACACCACTGACAAGTATTGCAAGAACCTGTTTGCGAAGTCTTTTGAACCTGATGCTGGATTCAAGGCGGAAGCCCTATTCGCCTTTGAGGTGCTAGAACACATCGAAAATCCGATGCAATTTCTATCGGAGATGTTCAACGCTTATGGATGCCGAACGATGATGTTTTCGACTTTGGTATTTACCGAAAAAGTACCGCCACGCGATTGGTGGTATTATTCCTTCGAGGGAGGCCAACACATCAGCTTTTATCAAGCCAGGACGCTTAAGTTGCTTGCGGATCGCCTAAACTGCAACTACTTGATGCTGAGTCCTGAACTTCATCTGATCACCGATAAAAAGGTTTCCACGATCAGTCGCGTGATCCTGACGAGTGAAAGGTTACGAAGGCTCTACTCCCGTTACGCCCGATTCAAGCGGCAAGGAAAGGGTAAGACGTGGGAAGATCACTTGAAGATGAAAGAGCAGCTCAAAGCTAAAACGGAGCGTGACTAATCACCCCCAAGCGGGAGTAGCGGAACCCCGTCCTTTCTGTTGCTTAACCCCGTCGTTTAACCCCGTAGCTTGGCCCTCTGAGGCCGAGCGAGGGGCTCACGCAAAGACGCGAAGACGCAAAGAAAACCGCGAACCAGTTTGTGGCAAGCTTGGTTCGGAACTCCGACTATTCGTAACTCCCCTTCGCCTCCCAGGGGAGGAGAAGGGGTTGGGGGATGAGGTGGGTGAACACGCGCAGATTGCGTTTTGCGAACTACATAGAGTACGAAAACTACCTTCCTAGCCTAGATGATGATTGACCAGCAGCAAGCAAACTCAAACGTCGTCCAGTGCTCTTCCCACCCTCATCCCCCCCGCCCCTTGCTCCCGCCCAAGCGGGCGAGGGGAACCAAGACCTTTCTGTTGCTTAAC
>Ga0315899_10008352_pt1 | contig 11101 bp, 13 predicted proteins | sample LakEriMetagenome_2_FD_203518 | JGI IMG/M metagenome (GOLD analysis project Ga0315899, IMG submission 203518) | Freshwater fungal communities from buoy surface, Lake Erie, Ohio, United States - Buoy 4 MA112 | ecosystem: Environmental > Aquatic > Freshwater > Lake | place: USA: Lake Erie, Ohio...
CTGGCAGATCAACAAACCATAAAAGCAGCGACATTACTCCGGCGGTTAACGCCATTACTCGAAATCTCTTTACGGCACCGGTCATGAGGCAATCCTACGGCGATAGAACGGAAGGTAAAGGACTATTGCAGCCATCAGCCACCAGATCACAACGTAGGAAATGTGTTGCCAGTAATACCCAGCGATTCGTGAAACGGGAGTCGGTGGAACAACTCTCTCTCGCACCAGTTCGCCGTCACGGGTGCTCTCTGATTTAGCGGCGATGAATCCGTCGTAAAGCTGCAGATCTACCAAACTCACGATAACGCTGCTATCTAATCTGGAGATAACCCCCGGCTCATTATCTGCACGATCATCATTTTGATGTGGCTGCAAAGTTCCAAGCGCTGAGATCCTGGTGGACATCGCAACTTCAGGATTTAACAATCGATCTTCCCAAAGTCCACGTACAACCAATATTCCGGAAAGCGGAGTCACGCCATCAACCTGCAATAGAGCAACTTCCCAATCGCTGACTTTGCCATCTTTATCGCTCTGCCGCGGCGCTTTAAAGTTCGCTACATAGAAACCACTAACGGAAACTTGCTTATTTACATTTCGCGAATCAAGGGGCAGTGCAGGCGTAGCCAAATCTTCTAAGGTGTAAATGTTGGGATCGACTATCTTCGCTGCGGCGTTACTTTCTTGAACAAGTTCGGCGCGATCAAGCTGCCATTTGCCAAGGCCTATTAGGGCGAATAGAAGCGCAAGAACAAGTAGTCCTTGGAGAAACTTTTTAATTATCGCTCTGGTTTTCATTATTGCGAGCGTTCATTCGGTTGTAGCGCTTGTAGAAACTGCGCAACAAGAGTGCAACAGAGATGCAGAGAGTGAGAACTGTCAGTGATCCAGCCCAACCCATATCAAAATCTGTTTGCATGCCATAATCTTGCCATGGATTTAGATTTCAACGACCGCTATGGCGTGCGCTCAACCAAAGGCTGGATCACACCGGCGATCGTTTTTGCCTTAATTGGTGGGGGTTGGTTGATTTGGGCGGCCTTACATCATTCCGATCCAGCAATTCGTAGCGAGTTAATTTCATTTAACGTCACTGCAGAAAGAGAAATTTCAATTCGCTACAGAATTGATCGCACAGACTCAAACCAAGTTGTTATTTGTACTTTGACGGCGCGCGATCTCGATAAAAATGTCATTGGGCAGATCGATGACACCATCCCTGCCGGCAGTGCCTACAGTGAGCAAACCACTGCAATTCCCGCACGATCTACCCCGGTTACCGCAGCAATTGTGCGTTGTCGCGCTAAATAATTACTTCGTATACCGTTGCCCCTTATGAGTACCCCACAAACTTGGCTCACCCAAGAAGCTGCTGATCGTTTGCGCGGCGAACTCGCACACCTTGAAAGTGATGGCCGTAAAGAAATCACCGCAAAGATTGAAGCAGCTCGTGCTGAAGGTGATTTAAAAGAGAACGGCGGCTACCACGCTGCGCGCGATGAACAGGGAAAGATGGAAGCGCGCATCCGTCAGTTAAAGCAGATGCTTGAAAATGCGCACATAGGAACTCCACCAGCATCTGCCGATGGAGTTGTTGGACCCGGAATGGTTATCACCGCAATTATCGCTGGCGATGAAGAAAAATTCTTGCTTGGTTCTCGCGAAATTGCTTCAGGTGATCTAAGTGTTTATAGCGAAAAATCTCCACTTGGCGCAGCCGTGATGGGTGCAAGGATCGGTGAGACAGTTTCTTACACCGCACCAAATGGTAAAGAGATTAAAGTCGAAATTAAAGCGGCAACTAACTATTAATCAGAAGCGCGCTTATATTTTCTAACACTTAATGGAATAAAGATCGCCATGATGACAATCATGTATAAAAATGATGTCAGTAATGGATTCTCACTTGGGAATGATCCCGCAGTCGCACCGAATTGATTTTCTAGGCCAAAGAGATCGCGACAGCCGGCAACCATTGTTGAAACTGGATTCCACTCAGCAAAGTACTGAAGCGCGCGAGGCATTCCAGTAGTTGGCGCGAAGGCGTTGGATAAGAAGGTAAGCGGGAATGTGATTATGAAACTCACGTTTTGAACTACGCGGGCATCGGAGGCCGATAATCCAACAAAAATTCCAACCCAAGAAAGTGCGTAACCAAATAACAGGAGAAAAACGAATCCGATTACGACGTTAAACAGGCCAGATGTTGGGCGCCAACCGACGAGATATCCGGCTATGCCCATCACCGCAAGAACTACGATGTTAAGTAAGGAATCCCCCAGAGTACGACCCATTATCAGCGCTAATTGTGAAATTGGTAGCGATCTAAAGCGATCGATCAAACCTTTCTTCATATCTTCGGCCAGGCCTGCTGCTGTTCCCGCCAAGGTAAAAGCAACAGTCTGCACAAAAATTCCGGGCATCAATAGTTGAACATAACCACCTGGTTGATCAGTAGAAATTGATCCACCGAATACATAGCGGAATAAGAGTACAAACATCACGGGCTGAACCGTTGAAAAAATTAAAACTTCAGGTACGCGAGTCAACAAACGCAACTGGCGTTGCGTAATGATCATCGTGTCTTTAAAGGCGCTCACTTTTTTGCCTTCTTTCTGCGTCCGCTGACTTCTACTTCTTCGTTCTTCTCCTCAGCCGCGTGACCAGTTAGGGAAAGGAAAACATCATCAAGTGATGGGCGCTTTAGACCAACATCGAGCGGATGAATGCCGGCAGCATCTAGTGATCTAAGCGTTTCGATTAGCGCAGTTGCACCTGTTGAAACCGGCGACGAGATCATGCGCAGGCCTTCATCTAAGGTCGCTTTATTTCCGCTGACCGTGGCGACAACTTCCATTGCCTTGGCGATGTTCTGACTCTCAACAACTATCTCTAAACGCTCGCCGCCAACTTGTTTCTTTAAAGCATCTGATGTGCCACGGGCAATTACTTTGCCGTGATCAATAACTGCGATTTCATCAGCCAACTGATCGGCTTCTTCTAAGTATTGCGTGGTTAAAAGCAAGGTGACTCCGCCCTTTACCAACTCTTCAATAACACTCCACATTTCTTGGCGTCCACGTGGATCAAGTCCTGTGGTTGGTTCATCCAAGAAGAGCACCTTTGGTTTAACAATCAGTGATGCCGCTAAATCTAAGCGGCGGCGCATTCCACCGGAATAAGTTTTAATTGGTCGTTTTGCACTATCGGTAAGTGAGAATTTTTCTAGTAACTCTTCGGCGCGAGCGATGGATGCTTTTTTACCCAAATGATAGAGCTGACCGAACATAACTAAGTTATCCCAGCCAGTTAAAATCTCATCAACTGCTGCATATTGACCTGAAAGTCCAATTACTTCACGGACTTTTTCAGGATGTTTAATTACATCGATTCCACCAACCATTGCGCGACCTGAATCAGGTTTCAATAACGTTGCAAGAATTCGCACACACGTTGTCTTTCCTGCACCATTTGGGCCAAGCACGCTTAATACAGTGCCTTCCTCAACATCAAGTGATAGGTGATCTAGGGCACGAACGGCGCCATTGCGATAAGTTTTTACTAAGTCTTCGGCTATAACTGATTTCACAGAGTAAACTTATACTAAATAGCGGCAACTTTGAAACGCTTATTCTGCGCCTGAAAGGCTAAGGGTCAAAATTAATTGAGTTTCTCAGCCCGCCTCAAACCAACGAACCCCTTCGCAGAGTTTCCGCGAGAAGTTGGGGTTCTTGTCTTTGCCTCATTCTTTGTTGCAGTTGGATTTGGAATCATCGCCCCAACCATCCCACTTTTTGCAAATTCATTCGGAGTAAACAACGCGCAAGTGGGTTTAATCATCTCCGCTTTCGCACTAGCTCGATTTGCTAGCGGTTTATTTTCTGGAAAATTGGTAGATAAATTTGGCGAGAGAATTGTTTACACCACTGGCGTTGGATTTGTAGCCGTCACAGCTTTTGCAGCAGCATTGGCGCAAAGTTATTCCCAATTGCTTATTTATCGTGCAGTGGGCGGTCTTGGTTCTTCAATGTTCTCGGTCGCTGCGGGTTCGATTATTCTAAGGGCAGTTGATGACACTCGTCGCGCCCGTGCCCTATCTCTCTACAACGGTAGCTTTTTAATTGGAATGATGGCTGGACCTGTAATTGGCGGCTTTCTGACTGCAATTTCATTACGAGCACCACTTTTGATTTATGGAGTTCTTCTCGTTATCTCTAGCGCCGCCGGTGGATTCTTGCTTCGTAATTCAGTTCTAGTAGCCCGCCCAACGGAAAAGAGTGCACAAGAAAAGACATCATTAAAAGAACTTTTTTCTAGCAAGCCCTATCTGATTGCTTTAATCATCTCATTTTGTACTGCTTCAATACTTTTCGGTATGAGTCGCTCAATTCTGCCAATCTTTATGGTCGAAGATATGAAATCAACCGCCGGATATCTCGGCATTGGTTTTACTATTTCCTCAATAATTCAGGGCCTTTTACTTCTAAAGGCTGGAAGTCTCTCTGATAAAAATGGGCGAAGATACTCGGCGGTTACAGGAACTTCTCTGCTGACTCTCTCTGTTCTAGTTCTAGTTGTCACTGTTCAGCCTTGGATGTTCCTGTTTTCAATGGCTATCGGAGGCCTTGGCGCTGCATTTCTTTCTACAACGCCATCAGCCATCGTGGGTGATGTTTTGAAAGGCAAAGGCGGACAAGTAATCGCGATATTCCAAATGTCTGGTGATGCCGGTGCAATGGTTGCGCCAGTAGCTCTTGGCTTTATCGCCGATCACTATGGCTTCCGCCCCGCATTTGCAGTCAGCGCAGCGCTTATGACTATCGCATTATTTGTAGCAACAAAATTGCCCGAGACGCGGGCTTCGCATCTCGGGCAATCTCGCTAATTTCTAGCTGATTTTATTTAGTCATTGCTACGAAGGATTGAGAGCAATCTCAAAACTTCCAAATACAACCAAACGATCGTGACCATCAAACCAAATGCCATACGCCAAGACTCCTGTTGTGGAGCGCCAGCGGCAATAGTGCGTTCAATCTGATCGAAATCTAGTACCAAGAAGAATGTTGCGAGAGCAACAGCTGCTACAGCTACTAGTAAGCCTGTCGCTCCACCTGGACGACCAGTGAACAAAGTGATGAGTGAGAAGACTAGGTAACCCATCATTGCACCAAGCATTATGCGAGTGAATTTAGGTGTTACGCGAATTTTGCCGCTGCGGTAGGCAACCAAGATTCCACCGAACGCACATAGCGTTCCGATTACTGCCTGGCCAACAATGCCTGCATATGCTTCATTGAAAATACGGCTAATTGTTCCGAGTGCAAGTCCTTGCGCTGCTGCGTACGCGACAATTAGCGGTACACGAACTGTCTTAGAAAATATATTGATAATTGCAAGAACAAAACCGCCAAGGAAGCCAACAAGTGCGAGAGCTGGGTTATTTGCACCCCATGCGAATGCACCTACTGCTACCAAAACCGCAAACAAAGTAGCAGTGCGCATCACAACATCGTCCATGGTCACGCGACCGGTGCGAAGTGATGATGCTGCTGGAGCTGCGTAAGTTGTTTCTAGTGAATCGTTATCGAGACGTGTTGCATCCATTTGAGCAAAACCACGGTTCGAACGAGTTAGTACTGGATTTGAACTGCGCACTAATTTCCCTTTCTAGGAAATCCGCCCCCTTCGGGATGGGTTAGGTAGTACAAATCTAAAGGCATTTTGCTGAGAATTTCATTTGAAACGGCTTTGACGCTCATTTTAGGCGCTCCGAGCACGGTTACAACCCACCCCAAGGCGAAAAATGAAAGCTCTAACTACTTCTTCTTATACCCAGCAGGACACTTCGGGCCGGCGGCAATTACGCGACGGCTCATAAGTCGATTACGACGTAAAAACTTCTTTTAATCTAGCGAAAATCCCAGATTTATTCCTGTGGTATCGCTTCACCAAATTCCTTTAAGTATGCTTGAAATAAGAAATTGTAGCAACCAACTAAGAAGTCTTGTTGCGCCCAAACTTCATCTTCATCATCAGAATTCGGGACGTTTACCAAACCATCGGGTATGTTACTTTTACAGAATTTTACAATATCCTTGTATATTTCTAACTGGTCAATTGCAATCTGTCCACTTTCAAGCGCATTTTGTGCAAACTCACATCCTTCGATATAACGAATTCCTGCGGTTTCGCGATTAGTAACAGTGTAGCAATCGACAACCTCACTTGCTGCTGAATTATCTTCTTCGCCACCCACATTATCTTGGGCTAACAGATTCAATTCCAAAGTCATAATCGCATCTTTCGGATCTGATGTTGGCCCTACAAAAACTTTTGTTAATGTACTTCCTGTTGGAATATCAAAAGCAACCACTGACCCTTTGGTTTCTCCTGGGTTTAGCGTATCTTCATAAAAATCAATGCTATTAGTCAGCCAATCAGAAGCCTTATATACTTTGCCATCGGCATACCCATAAATCGTTCCTGTAATTCTTTGGGGAATATCTGTAATATTCTTGATGTTCATTGAAACGATACAGGTTTCAAGACCTGAATCACCAAATGGTGAGCAATACTCATCGGTTTCAGCAGATAGAGTTGCTTCAAAGTTGCTACTTGCTCCCAGCGAACTACAAGCAGTAAGCGTTAGTGACATCAAGATTACAGCCGCTATCGACAGGCCTTTTTTCATAAAGAGATAATAACTTGTGAAGGAGCAAAATTACCTACACGCTCAAAATTAACAACCGGGGGTCTGCTTTACCCCAATGGCAGAGGCGGAGTAGTTTGTTCCTAGACTTCAAGCACTTTTTCTGGAACCATTGAGGTATGAGTCCAACTTATTTATGCCCCCGCTGCGACGGAACTGAGATTTACTTTGCCAAGCGTCAACGGATCACTGGCGTGGGAGGTATCTACGGCAATAAAGCTGTAATGGTTAATACTCCACTTTGCAAGGCTTGTGGCGAAACTGCCAACATTATTTTAGACGCACAAGAACGCAAAAAGCGTGGATTGGCTATAGCAGTTGCCGTTGTCGGGATAGTTTTCACTTTTTTTCTCGTGGTTGCATTTGTGATAGATATTTCCAGCGGATTCTAATTTTCGGTCTGCTTTGGCCCAATGGCAGAGGCAGAGGAGTGCGAGCTTTGCTCGATCCAAGATGTGTAGGAACGGAAGGAACTGAGTACCTACACGTCGGCTTCAAATCCTCCGACAGTTATGTATTAATTGTGTATGAATTGAAAAAGCAGTGATTGCAATTACTTTCAATTCGATAGATAATTTACGCACGAAGGTAAGTAAATTGATTACAACAGTGCCCCGAGTGGGGGTCGAACCCACACTGGGAGGATTTTAAGTCCTCTGCCTCTGCCATTGGGCTATCGGGGCCATGCGATAAGTGTCAGAGTCTACTTGCTTTTTTAATAGCAGAATCCAACATCTTTTCCGTTAATTTGCCTGTAAATGTGTTCTGCTGGCTGGGATGGTAGCTGCCAAAGACTTTTCTTTTGATCCCATCTGGCCCGATAAATGTTGTTGTGGCACCGTGTGCGAATTTAGGTTTTGGCTTTGGGATATCACATCCAAGTTCTGCAAGAGTTGCAAGAAGTGTTGTCCAGGCAAGGTTACCGAGTGCAAGAAATGAACGTGCCGTTGGCATTAATAGTGCGATTTCATCTTTGTAGAAAGGTGCGCAAGTGTTTTTCTCTTCGGTGCTTGGTTTGTTATCGGGTGGAGCGCAACGCACGGCGCAAAGGATGCGAGTGTTAATTAGTTGTTGGCCGTCATCTTTACTCTTGCTAGTAGCGATCTTGGCCAGGCCATTTTTATGTAGTGATTTGTATAGCCAGTCCCCTGATGAATCTCCAGTGAAGACGCGGCCGGTGCGATTGGCACCGTGTGCACCGGGGGCGAGTCCGAGGATCACTAATTGCGCATTGGCAGGGCCGAATCCTGGAACTGGTTTGCCCCAGTACTTTTCATTTTCATAAGATTTGCGTTTTACAACTGCGACTTCTTCACGCCATTGCACAAGGCGTGGACATTTCTTGCATTTAACAATTGCGGAATCGAGCAGGTCTAAAGATTTATACAAGCGACCAAGCCATTCCATCAAGGATGTCAGATTCGGATGCTACGAATTCACTTGCGCCGGTTGCCCGCATAATTCGAGAGAGAACAAGGGAGCCGGCGGAAATTACATCTACGCGGCCTGGGTGCATGTAACCGAGTGCTTCGCGCCCTGCGCGATCCATCTTGATAAAGCTTTGTGAAACTTGGTGAACTCTTTCGGCAGGTATATGTGAAAGGTGAATTTCGTATCTATCGTATTCAGGAAGGTCTAGTACTGCTGCTGCAACGGTGGTTGCGGTGCCAGCAACTGCGATAAGTGTCTTGGCTTTTGTGATCGGGACAAGCTTTGCTGCTTGTGCGATTGCTTCATCGATATCTTCAGTGGCTGATGCAACTTGTCCGGGATCGGGTTGATCGCCAGTGAAGTGACGCTCTGACATACGCACACAACCGATATTTACGCTCTTGGCTGCTTCAACAGATTCTGTGCCAAATACGAATTCGGTTGAGCCGCCGCCGATATCGATTACTAAAAATGGTCCGTCAGAAGCGGGCAGATCTTTAGTTGCGCCCATAAAAGATAGGCGTGCTTCTTCATCACCTGAGATAACTTCGGGGCGGATACCTAAACGTTCGAAGACGCCTTCGATAAATAGATCACGGTTAGTAGCATCGCGAGTCGCGCTGGTTGCACAGAATCTAATTTTTTCAACACCGCGTTTAGCGATCTCTGCTGCATAGATATCAACTGCGGCCAAGGTGCGCGCAATTGCATCTGGGTGAAACTGTCCAGTTTTGTCGACGCCTTGTCCAAGGCGAACAACTTCCATTAAGCGAGTTACTTCGCGAAAGTTTGTGCCATCAATATCGGCAATTAGTAAACGAATTGAGTTGGTGCCGCAATCAATGGCTGCTACTCGCACGGTTGCTCTTTCCACCATTCAGGAAGTTTTGCGAGTGCTTCATCACCGAGCGGATTAACGTCAGGTCCTGCAGAAAGAGAATGAGCGACAAGTGAATGTAAACATTTAACGCGATTGGGCATTCCCCCGGCGGATATTCCTTCAACTTCTGGAACATCCATCTTTAAAGCAGCGCGGGCTGCAAGGTAATCATCGTGTGCTGCTGCGTATGCGCCAGCAAGTTCGTGATCGGTTGTAAGGCGTTCATTCATATCTGCCATTAGGCCAGTTGATTCCAGCGTTGAAATTGCTGCGGTTAAGCGCGGGCAAGTAGCGTAATAGAAAGTTGGAAATGGTTCGCCGTGGCTTAGGCGTGGTGGTGTTTCAACAACTGCTGGATTGCCGCAGGGACAGCGATAAGAAACCGCGTGCACATCGCGAGGAGTTCGTCCTAATTGAGTTTCGATGCAATCTAAATCTTTTTGAGTTGCCTTATCGCTCATTAACTACAGACCAGATTCGGTGACAGATGCGATCAGTTTGGTATACCAAGGAGCGCCTTCAGGAAGTTGTGAAGCAATCTGGGTTGTCTGTGGTTGTGATTTTGTAATGTCGGTACCGGTAACTATGTATTGACGCTCACCAGGCATTACAAAGTGCAGCCGTTCACGCGCTTGTGATTTAACATAATTTGGATCTTGCCATGTACTTAATTCGGCAAGCGCTTTTTCCAGCGCAGTTTGATCAGAGGCAACTTGTGATTTAAGTGCGCTGATCTGAGCGCGTTGGGTGAAATAGTTTTTAATTGGCGGAGCAAGGGTCAGCGTGAAGATGAAGACGATTGTAATTAGCGCTAGTGGACGAGCGTTGCTACGCACTCGACGTCGACTTGATGGGCGGCGTCGGGATGAGTAACTACTGCGGCGCATGCTTAGCTCTTAATTAACCTTTAAAGCGAGGAAATGCCGCGCGTCCTGCATATACGGCGCCTTCAGCAAGTTCTTCTTCAATGCGAAGTAATTGGTTGTACTTGGCAACGCGCTCGGTACGTGAAGGTGCGCCAGTTTTGATTTGTCCGCAGTTGGTAGCGACAGCTAAATCAGCGATTGTGACATCTTCAGTTTCACCTGAACGGTGCGACATCATGCTGCGGTAATTTGCACGGTGAGCAAGATCAACTGCATCAAGAGTTTCGGTAAGTGTTCCGATCTGATTTACCTTAACCAATAGCGCATTTGCTGTATCAGTTTCGATTCCCTTAGCTAAACGAATTGGGTTTGTTACGAATAAATCATCGCCGACAATCTGAATCTTTGAGCCAAGTGAGGTTGTCATTGACTTCCAGCCCGCCCAATCTTCTTCATTTAGCGGATCTTCAATAGAAACGATTGGGTATGCGCTAACGAGTTCTGCGTAATAAGCGATCATTTCATCAGAAGAACGCATAGATCCTTCGAACTTGTACTTGCCGTTATCGTGGAATTCAGTTGCGGCAACATCCATTGCGAGTGCAATCTCTTTACCTGGCTTGAAGCCGGCAGCTTCGATCGCTTCAATGATCAAATCAAGTGCGGCGCGGTTGCTTTCTAGGTTTGGTGCAAAACCACCTTCATCGCCAACAGATGTAGCAAGTCCGCGCTTTTTAAGAACTGCTTTGAGTGCGTGGTAAATCTCAGCTCCCCAGCGAAGTGATTCGCGGAAAGTTTCGGCACCGATTGGCGCGATCATAAATTCTTGAATATCTACGTTGGTATCAGCGTGTGCGCCGCCGTTGAGGATGTTCATCATTGGAACTGGCAACACGTGTGCATTTGGTCCACCGACATAACGGAAGAGTGAGAGATCGGCAGATTCTGCAGATACTTTAGCAACTGCCAGTGAAACACCGAGAATTGAATTTGCACCAAGGCGTGATTTATTTGGTGTGCCATCAAGTTTGATCATTACTTCATCGATCAAGCGCTGATCTTGTGCATCCAAGCCTTCAACTGCTGGCGCTAATTCGTTATTAACAAAGTCAACAGCCTTTAAAACGCCTTTACCTAGGTAACGCTTCTTATCGCCATCGCGAAGTTCGGCTGCTTCAAATGCACCAGTTGATGCACCGCTCGGAACCGCGGCGC
>Ga0315899_10008353_pt1 | contig 11100 bp, 6 predicted proteins | sample LakEriMetagenome_2_FD_203518 | JGI IMG/M metagenome (GOLD analysis project Ga0315899, IMG submission 203518) | Freshwater fungal communities from buoy surface, Lake Erie, Ohio, United States - Buoy 4 MA112 | ecosystem: Environmental > Aquatic > Freshwater > Lake | place: USA: Lake Erie, Ohio...
GCAATGATCGGCTGGCGTAGGATCGTCGGGTGAGTACGGACGCGGATTCCAAGGCGCCCTCGGCCGTCGGTGACGGTGTTCCCTTTCGGGTCGTGGCCGACTATTCGCCGGCTGGCGATCAGCCCAAGGCGATCGCCGAATTGGCCGATGGCATCGAGTCCGGTTTGAGGTACCAGACCCTGCTGGGTATCACCGGATCCGGCAAGAGCGCCACGATCGCATGGACCATCGAGCGCACACAGCGACCGACCCTGATCCTCGCGCCGAACAAGAGCTTGGCCGCTCAGTTGGCGCAGGAGATGAAGGAGTTCTTCCCCGACAACCGGGTGGAGTACTTCGTGAGCTACTACGACTATTACCAACCGGAGGCGTACATCGCGTCCAGCGACACGTACATCGAGAAGGACTCCTCGATCAACGACGACATCGACCGCCTTCGTCACTCGGCGACGGCCGCGTTGCTGACGAGGCGTGACACGATCGTGGTGGCTTCGGTGTCCTGCATCTACGGAATGGGCGACCCCGACGAGTACCGCGGGCAGTTGCTCGAACTGCACGTCGGCGTCGACTACGACATGCGAAGCGTTCTTCGTCGCTTGGTCGATCTTCAATACGACCGCAACGACATGAGTCTCGGGCGCGGCAACTTCCGAGTTCGCGGTGACACCATCGAGATCCACCCGGCCTACGAGGAAACGGTGCTACGGGTCGAGATGTTCGGTGACACGATCGATCGCCTGACCATGATCGACCCGTTGACCGGCGAAACGTTGCGCGAGCTGTCGTCGACGGTCGTCTTTCCGGCCACGCACTACGTCACCGGTGAGGAACGCATGCGTCGCGCCATGGTCGGTATCGAGGCCGAGCTTCAGCAGCGTTTGGAACAGTTCAAGAACGAGGGAAAGTTGCTCGAGGCCCAACGGCTACAGATGCGCACCCAGCACGATCTCGAGATGATGCAAGAGGTCGGCTATTGCAACGGAATCGAGAACTATTCGATGCACATCGACGGCCGCCAGCCGGGAGAGCCTCCGTTCACGCTGCTCGACTATTTTCCGAAGGATTACCTGTTGGTGATCGACGAGAGTCACGTGGCCGTGCCGCAGTTGCACGGCCAGTACGCCGGTGACCGCAGTCGCAAGGACATTCTCGTCGAGCACGGTTTTCGGCTCCCGAGCGCTCGTGACAATCGGCCCCTTCGTTTCGAGGAGGTGATCGAGCGCGTCAATCAGTGCGTCTTCCTGTCGGCGACTCCCAGTCCCTACGAGCTGAAGGAATCGCAGCGCGTCGTCGAACAGATCGTCCGACCCACCGGGCTCGTGGATCCCGAGGTGGTGATCAAACCGACCAAGGGTCAGATCGACGATCTCATGGAGCAGGTCAACACCCGGGTGACCATGGGGGATCGCGTGCTGGTCACCACCCTCACGAAGAAGATGGCCGAGGATCTCACGGAGTACCTCCTCGAGCAGGGTATGAGGGTGCGTTACCTGCACAGCAACATCGACACCATTCAGCGAATCGAAATTCTCCGATCGCTTCGCCTCGGAGAGTTCGACGTTCTGGTGGGTATCAACCTGCTGCGAGAGGGTTTGGACCTCCCCGAAGTGAGTCTGGTGGCGATTCTCGATGCCGACAAGGAGGGTTTCCTGCGCAGCGAGACTTCTCTCATCCAGATGATCGGACGCGCGGCACGAAACGTGGACGGTCAGGTGATCATGTACGCCGATCAGATCACGCCGTCCATGCAACGAGCGATCAGCGAGACCAACCGTCGCCGGGGACTGCAGTTGGCCCACAACGAGGAACACGGCATCAACCCACAGACGATCCGCAAGGCGGTGGGCGACATCTTGTCGATGTTGCGTCCGGACGGAGACCACAGCGCGCCGGTTCCGGGCAAGGATCGCCGACGTCAGAAGGAGCGCGACAAGGTGCAGCGAGAGTTGCGCACCCTGCCACAACAGGAGCTCGCGCGACTGGTGCAGACGCTCGAGGAAGAGATGCACGAAGCCGCGGCCGATCTCAAGTTCGAATACGCGGCGAGATTGCGTGACGAAATCAACGAACTGCGACGGGAGATGCGCGATGCCGGTTGAGAGCCGGTGAAGCGTGATGGGTAGTCTCCGAACATGTCCGATCGTCTGGTGGTTCGTGGTGCCCGTGAGCACAATCTGAAGAACATCAGCGTCGACCTGCCCCGAGACAAGATGATCGTGTTCACCGGTCTTTCGGGTAGTGGTAAATCGTCGTTGGCCTTCGACACCATCTATGCGGAAGGTCAGCGTCGATACGTCGAGTCGCTGAGCGCGTACGCCCGGCAGTTTCTCGGTCAGATGGACAAGCCGGACGTCGACGTCATCGAAGGACTCTCACCGGCGATTTCGATCGATCAGAAGTCGGGTAGTCGAAACCCCCGCTCGACGGTGGGCACCATCACCGAGGTGTACGACTACTTGCGCCTGCTCTACGCGCGCATCGGTCAGCAACATTGCCCCACCGACGGAACCCGGCTGGCCCGGCAAACGCCGCAGCAGATCGTGGACCGGGTGTTGACGCTCGGAGACGGGACGCGTTTCCAGGTGTTGGCCCCGGTCGTCCGTGCTCGCAAAGGTGAGTACGAGACGCTCCTGAACGATTTGGCCGGTCAAGGTTTCGTGCGCGCCCGGGTGGACGGGGAAGTCGTCGACATCGTCGAGTTCCTGAAGCGCGACACCAAACTCGCCCGCTACGAACAGCACTCGATCGACGTGGTCGTCGACCGGTTGGTGCGCAAAGACGGCATCGAACGACGTCTGACCGACAGCCTCGAAACGGCCCTCCGACTGGCTGATGGCGTCGCGACCGTCGAGATCATCGCCGACAAGGGTTCCGAGGACGAGAGCCTCACCTTCAGTCAGCATCTGGCCTGCCCCTCGTGCGGACTCTCGTTCGAGGAGCCCGCGCCCCGCAACTTCTCGTTCAACTCGCCGTTCGGCGCCTGCGAGACGTGTGACGGACTCGGGACTACTTTCGAGGTGGATCCCGAATTGGTGATCCCCGATCCCGACCTGGCCCTCAGTCAGGGTGCGATCGCCCCGTGGCGCAGTGCGACCACCGGATTCTTCCAGCGCATCCTGGAGTCCGTCGCGGGTGACCACGGAATCGACTTGAACAAGCCGTGGGGCAAATTGCCGGCGAAGTCGCAGAAGATCGTGTTGAACGGACTGCCCGGAAACATCACTGTGAAGTTCAAGAACCGTTACGGCCGGGCACGCCAGTTCAACACCACGTTCGAAGGCGTGATTCCGTGGATCAAGAGGCGTCACGAGGGGGCCGAGAGCGACTGGAGCAGGGAACAGTACGAGGGTTACATGCGCTTGGTGCCGTGTCTCGCCTGCTCCGGTATGCGCCTGAAGCCCAGCACGTTGGCCGTCACCATCAACGACAAGAACATCTCCGAGGTGTGCGAGATGTCCATCGCCGATTCGGCTTCGTTCCTCGCCGGACTGGTGTTGTCGGATCGAGACCGCATCATCGCCGAGCGCGTCGTGAAGGAGATCAACGCGCGGCTCGGCTTCCTGCTGGACGTGGGACTCGACTACCTCACCCTGGCGCGGTCGGCCGGCACCTTGGCCGGAGGTGAGGCGCAACGTATCCGCCTCGCGAGCCAGATCGGTTCCGGGTTGGTGGGCACTCTGTACGTTCTCGACGAACCCTCGATCGGTCTGCATCAACGCGACAATCGTCGCCTGATCGACACGCTCATACGGCTCCGCGATCTGGGCAACACCGTCCTCGTCGTGGAACACGACGAGGAGACGATCAAGGAGAGCGATTGGATCGTCGATATCGGCCCCGGTGCCGGCGAGCACGGCGGCGAAGTCGTCTACAGCGGGCCCGTGAAGGGCATCGGCAAGGTGAAGGAGTCGGTCACCGGGCAGTACATCACCGGTAAGCGGTCCATCCCGGTTCCCGAGAAGCGTCGGTCTCCGGGCAAGGACTGGCTGGAGATCGTGGGGGCGCGCGAGCACAACCTGCGCGACGTCACCGCGCGCATTCCGCTCGGTTGTTTCGTCGCGGTCACCGGCGTGTCGGGCAGTGGGAAGAGCACCCTCGTGCGCGACATCCTCCTGCCGGTGCTGATGCAACAGATCTACAAGTCGAAGGACCCCGCCGGCCGACACAAGCGCATCAACGGCATCCAGTTCCTCGACAAGGTCATCGACATGGATCAGTCGCCCATCGGACGGACGCCGCGTTCGAACCCGGCGACCTACACCGGAGTGTTCGACAACATCCGAAAATTGTTCGCCACCACCGCGGAAGCCAAAGTCCGCGGATACATGCCCGGGCGTTTCTCGTTCAACGTGCAGGGCGGACGTTGCGAGGCCTGCTCCGGCGACGGAACGATCAAGATCGAGATGCACTTCCTGCCCGACGTGTACGTTCCGTGCGAGGTGTGCAAGGGCGCCCGGTACAACCGCGACACTCTCGAGATCCAGTTCAAAGGAAAGAACATCTCCGAGGTGCTCGACATGCCCATCTCCGAGGCCGTCGATTTCTTCTCCAATCAACCGGCCATCGCTCGGCACATGCAGACACTCGTCGACGTGGGATTGGGTTACGTGCGTCTCGGTCAATCCGCACCGACCCTGTCGGGTGGTGAGGCGCAGCGCGTGAAGTTGGCCTCCGAGTTGGCCAAGCGCAGCACCGGTCACACCATCTACCTTCTCGACGAACCGACGACCGGTCTTCATTTCGAGGACGTACGGCGTTTGTTGACCGTTCTTTCGCGTTTGGTGGATCAAGGCAACACGGTCCTGGTGATCGAGCACAATCTCGACGTCATCAAGACGGCGGACTGGCTCCTCGATCTCGGCCCCGAGGGTGGTAGCGGCGGTGGTTCCATCATCGCCGAGGGTTCTCCCGAAGAGGTGGCGCGATCGGCTACCAGCCACACGGGCCGTTTCCTTGCCCCGCTCCTGGCCAAGGGCTGAGCCGTCATGGTGGCTCGTCCCGAAGCCGGAACGATTCCCGAGTTGCCGGGGTCGTACCAGTTCAAGGACGAATTCGGGCGCGTCATCTACGTGGGCAAGGCCACGAACCTGCGTCAGCGTCTGAGCAACTACTTCCAGGATCCGGTCCACCTTCATCCACGGACGGCACAGATGGTGGCCACGGCGACCTCGGTCGAGTGGATGACGGTGCGCAACGAGGTCGAAGCCCTGATCCTGGAGTATTCGCTGATCAAACAGCATCGTCCGCGCTTCAACGTCCGACTTCGTGACGACAAGAGTTATCCGTTCCTGGCCATCACCCTCGACGAGCAGTGGCCGAGGGCCGTCGTGGTGCGAGGCACGAAGAAGCGTGGCGTGCGTTACTTCGGTCCGTATCCGCACGCATATGCCATTCGCGAAACTCTGGATCTGTTGTTGCGCACGTTTCCGGTGCGCACGTGCAGCGCGGGAAAGTTCAACCAGCATCAACGTTTGGGACGCCCGTGTCTGTTGTTCCACATCGAGAAATGCAGTGGTCCGTGCGTCGGGGAGGTGGACGCCGAACGCTACGCCTCGATGGTCGAGGACCTGTGTTCGTTCCTCGACGGTGAAACCGACGAGTTCGTGCGGCGCCTGCGGACCGAGATGGACGAGGCGTCGAAGGCCCTCGAGTTCGAACGGGCGGCGCGGATGCGCGACCGCCTGGCGGCCGTGTCGAAGGCCGTCGAGAAGCAGCAGATCGTGGGGGAGCGTTCGGAGGACATCGACGTCATCGGTGTCGCCCAGGACGAGCTGGAGGCCGCGGTTCAGGTGTTCTTCGTCCGCAAGGGGCGCATCGTCGGTCGCAAGGGTTTCATCATGGACAAGGTGGAGCAACTCGACAACGAGACGTTGATGAACCGGATCGTGGAGGGCCTGTACGGCGAGGAGCCGACTCTCGGGGTGCCGAAGATGATCCTGGTTCCCGTGCAACCGTCCGCGGCGGACGTGCTCGAGGATTGGCTGACCACGGAACGCGGCAGTCGCGTGGAGATACGCGTTCCCGTGCGGGGCGACAAGCGCGAGTTGATGGAGATGGTGGATCGCAACGCGAAAGAGGATTTCCACCGGCACCGACTCCGGCGGTCGAGCGATCACAACAGCCGAAGTCGGGCCCTGAGCGAACTGCAGGATCTTCTCGGCCTTCCGGAGGCTCCGTTGCGCATCGAGTGTTACGACATGGCGCACCTGCAGGGAACCGATTACGTCGGTTCGATGGTGGTCCTCGAGGACGGGCTTCCCGCGAAACGCGAGTATCGACGCTTTCGCGTGAAGGAGGTTCCCGGAAACGACGACTTCGCGGCCATGGAGGAAGTCCTCACGCGGCGTCTCACGGCCTATCTCGACGAACGCGACGGTTCGTTGGTCGACGAGACACCGGGCGAGAAGGCGAAGGCGCGAAAGTTCGCCTATCCGCCACAACTCCTGTTGGTTGACGGCGGTAAGGGACAGTTGGCCGTGGCCGAGCGCGTCGTCCGCTCTCTCGGGTTGGAGAACGAGATCCCGGTCGCGTCCCTGGCGAAGAGGTTCGAGGAAGTGTTCGTGCCGGGACGATCGGAACCGGTCGACGTGCCGCGGGGGAGCGAGGCACTCTTCATGTTGCAACGCATCCGCGACGAGGCGCACCGTTTCGCCAACACGTTCCACCGGGAGGTCCGCGCGAAGAGGATGGTCGCCAGCGCCCTCGACGACATCGACGGACTCGGCGAGGCGCGTAAGAAGAAGCTGATCAAGGCGTTCGGAGGAGTGAACGCGGTGAAGAAGGCGACGCTCGAAGAATTGACGGCCCTGTCGTGGCTACCTGAGTCGGTGGCTCGAAACGTGTTCGAGAAGTTCCATCCCCTCGGTTAGTGGAAGGCCGGGATGATCTCCCGCGCGAAGCGCCCGTACGCCTCGCGTCGCGCCTCGGGGGATTCGCCGAACACGAAGTCGGGAACGATGATCTCGTCGAAACCCGAATCCCGGTACCGAACGATGTTCTCGATGATCACGTCGCTGTCGCCGACGATGGATCGGTCGCTCGGCGCGACGGACGCGACCTTGCGGGCGGAGGACTCGTCGTCGACGAGGAAGAACAGCGCCTGCACGGAACAACGGATCGTGGCGGGATCCCGGCCGACGCGTTCGCACGCCTCACGAAGAGCGCGGATTCGTGCGGCGGCGACGTCGGGTGTGCCCCAGGTGTTCCACTCGTGGGCGTGTCGCGCGGTGATCTCGGTCATGCGTCGCCCTCCGGTGCCCACCAGAACCGGTAGCGGAGACTGAACGGGCTTGGGTTCGCACGGAGCGTCCCGAAACTCGAAATGTCGGCCGATGAAATCGGTGCGTTCCTTGCTCAGGAGATCGTTGATGATGACGATGGCTTCCTCGAAGCGGTCCACCCTGGTGGCCGGATCCAGAAGGTCGACCCCGTACGCCCGGTGCTCGTTGACTTGCCATCCGGCTCCGATACCGAGAACGAGACGACCGGCGGAGAGACGGTCGATCGTGGCGGCGGTGTTGGCCAACACCGCCGGATGGCGGAATGTCGTGGGCGACACGAGGGATCCGATTCGAACACGTTTGGTGACGGCCGCAACGGCGGCGATCGTCGACCAGCACTCGGACACGTCGCCGGATTGCACCGTCTCATCCGGGGAGTTCGGCATGAAGTGATCGGCGCACCACATGCCGTGCCATGGACCGTCGTCGACCCAACGGGCCAACGACGACACCTCGTCCCAGTCGCGTTGTGGAGACGGCCACACGGAGAATCGCACGTTGCCCACGTGGCAAGGGTACCGAGGTCGTAGTCTCGCCTCGTGACCGATGCGCCGCGCGACCTGTGGGAGACGAACGCGTCGTGGTGGATCGACGGATTCACGGACGGTGTCGACGCCGAGTACGAGGAGCAGATCCTGCCGCTGGCGGCCGAGGAGATGGCCGGCGGTCGTCGCATCCTCGACATCGGATGCGGCGAGGGGCAGGTCTCCCGACTGGCCAAGCGCATCGGGGCCGAGTTGGTGGTGGGTGTCGATCCCACGTGGAACCAGGTGCGGGTGGCGGCCGAGCGGGGAGGTGGAGTGCACGTCGCGCGGGCCGGTGCCGACGGCTTGCCGTTCGCCGACGAGCAGTTCGACGTGGTCGTCGCGTGCCTGGTCTTCGAACACATCCGTGAGGTCGACGCGGCCATCGCCGAGGTGGCCCGGGTCCTGACTCCCGGCGGGCGGTTCTGCTTCTTCCTGAACCACCCACTTCTGCAGACGCCCGGCAGCGGTTGGATCGACGATCAGATCCTCGATCCCCCCGAGCAGTACTGGCGCATCGGCCCGTATCTCATCGAGGAGGAGTCGGACGAGGAGGTGGAGAAGGACGTGTTCATCCCGTTCATTCACCGCCCGATCAGTCGTTATCTGAACGCTTTGATCGCGAACGGTCTGTTCCTGCATCGAATCTGTGAGCCGGCGCCTCCGCCCGGTTTCCTCGCTCGGGCCGCCGAGTACGAGGCGGCGTCGACCATTCCGCGTCTGCTGTATCTGCGCACCGTCAAGGCATGAGCGATTCCCGCCTTCGATGAAGATCGGCGTGCAGTTCCAGACCCACGGCGTCGAGCCGTCGCGATTCGTCTCCGTCGCCCGTTCGGCCGCGGAGATGGGCGTGGACGGCGTGTTCCTGTGGGATCACATGGTTCCTTTCGTCGGCTCTGCCGACGACTCGGCCTGGGAAACCTGGACCCTTCTCGGGTCTATGGCCACGGTCGCCGCCGAGTTCCGCGTCGATCTGGGTGTGTTGGTGTCCCCGCTGACGTTCCGACATCCCGCGGTGCTCGCGCGCGCGGCCGCCACTGTGGCGCGCATGTCGGGCGGCGGATTCGTACTCGGGGTCGGAGCGGGGGGATTCGTCCATGACGACCGCCTGTTCGATGACCGCCGATCGACTTCCGGACGTATGGCCGATTTCCGAAAAGGACTGGAATCCCTTCGGCACGCGGTGGACGATCAGAACCATCGGCACGGGACGACGGTGCGAATCTGGGTGGGGGGAGACGGTGTTCGGGTCACGGTTCCGACGGCGGCTCGTTGGGCCGACGGTTGGAGTGGATTCGCCCCGATGGAGCGTTGGCGCGATCGCAGAGTTCTGTTGGAGGGATTGACCGACGGTCGACCGATGGAAACCAGCGTTCTCCTCACACCATTGGACGAAGTCACCGACGTTCGCGCCTGGAGGAGTGCGGGAACGGATTGGATCATCCGCAGCCTGCGTCCCAATGGAGTCGGAGACTTCGATCTCGATCCCATTCGTCGTCTTGTTGCTGATGCTCGCTAGTTTCTGACCATGGCCGACATTCTCGTGATCACCGGGTTGTCGGGAGCCGGTCGTTCGGCCACCGCCGCGGTGCTCGAGGACCTCGATTGGTACGTCGTCGACAATCTTCCGACCTCTTTGGTCGACACCATCGTGGAGTTGGCCAGCGCCCCCGGTTCGGGCATCGAACGTCTGGCATTGGTGGCCGGACGTCAGCACCTGGAACTCATGCCCAAGGTGGCTCGCATGCGAGCCGAGGGGCATCGGGTCCGGGTCGTCTACCTCGACGCATCGACTCGAGAACTCGTGAAACGGTACGAGGCGTCACGGCGTCGGCATCCCTTGGCATCGGAGGCGGACGGACTCGTGGAGGCGATCGAGCTGGAGCGATCGTTGCTCGAGCCGATGAAGGGAGATTGCGACCTCGTCATCGACACCACGGAGTTGAACACCAATCAGTTGAAGACGAAGCTTCTGGGACTGTTCGACGACACGCGGGAGCATCTACAGATCACGGTCGAATCGTTCGGCTTCAAGTACGGGCTTCCGCTCGACGCCGACATCGTGATGGATGCGCGCTTTCTGCCCAATCCGCACTGGGACGAATCCTTGCGCCCGTTGTCCGGATTGGATCAACCGGTGCGCGATTTCGTGCTGGGTCACGGAGAGGCCGAAGGCTTCGTGGCGAAACTGGTCGATCTTCTGGGCTCCATCGTTCCGTTGTACGCCGCCGAGGGCAAGAGTTATCTGACCATCGCGATCGGCTGCACGGGTGGCCGGCACCGCTCCGTGGCGATCGCCACCGAGATCGCCGACCGGATGCGGGCGTCGGGGCAGCCGGTGCGGGTCGGCCATCGTGACATCGGTCGTTGACGGACCTTTTCGAGGTCGACCTCGGCGGTGAAACCCTTCCGTGGACCGGTCGCCGACTAGTTTTGACTTCACTTGCCGGCTCCCGTGGCGGCCCACGAAAGGATGATCATGCCCCCCAAGACAGTTCGTGTCGGAATCAACGGATTCGGTCGTATCGGCCGGAACTTCTTTCGTGCCGTGCGCGAACGAGGGGCGAACATCGAGATCGTGGCGGTGAACGACCTCGGATCGCTCGACACGATGGCTCACCTCCTGAAGTACGACTCGGTGATGGGCAAGATGGCCGGCACAGTGAAGGCCGTCAAGAACGGGATCTCGGTGGACGGGCAGGTCCTGCGGGTTCTCAGCGAGCGTGATCCGAAGGCCCTGCCATGGGGTGATCTGGGAGTCGATGTCGTCATCGAGAGCACCGGAATCTTCACCAAACGAGACACCGCCGCGTACCACCTCGAGGGTGGCGCCCCGCTCGTCATCGTCTCGGCACCGTGCGACAACGCTGACGCCACCTTCGTGTACGGCGTCAATCACAAGGATTTCGATTTCAAGACGCACAAGGTGATCTCGAACGCCAGTTGCACCACCAATTGCTTCGTGCCGTTGGTGAAGGTGCTCGACGACGCATTCGGTGTGGAACAGGGTTTGATGCAGACCGTTCACGCCTACACCGGTGACCAGATGCTGGTGGACGGTCCGCACAAGGACCTGCGTCGCGCGCGTGGTGCCGCCATCAACATCGTCCCCACCAGCACGGGTGCGGCTCGCGCCACGAGCCTCGTTCTGGCGAGCATGAAGGGCAAACTCGACGGTACGTCGTTGCGCGTTCCCATCCCGACGGGCTCCATCGTCGACTTCACCGCGAACCTGAAGAAGGATGCCAGCGTCGAGCAGATCAATGCCGCGTTCAAGAAGGCGGCCGCGGGACCGT
>Ga0315899_10008354_pt1 | contig 11100 bp, 7 predicted proteins | sample LakEriMetagenome_2_FD_203518 | JGI IMG/M metagenome (GOLD analysis project Ga0315899, IMG submission 203518) | Freshwater fungal communities from buoy surface, Lake Erie, Ohio, United States - Buoy 4 MA112 | ecosystem: Environmental > Aquatic > Freshwater > Lake | place: USA: Lake Erie, Ohio...
CGGCGTACGGCGTACTCCACCACGCGCAGCGGGTACGCGCGCTCGAGACTCTCTATCGGGGTGTTGCGGGTGTTGCTCATCCCCACATGCACCGCATCGGGGCCAGGGCCACGCAGGCTCGCGCCCTGACCGCCCCCCAGCGTTTCGTAGAAGCTCCAGCCTGGCGCGCCCAGCGTCACGTTGTTCATCGTGCCCTGCCCCGGCGCCGGGATGACCAGGTCGTGTACCCCGATGCTCGAGGCCGCCGCCGCGAGTGCCGCGAAGCACACGTCCGTCATGCGCTGCGACAACTCCACGTTCCCGGCCGCCACGGCACTCGGCCGCTTCGCATTGGCGACGCAATCCTCAGGCATCAAGATGTGCAGCGCACGCGCGACGCCGTCGTTCACCGGCACGTCGTCGTCGCACAAGACCCGCAGCACGAACACCGCCGCGGCGCGCGCCACCGCCGGTGGTGCATTCACGTTGCCACGCACCGCGGGAGACGTGCCGGTGAAGTCGAGATGCAGTGTGTGGTTGCGCACGTGCGCCGCGATGACTACGGCAATGGGCGCATCACTCACCCCGTCTCCCTCGAGCGCATCGGCCGCGCGCCCCGCCGCGCCCTCCAGCAATGCCAAACGCGCACGGACTCGGCGCTCGGTATAGTCGAGCAGCGCATCGACGGCGGCGTGTAACGTCTCGGCGCCCATGCGCAGATACAGCGACTGCCATCCCTTTCGGCCAGCCGCGCACGCCGCGCGCTGCGCGCGCAGGTCGCCCTCACGTTCCGCCGGGGTACGCACATTGGCGAGAATGAGGTGCAGCACATCCTGCTGCGCCGCACCACCCACCTCGATACGTACCGGCGGTACGATGATCCCTTCCTGATACAGTTCGGTCGCGCCGAAGGGCATGCTGCCGGGACTGATACCGCCCACGTCGGCGTGATGCGCGCGCACCGCGGCGTACCCGATGAGGACGTCGGGATCGTGCGGATGCGCGATCACTTCCACCATCGTGAGATCCGGCAAGTGCGACCCGCCGTGCGAGGGATCGTTCAGCAGGAACACGTCGCCTGCCCGCGCCCCGGCGGCACGCACCGCTGCCACCGACTCCGGCATGGCGCCAAGGTGGACTGGAATGTGCGCAGCCTGGGCCACCATGCGCCCGTGCGCATCGAAGAGCGCACACGAGGCATCGCGTCGCTCGCGGATGTTGGGCGAGATGCTGCTGCGCTCGAGCAAGCTGCCCATCTCCTCGGCGAGCATCGCCACACCCTGCGAAAACACCGTGAGTTCGAGCGCATCGAAGTGCGGGGCGCCGCTCACGCCAGCTCCCCGGCATGCGCAGGATAGCCTGCCTGCCGCACGCCATACTGACAGCGCTCCATCCATGCCTCCTGCAGGTCGGCCATCTTCGCGCCCTTCCCGCGATCAGGCGCCATCGAGAGCAGCCCCTGCGCCGACGGATGTACAAGCGCGCACCGCACAAGGTGCGGCCGTGGCGTCTGCGCGAGCAGCACCTCGATGGTGCGCGCCGCGACACGCCCAAGGGTCACAATGCCCTTGAGCCCGCGCGCGGTGAGCTGATCGAGGTCACGATTGAGGCGCGCAAAATTGCGCGGGCTTTCGAGTTCACTGCGGCTGGGGGCACGGAAGCGCTGTCCGTCGTCGGACGGACAGCGGTCGTACGCGTTACCGAGCGCCACGCCGTGGGCCAGCGGGGCAAGCCCCGCCGCAGTGAACGCGGCGCCGTCCCAGTCCATGCGGTCAACCTCGGGAGGGAGCGTGATGGCGTTCAGTCGCTGCAGCGCCGTGTAGAGATGGCGGCCCGCGGCATCGCCGAAGAACGGCACCCCGCTTTTGTCGGCGCCACGCGGCCCCGGGGCTTCGCCCACGACCAGCACGTGGACCGCCCCGACTGCGGGGAGGAGCAACGGTACGGGCGTACCCAAAATGCGGGCGCTATCGACCTGTCGCGGAGTCATGCGGTCTCCAACATCCAACCGCCGGTCTCGAGTGCCCGTGCCGTCCACCCCGGCGCTACGCGCATGGTCGCATCGGGCAAGCGGACCACACACGGTCCCTGCAGGGTCCGCGACATGGCCCGTCCGTCGTCGAGATCCATCGGGATCTCACCCTGGCGTTCCGGGCGCACAAAGTGCACGGGCCACGGCGTACTGCTGAGGGTGGTCCGCGCGCTGATGAACTCCACGGGCCGATCCAGCGTGAATCCCGTGCGCCCCTCGTGGCGCGCCTCGAAGCGGCGCACCACCTCGGCAACCGCCTCACCGGGCGCCACGGGCACGTCGAGCTCGTAGCCCTGCCCCACGTAGCGCGCCCGCAGCCACCAGCGCGGCTCGAGGTTGGTGGCGCCGGCCGCCAACTCGCGCGCCGCCCGTTCGAGCACCGCTGCCATCGAGACGTCGCTCCAGGCGTCTGCCTCGACCACGCAGCTGGTGAGGCGTTCGCGCCGTTCGGGCGCCAACGCCAACCCAACGGCGCTCAGCACCCCCGCGTGCGGGGGCACGATCACCTGCCGCATGCCGAGACGCTCGGCCAACCCGCAGGCGTGCAGCGGCCCACCGCCACCGAAGGCGATGAGCGGAATCCCTCGCGGATCCACGCCGCGCTCCACACTGACTCGCCGCAGGGCCCGAGCCATCGTGGCGTCGGCGGTGGCGATGATGGCCTCGGCAGCGCGCTCGATCGACACGCCAAGGGGCGTGGCCACGCGCGCCAAGGCCGCCACGGCCTTCTCCCGGCTGATGCGCACGCCCCCGCTCCACTCACCGGCGGCGATGGTGCCCAGCACCACATGCGCGTCGGTCACGGTGGGCTGCTCACCGCCACGATCGTACGCGGCCGGCCCTGGCATTGCGCCGGCACTGTGCGGTCCGGCGCGCAGGGCACCACCGTCGTCCAGCCAGGCGATGCTGCCGCCGCCCGCCGCGACGGCTTCCACCAACACGCGCGGCAACGCGATGGGGATGCCCGCCACGCCGCCGCCACGCTCGACCAGTGGCTCGCCATCCTCGATGAGCCCCACGTCGGCACTGGTGCCGCCAATGTCGATCGTGAGCGCCCGTGACACGCCGAGGGTACGTGCGATGGCCGCCGCTCCCGTCACGCCACCCGCGGGGCCGCTGAGCGCCAATGCCGCCGCATGCCGCGCGGCATCGTGCGCCGACAGTGTACCGCCTGCCGACGTCATCACGCGTGGTGCGGGATACCCCTGCTGCGCCAGGCGATCGCTGAGCCCCGCGAGATAACGACGCACCGCCGGCCGGGCGTAAGCTTCCGCCACCGTGGTGGCCATGCGCTCGTACTCGCGGATCTCCGGCAGAACCTCGTGGCTGGTCACCACATCCGTCGCCATGCCGCGCTGGGCGATCGCCGCGCGTAGCGCCTCAGCAAGTCGCTGCTCGTGCGTGGTGTCACCGTAGGCGTGCAGTAGCGTGATGGCGACCGTCTCCGCCTCATGCTGCAGCACGGCGTCCACGGCCGCAGCAATCGCGTCATCGGTCAGCGGCGCGATCACGCCCTCGGGGCCCATGCGCTCGGCCACCGGCACGATCCGCTCGCGAGACACCAGCGGAGCCGGATGCTGCTGCGACAGATCGTAGAGCGCGGCACGCTCCTGCCGCCGCAGCTCCAGCACGTCGGTGAAGCCGGCGGTGGCGCATGCAGTTACCGTGGCCCCCCGCCGTTCGAGCAGCAGGTTGGTCACGACGGTCGTGCCGTGCGCGATGTGCGCCACGCGTTCAGCGGCGAGCGATGCCGTCTCAAGCGCGCTCAGCACCCCCTGCGCCCGATCAGCCGGGACACTCAGCACCTTCGTGGTCGATACGGTACCGTCGTCGTGCAGTGCCGCAAGATCGGTGAAGGTCCCTCCCACATCGATCCCCACCGCCACGCGCGTGGCGTGACGACTCGGCGGCGTGCCGCTCATGTCGTGGCGCCCGAATCGCGCGCAGCGCGCGTGGCGATGAGCGCCAGCGCCGCGTGCACCGGCACCACCACCATGTACACCATCATGCTCTGCTGCCAGATCCCGGGCACGTGCATCAACACGAGACCCACGAGCGCAATCCCTGCCGTCAGTAGCGCGAGCGCGCGTGCGGCACGGCCACGACGATCGGTAGCCCCGCGCCATGGCCACAGGGCCGCCGCAAAGAGCAGCAGCGGCGAGAGCGCCATGAGGTTGAGGTTGTTTCCCATGTACGGGCCGTGCTTGGTAATCGTGCCGGCGAGCAGCAGCGCCGCACCGAGCACGCCGCCCACGGCATACCACACCACGCCCGTCACCGTCACCACCGCGGGTGCCACCCGGGCAAGCACGAACAATGCCACGCCAAGAGCCAACCCGAGCGCAAGCGCGGGCATGATGCGACTGGGGGCGTGGTCGTCCAGCGAAGCGCCTTGGGCGCGATACAGCACCGTGTCCTGCTGTACCAGCGTGACGCCCTCCACCGGCACGGCGGCGAGATACTCCGCAAGATACTCCGGGAGAAACGCCTCCTCCCAGCGCGTCAGGTGGCGGTCGGCGCCACGACCGAGTGCGACCTGAATGCCGGCATACACCGGCAGGTTCTGCGCCGTGATGCGCGCCGTTTCGCCACGCCAGCTGCGGTATCCCGTCGTGCTGTCGAGCGCTGGCCGCAAGGCCCCGCGCAGCACCCAATCCAGCGCGTCACGCACGCGCGTACTGCAATTGTCGTTGTAGTAGTCGTAGCGGTAGTACCGATTCTGCTCGCTGGCATTCCACGCCACCAGATCGTACAGCGCGCCGCGCTGCACAGGCGTGAGATTCAGTACCTGCTTGCGGATCGTGCGGTCCTGCGCCTGGTATGCGGTGTTGAACTCGAACGTGCGGTATCCGGCCATCCAATAGCGCGTATCCCCAGTAAGGAAGCGCCCCAGGAAGTTCGGCTGATCGAAGTCGAACATCCCCCAGTTGTACGCCACATCCTCACCCGTGCGTGCGTCGGCGATCCCGATCGCGATGTGCCCAAATTTCTCGAACACCGCGGGCCCGGGGCCGTAGGTGTAGATGGAGATCGTGAGCGCTGCGCCCATGGCAGCCCGCGCACTGTCGAGCGCCGGCGATTCACCGGGAGCGGGAGGGCGCGGGGTCTGCGCCACGTTGTCAGGCAGCGCCGCCTGCGCCGGCATGGATTGCCCCAGCAGCAGAGGAAACGGCACAACGCACAACGCGCCGACGATCGCCGACATCGCTGCGACCGTACGGCGCGCCCACGAACGGAATGGCATGGCGGCTCGCGTCAGAACCGGAATTCCTTACCGTCGTCAGCCGCTTTGTAGACGGCCTCCACGATCTTCTGCGCTGCGACCTGATCCGTGGGGGGCTCGTACGGCGTTTCACCGCGGATGACCGCCAGGAAGTGGGCGATTTCCGCACGGTAGCTCTGCAGGAACGGGCTCTCGCGCACACCGGCCCCACTGGGCGACACATCGACCGCGCGGCCATTGAGTTCCTTGGTGACCCGGAGCGGGGCCAGCTTGGCCGACCCACGCGCGGCATGCACCTCGAACCACCAGCGGTCCTCGTCACCCACGTACGACCATGATACGTCGATATTGAGCACCATACCGTTGGCGCACTCGAGGAACAGCTGCATGGCGTCTTCCACGGCGCCCGCACCGCGCCCACGGCGCATGCTGGAAGAGACCCGCACCGGCGCCGGGCCGTCCGCCAGCCACATGGCGAGGTCGAGGAGGGGGAAGCCGTGCTCGAGGAACACCCCCCCGCCCGACTCAGCGCGGCGATTGCGCCAGCCGTCGGCGTTCTTCTTCACTTGCAGCGACCCGCACCGGATGCTGGTGACCTGCCCCAGTTCGCCGTTGCGGATGAACTGATCAAGCGCCTGCGTATCGCTGCGGAACCGGTGGTTATTCCCCACGACGAGGCAGACGTCGGCCTTTTGCGCCGCCGTGAGACACCGCTCCACCCCGCGCGCCGTCAGTGCAAGCGGACGCTCGCACAGCACGTGCAGCTTCTTGCGCAGGGCGCTCAATACGTGCGGCTCGTGCAAATGATTGGGGGTGGCGATCACCACCGCATCGAGCTCGTCACTGTCGAGCAGTTCCTCGAAGTCCGTGAACACATCGGGCACCCCGAAGCGATCGGCCAGCGCGCGCGCCTTCGCCCCATCGTTGTCGCACAGGGCGACGAGCGATGCGCCACGCAGCTTGGACAGGACTGGGATGTGCGTCAGCTGGGCAATGGCACCCGTGCCGACGACGGCGATACGTACGCCGTCCTTCATTCACGCCTCCGAAGGTAGCAGATCAGTCGGCGAAGCCGACGACGGTCCCCGGATAGTAATGGCGCAGGATCGCGCGGGCATCAGCCCCGGCCCGAGACCGGCCGATCGCTCCCCATTGGCACATCCCAACTCCGTGGCCGTGGCCGACGCCACGCAGCGTGAGGCCCGCAAGCCGTCCACGCCCGCGTGTTTCGCGGTCCACGGAAAAATACGTACTGTTCAGGATCGCGCCACGCGCATCGCGCAGAAGCGCGCGAATGTCCCGTGCCGCGATGGTCACGTCGCCACGGTCGGTGCGCAGCACCACGCGCGCCACCCGCCCGGAGCGGCTTCGGGCCGGTACGGAGAACTCCTGCACCGCCGCCGGCCTCGGGTCGCGCGCGCCACTGACCTGAAGGGCACGGCGCACAATGTCCTGCAGCTGCGCCTCGTCGAATTCCGCCTGCCATTGGTGCCGCGGCGAGATGTCGCAGTAGGGGCGCCCGGTGCGCGGATCCACATCGTCCACCGAGGCGAGGTAGGAGTCGTCCGTCACCCCGCGCCACGCCTCACTGGGGACCGCCGTCCGCCCGCCGCAGCTCGCCGAGTACGGGGCGTCCGCCAGCAGGCCGTTGTAGCGGAGCACCTGCCCCGCCGTGGCGTCGATCGCCGCGTTCACCACCGGGTGCTCCGCATCCACGCCGCCGTACACCTGATTCTGGACGGTCGCGACGAGGTTGAAGCCCACCACCGGCTCGTTCACCACGCCGCTTGGCACCCGCCGGTACGTGTAGCTGCGTGCAGCGATCGCCTGCGCCTCGAGCGCCGCACGGTCCATCGGGCCGCGGGCGGGCATCTCCAGCGGCACCACGCCACGCAGGTATTCCTCGACGGGCAACCGGTTCACCACCATCACGCCGCTGTCGGTGGCGGTGAAGACGAGGGCTCCGCGGAACCGGCGGTTACCGTAGCGCAGCAACGCATTGTCGAGCGGACGGGCCACGAACGGGCCTTCCCGCCACGGCGTGGCATCCCCCCCCTCGCCGGCCACCCGCAGCAGGCCATTCTTCTGCTCTACCCGCCAGGGCTCACCGCCGCGCCCTTTCACGAGCGCCGCGCGTCCGCCCTGCTCGTCGATTCGCCAGCGCCCGGTGGCGCTCACGGGCGCTTCCGTCAGGCGCCCCGCAATGGCCACCATCGCCACCCGATCCCGGGCAAGACGCCCCGGCATCTCCCGCGTCTCCGCCGCCTCCCGCCCCGACGCCGCAGGCGGCACGGCGGCCTGCCGCGGGGCACAGGCCAGTCCCGCGCCCGCCGCCACGACCACCGCCCCGGCGAGCATTACGGGCAGCCCCCGTGCCGCAGGATCACGCCAGAGGCCGAGGGCGCGCCGCCCCTCGGCCATGCGTGGAGGAGTGGTCATGGGGAGCGGGTCATAGCGTCAATCCGTTTGCGCGAGGGCGGCGCCCAGCGCGTCGTCGAGGCGGTTCAGCGTTTCGGCGATGTCCGCCGGTCCGTGGGCGGCCGACATGAAGGCCGCCTCAAACGCGCTGGGCGCGAGGCTCACGCCGCGGCGACGTGCCGCGTGGAAGAAGCGCTTAAAGAGCGCCACGTCGCAGGTCTTGGCCTCCTCGAACGTGCGCACGACGCCGTCGCGGAAGAAGAAGCCCCACATCGACCCGCTGTGGCTTGCCGTGAACGGCACGCCGTGGCGGGCCGCAAGATCGCGCATCCCCTGGACGAGGTTCGCGGTCTGCGCGGTGATGCCGTCGTGCACCTCACGCGTGAGCGCCCGCAGCGTGGCAAGGCCGCCGGCCATCGCCAGCGGGTTGCCGGAAAGCGTGCCGGCCTGATACACCGGTCCCGTGGGGGCGATGTGCTCCATGAACTCGCGCTTGCCACCATAGGCCGCAACGGGCAGCCCCCCACCGATCACCTTCCCGAGCGCGGTAAGGTCGGGGGTCACACCAAAGCGCTCGGCGGCGCCACCGTAGGCAATGCGGAAGCCGGTCATGACTTCATCAAAGACGAGCAAGGCCCCCGTTTCGTCAGCGATGCGGCGCAGCCCCGGAATGAAGTCGGCCGTGGGCTCGATGTAACCGCCGTTCCCCACAATCGGCTCGAGCATGATCGCGGCCAGCGGTACCTCGCGCGCAATGCGCTCCACCGCCTCGAGATCGTTGTATGCGCAGGTGAGGGTCAGCTTGGCCAGCGCGTCCGGTACCCCCGGGCTGTCGGGGAGCCCCAGCGTGGCCACCCCGCTGCCGGCCTTCACGAGGAAGGCGTCGGCATGTCCGTGGTAGCACCCCTCGAACTTGAGGATGTACTCCCGCTTCGTGATGGCACGGGCCAGCCGGGCGATGCTCATCGCGGCCTCGGTGCCGCTGCTGGTGAAGCGCACCATCTCGAGATGCGGCATCCGCTCGGCGATCCGGTCAGCGAGTTCGACCTCGCGCTCGGTGGGCATGCCGAAGCTCGTGCCCAGCTGCATCACGCGCGCCACCTCCTCCAGGACCACGTCGGGGGCGTGCCCCAGGACGAGCGGGCCCCACGACAGCACGTAGTCGATGTATTCGTTGCCGTCGGCATCCCACACGCGGGCCCCCTTGCCGCGCGCCGCCACAAACGGCTCGCCCCCGACCCCGCGAAAGGCGCGCACCGGCGAATTGACGCCGCCGGGAAAACGCCCGCGCGCCCGCGCCATGATCTCGGCGGAACGCGCGTTGTTGGTGAGCAGCGCGGAAGGAGACGTCATCGGCCAAAGCTCCCTGCAGACGTGAGGTCGATGCCCACCAGCGGCAAGGCGCGGGCGGAGCGAACGGGGGTGGCCATCGCCGGTGCGTCAGCAATGCGCCGCAGCGTGGCCGTGAAATCGTAATCGTCGACGACGTGGTCGACATGGACATCAACGAAGGCGCCGGGCATGAGACGCGGGGCCGCGGCCTCGAGGAGCGACGGCGGGATGGTCACGTGCATCACGCCGTCGATGTCGTCGGCCTGCCACGGGGCACGCGCGATCCACCGCCCCGCCTGCTCACCGGCACGCTCCAGCAGCACGCGCGCCTCGCGGCCAAGGAACCGCTCGTACCGCGACGCGGTGATACTGCGCTGGAGTTCCTCGACGCGCTCCTTGCGTTCCTGCTTGATGCTGTCGGCCACGTCGTCCTCCATGCTGTACGCCCGCGTGCCTTCCTGTGGCGAGTAGGTGAACACTCCCACGCGGTCGAACTGCATCTCCTCGAGGAAATCACACAGCGTGAGGAAGTCGTCTTCCGTTTCCCCCGGGAAACCCACAATCACGCTGGTGCGCACCGCGAGGTCGGGCACGATCGCGCGATACTGGGCGAGCCGTTCCCGTATGGTCTTCTGCCGCTCGGGGCGCCGCATGCGGGCCAGCACCGCGTCGGCGCCATGCTGCATGGGGGTGTCGAGCCAGCGCACGATCCGGTCATTGGCGGCGATCACTTCCAACAGCCGCGGCGTGATGCCGGTGCTATACAGATACATGTTGCGGATCCACGGAATCGTGGTCTCCCGCACCAGTGCCTCGAGCAAGTCGGGGAGCGCCTTGCCGTCGCGGCGATCGCGCCCATAGTGCGCGAGGTCCTGTGCCACGAGGTTGATCTCGCGAGCCCCCTGGGCCTCGAGGAGCTGCGCCTCGCGCACGAGATCGGACAACGCAAAGCTGCGGTGCTTGCCGCGCATGAGCGGGATGGCGCAAAACGCGCAGCCGTGATCGCACCCCTCGGAGATCTTGAGGTAGCGCACGTGCGGCAGGTCACCGCCGAAGAGGCGCACACCCGGGTGCTCCACGAGTGAGCCACCCAACAGGCCACGCTCCACCAGCTCCGGCACCAGACGATCGGTCTCGGAGTTGCCGAGGAAGACATCGACCTCGGGGAGCGCCTCTACCAGTTCGGATTTGTGGCGCTCGACCATGCAGCCGATTGCAAACACCGCCTTGACCTGGCCCTCGTCCTTGAGGCGCGCCGCATCAACGATGGCCTCGATGCTTTCGGCCTTGGCCGCGTCGATGAAGCCGCAGGTGTTGACCACGATCACGTCGGCGTCGCCGAGGTCCTGCACCGGCTCGGCGCCATGGGCAACCAGGTCCGCCAGATACCGCTCGGAGTCTACCGTATTCTTATCGCACCCGAGGGTGACCAGACCGAACTTGAGCATCCACCAAATCTAGCCGTTGTCGGCGCGGAACGGGCCCCCACGACGCCCGAGCGCCCGACCGGACGGGCGGCACCAGCGTTCGCGGGGCCCCGTATGCTAACGGAAATTGCCGAACTGCAGCTCCACGCCGTAGTCGCCCTTCCGCAGCATCGCGATGCACTCCTGCAGCGCGTCCTTGTCGGGGCTCGTCACGCGCACCTGCTCGCCCTGAATGCTGGCCGTGATCTTCTTGAGCTTCGCCTCCTTGATCGCGGCGGTGACCTTCTTCGCCGTCTCGGCGTCGAGGGCCATCTTGAGCTTCACGTCGGAGCGGAGGATCTCGTGGCTGCCCGGCTTGGGATCGGTGAATTCAAGGTTCTTCACGCTCACGCCGCGCTTGATCAACTTGCCGCGCAGCACATCGATGAGCGCCGTGTGCCGCATTTCGCCTTCGGCCTCGAGCTTGATCAGGTTCTCGCCGCGCTGGAAGTCGATGAGCACGTGCGACCCCTTGAAGTCGAAGCGCTGCGTGACCTCCTTCTGCGACTGATTGACCGCGTTGTCCACCTCCTGCAGATCGCAGCCGGTGGTGACATCGAACGAGTAGTTGGAAGCCATGATGTGAGTCCCGGGTAGCACAAGGCCCCGGCGGATGCCGGGGCCGGAAGCGATCAATCTAGCAGGTAGAT
>Ga0315899_10008356_pt1 | contig 11100 bp, 6 predicted proteins | sample LakEriMetagenome_2_FD_203518 | JGI IMG/M metagenome (GOLD analysis project Ga0315899, IMG submission 203518) | Freshwater fungal communities from buoy surface, Lake Erie, Ohio, United States - Buoy 4 MA112 | ecosystem: Environmental > Aquatic > Freshwater > Lake | place: USA: Lake Erie, Ohio...
GCATATTTTGAAAGGATTCTATCGTATCGAGAGGGCAAGGTGTAGACGGAGTGAGAGGTGGAAGGGGGCACACGGTGAGATATTATAAAAAGGAATGTTGCGTAGAGGCTGTATCAAAATAATAAAATAAAAGCACTAGTCCCGCCTGGGCCTACCTTACCAGTCCTGCACCAAGTTATGCTCGTGCGTGTCGACGTAACCCAGCGGCACCTCGGGGCTAGAGAATGGCCAGTCATAATGACTCTTTACCTCCTTTGGCTCCAGCCCATCTGCAGGCAACGTCAGCGGCATCCCTCCCTCATAATTTGCAGCGGCGGCTGCCACGTTCTCCCAACTCTTGGGCTCGTCCTCACCGCCCTGCACGCCAGCACGGGGGTTGAACTTTCGGAAGACGCCGTACGAAATGCCTGCGTCTGCAGGCCACTTCTCCGGAAACGCCGCGGAGCCAGGCAACCCCGCGGACGGCAAATCGCGGAAGATGTTGTCCAGTGCTGGCAGTGCGCGCTGGGCTTCCCGGTCCAACTGCGCCACCGCCTCTCGGGCGGTCTGCAGGTTGCCGACGGGCGCTTCCACCCCGTCCCCACCGCTGTGCCGCGCCGCGCCGTTGGCCTGGCCCATGACCCCCGCCTTCAATGGCGAGACGACAAGGCGCTGGTACATTTTGTCCATGTACGGGTCGAAGGTGGGGTTGTTGTAGCGGCGCACCATTCCCTGGTAGAGGTCTTTCCAGCTATTGGCCGCACCGTGCGCCTTGTCCGCGGCCTCCCTGACCCTTTTGGCCTCTTGAGATGGCTGCACACCTATCTCGTACGGCCACCACAGACTGTCCTGGTACTCCGAGTGTGCATCCGCGGAGAAGGCGTCTCGCATCTGCGAGCCACTACCGCGCCGGTCGGCGACCCATTTGCCAGGTTTCAGCCACGAGGTATCCTGAGCGTCCGAGCTCTCACCCTGCGCCCCCGCGGTGCACACGCATCAGGGCGGGACCGCCCGCGGGCGGGCAGGGAGCAGACGAGTAGCGCACGCCGTGCGCGCATCAGGGCCAAACCTGCTTGTTGCTCCAGATATCCGAGTTGGTCGCGTCGAAGAAGGAGTTGTCCGGCACGGGAAACGCGCCCCGGGCCTCCGACTGCTTGCGCCAATCGCGCACTGTGTCTGCGCTGATTGAACCGTCGTCGCTCCAGGTGAGCAGGCGAGCCGGGCCCCCGCGGCGCCCCGCGTCGAGCACAACTGCCGTCATCATCATCACCGCGGCGACCGCCGACAGAATGGCCGTCCGCCGTCTCAACGGGCCCGCCATCTCCGTTGCCTCGATACCCGACACTTCGGGATTTCGAGGTACGAACTGTGTCAACCGATTTTTGAAAAAGCCCAACTGAATCACAGAGGCCAAGCGAGCAGACGGCTCTTCCAGCCTCGCTGCCGACCGGCTCCGTGCGCGGCTGCACCGTGGGCAATACACCACACGTCGCGCTCTCGCTAGGGCACATGCGCCAGTGACCGTCGGAGCGGGCGCAGAGCGGAAGGTGCCTGGGTCCGCGCAGCCCGGCAGATTCACCCGCGCGCGATGCCGTACCCCGACCCCCGCGAGCTCTCGGTTGCCAATGTCGGCAGCAACCTGCGGCCGCGCGCCGCGACCCGCGACTTGCGCTCCTCGGTAAGGCCGCGCCCCGCGCTACCCACGACCGCACAAAGTGCCTGCCTTCTGCGCTGGCTGCGCGCCAGCGGTCTCGCACACCTTGCTTTGCGGACGGAGAGGCCGGCGTGCGGCGGGTCTGACGCAACCGCGCCACTCCCTCACTCTCCACCTGCCCCCTTCGGCAGCTCACGTCGCTGGGCGGCATCCGCGTGGAGTCGAAGAACACCTACATGGGTCGGGACGCCGAAGGCAGCAAGATGCTGCAGGAGCCGCGCGCGAATCACCTGCAGCGGCAGCTCGGGAGCACTGGCAGCTACATCCGCGTATTCCCCGCTGTTGCGGAGTTCAAGGACACGGAGGCCAATGTCACGCACATGCTCACAATCACCGTTGTCAACCGCAGCGACCACGTGCAGCGAATTCGCTTTGTACCTCCAAAGCTGAAGCAGTTTGCGCTTCACCAGATCCCGTCCATACCTGTGGCCCCTGGCCTCGAGGTTTCGGCAGACTTGGAGTACTTTTCGCCCGTCGATGGCGATTTCGAAGATGAAATCACAGTCATGTGCGAGTCGGACAAGATCAAAGTGCCCATCTATGCGTTTGCGCCTCGCGCCGAGCTGTTCTTCGACAGCTACTGCGTGTTTGGCGCTGTTCCGCCCCTGAGCACAAACATCCGATATGTTGACGTTGTGAATCGTGGCAAAAGGGCCGCGGACTTCGAGTTTCTTCGCGACGACACGTTTTCATTCATCGTGGAGCCTATGGTGGGCCGTCTCGGCCCAGATGGAAGCGATGAGTGTTTCATTCGCGTCAAAGTCACCTACACCTCGGGAGAAGACTTGGCCTTGCAGCGTGCTATTGCAAAAGTGAAAGTGAATGGCGTGGTGATTGCCGAGCCGCTGGACATTAGTGCACTGGTCGCGAGGCAGCAGCTTGAACTGGTTTCCCCAGAAGGATCGGGGCGCCTGTCGTCACTGCAGTTTGGAACAGTCTACCTTGGCGAGACACGTGAACTGCCTCTGGTGCTCGTGAACGACGGACCCGAGCCGGCGGAGGTGACGAGCATCGTCACCAAGCAAGACGGGCATGAAAAGGATGAGCCTTACTGGACAATTGTCACCGCGAACTGCTCGCTCAAGCCCTTCGAGCAGCGGGCCTTGACTGTAACATACCACCCGCACCATCAGCCAATCGTCAAAGGTTTCAAAGGCCAGCTCAAACTTTCCGAGCAGCGCGAGGATCACGAGGCCCCGGCAAACTTCACCGGCAGGTGCGTCACGTCATTAGAGGAGATCCTGACAAGCATCAAGTTGATAGGACGTGCAGTGACACCCGAAGTCACCCTGTCGCATTTCGCCGTCGAGTTTGTAAACACGCCCACAAACAAGAGCACTGACATCGCCATCAGCATCCGCAACCAAAACGACGAGTTGCCGATTGTTTTTGACTGTGAAAAGGTGCCGCATTTCCGCATACGCCCGGCCCATGGACGCTTGTTGCCGTATCAATCGCTCGAACTCGTAATTTCGTTCCAGCCTACGCAGCGTGGTCCGCACTCTTCGACAATTCGAATTATTTTGTCCGGCAGCACTGGGCAGAAGGTTGGCATGGTGGATGTGAGAGTCATTGGGCACTGTCACGAAGAGGGCAAAAAAGCGTTGATAGGGGGTCTGCTGGCGACAGATGTGACCTTCGCACCGAAATTTACGTTCCAGGGCCCCGACCAATTACAGATCCAGAAGACGGCGCCACGCACTAAATGGGAGCGTGAGAGCTGCTGGAAGAAATTTCCACCTGTTGTGGATAACGTGACACAAGCCTACACGTTCGAGGCTGAGCGCTTCGACGAGCTCAAACAAAACCAGGACAAATATTTGGATTGGCTTCGCATGAAGCAAGCGGAACGTGAGGCCAAAGTGACGATGGCCGAAAGCGTCGAATTCGCTCTTGGCAATCGCATCACGGGCATGAGCTGCGGAGATCCAAAGGCGGATCCCAACTACGAGAAGCCGAGCCTGGATCTGGGTATGTTTGGGTTGCCGACAAAGGGGTTGCCCCAGAACAAGACGATGAAAGAGCCCACGTTGCACTTGCCGGTGGCTGATGAGCCTCTTTATTTGAAACATCGCCCAGGCGAGGGGCCGACCTACATCAAGCCCAAGTCTCGAATAATGGACGAAAACCGCCTGATGCTCAGCAAGTTCAAGCCGCAGCCGACTACAAAGAAGGAGAAGCAGGAATGCTCGACATATTTGAATCCTAAGCAGATCATGCAGATTGCAACCCATCCCCCGATGATGCAGTTCGGACCGGTGTGCATCCAATGCAATAATTCCAAGTCCTTCACAGTCAGCAATGGTACAATGCAAAATTTGATCGTGCGTATCGACACCCATGGACACAAAGCGCTGGAAAGGAGCAAGCCAGAGACGCAAGTCATTCCTCCCGGCGCCACTGCTGGTTTCGACATCACGCTCTACATCGAATCACCAACTCATTTGGAAGCCAAATTTACTTATATTATCAATGAGCATCATAGCTTTGAAGTACCGATGGCGGCACAAGCTGTGCCCGTGATGCTTAACATGTCGCGCGAGAACATTAATTTTGCCTTCCCCGCAAGCCTCAACTCGATGGCTGTGTCCGATACGCTTTATCTGATCAACCCCTCGAACAACCTTGCAGAGTACAGGATCGAGTCCCACCCCACCTTTTCTGCCTTCCCTTCAATGGGTACGGTAGAGCCAATGAGCCAAGAGGAAGTGCAAATTTCATACAATCCAGGACAGCTAACAGCGCATCGGGCAGTTTTGAAGATTGAGGTACTTGGCGGCAAATCAATGCTTCTCCACTGTGTGGGCGAGGCGGATCCAGGCCACCTAGAGTGCAAGCCCAAAAGCGTAGACTTTGGATCCGTGGCTGCAGGGACATCTGTGCGGAAAGCTTTCACACTCACAGGGAAGGGCGACGACGTGAATGTATTCTTCGTCGACCCAGATGACTTAAGGATTCGTTGTCCGGGGCTCGTCGTAACGCCGGATAAGGGCATGATTCCTCCGGGAGGTATGTGCGTGCGTACGTGCGTTTGTACGTGCGGAGTGCTCGAGCGGATGTACGCTGAACATCCTGAGCATGCGTGGTGGATGTCAGTCGTTAGACCCTTGCTGATGTGCTGACGTTGGACCCTCGCTGATTTGATTATCACTGTGCATAATCAGGGAATATGCAACTTGTCGTGTCCGTCAAGGCTGATAAGCCACTCAATCTGAACACATACTTCGTGGTCCAAGTGCGTGGTGGTAAGAATATTAAGGTGCCCGTCAAATGCAGCATCGATGTGCCTACAGTCACAATCAAACAGGATGAGATTGACTTTGGATCAACCTACCTGGGTGCCACGAACATTCGGCCGCTGACCATAGAAAACACCTCAGACATTCCTGCCATGTTTACTCTGGACTTGCGAAAACATCCTGAGTTCGGCGTCAGAATCCCCGAGGAGCTGGAATACGAAGACGACGACTCTGGCGAGCAACAGGGAGGTCATCAGGCAGAGACATTGCCTGAGACTATCCTGACTGGACCATTAGCGAAATTTATGATTGCTCCGAAATCTGAAGGCAAAGTCGAGTTGACGTATTGTCCAGCATCACTCGGAAGTCCTGCATTCGAGTTGCCGTTATCCTTGTTGGGGGTTGTGGGAAAGGAAGCCAAGGCGTTGCGCCGCGCGGTGGTTGCTGAGGCTAACAAACCCCGCCTGCTCTTGTCTGTGCCTTGCGTTGACTTCGAGAAGCGGATCGTCATCAATGAGAACATGGTCAACTTCAATTATTCTTTGGAGATTACATTGACCAATTGTGCCGATGAGCAATGCCTGATGGATGCGCGCCTCGAAGGCAATCTTGTCAGTGAAGGAGTTTTTAAAATGCAAGATTCGACATCTGATCTCGCACCGGGCAAATCGCATACTCTCACTGTGTCATTTATCCCACGTTCTGACGGCGAGTTCAGGTGCCAGTTGCGGATTTACACTGACAATAACTTCGAACAACCTTATTTTGATCTTCTTGTCATGGGCACAGCCGTATATCCTAGCCTAGGGTTCGACAGGCGGGAGGTCTTGCTGCCGGTCACTCCCATCGGCCAGCAGAGCACAGTTGTGTTCGAAGTGATCAATTATGGCTACGACAACCTGAATCTCAAATACTCGCTTTCAGCTGATGCCACAGCTGTACCAATGACCCTCAACTTTCCCAACGGGACGATGATCAATGTTGTCAACACTCGCCTCCCCGTTGAGCTGACGTTTTCAGCACAAAAGAGCATGTCCTTCGGAACAAAGATCGATTTCCTGGACCAAAATGGAAACAGATATTCCATGCCCGTTCTCGGAACCACAGATGCCAGCATTCTTACGGTGTTTCCCTTCTTGAAGCTGCACAACGAGAGCGTAGCGATCAAGGGCGGTGAACGGGCTCCTTACCTCAAAATTACGGGCCCGATACACTCTGGCGTACTCAATGACGACGGTGAAATTCAAATGGAAGATGCTCTTGCAGCGCCCGTCAACGGTAAAGTTGTCAATCTCATTCCGCCAAACAGTGAGTTTTTGTGCGACTGCAAGGTGCTGACAGAGAAGGAAAGCGTCAGGACGCTGATGAATTGGGCAAATGTGACCATTTTTAGGACTTCAGTCAACGCATTTCCGCTTGATATCCACGAAGCGCGTGGGAAGCAAGTCATCGATGTGGTTGAAGCCTCGACCGGAAAAACAGTTCCGGGGCAAATGAAGAAGGTGCCGGCAAATCGTAAAGAAGAGGCCCAGATGCTTCTTGCTCAGTACACTGAGTTGCTCAGTACGCTCAAGGCCTACGGCGGGCTTGTTGGTGCAATTAAACCTGAGTATCTCTTGCGGAAGGACGATTTTCAGAGGTTGTTTTTGGAAAAAGGGCCTACTGTGATCCCCATACAGCTTCGTAACTTCTACTATCAGCACTACGAATTAATCAATGAGGGTTCGTGGATGATGCTCATGTATCAGATTGTGAAACTCTTTGTCTTCAACCGCGTGACTGTGAAACTGCTTCGGAGTACTCCTGGCGTGGACCCGGCGCTGACTAAGGATCTCCACATGTCGGGCAGCAACTTGTACAGTAACTCGGAGCTCGTGCTTCTGAGCTGGTTTTCCTACCACTTCCGAATGACACAGCCAAAGGCGCAGATTTTAAATTTCGATAAGGATCTGCACGACTGCCGAGTGTTTGGCGCGGTCATCGCGTCGCATGTGCCTTCGCTGAGGAACACAATGGCAACACTGAACAAGACCGACGTTCTTCAAGAGCGCATTGCCAATGCGCAAGTGGTCATTTCTGCGTGCAGAACTATTGGCCTCGAATACTTGCCAGCTCCGCTGCAGCTCGCACAGGGTTCGGCCCGGGACTTGATGCTCTTTTCAGTCTATCTCTTTAACAGCCTCCCTGCACTTATTCCAAGAGCGAAAATAGACTTCGACGGACGGCTGAATGATAAGGTCGTCAAACATATCGAACTGACTAATCCCAGCGGCAAGCCTCTGGTGTACACTATTCGCATTGACGGAAGTAAAAGCTTCACGTGCGCGGATTCACTCAAGATTGGTGCGCGAGACAAGATCAAGTTCCCAATCACCTGCCTCCACACGACGCGCGATTCTGCCCAGGCACAGATCCTGTTCATTGGCGAGCGTGTGGCTGGCGGTTCGGCTGGCATCACGCTTGTCTTCGACCTCGAGTCTTCAGTCAAGTCTTTCAAGCGTACAGAAGTGATCACGCAGCAGACCAAGCTTTATGAACAAATTACCTTTGAGATTCCAGTCAAAAACAACGACGTCGAAAACGACACCATGCTCCATATATCTCTTGTACTCCTCAGTCCTGAGCACCGGAGAAGGAAAATGGCCATCATCGATGATGGCCATTCCCCGAAAAAGGGGAGGGCAAGTGCGGAGCCTCCGAAGAATGGAAAGAAGGGAACTGTGACGAATTCCCCACTCCTGCCAGATATGACGTTTTGGATCAAGGTGGACAAGATGAGGCTGAAGAGAAGGGCGAGCAATGTTGTGAAGATCAACCTGATTCCTCTGCAGCTGCAAGCACACGCATGTTTGGTCTTCATCAGGGATGAGCTTGTGGGCGAGACGTGCTACGAGCTCCAAGCCAAGGTGGACTTGCCGCAGCAGACAGACTTCAACAAATTCCAGCAGCAAATGAAGAGCACAGTAATCAAGGACATTCCTATTTCGTTGCGCAACTCCAGCATCGATAAGTGCCGGTCTGGCCTCATGGAGCTCATGGGGCCCGAAGGAAAAGATTGGTTCAAAAAGGCCTTTGAACAGCCGCAGGTGGAATACAAGGTAGAATACCTCACTGAGTGTTTTTCGGGCCCAAAAGTATTCAGTCTCTATGGGCCTAATGCCCAGCCGAAACCATTGCCGACGGCTGGCAAACCACAGCCAGCTATGAACAACAAATTGCCGCTCGAAGTTCGGCCTGTTGGCCCTGGCAAGTATGAGGGCAGAATTATCATGCGGTCTGCATTCGATGTCCGTGTCTTGGACGTGGAGGCGACGTTGACGGTGCTTGGCACTCGTGCTGAGCTCTCCTTCAGCTGCCCCGCTCGACAGGCAATCTCGCAAGATATCCCAATCATCAACCACAGCGAGCAGGAATGGTCGATCCAAGCGGCGTTGAATGGGAAGCACTTTTCGGGCTCCAAAGAATTCAAAGTTCCACCCATGGGCCCGAATGGCCCAGGAACGGCCATGTATACCTTGACGTTTGCGCCATCGTGGATTGACACCATCGCGGGCGAGTTGACGTTGCGGAATCTCACTGTCGGCGATTCCTACGTGTACGAGCTCACGGGTGTCGGAGAGGATCCTGTAGCAGAAGATCATCATACGATCGATTGCGTTGCGCGCAAGCCCACGAAGGACACGCTGCTCGTACGCAATATCCTTGGCGACCAAGATTGCGAGTATGAGGTTGAATGTGATCTCTTGGGCGTGTCCGGTAGCGCGAAATTTTTTGTCGAGGCCGATACCGAGGCAGAATACAATATGAGCATAATGATGCCGCGCGGAGGTAATTTCGCCGGAAGCATATCTTTCAAAGCACCAAACCGCGAGTACATTTGGTACACAATAGAGGTCACTGCGGAGAGCCCTGCGAGCGAGAGGGAAATAATCCTTGAGGCAAAAGCGCGAACAGCGATTATCGCAGATATTCCCATCATGAATCCCTTGGAAGAGACTGTGACTTTCGACGTGGTGTTCGAGGGCGAGGGTTTGATCGGGGCACCGAGCATTACTATTGAGCCTGGGCAGTCGGCCAAGTATGAGCTTGTTTACTCACCACTGCTTGCGGATGACAGTGAAGGCAAGTGCACTTTTTTCAACAATGAGATGGGCGAGTTTTGGTATTTGCTGTACCTGAAAGCAGAAGAGGCCGACAAAATTGTCTGTGAGCCAATGACAGCGCAACTGGGGCGAACGGAGACTCTGCGGCTTACTGCCGAGAATCCAATCTCAGAAGATATTCAGTTTGAGGTGCAAATCACCAATCCACAGAACTTTAGTGTCACACACACGCCAAAGAGTGGGATGACTTACAAACAAGGAGTGCTCGAGATCGACGCTTATCATGAGGCAGCGTTTGATGTGATTTACACGCCCACTTCAGTTGGCGAAGTTGAGGAGACAGACATAATCCTCGTGCATCCCAGCGCTGGAAGATGGGTGTACCGTGTTTCGGGCCGCGGGAACATTTCCAGGAATGAAAACCCTCCCTGGGACGGGAAGGGCGTGGTAGAGATGCCCGTGATTAGTACATCCTCCGTCGTCATGCAAGCAAGCAGCAATCTTCTGAGTTTCAAGAATCCGCTCAACAAACACCTCACGCTGCAGCTGCATTTACATCAAGAGCCCAACGATCAGGAACTCTCTCGCAGCCGACACGAAGAGGACATGCCCTTCCGCATCCTTCTAGGGCAGCGCACCATGCATCTCGCGCCATTCCAGGATGTTGATATCCCTTTCCTCTTCTGCCCGACGAAAATGACGAGGCATCAGGCCTTGATGGAGTTTGAAGTTGTAGAAATGGAACAAGATGGTGTTAAAGTCCCGCTTGGAGACGACGCTTTCTGTTTTGTGTACCCCATTGTAGGAACTGCAGATGCTCCAGGGACTGTGCACTTGGGCAAGTTTGCCACAAGGGCGCGGGAGAGGATGGATGCTGTGCTTGAGTTGCCATTGACCGGCATTGGCAGCATTGCTCTCAAGGCAAAGATTGAGATTGAGGTTGTCAAGCCCGACGAGCACAAGCAAATGCTGGACAAAGCGCTTGTCATCAAGCGCGACTTGGCCAACCGCGAGGGGCTGGCAACCGGCATCGTACGATGTAACATGTCGTTTGAGCCCCTCAAGTCGGTGCGAACAAGCTTGCAGATCAAAGTGGCGCCCGAGAGCGGCGGGCGGTGGGTTTTCGAGCTCGATCTCATAGCGAACGACGCGGAAGTCGACGATGTGATCAAGATTGAAAGCGCCATGAACCAGGAGCGATCAGTCTCGTTCAGGATGACAAATCAATTTGACGAGCGCGTCCCTTTCAATGCTTACTTCACCGCCGACTCGTCGGCTGAGTTTAGTGTTGCGCCAGAAATGGGGATCCTGGAACCTTATTCCAGTACAACCGGGACGAACTTTGTCATCTCTTTTTGCCCACGGTCTTATGGAAAATCATACAAGGGCAAACTGGTTGTGGAGACGAACGAGATGCAGTGGACGTATGAAGTGCATGGGGAACAACCGAAGTACCAGGCGCCAAAGAACCCCAAGGCCAAGGTCGACACTCACATCTATGCCGAGTTAGACCCGGAAGTGTATAAGGGGCGGCAAGTGCAGACCAAATATCTCAAGGAGAATGCCAATGAGCTCAAGAAGCAGCAGCAGCAGATGCGACAGCGTGCTGCGGGCTCTGAGAGCTGATGGAGAAGACTTATTTTATGTCACTAACTGATAGATCTATAATAAATGAGACTTGAATAAGTGAGAACATATTGGGGGGGAAGACAATTCACTTAGTCTTGAAGCCGTCGCCCCGCCTATATCTCTTTCTTCCACACTGACTCAGTGCGCCATTGTCCGCAACGCGCGAATAGGAGAAGGCGATGGCTCGCGTTTCCTTGTACTGGTACCTCGTTCAAGTCCCCTCCCTCCCCCAAACGAGCCTCTTGCCGACCCAGGTGCTGACCCTGCAGTGCTTGAGCCGGCAGCGCTTTTGGAGGGCGAAATCGGTGCTCGCCCACACCCATCGCCCACATCTAGGGGCGTAGGCCTTATGCCTTTCATACTGGCGAACCGGGGGGTGGCTGGTATAGGTATTGCTGCAGAAGGGGTGGGGGGCAAGGAAAGAAGCATGGGGCGT
>Ga0315899_10008357_pt1:0-10000 | contig 11098 bp, 8 predicted proteins | sample LakEriMetagenome_2_FD_203518 | JGI IMG/M metagenome (GOLD analysis project Ga0315899, IMG submission 203518) | Freshwater fungal communities from buoy surface, Lake Erie, Ohio, United States - Buoy 4 MA112 | ecosystem: Environmental > Aquatic > Freshwater > Lake | place: USA: Lake Erie...
GTGATGCGGTTGTCGAGCGCGACTTGCTGGACTGCGAATCAGAGGTGAGCATGCCCTCGAGGACCTTGTCGGGCCGTAGGAGATGCCCACAGTTCGGGCTGCAGTGGAAGAGGCGCTGTGGCCTCACACACAACAAACGCAGGCGTGTGAGCATAGCGCCCTGCATCAGCATCGCTACTAATGTGAGCATCCTGTCCTGCCTCTGCGCCGCTACTGAAGCCCAAAAGCCGCCCAACCTCATCGGAGCTGCGCCACGCTGCCACCCGCCCACATGCACGCCACTAACGCAACTGAGAGAGCCGAAACAACCCGGCACCGCGCGCCGTACCTGACCCTTGACCGTGCCGTCGTTCCTGCCAACGGGCTCGTCGTAGCGTAGGCCGACCCAGAAGCCGCCTGGGAGGCCCTGGACCTCCTCTCCAAGGAAAACAACCTCGCCCTTGTACCCGCTTATTTCGCAGCGGTCGCCGAGCTTGATGCGTGCCGCCTGCTTTGCGTAATCTTCGCGCAGACGCTCTCGCGTGCTCTTCTCCTTTTCCTCTATCTTCTTCGCCTTCCACTCGGCCAGGTGGCGCCCCGAGGCTGTTCCTGGCGGCACGCTCTCGGTGCCATCGCGCTCGGCTGCCCTCCTCTCGCCTGGACGGTTGTTCTCCGGCTCGTCGCCGTCCGCCCCGTCCTTGACCAGCCAGTTCTGGGGATTGGCGTGCATGGTCGGGCCGCGCGCAACACTGCCAGACCCCCGCGCACAGCCTCAGCGCCTCATCGCTCCGCCCTCCGGCGCTGACATTTGACGTGCATGGTCGTGCCGCGCGCGACACTGCCAGACCACTGCGCACAGCCTCAGCGCATCATCGCTCCGCCCTCCTAACGCCCCACCGCCGTGCCGACTCTTTCCTTGTGAAATTTGAGAATTCAGTATTGTTACAGGGTATAATATAATAAAACAAGGTGCTCCCTTAAGTCCCGCCAACAAGGAAAAAAGTTGCCCGTAGACGAGCGGAGGGCGGTCGCCGCGCTCGGAGCGATGTCAGGGCGTGGCCGCGGGCGCGGCGGCGGGGGGAATCCGCTGCATACCGGGTGTGTGTGCGCGCGCGCCGCTCGAGTGTGTGCGCGCTCGTGTGTGCGCGCGCACGCAACCTCGCAACTTCCCCCACATGGAAGCCCTTCAGGCTGCCATGCTCGCTGCGCTGCGCGGGGTCCTGGCGAGCTACGGCGGCCATTGCCGGCGCTGACGGCAGAGTGTTGCGTGAACTCCCGCAGGGCGCGGCGTGGCGGTGGCAATCCGCTGCACACGGGGTGCGTCGCCCCCCTTGTGACCGCGCGCCTAATTTAAGTATGCCCGCGTGCCTGCCCGCGCCGCCGCCGAGCGTGTCCGCCTGCCCGGCGAGGGCGTCGGCGCTGATCACAGTGCGCGTGTTGTCTGGCCCTGCAGAGCAAAGTTCGGCGGAGGCCGGGTCGAAGGAGACGGTATCGGCGGCACGGGGTGGAAGGGAGGCGGGAACCGCGGCGGAGGTGCTGGGAGGGGGCGGGGAGGGGGGCGTGGCGGCGGCGCGGGTGGGGACCGGGCGCAGAGCAGCAAGGCAGAGGATGGCCGCAGGGACGTTAAGCGCGGGTTTGCACAGGCAAGGGGCGCTGGCGGCAAGGTACCTTGCCTTCGCCACGTGTTGTGTGCCTGTTGACGCTGTCGGGGTTCCGAGAACGATTGCGCGGGAACGCGCGGCGAGCACGATGTAGGGAGGCATTCAGTGACTTCAGTCGGTAACGGGCTGGTCCCTTCTGTTTGTGCAGGACGACGAGTACAGGCCGATCAGGCGCACGAAGGAGGAAGCTGATGAGCAGGATGAGTACTTCGGGTTCGACAATTTCACCGAGGGCGACGAGAAGATCGGTTGGATGGTTACGTACGCGCAGGTATGCTGGCAGTGAATCGTCCACTTGTGGATATCTGCATCGGATGCATCCGCGTGTTTCCCTGCTGGACATTTCATCTCGCCTTGCGTTCTCAATCCCTCTCTGCTCTTCCATTCTCCTGCACAACCATGGGGTTTCACACGCTCTCCCTTGGTGCCAGGTGTCAATCAACGACCCTACGACCGGGGCGGAAATTAGTGGAGTTGATTACTATTTCGTGACGCAGGACGGCAGCAAGTTCAAGGTCAGATATTGCAAGACGAGTTGCGGAGCTAGTCCCAGTGGGACCTACACACACACACACAGACACAGACACACACACAAACACACGCACAAACATAGAGAGAGAGAGAGCGAGAGCGGGAGAGAGAGATCGCGAGAGAGAGATCGAGAGAGAGAGCGAGAGAGAGAGCCCGCGCGCGCGAGAGAAGGAGAGAGAGAGAGAGAGAGAGAGTATTGACGGCAGAGGCATTATGTTGGTGTGCAGGTACTCTTTAAGTACATGCCCTACTTTTACATCTCGGTCGAAAAGGGCATGGACCGAGAGGTCGAGTCTGTGCTCCGGCGCAAATACGCGGATCAAATTGCCGACGTGGTCATCAAACAAATGTGGGACTTGGATTTGCCCAATCACCTAGGCACAAATTCTGAAAAGTACTCACCACGACGACTTTATTCATCAATTTCCTAGGGCACTGACTCATGATTTCTGTGGCACTGGGATATGCCCAATCACGTAGCCGGCAACAAGCGCACCGAGCTGCAGCTCAAGTTCCGTAACGTGCAGGTTTGGCGAGCTCGCTCCCTTCAGTGTCCGTGCCAGAGCGTGCCTGCGTGCGTGAACTGTTTCTTTGCGTCTACGCGCAGTTGAGCGCGTTATGTATGTACCATTTTTGTTAAATTAATGTAGGATGTTCCGCATTGTCAATTGTATCAGTTAGAGGTGTACTGTGACATTCAACTTGCAACCTGGCGCGCTGGTTGATAATGGAACAGGACCTCATGGCGGTGCGCAAGGAGCTGACGGGTGTCGTTGAGCGCAATCTTGAGCGCAAGAAAGAAAAAGAGGGCGGCGGTATTCAGGATGTTGAGCTCGGTGCGGACAAGGTCAAGTCAAACCGCCTGCAAGAGAACGTGCTGGATCATATCGAGGACATGCGCGAGTACGACGTACCATTGTAAGCGACATGTGTATATGTATGCATATATGTATGGTATGTACGTATGTATGTATGTATGGTGTGTATATGTGTCATTGTAAGCGACATATGTGTACATGTATGCATATACGTATGTATGCATGTGCGGACATGCGCGAGTACGTTGTGTCATTGACGCATCTCGTCGCATCCTGCGCTAGTGTGTGGACCCGCTGATGTGGAACGCCTTGCAGTGTCATGCGCTGCGCCATCGACAATGAGCTCTTCGTCGGGCTTTGGTACAGTGTCACCGTAGTGGAAGGTGAGGTGACCATTACGCAGAGGCCGGATCTGACCGCGGACTGGGGCCGTGCAGAGCCGCGCGTGCTGGCATTCGATATTGAATGTACCAAACAGCCCCTCAAGTTTCCGGACGCGGAATTCGATGTGATCTACATGATTTCATACATGGTGGATGGCGAGGGTTTCTTGATTGTCAACCGCGACATTGTAACGCAAGATATTGAGGATTTCGAGTACACGCCCAAGAAGGAGTACGAGGGGCCATTCACGTGCATTAATGAACCGAACGAGTTGGCCGTCTTGCGCAGGTTTCTCGACCATATCAAGGAGGTCAAGGTAAGCTCAAGTGCTGCAAAGTGAGCTGTGCATGCCTTCGGGCGAGATAGCATGTCATGCAGCCGCAGCAGGGTGCTGTGCGAGGATCCGCGGTGCAGTCGCCGCCGCACCCCAGCGCTGACACTGCTCGCACTCCTCGCAGCCCTCCGTCTTCGTGACGTACAACGGCGATTTTTTCGACTTTCCCTTCATCGACAAGCGCATGCAGAAATACGGCCTCGTCATGGAAGCAGAAATCGGCATCCAAAAGCAGGCGAGCGAGGAGTATGGAGGGCGTTTCGCCTGCCACTTGGACGCCTTCCACTGGGTAAATCGCGACTCCTATTTGCCGCAAGGCAGCCGTGGTCTCAAGGCTGTGACAAAGTACAAGCTAGGTTATGATCCCAAGGAAATCAGCCCCGAAGATATGTTGCCCTTTGCCCAAGAAAGGCCTCAGGAAATGGCATCTTACTCCGTGTCAGACGCCGTGGCCACATACTATCTCTACAGTAAGTTCTGAATTGGAGCGAAGGAGAGAGGGTAGGAGAGCGAAAGCTGCGCATTGTGGGAGAGCCAGTCGTTGCCATTGAGCCGGTGACGCTACTGGCAGTGACGTCACTGGTGTGGTTGGTGACGTCACCGGTGTGGTTGGTGACGTCACCGGGTCATCGGTGACGTCACCGGGTCACCGGTGACGCCACTGGACGTCCTCCTTCCAGGTGAGGCGTAGAGAGCGTGTCATTCTCTGCTTTCTCAGTAACCATACGCGTTCATTCTCTGCGTTCACACTAATCATACGCGTGTCATACGCTGACACTAGTGCGTCCGTGGTTGCGCCCGGGTGTCCCCTCTTGCGGGCGTATTGCGCCGGGGTTTACTGAGACACGCTGCGCTGATCGGGAGTGGATCGCGTTAGTGACTGTATAGCATTACTCTGTCAATAGGTGCACTGACATTATGCGCCTGTGCGGCAGTGCAATACGTGCATCCTTTCATCTTTTCTCTCTGCAACATCATTCCAATGACACCTGGCGACGTGTTACGAAAGGGCTCGGGCACATTGTGCGAGACCCTCCTCCAAGTGCAAGCATACCGGGGCAACATCGTGTGCCCCAACAAGCACAAGGACGACCCTCTGAAAGTCTACAAGGGGCACCTCATCGAGTCGGAAACATACGTGGGTGGACACGTGGAGGCGCTGAATTCGGGCGTGTTCCGCTCCGACTTCATGTACAAGTTCAATGTGGATCCCGGGGCGATCGACGAGCTGATAGAGAACTTGGACAGAGATCTCAAGTTCGCAATCGAGGTCGAAGGTGGCAAGAAGCTGGAGAGTGTGGTTGACTACGGAGAACAGAAACAGAAGATCATCGATCAGCTGCTGGACCTGAAGGCCAGGCCCAGGCGTGAGGAGAAGCCATACATCTACCATCTCGACGTGGCAGCGATGTACCCCAACATCATTCTGACCAACCGTCTGCAACCGCCTGCGATGGTCACCAACCAAACCTGTTCCAGCTGCGATTTTTACCATCCTGACATGAAGTGCCGGCGCGAGATGGACTGGACGTGGCGTGGAGAGTTGTTTCCCGCCTCGCACAGTGAGGTTCGCCAGATTGAGGGGCAGCTCAAGCACAATTCCGAGGACTTTGAGGCGCCTGCTTCGCTGATCCGACAGCGTGTCAAAGAGTATTGTAGCCGCGTCTACAAGCGTGTGCACGACACTAAGATGGAGAAACGCACGGCGTACATTTGCCAGCGCGAAAACTCGTTTTATATCGACACTGTCAAGAACTTCCGTGACCGTCGATACGAGTATAAAGGTCTCACCAAGAAGTGGGGCGGCTTGCTTAAGGAGGCCCAGAATGCCAACGATGCTGCGCGGATCAAAGAATGCAAGGGCTTTGTCGTGCTCTACGAGTCGCTGCAGCTTGCTCACAAGTGCATTCTGAATTCGTTTTACGGTTATGTCATGCGCCGAGGAGCGCGTTGGTACTCGATGGAAATGGCGGGCGTGGTGACGCACAAGGGTGCTGACATCATCCAAGTTGCGCGAAAGCTCGTCGAGCGCGTCGGCATTCCACTTGAGCTTGACACTGACGGCATTTGGTGCTGTCTCCCTCAGTCGTTCCCAGACGGCATTGACTTTAAAATCGACGGGGAGAAAAAACCCTTCGTTGTGTCGTATCCATGCTCGATGTTGAATGCGCAGACGCACTACGATTGCATCAACCCGCAGTATCACACATTGGTCAACGAAGAAAAGCAGGAGTATTCCGTGCACAGTGAGTGCTCCATCCTATTCGAGCTGGATGGGCCCTACAAGGCCATGATCCTGCCGGCGGCGAAGGAAGAAGGCAAAAAGCTCAAGAAGCGTTACGCCGTTTTCAACTTTGATGGCTCGCTGGCAGAGCTCAAAGGCTTCGAGCTCAAGCGCCGTGGTGAGCTGCAGTTGGTCAAAACGTTTCAGTCTGAGGTCTTCAAGCGCTTTCTGGATGGCGGCACCCTCGAAGAGTGCTACGCGTCGGTGGCATCTGTTGCCAACCAATGGCTGGATGTGCTCGACACTCGCGGCGTGCAAATGGAAGACGAGGATTTGATCGATCTCATCTCGGAGGAAGCGAGCATGAGCAAGACCATGGAGGAGTATGGCGATCGCAAGTCGATGGCGATCACTACCGCCAATCGCATTGCCGAGTTCCTTGGCAGCGACATGATAAAAAATAAGGGCCTCAACTGCAAGTACATCGTCTCTCGGACTCCTGAGGGCACTCCGGTGACTGAACGTGCCGTGCCCGTAGAAATTTTCAAAGCGCAACCTGACGTGCAAGCGGCATTCCTAAAGAAGTGGTGCGCGACCTCGACTCTCATCGGCTCATCGGTGGACATAAGGAGCATCCTGGACTGGCAGTACTACAAGGAGCGCCTCGGATCCACCATTCAAAAGATTGTCACCATCCCGGCCGCCATGCAGAGCGTTGCGAACCCCGTCGAACGCGTGCCACATCCTGACTGGCTGCTCAAAATCGTGCGCGAGCGCTTAGATCCCATGAAGCAGAGGAGCCTCACCTCCTTTTTCGGCACAGTCGACAAGAAGACGGCGATCGCTGCCGCTGCTGCAAGCGCGGGTACTCGCGCTGCAGACTCTGGGGAGCCCAAGGACGTGCCGGCGCTGATGGACATAGAAGGAGCAGGGAAAACGAGCTCGGGCTCAGGAGCGACGGTTGTCCGACACATGGGCACGGGCAAAAAGGGCAAACGCCAGGACACCAAGGACGACCTGCAGATGGTACCCTTGCCTGCTCTCGACCCGGACACGCGTGTAGAAAAACTCGGACGGGATGTTGTGGCGTCTGGCACAACCATGTACACGGATTTTGAAAACTGGCATGCCTACATGGTGGCTAAGTGGCGCAACATGGCCATTGCGCGCAAGAAGCGCAAGCTGGAAGACCCGGACGGCGACGGAGACCTGCGCAAGCGTGGACGAGGCCCTGCAGGCGCGCTCTCTGGATTCTTCGCAAGCATTCACCACAGTCTCCTCAACCACCATTGGGACATTGTCAAGGTAGCGGAGACAAGCACGCCCGGTGTGTTCAACATCTGGGCGGTCATCGAGGACGGCAGCATGCAGACAATCAAGCTGGAAGTGCCGCGTATTTTTTATGTCAACAAGCGTCCAACGGACGGAGAGCAGCCCAAGGGGTTGAGCAAAAAGCTGCCCTTTGGCAAAATCTGCTACAATCTCGAGGAGGTGGTCATGTCCGAGGAGCAGTACCAGGAGCACGCCAAGGAGATTGCGGCTGTCCACGAAGACCCCACCGTGGAAGGACTGTACGAGACGCAGATCCCGCTCATCTTCCGCGCGTTGATGGATGTCGGGTGCGTGGCCTCTGTCAACCGAAGGCAAGGGGGATACCGCGAGCAAGTGAGAAAAAACAACAAGCGTCCGGACAGCATTTCACTGCTTGATATCAAGTATGAGACAACCACTGCGTGTCCGTATTTGCCAACGAAGCGTGTGCGCATGCGCAAGGCTTTCTTGTACTACAGCTTGAGCGACAGCGATGGCGGTGCACGAGGTCTCATCGGCTTCATGGCGCCGATGGATTCGAACAAGTGCACGGTCTGGGTTTACAACAGGAACGGCACGGCGCAGCGTCCGCCAATGAACCGGATCCTCAAAGATGCGAGCACCGAAGACGCGCTGCAGTTTGACGAAGGCACTGTGGAGCGCGAGTATCTGGACAAAATGGCGTCCAAGGGAATTGAATTCACGGTCGAAGTCGCCCAGAGCAGGGTGGATGCGCTGCAGGAGTTGTCGCAGGCACTCAAAAGCTTCCAGGAAGAGGCACCGACAGCGCCGACTGTCATCTTGAAACAGAGCACCGTGAGTAGCCACGAGATCTCGCCCATCCTTAGCGAGTTTGCAGTCATGGATATCCCTGCCTACCCCAACGACAACGCATATGATCCACTGGGCTGGGAGCTCAAGGCTGGTGGCTGTCTCGCGAGAAACCTCATCCAGGTAAAAAAAAATTGTCAAAAAAAATCTACATAAACAATTGTTGGCGCTTAACACGCTGCTCTCCGGCCCCACTATCCTCGCTCATGTACGACAGGCAGAGAGCAGGACAGACGTGCTTACTGCTCTCTATCTCTCTCTCTCTCTCTCTCTCTCTCTCTCTCTCTCTCTCTCTCTCTCTCTCTCTCTCTCTCTCTCTCTCTCTCTCTCTCTCTCTCGCTCTCTCTCTCTCTCTCTCTCTCTCTCTCTCTCTCTCTCTCTCTCTCTCTCTCTCTCTCTCTCTCTCTCTCTCTCTCTCTCTCTCTGTCGCTCGCTCGCTCGCTCGCTCTGTCTTTAAGGTGGAGCGCTTTTACGACTACGTCCTGGGCTACTCCCGTTTCTCGCATATCCCTCTGTGCAACATTTCGGCGAACCACGGCGACATGGCGACTACAGTTGCTGATGTGCAGCTCGGGCGCCTGCTCAAGAACAACAACTACGTGCTGTGGGGCTCGCCCGGGCGCCGCTCGGACATGGGCACGACGGATCAGGTGCTTGCGTTTGAGTGCGACGAGCTGCAGAACCCCGACATCAACTACACAGGCTCGTACAAGACCTACTGTGTGACGATGCAGCTGCAGACGTTCCCTGTCACGGCTGTCGTCCACGCCAAGGACATCGAAGACGTGTCTACTGCTGGGTCGGGGCAAGATGATTTTACAGAGGAGTTGTCGAGGAAGATTGCGAGTGGAGTCATTCCGCTGGCTTCGACGCTGGTCGACGAGACTACCTTTTGTCTCGAGCCTTTCAAAATTTTGGCGTACATGGCCGGAAATTGGGTCCGCGATGCGCAGGTGTTGAATGTGAAAAAGAGAGAGCATGGTTCATTGTGCTTGAGCATGATAAGAGACACAATAGTAATAATACGAGCGACCTAACAATAATGTGTGCTCGAACATACGTGTAATAATAACCCAATAAGAGACCTGATAAGTGTTATAATAACTCGAGAAGAGACCAAATAAGTGTAGTAATAAGCATAATTACTCAATGAGAGATCTAATATTAAGTGGTGCTCGAACATAAGGGTCTTCTTCGTCATTGCGCGTGATTTTGTTGTTCTGTTTTTTTCCTTCATGGAAGCGTGCCGCACATGGGCACGTGACTCTGTCGGTCATGCTATTCACGAAACTGACTCATTGCCCATGTATGCTTGTGCTCGTATGTTTCCACAGAAGCGCAACTGCGTGTATGCCGACAACCTGCAAATGAACTTGCACCAGTGGGTCAACAATCCAAAAAGCCTTTTCTATGCCCAGCCCATGGTGCGATACGTGCACAGGCTGATGAAGAAGACTCACAATCTCATGCTCCACAAGGTGCGCGCGCTTGGCGTCGAGGTCGTGCAGGCGAGCTTCCACCAGGTGGTGCTCAACACCAAGAAGACACAGTGGGAGCAGGCGCAGTCTCTGATCGAATTCGTCCAGTCTGAGCTGGCCAAGACGCCGTGGGGCCAGCTGCTAACTCTGCGCGCTGAAAACTACTGGGCCCGTCTTTTGTGGGTTGACCGCTATAATTTCGCGGGGTTGGAGGAGGGCAGCGAGGAGAACGACAGGGTGCTGGGCAAAGCGCTCACGGACCCCGATTTGCTGCGGATGGGGCTGGTGCTCCGAAGCGAATGGGAATTCGGCGAGCACTTGCCCAAGAAGCACAAGCAGGTCCTACACGAGCTCATCGCGGACTTCGTGTGCATGCCATACAAATTCCGTTTGGCGGAAATGGATGCCGAAATGGAGGACGCGCAAGGCGCCAGTCAATCTACACCTGG
>Ga0315899_10008358_pt1 | contig 11097 bp, 9 predicted proteins | sample LakEriMetagenome_2_FD_203518 | JGI IMG/M metagenome (GOLD analysis project Ga0315899, IMG submission 203518) | Freshwater fungal communities from buoy surface, Lake Erie, Ohio, United States - Buoy 4 MA112 | ecosystem: Environmental > Aquatic > Freshwater > Lake | place: USA: Lake Erie, Ohio...
CCCCCCCTGTCCTCCTCCTCCCCTGGGGTGCCAAAACCGCACAAGCGCTGGCTTGCAGTGATAAGAATGCATTTCAAAGGGCAAAACGCAAAGAGGGCACAGAACAATCACTATTTTAGTCTCGCTACGTTTTGCTTCATTTGCGTGCGTGCCCTTGGAACTGGTCAACGTCAAGTGAAGGGCCGGTTAACCGCTGGTTACAAGTGTAGCTCACGTGCTAGCATGACGACGCACATACAGAGAAACGTTTAGTACGCGCATCCTCGCCATGAGCATCTTGCTCGCCATGAAGATCTTGCTACACGAGCATCTTGATGTGCGTGCTAGCTCCCTGTATGTGCGTGCGTGCGTGCGCCATGAGCATCTTGCTACTTTCGGTCCATCCGGTTGCTGGCTGCAATGGTCTCATAGACAATGTGTATCTGATGTGTGCTTGTATACATATTTATATATATATGATGTATGTTTGTATACATATGTATATCATATATACTCCCTACATGCGGACCAGCCGGTTCAAGGTCACGTGGCTCGCACAAGGCTACCAAGATGTACATGTGAGATACCGCGGTGCTCACACGAGTTACAGGTCCCGATACGCGCACGCTCTCTCTCTCTTCTCTCTCTTCTGTCTTCTCTCTCGCATCCCCTCGATTCTCTCTTCTCTCTCTATTTCCCTCTTGCTGTCTCCTCCTGCTCCTCCTCCTCCTGCTGCTGTGCCCGCTGTTCTCTCAACGCTGCAGCACGCCCCCACGCTGCGGCCGCAAGCGATCGGGCACTGTGCCCCGCCCGCGTCGTCATCTTCTCTTTCCCTCCGACGAAGTCGGTCCGTCGTCGTCGACCGTCATGTCAGTACTCACGCAGGTACGGAGGCCACGCCGTGGCCGCGGCCCTTCATCATTCGCACACTTTTACGGTTGTCCTCCTTCAAGGCAGGGTCAGTTGCTCTCTGGGTCGTTGGTGTTTGTGTGTCGCGTTGTGAGTGCGCTTGGGGTCTTGAAAGGGGGGAATTTATAGCGCCTGGTAGGCGCCGTTGCTCTCGTTGATGCGAGCGCCGCGCTTGTTCATGAGCTCGCCGATCTTGCCCCGTGCCCTCTCGACGTACTCCACCGTCATGTGATCTCCTCTTCTGTAGGAAAAGAAGATGAGGCCTGCACCAACGGACAGGAAGACAGCCATCCAGAACATTTGGACAAAAGCCTTGCGATACCCGTCGGCAACCCCATCCAGCGAATTGTTCCAGTCCTGCTGCTGCTCGTACATCTGGTTGAAGTTGTTGAGACGGCCATACTTGTCGCGAGCTGTCTCGCCGTCGTCTGCGGCCTGCACGCCCTGGGGCCAGTTGGCGCCAACGCCGTCGCCGCCGCACCCGTCCTGCTTGATCCATGTCGTGTCACCCACCTGCTGCTGGATACCCGGCCCCGAGCGGACCTCGTACAGCCCGACACCGAGGTGGATTGCCTCCTCGTCCCCGTACGCGGTCTTGGTGATGCCCCCGCAGTCCTCTATCGCGTTGCAGTGGTCCTCCGCCTCCTGCAGCGTCTCAAACGATCTACAGTCGTCCGTGCACCCGTCCAGCAGGACGCTTTCAAAGGGCCCATCGTAGCAGTTCAGTCCCTCCTCGCCCGATACCGTGAGCGTTTGGAAGCACAACACCGCCAGCACCGCCACGAGCGCGCTACGGCATGCCATGATGGGTGACGCAGCAAATGCAGGTAAATCCAAAAAAATCTTGGAGGGGGGGGGGTCCCGTGAAGACTCTTTTCATTACTGAATTATAACTGGAGTAATAAGTTTCGAAAGTTAGTACTGTTGGCGTGTTTTGCATTACGAATAAAACGAAACCGTGTTTACAACCCTGCATGCGGGCAAACTTTGCTTATCTTGCCAGCGGTTCGCGATGCATATTTTAAAGGTCTGCGACTGGCTGCCAAGAAGCGCAGCTCGGCCACTGCAGACGTCTCGGCGATATCTATGTCCATCACCAAGCCAGCGCCCGGTTGGATCCAGCTCGCCGGAGACCCGCTCCTGGAAGGCGCATGCGCCCCGAAGTGGCAGCACGTCCAGACGAGCGACAGGTGGCAGGGAAGATTGGCGCACGGCCTGCCGTCGGGGGACGGGGTCTATGACTTCGCGAACAGCAAGCTGCAGGTGCGGGGGATCGTGCACGGCGATGCGGAGCACCTCGTGTTCAGCGGACCTGGCGTCATGGAGTGGCCGGATGGCGCGCGCTTTGACGGAGAGCTCCGCGAGTCCAAGTTCGACGGCCGCGGGAAATTTTGGTGGGCTAATCGCGACGTCTATGAGGGAGCCTGGCGGGAGGGGCAGCGGCACGGTACCGGAACCCTTGACTCTTGGCAGACTTCTCTGCTCGGCGTGTCCGCCGTGGGAATCGGAAAGCTTGCACACTCTATGCGCTACTGTGGCGAATGGGAGAACGACCTCATGGATGGAAAGGGGGTCATCGAATACTTTGAGACGCCGGAGTGCTTTTGGCGCCAGTTTCTCGATGGACCCCAAGATGGTGATGTGGCGCAGTCCCATGGTGAGCTCCTGCGACGGTTTGAGGGCCTCTTCAAGAAGGGCTTTCCAACGAGCGGCTCACTCCTGACACGAACCGAGGCTGGTACCGAGTACTTCAAGCAGGTGCACTTTGACGGCGCCACACACGCTGGAGACTTTGCGACCTGGTACTGGACAGGAAGCGCCACCGGAGAGGAGCGAGGAACCTCTCTGGTTGACCTGGCCTGCATGGGAGAGGAATATCGCGCGGCATCCAGCCGTTTCGCAAAGGGCCTCGGCCTCCCAGGTCTGCACATCGCCTCAATACAGAGGGTGCAAAACGACGACAGGCGTGTAATCTACGACCTGCAGCGCCGTGCCCTTGAAAAGAAGGTGACGGCACCTCCACGATCCAGGGTTTGGAACACCCGCACCATGGAGCGCTGGGCATTTCACGCGCCGGTACTCCCCTTTCTCCCTTTCTTTCCCCGCCTCTATTTTTCCTCCCACTTCCCCCCCCCCCTTCTCTTCCATTAAACAGGGCCTCTCCTCTGTTCTTGTTCGCAATGGTGCAGTGGCTAATGTGGCCATGTGGAGATGATGCTGCATGTTCCAAAAACGCAGGGGCACGGAGCAGCGCAGAACGTTGCCACCGATCGCCACGCAGCACCCTGGGAAAGCATCGTGGAGGAGGGCTTTCAGGCGACTCTGGCAGGCAGCGACAACGGCAAGGTGTTCGGAGCAGGGGTTTACTTCGCCACAGACGCCGCGTTGGCGCACAAATACGCATTGAACAGCTTTTACCGTGGGCGATCGAGCTTGAGTGCGGGCTCTGGCACAGGTAGAGAGCAGGTCAACACGGCGTGCACAACACCACTACGCGTCTTTTTGAGCCGAATTGTCACGGGCATCTACACAGGTATGCGCCTGCCCGACACGCGTACAGCCACACGCACGTGCAAACGCTCAGAGAATAGTGACCCCTGCAGACATATGCGCACTCACGCAGACACACTCACACGCGTGCACACAGAATTCTCTGGCCATTGTCGTGTCTCGTGCTGAGCACACACGCATCCTGACTTGTAGGGCATGCTCCTTACTCAGTGGGAAATCCCGGAATGAATATCCCCCCGATAGATCCTTCTGGGGCCAAGGGCGAACATTTCCACTCACTCGTGGACAATACGACATACCCGAGAATCTGTGTCATCAACGACAACACTCGAGCCTATCCAGGTATCGTGTCACAATGTAAGCCTTGCTTCAGAGCACTTGTTCCCTTTTCCCTTTCAGCATTTTGCCCCCCTACCGATGGGGAGGACGACATTCGTTAACACGTTGACATACCATCTCAAAATCCCACAGCGTATCTTATCACCTACTCGGATTCTTCCGCTCATGCTGTGCCGAGTATCATGGCCCAAGCCCTTCGGGCGCCGGTTTTTTTTGCCCCCCTTAGTAATGCCGTTAGGCCTGTTTCGGGCTCGTCGTCCCAGAAAAACAACCCCCCCAGACAGTCCTTGGCGGGTGCACCGGTTCGCCAGCCCATTCTGGTCGCCGACCAGCGACCAGAACCAGAGCTGCTCTCGGACGAGAAAGGCGCTGCCGGGCACGATCAAGGCGCATCGTCCGAGAGAAGCTCAGACTCGTCGTCCCAGAAAAACAAGGTGATCTTGGCGCCGCCTGCGACCTGCGCCAAGGTCACTGCCACCTTCTTGGACCTTATAAACAAGGTCCACGAAGTCTTTCCACGCAACGCTGAGAAGACCTCAACGCGTGCTCAAAATGCTCCCGCAAACACAAGGAATCGCGGGAAGCGCGTTCGTATGCTTGATTACTCGGACGACGATCCTCCTCCTCGCGGCGCTGAGGAGGGTTCCGGGCGTACAGTGAAGATGTCCAAGATCAGCCAACCAGGCGACAGAGAGCAGAGGCGTTCTGATGAAGTGATCGTGATTTCTGACGACGAGTCGTGAGATTGAGCTAAAACAAGTGGGACGGGGGGGGGGGGGCAGGTAAAGCGTCGGCCCGGGGCATGTGGGGAATAGGCTGTGATAGATCGTCGTCCGAGTAATCAAGCATACGAACGCGCTTCCCGTAAGAGGGACTTTGGGCGTGAAGCCGGGGAGGGGGTCCGGCTTCCGATTGCCCTGCCTGCAACCGACAGACGTCGAGGGCTTAGAGATGCGAACAGCCCAGGAGGAGGCATTGCGCGTGGACCTGGGAGCGAGTAAAGAGGTTGCGGGCTCTTTCAAAACTGAGTATTTACCATACAAATTGCTCAAAAAGTTCTTGAAGCAGTTAACACCCTTCTGTACACAGGCCTCCGGAGGGGTTTCAAGAGTTCATGGGCTGTGGCCTGGCCGCCAGATTTTAGTGGTTACTAGCTCCGGCCGCCTGATGTTAGTGGCTCCTAGCTCCCGAGCGGGAAATGTGACATAGAAAAGTCGAGGAGCGCGGGTAATGGTGACTATGGCGATGAACATGTAAAGGACTGTACACGAATATCAAATAAAATGCCGTCATCCACGCCCCAAGCCGGCCAGCATGATGGCCTCACCCAGAGGCATATCGTGCCTAGAAGGCACAAAAGGGTTCCCAAACCACCGACGCCCCTTATGAAGTTGCTCGAGATGTCGCTTGGGCACACGGCAAGACTCTGGGCCCCTACGCGCGCCAAGGGGGTACGAGGAGACAGATGGACTGCATGCTTTCCAATTGCATTCTCCCTTCACGCCTTATTTCCTCGCAGACGATTTGTGCCTCAAGCGCCAGGCGGCAGACGGCAGGCCGGCGCTTATTTTCTTGCCCTCGACTATTCACCTCCAGAAAAATCTGCAGGAGTCTTTCTCTTCACATCTCGCATCATGCATTCTTTCGGTAGCCCTGTTGATCACCGTTCGTGTGGCAGTTTCCAATCGTGATCGTGCCCACGATAGTAAACAGCCAGCACGCTCCACCACAAGTTGCTGGATTTTTTTTTTCTGCCTAAGGCAGAAAAAAAGGGCAGCCTGGCAAGCTGCGAGGTCCATGTTGTCTCATGATTTTAAAAAAAAAAGGGCAGCCTGGCAAGCTGCGAGGTCCATGTTGTCTCATGATTTTTTTTCTTGGGCAGCCTGGCAAGCTGCGAGGTCCATGTTGTCTCCCACCTTCTTTAGAGAGCCCTTAGGATCGCCACGAGGACACCCGTCGAAGAGAAAGTCATAACTAGGGGCTAGTTACTGCAGGGTTTTGGGGCAGTTTCTTGCGATTTTTCCGCAAGAAAAAAGCACATAGTAAGAAACTGGCCAAATCCAGACTGCAGTTTCTATCTCGCAATTTCTAACTCCAGGAACGCTACTTTATTCAAGGATACTACATTGAGGGACTCGGACCCAGGGCGCCTGCGGTTCACCCAGGGCGCGTCACCCAAGCCTTACAAGTGAGGGTCTGCTCATCTGTCTCCGCGAGACCCGAAAACGTAAGGTGTACGTGGATGGTTTGGGTGTCTATTTTGAAAACTGGAGACGTCAAGCTCTGTCAATGGACTCGTCGAAGGGCCTCTGCGCTTGAATTGTGTGAGAAAGCGTGCGCGCGCGTGCGTAGGTGTGTGCGTGCATGCGTGCGTTTCAAGCGATTGGGCAGATTTTGCCAGTACACTATCATACGGGAGGCCTCCTCACGTTAGCTTGCTGGCAATCATTTATGAATAAAAGACGTTTATTGGCAAAGCACGAGCGACCAGCGCCACAAGCGGAGAAGTCCGGCACACACACACCAACACACGGCATGGAGCGAACTTCAGACACAAACACGCATATAGCACAACTGCCACGAGCGCCAGGCGGCAGACGGCAGGCCGGCGCTTATTTTCTTGCCCCCGACTATTCTGATCATATTCATCTTCGGAAAAGATCACAAGGAGTCTTGCTCTTCTGCTCGTCCCTCATCTCGCATCATCATGATGCATTCTTTCGGTAGCCCTTTTGATCACCATTCGTTCTATAGTAGGTCTCTTTTGCTTCTATAGTAGGTCTAGACCTACTATAGAAAATAGTAGGTTGTGCTTCTATAGTACAGTAGGTTGTGAATATGGTAGGTTGTGCTTCTATAGAACCTACTATATATTGTGCTTCTATAGTAGGCAGCGCTAAACCGTAGTACCCTGCCATTCGTGATCTGGACCTTGAGGGTCATCAGCCAGCACGCTCCACCACATGCTGGATTAGCATTGCAGCCGTTGATTTTTATCGCATTGCAAGTGCTGTCTGTGTCACAGGCAGCCTGGCAAGCCACGAGGTTCATGTTGTCTCCCACCTTCTTCCAAGTGGAAGAAGGGTTGCCACGAGGACATCCGTTGAGAAGCAAGTCATAACTGGGGGCTGGTCACTTCATTTGAGATTCCGTGAGGTCCTTGGAAAGCGCAACCCAGTGGAATCCCACTGAATACATGTTCAAGCCATACAGCTCCACGTCAAAGCCCGCTGTTGTTACCTTCTTCACATCCAAAGTCCACTTAAAGTCTTGCCAGCCACACTCGTCGAGTTTGTTCACATAGAGCTTCACGTCGGGCACCTCTTCAAAGGCTTCTGAAAATGTAAAGCTCCAGGTCGCCGTGCGATGATTGCATTCCCATTTGTATTCCTTGGTCTGAGCTTCCACACGCCAGTTCGCCATGTTCATAATGTCCTTCCATTTCTTCGCATCGACGCACATCGTACCGAAGCACATGCTCGACGCCACAGAATCTTGCGGTACGGGCACGAGGGGGAAGTATTGTTGTGGCCGCACCATGAGGTTCTTGGAAATTGCGATCCACTGCAGAAAATTCCCCGCACACGTCAGTGTTCGTTCGCCTAAAAATTCCAACACAGCAAGGGAAAGGAGGGCGTGGAGCCGACAGCGACAACACGTGATGCAGGACCTGAACGCCTATGGCGTACAGCTGTGTGTCAGCCCAGGTCGTTGCCACAGCGCTGAAGCCGGTGGGGTCAGTACTCTCCACCCAGGTCGATGCTCGCATGTTTGCGCCATTGTTGCATATTTCGTACTGGTATATAGTGGTCAAGACGGTGGGCGCTTCGGTGAACGCGCGACTGAACTTGATTGTGTCCTTAGATTGAAACCCCGTTCCACAGACTCCCTGATCATTAATACTCCTCCGATAACGCCCTATCTGCAAGTTTGAATTGGCCATCGACATCAGGCGGTCCAGCATCGTCTCGCCAGCACAGTATCTTCCAACGCACAACATGCCTGCACACTCAGATCAGCATTGTCATACGTTGCAGGAGCTCGTTTCTCACGCTTCTCGCTCCACGTGGACAAAAGCTGTTATAGTGGGCAGCAAATGATTTTCGGTTGGTGCTTGAAACGCGCCAAGACGAGAAACACCATGTTGCGTTTCAAAACATGTACAATAATCTACACAAATGATGATGCGACCTCTCTTGTCATCCCCGCTCTGGGTTCTTCTCGCTACCAGGGTTGCCAAGTCCGCTGTAAGCTCCGGTCCAATAGCCATCCATGAAAACCAAAAGCTGTGCATTTTCGTGTCCGCCCAAGTTGATGCCTTTATCTTGACAAACGTCGTCGTGACTTGGACCACTTGGATGTCTGCACGAAACTTGACACCGGCACATCCGTTGGTACAGCATACGCCCACATCCTCTGAATGAGCACAGTTGTGACTGCCCCAGCTATTATATATATATATATATATATATATGCATGTCAAATGGATCACCTATACACATACACACATAATATATATACAATACACACACACACACACACACACAATATATATATATATATACCCACCCACGGGAGTGGCAATTCCCCAGGGCTGTCTCCCGACCCGTGCATGCCACGTCATCAAGCCAGATGGGACCCGAACCGCCGCCGAATTGCTCTCCGAATTTTTGAATATTTCTGCCTCCCTGGCACCCTAGTTGTTTGCAGGCCACCCTGGCGTCCACGTCCTCGAAGCCGTCGTCGCACACTGTACCCCAGGCATTGTTATTTTTAATCTCAAGACGGCAGCAGCGGCCATGGTCAGCTGTAAACTCGACCTGCGCGTCCCGCTTCATACAATGATTGTCATAGGCGCTCTTGCGTGCTTTACATGACGCTTCATTTGTCACACCATCCACAAACCACTCGAGGGGTGTGGTCGTCTCGGACAGGGGCCGGCCGCACCCCGTGGGCATTCTGACCCAGCATTTAACGTCGGCGCGGCAACTAACAAGGCGAATATCCCCCTGCTTCTCGGGTTGACAACTGTGTATGCCGTTCAGATTCACGAACACCGCTGGAGGCCTTGCAAAGGCCGTCTTGAAGTTCACCGTGACGATGGGATCTTTCGGTCCACCACTGCACTCAAGCTTCGCTTCACCCGTGCCACTGAGAATCATGCCGTCTGACACTGATTTCATGCGGGCGAACATGTCGCCAGTCATGCAGGCGGTACCTACGCACGCAGCCTGATTCCAGTTCATCTTGATGTCAGATGCGATCACCTTGCCACTTGTCCCCGTATTCCAAACCGCTTGCGACCTCGCATTGTAGAGAACCAGGTTGCCGTCGTCTTGCATTCGCAACTTTACGGCGCCCTTCCCATTTGTCGCAGAGTTCCACGTGTACTTGCCATCCTTGTCATAGATGACAAGGTTTCCGTCTGATTGCATTTCAAGTCTGAAGGGGCCGGTTCCCTTCCCAGACGTACCCGAACTCCAGAGTTGTATGCCACCTTGCCGGTACAAGACAAAATTGCCATCACGCTGCATGGAGGCTGAGAACATACCGTTCTCGGAAAGCAGATTCATCTCGAATGTCTTGCCATTCGAGCGCAAGTTTTTCGAAGAGATAAGCTGATCAGAAGGATACTGCGGCGGTCCGGCCGGTCGACTCTGACGAGTGAAGGCCACAGCGTCAAAAACGCAGAAGAGCACCTTTGTGGGTTGGGCTTTGTCGGCATCACCTCCGCATTGATTCCCGGTCGCAAATGAAGAGAAGTCGAACCCCTTGGTCATGATCTGCGCGTTTGTGCAACATTTAGCTTCATTTTTGTTGCCTGCGCTGCAGCTGCCGTACCAGTGCACCTGTTCTTTGACGGCCTTCGGGTCTGTCAGCGTCATGTAGCTTTGATCGGTGGGTGTGACCGACATGTCACCACCACTTCCATACCGCGCCAGCATGCACAAATTCTTTGCCTGCGTCGAGCCTGCGTCAATGTTTTTGTCATCGAAGCCCATATCTTTGTACCGCAACCCATCGTCATTGACAAGCATGAAGCCTGAGAGCGAGTCGCAGTTCTCGCAGAGCTGCTGGCACTCACCCCCCAGGTTCTCTTTGATGCCCAGCTTCGTGCACGTCTGGGTCTTGAGAAACTCAGCTCCCCACGTTCCTTGGCCCGCCTTCTTCACAGGACCCGGCTTTGCCGGACCCACACCATCTTTTCCAGGGGCGCCATCCGGACCAACTGGGCCGATGTTGCCTGCGTCCCCCCTCAGGCCCTTCGACCCCGGTGGTCCTTTGGGGCCAGCCTTGCCCGGCGCGCCCGGCGCGCCAGGGTTGCCAGCATCGCCGGCATAGCCTGGCGGCCCTTCAACTCCGTTGCGGCCCGGCGGGCCCGGCGGGCCGTCCTTACCGTTGGCCCCCATGACCCCAGCCGCACCTGGCAGGCCCCGTGCGCCCGGGGGGCCCACAAAGCCCGGGTTGCCCTGCGCACCCTGGAAACCAGTTTGTCCCATCTCCCCTGCCTCGCCAATGCTGCCGGTCATGCCCTTCGCGCCCTTGCGCCCGATGGGCCCACGGTCACCAGGCCAGCCCTGCCAGCCCCGTGGGCCCACCTCCCCCTCGCGCCCTTGCTCCCCCATGACTCCTTGTCCGCCGGGCGTCCCCGGCGGGCCCGTGAACCCGCGCGGGCCGCGCGGGCGGACTTTGATGGTGAGCTCCCGCGGCGCACCCTTGTAGTATTCTGCGCGCACCTCGCGAAACTGCTGCTTCATATTCCGGAACTTCTTCTCGAGCGCATGGACCACCGCCCCAATGCTCATATCCCCCGCCGCCGGCGCGGCGCCCCCCGCCTCCGCACCCTCGTTCTCCTCGCCGCAGCAGCCCTCGTTGGGGTCGCCGGCCGTCGCCTTGTTGACGTTTTCCAGGTAGTGGTCAATGACGCTGGGCGCGTCATGACGCTGGACGCTCAGCGCCTGCTTGAAGGTCGACGTGAGCTCGCTGTGGAGGTGGCTGTTCTCGCCCAGCGCGGCATCCACCTCCCCGCCCAGGCGCTTGAGCCCACCCACGTCTGCCGAGATGCCGCCTTCGTGCAGGCTCGCCCCGCCTGCGCCGTACAGCACCTCCGGCTCCGCCGCACCGCTGCGGCGGCGGTGCGCGGCGGCCAGTGCCGCGCACATCGCCGCTGCGCTCAGCAGGCCCACGACGAGCAGGCCCGCCCGCTTCCGCGCGAGCGACCGCAACAACGGGTGCGCCTCCGCCGCGTCACCCTCCCCTTGGCTCATCGCCATCGTGGTCCGGGGTCGTGCGGGGGGATGACTGCGGTGTGACCTTTCGCTCCTTGTACAAAGTTTACCTCAACATTTTTTAGCAAAA